>Ga0137418_10005520_pt1 | contig 11602 bp, 8 predicted proteins | sample CZODoug3_1_2_16f_FD_122242 | JGI IMG/M metagenome (GOLD analysis project Ga0137418, IMG submission 122242) | Vadose zone soil fungal communities from Angelo Coast Range Reserve, California, USA - CZODoug3_1_2_16fungal (Hybrid Assembly) | ecosystem: Environmental > Terrestrial > Soil > Vadose... | reverse complement strand
AAACCGGATCTTGCTCTACCTCCTGCTGGCGGGATTGCTGGCGTTTGTGCTGATCGAGCTGAGCGGGCGGAAGCCGGCGGCAAAGATTTCCGCGGTGATGCCGATGCGCGAGAACCTGGTTTCCTCCATCAGCAGCAACGGAAAAGTGGAGCCGATTGAGCCGTACGTGATGCGGGCACAACTGGATACGTTTGTGGAGAAGGTGCACGCCAAAGAGGGACAACAAGTCAGGAAGGGGCAGCTGCTGCTGGAATTGAATGTGAAGGATGCGTCGGCGCAACTTTCCGAAGCGCAGTCGAAACTCCTGCGCGCGCAGGAGGACCTGCGAGCAGCAAAGGCGGGCGGAAGAACCGATTCCGCGGCGCAGGTGGCGGGCGACTTGGCGAAGATGCAAGCGGAGCGGGAGCGGCTGCAAAAAAATCACGACGCGTTATTGCGGTTGATCGCGCAGCAGGCGGCGACCCAGGACGAACTGGCGGCCAATGACCTGGCGCTGGCGAAAGCGCAAGCGGAAGTGACGCGACTGGCGGCAGCGAAGCAGGAATTTGACCGTGCGGTGCGGCTGGATGCGGAACGTGCGGCGCTGCAGGTGCAGCAAGCGCAGCAGGAAGTGGCGGCCCTCGAAGACAAGGTGCGGAATGGACGGATTGCGGCGCCGGTGGATGGGACCTTGTATTCGCTACCGGCCAAGGCGGGGGATTTCGTGAAGCTGGGGGACTTGCTGGCGGAGATGGCGGACCTGCACAAAGTTCGCGTGCGGGCGTTTATCGACGAGCCGGAATTGGGCGCGCTGGAAGCAAACCAGCCGGTGAAAATTACCTGGGATGCGCTGCCCAACCGGAGCTGGGTGGGGAAGACGGAAATCATTCCGAAGCAGGTGGTGGCGCGCGGATCGCGAAGCGTGGGCGAACTGCTCTGCTCGGTGAACAACGACAAGCTGGAGCTGTTGCCGAACACGAATGTGAACGTGCGAATCAATTCGCGGGAACGACTCGGGGTGCTGGCGGTGCCGCGCGGAGCGGTGGAGGCCCAAGGCGGGCGGCGGTACGTGTTCGTGGTAAAGAAAAACCAGTTAGGCGTGGGCAAATCGATACTGGAGAAGCGGGAGATCCAGGTAGGCATCGCGGACGCGACGAGTTATGAGGTGATGAGTGGACTGCAGGAAGGGGAGATGGTGGCGCTGCCGGGAGATGTGGACCTGCGAGACGGGATGTACGTGATCGTGGTGAATACGGAGGTTGTGAATTTCCGAGGGAATTCGAATGGTTAGAGTGGGAAAAGGATTTTTGACAATCTTACTGATAGCGAGCGCGGCGCTGGCGGCGAGCGTCAAGCAAGATGCGGATCTTGAGGCAGGGCGGCGCGCGTATGAAGCCGGCGACTATGCGAAGGCCATTCAAGCGCTGCAAACGGCGGCGGCCAAAGATCCGCAGAACGGTGAAGTGTACTTGCTGCTGGCAAAGAGTCACCTGGAGATGGAGCAGTGGGATGCGGCCGTGAAGAGCGCGGAGCGGACAGTGGCGGTCGACCCACAGAATTCGAAATATCACGAGTGGCTGGGAAAAGCCTACGGGGAAAAGGCAGATCATGTGAACCCGTTCTCTGCCATGGGCCTGGCGAGGAAAGCAGGCAAGGAATTTGAAGTGGCGGTGCAACTCGACGAAAGTAACTTCTCGGCGCGGCAGGCGTTGATCGAATTCGATTGCAAGGCCCCTGGCATCGTGGGAGGCGGAGTGGAAAAGGCGCAGCCGCATATTCAGCGACTGGGCGATTTGGACGAGGCAGAAGGTCACTATGCCAAGGGGAATTGCCGCAGACAGAAGAACGATCTTGCTACTGCGGACCAGGAATTTACGAAGGCACTGGAGAGCAACCCGAAATCGCCAGATCTAATCTACGACATCGGTGATTATGGCGTGACACACAGCCAACCGGATAGGCTGCTTGCGGTGGCGGACATGGGAGAGCGTGTCGCTCCCAGCGACCCGCGAGGGTACTACTATCGGGGTGTGGCGCTGGTCTTGAAGAAAGAGAATCCTGCTGAGGCGGAACGCCTGCTGCGGGAGTACCTGCAAAAAGCGCCGATGCGGAGCGGATACCCGCGGCCAGCGGCGGCGCATGTTTGGCTGGGGCGACTCTTCGAGAACCAGAACAGGCTGGAAGATGCGGTGAAAGAATATGAAACCGCGTTGAAGCTCGACCCCAAGAACAAGATGGCGCAGGATGCGTTGAAACGGCTGAAGAGACGCTGAGAAATCAGCAGCCATGGCAGTGACCCCTCGAATTCCCGTAAAAAACAGTGGTGCGACGCGATGATGGATTGGCGAGAAACGGTGTCGGTGGCGATCGACGCGCTGCGAGCGAACAAAGTGCGCGCGATGCTGACGTCGCTCGGCGTCATCATCGGAAGCGCTTCGATCGTGCTGGTGGTCACCGTGGCGCTGACCAGCAAGAAATTTGTGCTCTCGCAGATCGAGAGCGTCGGGTCGAACCTCGTCTGGGTGGAGCTGGTGCGCAGGCCGGATACGCCGCAGCCATTGAGTTATGAGATGACGCTCGAAGACATGGAATCCGTAAGGTCGATTCCCAATGTGATCGAGGTGGCGGGAACGCGCGAGCTGGAAATGACGGTGATCCTCAATGGAGTGGAACGTCCGGTGCACTTGGTCGGAGTGACGGACGGCTATCAAGCGATTCGCCGGCTGCTTATCCTGCGAGGGCGTTACTTTGATCCCGGCGACATGGAAATGCGCAGCAAGGTTTGCCTGATCACGACGCAACTGACGGAGAAGATTTTCGGGCAGGAGAATCCCGTCGGGAAATCGATGCGTGTGGGAGAGCTTACGTTTACAGTGATCGGCGTGTTTCGCGAGCGAGTGGAGACATTTGGACTTTCCGATATTCAAGAGAATTCCGTGCTCATCCCATTCACACTGATGAAGTATTACACGGGCGATGAAGTGGTGCGGCTGCTGGACGCGCAGGCGGCGAAACCGGAAGACGTGGCGTCAGTGCAGCGGCAGGTGGGGCAACTGTTGAAGAGCCGGCATCCGCCCGAGGCGGAGTACAAGGTGCAAACGCTGACGGCGATCCTGAGCGCGGCGAAAAACATTTCCCTGGCGCTGACGATTCTGCTGATCCTGATTGCTTTCATCGCGCTGCTGATCAGCGGCATCGGGATTATGAATATCATGCTGGTGACGGTGCAGCAGCGAACGCGGGAGATTGGCATTCGCAAGGCGATTGGCGCCGCGCGGCGAGAGATCATGCTTCAATTTCTTGTGGAATCCCTGGTGATCAGCGGGGGCGGAGCGGTGATCGGGATTTTGATCGGGATTGCCATCCCGGTGACGGCGCAGTTTTTTTTGCCTGGGAATCTTCGGGTTCCGGTTTCTCCCCTGAGCGTGATTGTCGCGTTCGTGGTGTCGTGCTCAACGGGACTTTTCTTTGGGTACTTGCCGGCGAATCAGGCGGCGAGCCTGGAGCCGGTGGAGTCGTTGCGATACGAGTGAAATCGATTTCGGAAGCAGGAATTGGAAGCAGGGAATTCTTGGAGGGGCGGGAGGCTTGCGATGGTGAAGAGAATTCGAATCGCGGCAATGGGTGGTGCAATGCTGGCGATGCTTTCCGTTCGTGCGGGGGCGCAGGAAGCAACCTCACAAGCCCCCAGTACCGCGGCGCCGATCGTGCTGACGCTGAAGCGGGCGATCGAGCTGGCGCTGCAGAACAGCAAAGATATTCAACTGGCGAAGATTCAAGCGAGAGTTGCGGATCACGCCGCACAGATCACGAAAGCGCAATTCTTGCCGAACCTGTACGCGGGTTCCGGCGCGGGCTATTCCAACGGGATTCCGGAAACGCCGGGAGGACGAGCGCCCTCCGTCTTCAACGTTTCGTACACCGAGCAAGTATTCAATGAGCCGCTGCGGGGCCAGGCGAAAGAGATGCAGGAGCAATCCAGCTCGCAGAAGATCGTGCTCCAGGACGCGCGCAACGATGTCATCACGCGAACGGCGATGAGCTACCTGGAACTCGGAAAGGTGCAGCATTCGCTGGAGCTGCTGCGCAAGGAACGCGAGAGCGCGGAGAAAATTTTGCAAGTTACGCAGGAAAGACAGAGCGAAGGCTTCGAACTGCCGGTGGAAGTCACGAAGGCGCAACTGACCAGGGCGCAAGTGACGCAAAGACTCTTGCAGCTCGAAGGACGCGAGGACGAGCTGGAAGTTTTTCTTCGATATCAACTGGGGCTGGGGGATGCGCAGGAGATTCAGGTGACGCCGGAAGAGCTGCCGGGAGAAGCGGAGCAAGCGGGAGACAATCTGGTGGCGGTGGCGTTGACGAACAATACCGGCCTGCAACTGGCGCAGTCCGACGTGCGCGCCAAGGAGTTCCGTTTGAAAGGGGAGAAGCGCGGACATTTGCCGACGCTGGAGGTGGTCAGCATCTACAGCGTCCTTGCCAAATACAACAATTACCAGCAGTTCTTTAATGCTTTCCAGCGCAACAATTTCAACGCCGGAGTCAATGTCCAGGTGCCGATTTTCAGCGCGCGTGTGAAGGCGGCCGTAGGGCTGGCGCAGGTCAATTTGGATGCCGCGAGGGCGGTCCTTGGCAGCAAGAAATCCGAAGTGAGCGCCGAGGTCCGACAGAAGACTCGCCGGGTGCGGGAGATGGATGCCGCCAAAGAAGTGGCGCGGCTGGAATTGCAGCTCGCACAGCAGAACGTGAGCGTGCTGCAAGCACAGTTCGGCGAAGGGAAGTTGAACCTCCGCGAAATGGAGAAGGCCCGGCTGAACGAAAATGAGAAGTGGATGGCCTATCTGGATGCAAATTTCCAGAAGCAGCAGGCACAGCTTGAGTTGTTGAAGATTGCCGGGCAATTGGACAAAGTTTGGCAGTGAGGAAGTGAGTGGTGATTGGTGACCGGTGATGCTCGAGCAGAGAACGCTGGGCGTGTTTCTGGAGGCGGTGAAAAAGCTGGATGCGGGATTCGCTGGGCTGCCTGCGCTGCAAGGTGACGCGGCGGGGATCGAGCGAGTCGCGGAAGTACTGAACGCGACGGCGGAACGGCTGCAGGACAACTATCCTTACTTTCATCCCTTGTATGCGGGACAGATGTTGAAACCGCCTCATGCAGTGGCGCGGCTGGCTTACGCGCTGGCGATGTGGATCAACCCCAATAATCACGCGCTGGATGGCGGCCGAGCAACTTCCGCGATGGAGAAAGAAGCGGTTGCGGGGATCTCCGCCATGTTTGGGTGGAAGAATTTTCTGGGGCACCTGTGCGGCGGCGGGACGATGGCGAATCTCGAGGCCTTGTGGGTTGCCGGGCAACTGCATCCGGGCAAGAAGATTCTGGCGAGCGAGCAGGCGCACTACACGCATAGGCGCATCAGCGGAGTCTTGCAACTTGCGTTTGAAACGGTTGAGTGTGATGCGCGCGGGCGTATGGACGTCGATGCGCTGAAGGAAAGCGCAGCCCGCGGCGATGTTGGAACCGTGGTGGCAACGTTAGGGACCACGGCGACGGGTTCGGTGGACCCGCTTCCGGAGATTCTTTCACTGCGAGAAAAATATGGATTCCGGATTCACGCGGACGCGGCCTACGGCGGCTATTTCGTGCTGGCCGAGAATCTTCAGCAAGATGCATCGCAAGCCTTTTCGCGAATCGAAGAGGCGGACTCCATCGTGATTGACCCCCACAAACATGGTTTGCAACCTTATGGATGCGGCTGCGTCCTGTTCCGCGATCCCGGCGTGGGCCGGCTGTACAAGCACGATTCGCCCTACACCTATTTCAGCTCCGCGGAATTGCATTTGGGAGAAATTAGTCTGGAGTGTTCGCGGCCGGGCGCAGCGGCGGCGGCGCTGTGGGCAACGCAGAAACTCTTGCCGCTCTCAAAGGGCGGGGAATTCGCAAAGGGTTTGGAGCGAGCACGGAAGGCGGCCTTGATGCTTTTCGAAAAAGTGCGCGCAGATTCGCGATTTGCCGCGGCCTTCGCACCGGAACTGGACATCGTGGTGTTCGCGCCTCGAGCCGGGAGCGTCACTGCGTCTTCGGTGCTGACACGTAAAATCTTTGAAGCGGCGGCTGGGCACAATTTGCATCTGGCTGTGGCGGAATTGCCGATTCAATTCTGGGAAGGGAACCTGGAGGCGATGAAGCGCGACCGCGACACGATTGCCTGTCTGAGGTCTGTGATGATGAAACCGGAACACTTCGATTGGGTGGAACGCATCTGGGATCTGCTCTCGGCGTCCAGGCAGGAAGTTCTTGGCCGTTCCCACTGATTCGGCCAATTCTGAAGGCTGCAAGTCCCGCTCCCTGCGGTATTTAGCCTTTCGATGCACAATAGAGCCATTGCCAGAAAGGTTTTGGAGGGATGCGTCGAAGTCAGGTAGACTATTCATTGAGTATTGTGGGATCAGAGCGCGAAGGTAGGCGGACTGTGTTTGGCGCCGAGGTGGGGAATCCCAAGTATTTCGCATCCCAAAGTTTGTATCGGAAGGCTGAGGGTGAAGAATGCCGGATGTAATGAAGACGTTGCTGCTGAATCCGCCGAGTTTTGAGAATTTTGATGGCGGAGCAAGCTCGCGATGGCCCGCGACGCGTGAGATTGAGTCGTATTGGTATCCGGTGTGGTTGACGTATCCAGCCGGGATGATTCCCGGCAGTCGGCTGCTCGATGCTTCTCCCCACAAAGTCAATTGGCAGCAAACGGTCCAGATCTGCAAGGACTATGAGTTTCTGATTCTATTTACTTCTACAGTCGGGCTCGAGAGCGACATCAAGCTCATCCGCAAGATCAAAGAATCCAACCCCAGTATGAAGATCGCCTTCGTGGGGCCCCACGGGCACATCAAGCCGAACGAGACGCTGATGGCCAGCGAAGACATTGATTTTGTAACGCGCGGAGAGTTCGACCATTCGGTGGTGGAATACGCGCACGGGAAGCCGCTCAGCGAAATTCAGGGCGTGAGCTATCGGAAAGAAGGCAAGATCGTTCACAACCCGGAGCGCCCGCAGCTGCACACCGAAGAGCTGGATGCGCTGCCCTTTGCGACGGACATCTACAAACGCGATCTGGAAATCGAGCGCTACAACGTGCCGTTCCTGCTGCATCCGTACGTGTCCTTTTACACGACGCGCGGCTGTCCGGCTCTGTGCACCTTCTGCATGTGGCCCCAGACGATTTCCGGGCATGCCTGGCGGACGCGTTCAACGGAAAACGTGGCGCGCGAAGTGAAGCAAGCCCTCGGGTATTTCCCGCAGATGAAAGAAATTTTCTTCGACGACGACACGTTCAACATCCGCAAGGACCGCGTGATCGATTTGTGCGGCAAGTTTAAGCCGCTGAAGTTCCAGTGGTCCTCCACAGCGCGCGTGCACAGCGACTACGAAACGATCAAAGCGATGGCGGACGGGGGAGCGCGGCTCTTCATCGTGGGTTTTGAATCCGGCGACGCGCAAATCCTGAAAAATATCAAGAAAGGCGCGACAATTGAAATGGCGCGCAATTTCATGAAGAACTGCCGGAAGGTCGGAATCAGAGTGCACGGCGACTTCATCATCGGGCTGCCGGGCGAGACGAAGGAAACGATCCAGAAGACCATTGAGTTCGCCAAGGAATTGGACTGTGAAACCATCCAGGTTTCGCTGGCGCACGCGATGCCGGGTACAGAACTGCACGATACGATGGCGGCACAAGGCTTCCTGAAGGTCGAAGCGCTAGCCGATTCCGGCGGCCACCAACTGCCACACATTGAGTATCCGCACCTACCCAAGGCCGAGATGATGGCGGGAGTGAACCGCTTTTACGATGAATACTATTTCCGTCCCAAGGTCGTATGGCGCATCGTGAAGGAAGCGCTGTGGGATAGCAACGAACGTAAGAGGCTGTATCACGAAGCAACGGAATTCCTCAAACTGCGCGCGGAGCGGCTGAAGTGGGCACGTCAGGGCGGCGAGGACTACAAGAAGCCGATGATTTCCGTGCCCGAGGTGCCTTCCGCTTCGGCGAACGACTAACGTCACAAAATGGCAAGCGAGAGAAGGTTGAGAATCAAGACGCTGGTCATGGTCTTGGCGATGGTTGTGTGTGCCAATGCCGGGGACTTGCTGCTAAAGCGCGGAATGTCCGAAATCGGGGCCGTGCAACTAACCGGCGCCGGATTGGCACACGCATTTTGGCTTACCGTCACCAACGGGACGATTTGGGCCGGCATCTTCTTTCTAACAGGCTTCATGGTCAGCTACATGACGGTACTGAGTTGGGCGGACTACAGCTACGTGATGCCGGCCGGCGCATTCGGCTACGCGCTCCTCACTTTGATGGCGGTACTTTTTCTGCACGAATCGGTTTCGCCGCGACGCTGGGTGGGCGTTTTGCTGATTTGCGTGGGAGTGCTCCTCGTTGGGCAGACGAAGCCGCGGACTACGGAAGTGACGAGCGAGGCGGTGGCATGACGCGCGTGATTCTTGCTTTGACGGTGCTGATCCTCGGGAGCACCGGCGGCGAGATCGCCATCACCTATGGGATGAAGGCGACCGGAGAGCCTGCTCGGTTGCGGCCGCGGGCGCTCTTGCAGTTTCTCGGGCGGGCTCTCCGCAACGGATGGTTTTGGGCAGGCGTGCCGCTGATGGCCCTTTCCTTTTATGCGCTTCTCGTACTACTTTCTTGGGAACCAATCAGCCTGGTGATTCCGGCTTCTGCGCTGAGCTACGTGGTCGGAACCCTCGGTGCGAAGTACATACTGCGAGAACAAATAAGCGCCGCGCGCTGGGCCGGAGTGCTGCTGGTTTGCGCGGGCGTCGCGCTCGTCGCGGCGGGCTGAGCAACGCCGGACGCAGAATCTTGGCCCGGCCATAGATATGGACGCGGCAACTGATTTTGGCTGGGCGGCATCCGAGTCGGCTATGCCTTGCAGTTTCCTGTCTGAAGGGTAGGATCCCAGCCCAGTTCTGTATTTGAACTGGGCCCAGGGGCATTTAGACTCATGTCCAGGCGCGACTAACTTGATTCTCGTTGTGGCTTTGTGAGCGGACTTCAAATCATTCGTAACTTCTCGGACATTGTCCATGTGAGCCGTCACACGTGGCTCTTGGGGATTGCGGCGGCAAAGATTCTTTTTTTTCTAGGGTTGTTGGGAATTCTGACTTCCACGATCTACCTGGCCCTGGTAATGGCCGCGGCGCTTGGTTTCCGACTCCGGTCGAAAAATCCGTCGTCGTTTACGACTCCGGTTAGCCTGCTGAAACCGTTGCATGGTGCCGAGCCTGGTCTGCGAGAGTATCTGGAGGGATTCTTCCGGCTGGACTATCCGGAATACGAGATTCTGTTTTGCGCCAGATCGGATGCCGACGCAGGTCTGGCCATTGCGCGCGAACTGGCGGCAAAGCATCCCAATATTCCGGTGCGAATCCTCACATCCGGCGAGCCGCCCTGGCCGAATGCGCGTTGCCATTCGTTGAACGAAATGAAGGCCGCTGCGCGGCACGGTATCCTTGTCATCACGGACAGCGATGTTCGGGTAAAGCCAGACTATTTAAGGGCGGTGGTGGAACCATTCCGCCAGGAAGAAACCGGTTTGGTTACCTGCATGTATCGCGGAGTGGCGGCACAAGGCGGGTTTTGGGCGAGGCTGGAGGGCCTGGGAATGTCCGTGGAGATGACCTCGGGTGTGCTGGTTGCGGAGATGCTGGAGGGAATGCGCTTTGCGCTGGGGCCATCCATGGCGGTGCGAAAGAAATGCGTCGACCAGATTGGGGGCTTCGAGAGCCTAGGGAAATATTATGCCGATGACTTCATGCTGGGAAACCTGATAGCCGAAAAAGGAAATACCGTCGTGTTGTCACATCACGTGATCGACCACTGCATAGTGAACACCAAGTGTAGGAAGTCTTTGGCGCACCAATGGAATTGGATGAAGAGCACGCGATTCTCCCGGCCCAAGGGACACCTGGGCACCGGGCTCACGTTTGGATTGCCGTTCGGCTTGCTAACGTTTGCGGCTGCGTCGTTGCTCGGCCACCCCCGAATTGGGCTGACAATGCTGGGGTGGACCGTACTGGCACGCGTTCTGCAATCTATGCTGGTGGGCTGGTTAGTGGTGAAGGACAAAGAAGCAGTGCGGCTGGCGTTGCTTTACCCGCTTCGAGATCTGATTGGATCCATCCTGTGGATAGCAAGTTATGCGAGTCGCCGCGTCGGCTGGCGCGATGATCTCTTTGAGCTGACAGGACACGGCGTGGCGCGATTGGTTCCTGGCGAGGAACGCCGCGCGAGTGCACATCACTAGGCTATTCCTTTTCTTCAACAAGCTGCTAGCCCCTGAAAATCTCCGCGCGGCGAAGATTGGCGCAACTGGGCCAAGCTGCTAGAGTAGTTTGGGGAAATACCTGTGCAGGAAAATTCTTTTGCAATGACTCGCAAACCCGCATGATGCAATCCTTTGCGGCATGGCGTGGCGCGGCGCTTCTTCTAGCAGCCGCTCCAATGGCTTACTACGCGTTGGCGACGTTGGCGGCGTTGCGTTTCTTTCGCAGGGAACGCACGCGAAAACTTCCGAACTACACTCCTCACGTCAGCTTGCTCAAACCCGTGCGCGGTCTGGATTTTGGCTCCTACGAAAACTTCGCAAGTTTCTGCCGGCAGGATTATCCGGTGTACGAGACTCTATTTGCGGTTAGTGACGAACGCGATCCGGCCGTTCCCGTGATCCAGCGGGTCATCGCGGAGTTTCCGGAACGGCGCGTACGTTTGCTGGTTGGTGCCGAAGATCTCGGAGCGAACCGCAAAGTGAACAAGCTGGCGCGGCTTGCGAGAGAGGCACAAAATGAGGTGCTGGTGTTGACGGACGGCGATGTCCGCGTCGGTCCGAATTTCTTGCAGGAAGCCGTCGCGCCGCTGGTGGAGGAGAAGACCGGGGCGGTGACTTCGTTCTACCGCGGGATTGCCGAGCGAAACCTTTGGGCGGAACTCGAAGCTGTGGGTGCATCGAGCGATTTTTTTGCCGGAGTGCTGATGGCGGAGTGGACCGAGGGTATTCACTTCGGGCTTGGGGCATCCATTGCAACGACGAAGAAATGGATCAGCAAGATGGGTGGCTTTGAAGCCATCGCGGGCACCTTGGCGGACGACTACGAATTGGGAAACCGGATCGCCAGAGCGGGCGGAGCAGTGGTGCTATCCCGCGAAGCCGTTTGGACGATGTATCCGGCGCAAACGGCGACGGGTTTCTGGAACCATCAGATGCGGTGGGCCCGAACGATTCGGCTCTGCCGTCCGTTGTCATACGTCGGGCTGCTGTTGACGCAGGGACTGCCTTGGATGCTTCTTGCAGTCTTGGTTGCGCCGGCAAAATGGGTGGCAATCAGCTACCTTCTGGCGTACTTGGTGCTTCGTCTCGTGATGGCGTGGACGGTCGGCGTTTGGGGCGTTGAAGATGACGTTTTGCGGAAGAAAATATGGCTGGTGCCACTTCGCGACGCATTCTACTTCGTGATTTGGCTAGCAAGTTTTGGTTCGAATCGCATCACGTGGGGGAATGACGAATACCTGGTTCGCGATGGGCAGATGGTGCCCATTCTTGGGGACAAGGC
>Ga0137418_10005519_pt1 | contig 11602 bp, 5 predicted proteins | sample CZODoug3_1_2_16f_FD_122242 | JGI IMG/M metagenome (GOLD analysis project Ga0137418, IMG submission 122242) | Vadose zone soil fungal communities from Angelo Coast Range Reserve, California, USA - CZODoug3_1_2_16fungal (Hybrid Assembly) | ecosystem: Environmental > Terrestrial > Soil > Vadose... | reverse complement strand
CCTCGGCCGAATCTATAATTCTGACGGTTTTTCGATGCGCGTGCCTCTGCGGCTTGAGGCTAAACGGACGGGCGGGAGTCGTCCATCGGGTAACCCGGACACCTGATGTCAGGAAACCACGATAATTAAGACGAATCAAAGAATTATCCCCTCTTCGAACGCCCTCGATTGAACCCCCTATTCCTTCGAATTCTGCAATTGGTAGCGGTGCCGGCCGCGATCCTGCTGGCGGCGGCGCTCGCGGTCGCGGCGAGCCACACGCTTCCGCCCTCGCTGTCCGGGCTGACCGTGGTCGGGCCCTACATCGTACTGCTGCTCGGGACAGCGATCAGCGCGTGGTTCAATCGCAGTCGCGCGCTCATCATGCTGGCCTCGCTTCTGGCCGCCTACACCGGCTACCACCTCGCCTCGGGTCTGGGTCCGAAGAGTTTCACCATGACGGCGGTCTCGACCGCACTCGCCGTGCTCGTTCCCTTCAACGTGCTGCTCGCGCTCGTCTTTCCGGAGCGCGGGGTGCGCCAGTACCGGAATTATCGCTGGCTTCCGCTCGGCCTGGCTGAAATCCTGATCGTGACCTGGATCGCGAATGCCGGCCGCTCGGACCTCTCGGGCATGGCATGGCACGACGTCCTTGATCACTGGTCGCTGCGCTCTCCGCCGACGCCGGTTGTGGCGCGAATAATGCTCGCCATGGCGTTCGTCGCCGCCTTGTGGAGGGCGTGGCCCCGCCGCGGGCCCAAGGAACTGCGCAAGGAGCCGCGGCCGCTCGACGTCGGCATAGCGGCACCGATGAAGAATGCGACAAGCGCTGCCGAATGGATAACGGTGCCGCGCACATTCGGCGCGTTCATGTCGGCGGCGGGTGTGATCCTGCTCGCCGCCGTGCTCCAGGAATCGCACCGTCTCGCCTTCCGCGACGAATTGACCAACCTGCCCAGCCGCCGCGCGCTCGAGGAGCGCCTCACGGGACTGGGCCCGACCTACGCGATCGGCATGATAGACGTCGACAATTTCAAGCTGTTCAACGACGCCCACGGCCACCATATCGGCGACCAGGTGCTCAAGCTCGTCGCCGCCCGCCTCGCGGCGATCGAGGGCGGAGGCACCTCGTACCGTTACGGCGGCGAGGAGTTCTGCGTTCTGTTCTCCGATCGCACGCTCGAGCAGGCGATGCCGCACCTGGAGCAACTGCGCAAGGACATCGAGAACTACAAAATGGCAGTGCGCGGCGGGGACCGGCCCAAGGAGAGGGTGACGGGATCGCGCCTTCGCGCAGCGCGGGCTCCGGAAAAGACGCTGTCGGTGACCGTGAGCATCGGCGCAGCCGAACGCGACGATACGCTCATCAGGCCGGCGCTGGTGATCCGCGCCGCGGACGAAGCCCTCTACCGCGCCAAGCGCGCAGGGCGAAACCGGGTGATGCGGTAGCCGGGCTGTAACGGGTCTACAATGCCCGCTCGCATGAGACAGTCCGCCCGCCCCAGACAGAAAGCCAACGACCGGACCGTTCCGAAGCAGGCGAGCGAAGGGCCCGGCGAAAGCGAGGCACGCTTTCGCGCCATCGCCGAACTGTCGGGTGACTGGTACTGGGAACAGGATGCCAGTCATCGCTTCACCTGGGCTTTCGTGCGCGGCGAGTCCGCCGAAGCCGCCTCCTCGATAATCGGAAAGACGCGCTGGGAGGCCGGCGAGGAGCCTCTCAATGGCACGTGGGAGGAACACCGCAGGCTGCTCGATGCGCGCCAGCCGTTCAGCGATTTCCAGGTGCGACTGGTCGCGGAGGACGGCGCGGAGCACTTTTTCTCGACGACCGGCGTCCCGACGTTCGACAGTGCGGGAGTCTTCACCGGATACCGCGGCCTCGCTCGCCGCATCACCAAGCGCAAGCGCGCGGAGCAGCTGCTCTGGCTCGAGCACACGGTGGCACACTCGGTTACGGAGGCCGACAGCGTCGCCGCGGCGCTCAAGGCCGTGATCCGCACGGTTTGCGAAGCGGAGGACTGGGAGTGCGGGCGGTTCTTCCGCGTCGACGAGGAAGCCGGCGCTCTGCGCTTTGCGGAAGCCTGGAGCAAACCCGGGCCGCAGTTCGAGTTGTACATCGAGCGCTCGCGCAAAGTGGCGTACATCCCGGGCGTCGGGCTGGCCGGAAAGGTCTGGCAGTCGGGCGAACCGATGTGGGTCGCCGACATCGCGCGGGACGCGCGCGTGTGGCAGCAGGCGATCGCCATCGAAGCGGGGATGCACGGCGCATTCGTATTTCCGGTGAATTCCGGAGGAAAGATGATCGGCGTTCTCGCTTTCAACAGTAGCGAGACCCGCGAACCGGACGAGCACCTGATGCAGGCGATCCACGTGATCGGCGCGCAGATCGGACAGTTCGTGCAGCGCAAGCAGGCGGAGGAAGTGCTGCGTGAAAGCGAGGAACGCTTCCGCAACCTGACCGAGCTCTCATCGGACTGGTACTGGGAGCAGGACGAGAACTTCCGCTTCACCATGGTTTCCGACAATCTCCACCGGCGCCTCGGCACTCTCACGCAATCGGTCATCGGAAAGACCCGATGGGAATTGCCCACGCTCAACATGACAGAGGCCGACTGGACGGCGCATCGCGCCCTGCTGCAAGCGCACCAGCCCTTCCGCGACCTGCAATGGCACCGCCTCGACAATGCGGGCAAGCTCCAGATCGCCAGCATAAGCGGCAAGCCGATCTTCGATTCCGAGGGGCGCTTCCGCGGCTACCGCGGGATAGGCCGGGACATCACCGAGAGCAAGCGAAGCGAGGAGGTGCTGCTGCGCTTTCGCGCTTCCATGGACATGTCGGACGACATGATCCTGCTCGTCGATCGCAAGACGATGCGCTTCATCGACGTGAACGAAACCGTTTGCCGGAATCTCGGGTACTCGCGCGAGGCGTTTCTCGCGATGGGCCCGGAAGATCTCCTGCCTGTCACCCGGAAGGAGCTGGAGGCCGCCTACGACGAGATGATCGCGACCGGTTCCACGCAGGGCATGAGGAGCGAATATCGCTGCAAGGACGGCTCGAAGCTGCCGTTCGAATCGAGGCGGCGCGTCATGCCCTCCGGGGACAGCTGGATCATCGTCGTCACGGCGCGCGACATCCGCGAGCGCATCGCCCGGGAAGAGGCGCTGCGCAAGAGCAACGAGCGCTTCGACATGGCGGTGCGGGCCACCAACGACGTGATCTGGGACTGGGACCTGGTCACCGACGAAATCTGGTGGAACGAGAACTTCACCAAGGTATTCGGCCATCCGCGCGAGGGGGCGGACAACACGATCAAATCCTGGTACGAGGGCATTCATCCCGACGACCAGGGGCGCGTCATCGCCGGAGTGCACCGCGTGATCGGCGCCGGCGGAGAGTACTGGAGCGACGAGTACCGGTTCCGGCGGCACGACGGCAGTTTCGTCCACGTGCTCGACCGCGGCCAGGTAATCCTGGACGGCGCAGGACGGGCGGTGCGCATGATCGGCGCGATGGCCGACATCAGCTCGCGCAAGCAGGCCGAGGAGAGAATCCACAACCAGGCGCTGCGGCAGCGGCTCATCGCCGAGTTCGGGCAGCAGGCGTTCGCGAGCTCCGACGTCGAAGACGTGCTCGCCCGCGCCGTGGAGCTGGTCACGGTGGCGCTCAAGGCCGATTACTGCACGGTGCTCGAGCTCGATGAAAGCGCCAAACGACTCCTCATCAAGGCGGCATCGGGGTGGCCGAGCGAGACGATGGCGCGCCGGACGGTGGACATCCGCCCGGGGGGCCGCCTCGAGCTGGTGCTGTCGCGCCGCGAGCCTCTCATTACCGAAGATCTGGCGAAGGACGAGCGATTTTCAGATTCTCCGCTCGTGCGGATGGGCGTGCGCAGCGGCATCCAGGTCCCCATATTCGGAACGGCCGGAACGTTCGGAATACTCAGCGTGCACGCGCGCACCGAGCGCCAATTCGGCCTGGACGACGCGAGCTTCCTGCAGAGCGTGGCGAACATACTGGCGGTCGCGATCGAGCGCAAGAGTGCGGAGGAACGCCTCGAGCGCCTCGCGCAGTTCGACTCCCTTACGGGCCTGCCCAACCGGCACCTCTTTCACGACCGGCTGCTGAAAACCGTGGCACACGCACGCCGCAGCGGGCAACCCATGGCTGTGCTCTTCATCGACCTGGACCGCTTCAAGCTGGTGAACGACACCCAGGGGCACAGCGCGGGGGACAGGCTGCTCAAGGAAGCAGCCGAGCGCCTTTCGCAGTGCGTGCGCAGCGGCGACACGGTGGGCCGGTTCGGCGGCGACGAGTTCGGCGCAATCGTATCGGACCTTGCGAAACCGGGAGACGCCGGCGTCGTCGCGCAAAAAGTCCTGGACGCCCTCACCCGGCCGTTCAAGCTCGATTCGCACGACACCTATGTCAGCGCCAGCATCGGCATCACCCTGTTCCCGGCCGACGGCGACAACCCCGAAGCCCTGGTCATGAATGCCGACACCGCCATGTATCGCGCCAAGGAGCAGGGCCGCAACACCTACCAGTACTTCACCCGCGAGATGAACGAGCGGGCGCTCGCGCGCGTGCAGATGGAGGCGGCACTGCGCCGGGCGATCGATCAAGAGGAGTTCCTCCTCCACTACCAGCCCAAGGTGGCCCTCGAGAGCCGCCTCATATGCGGCTTCGAAGCGCTGCTGCGCTGGCGGCATCCCGAGAAGGGCCTGATCCTGCCCGGGGAATTCGTTTCGGTTCTCGAGGACACGGGCCTGATCGTGCCGGTGGGCGAAAGAGTGTTGCGCGAAGTGTGCGCGGAGATCCAGGCATGGCAGCGGAGCGGCCTCGCGGTATTGCCCGTGACGGTGAATCTGTCCGCGCGCCAGTTCCAGCAGAAGGATTTCGAGTCCGTCGTGCGGCACATCCTGCGCGAGGCGGGCATCGATCCGTCGCTCGTGCAGTTCGAGCTCACCGAGTCCCTGCTGATGAGCGATCCCCAGGGTGCTGCGCGCACGCTGCGCGGGCTGAAAGACTCGGGCGTGAAGATCTCGGTGGACGATTTCGGCACGGGCTATTCGAGCCTCGCGTACCTGAAGCGTTTCCCGATCGACGCGCTCAAGATCGACCACTCCTTCATTCGCGACATCACCACCGACCCGGAGGACGCGATGATCACGCTCGCCATCATCGGCCTCGCGCACAATCTCAAGCTCAAGGTCATCGCCGAAGGCGTAGAAACGCAGGAGCAGCTCGAGCTGCTCGCCGCGAACGGCTGCGACGAGATCCAGGGCTATTACTTCTCGGTTCCGACGACTGCCGAGGAGTGCGCGAAGATGATGAGGGAAAACCGCAGCCTCGTCTGAAGCGGCACTCCGGTGCCCGGAGGCGTATCATCGCCCCTTCGTCCGCCGCACCTCATGAGCGCAAGCCCACTTTTCCTGCTCAAACCCCACACCCGCGACCTCGGCGGGTTTTCGGTGCGCAGAGTGCTCCCCGGGGTGCCGCACCGCATGGTCGGCCCGTTCGTCTTTTTCGATCACATGGGTCCCGCGGATTTCGCCCCGGGCGCCGGCATCGACGTGCGCCCGCATCCGCACATCGGCCTGGCGACGGTCACCTATCTGTTCGAAGGCGAAATCGTGCACCGCGACAGCCTCGGCACCGTGCAGTCGATCGCGCCCGGCGATGTCAACTGGATGACCGCGGGGCGCGGCATCGTTCATTCGGAGCGCACCTCGCCGGAGCCGCGCCGCACGGGCGCGCGCATGCAGGGCCTGCAAACCTGGGTCGCGCTCCCGAAAAAGAACGAGCTCGCCGACCCCGCGTTCAGCCATCACCCGAAGGCGACGCTGCCGCTGATTTCCGCGCCGGGCGTGGAGTTGCGGGTCGTCGCGGGCAACGCCTTCGGCAAGCGCTCCCCCGCGCCGGTGCTCATGCAGACGCTCTTCGTCGGCGTCGAGATGGACGCGGGCCGCGCATTCGAGCTCGAAGCCGGGCACGAAGAGCGGGCCGTCTACGCGCTCGAGGGGGACGTGACCGTCTCCGGGACGCCGCTTCCGCGGCAGCATATGGCGGTCCTCGCGCATCGCGAGGCCGTCGAAGTGAAAGCGCTGACGCGCGCGCGCCTGATGCTGGTCGGCGGGGAAAAGATGGACGGCGAGCGCCTGATCTGGTGGAACTTCGTCGCGAGCTCGCGCGAGCTCCTGGAGGAAGCGAAGCGCCGCTGGCGCGAGCAGCGCTTCCCGCGGGTTCCGGGAGACGACGAGTTCATCCCGCTTCCGGAGGCATGAGGAGGAAGTAGAGCGTGCGCTCACGCGCACGAGCACCTCCCCTCCGAACTCGCCCGCCGCCGATGCGCGATCCCGCACCTGTTCCGATCCACCTCAAGGACTACGCTCCGCCCGCGTTTCTGATCGAGACGGTCGATCTGGACGTCGAGTTGTTCGAGGATCACGCGCGCGTTCGCTCCCGTCTCGCGCTATCGCGTAATCCGAAGGCAGCCGATTCGAACGCACCCCTCGTGCTCGATGCCGAGGAGCTCGAGCTCGAGTCGGTGGCGCTCGACGGCCGCGCGCTTGCCGCCGGCGAGTACACGGCGGACGCCGCGCATCTCGCCGTCGCGAAGCCGCCGGCGCGCTTCGCGCTGGAAACCGCGTGCAAAATCTACCCGCGCAAGAACACCAAGCTCATGGGTCTGTACGCGGCGGAGAACGGGTTCTTCACCCAGTGCGAGGCGGAAGGCTTCCGGCGAATCACGTACTTCATCGATCGGCCCGACGTGATGGCGAAGTATTCGGCGACGATCCACGCCAGCCGCGAAAAGTACCCCGTGCTGCTCTCGAACGGCAATCTCGCCGCAAGCGGCGATGAAACCAATGCCCGCCACTGGGTGAAGTGGCAGGACCCCTACCCCAAGCCCTCCTATCTGTTCGCCCTGGTGGCGGCGAAGCTCGACAAGCTCGAGGACCAATTCGTCACGCGTTCCGGCCGCCGCGTGCGCCTCGCGATCTACGTCGACCCGGGCAAGCTCGACCAGTGCGGTTTTGCCATGCAGGCGCTGAAAAAATCCATGAAATGGGACGAGGACAAGTTCGGCCTCGAAGTCGACCTCGACAATTACTCGATCGTCGCGGTCGGCGACTTCAACATGGGCGCGATGGAAAACAAGGGCCTCAACATCTTCAACACCAGATACGTGCTCGCGCGGCCGGACACCGCCACCGACGGCGACTACCTCGCCATCGACCGCGTGATCGCGCACGAGTACTTTCACAACTGGACCGGCAACCGCGTCACCTGCCGCGACTGGTTCCAGTTGTCGCTCAAGGAAGGGCTCACCGTCTTCCGCGACCAGGAGTTCGGCGCGGACATGTATTCGCGGGCGGTCGAACGCATCCGCGAGGTACGAGGCCTGCGCAGCGGGCAGTTCGCCGAGGACGCGGGGCCGATGGCGCATCCGGTGCGCCCGGCCTCCTACATGGAGATCAACAATTTCTATACCAGCACCGTCTACGAGAAGGGCGCGGAAGTCGTGCGCATGATCCGCACGTTGATCGGCGCGCAGAATTTCCGCAAAGGCATGGATCTGTACTTCGCGCGGCATGACGGGCAGGCGGTGACCTGCGACGATTTCGTGCGGGCGATGGCCGATGCCTCGGGCGCCGATCTCTCGCAGTTCATGCGCTGGTACGACCAGGCGGGAACGCCTGTCCTCGAAATCAAGGGCGAGTACGACGCAGCGGCACGGCGCTATGCGTTGTTCGTGAAGCAATCCTGTCCTCCCACGCCGGGACAGGAGACGAAACTGCCCTTCCACATTCCGCTCGCGGTCGGGCTCATCGGACCCGACGGACGCGACCTGCTCGCCGAAGGCACGCGCGTGCTGCCGGTGAAACAAGCTGAAGAACGTTTCTCGTTTGAAAACGTTGCCGCGAAGCCGGTGCCGTCGCTGCTGCGCGATTTCTCGGCGCCCGTGATCGTCAGGCACGACTACACCGAGGCCGAGCTCACGCATCTCATGGCGTACGATTCCGACGCTTTCAACCGCTGGGAGGCCGGGCAGCTGCTTGCGCTCGGCATCATGCTGCGCGGAATCGCGGCGGCGCAGGGCGGCCCCGCGCTCGAATTGCCGCGCGCCTTCGCCGATGCAGCCGCGCGCGTGGTGGCCGATTCATCGAGGGATCCGGCGTTCGCGGCCGAGATGCTCGCGCTGCCTTCAGAGGCTTATATCGCCGAACAGATGAAGGTCGTCGATCCGGACGCGATCCACGCGGTGCGCGACGCGCTGAAACGGCGGCTCGCCGCCGCCCTCAGGGAGCAACTGCTCGTTGTCTATCGCGCGTATGCGGGTGCGGGTCCCTACTCGCCCGATGCGGTATCGGCGGGCAGGCGTGCGCTCAGGAACACCGCGCTCGGGCTTCTGATGGAGCTCGACGACGCCGGCGTGCGCACGCTATGCATGAAGCAGTTCGAGACCGCGGACAACATGACCGATGCGCTCGCGGCGCTTTCAATGCTAGCCAATTGCGACTGTCCCGAGCGGACGCGGGCGCTGGATGCCTTCTACATGAAGTGGAAAAACGAGTCGCTGGTGGTGGACAAGTGGCTGGCCGTGCAATCGACGACGTGCCTGCCCTCGGCGCTCGCCGACGTGAAGCGCCTGACGGCGCATCCGGCTTTCAACATCAAGAACCCGAACAAGGTCTACGCGCTGATCGGCGGATTCCGCAGCAACCAGCTTCGCTTTCACGCCGCCGACGGCTCGGGCTATGCGTTCCTCGCCGAACAGATAGTCGCGCTCGACGCGATCAATCCGCAGGTCGCAGCGCGCATGGCGCGCGGCTTCGACCGCTGGAAAAAGTTCGACGCCGGGCGCCAGGCGTACGCTCGAGCGGCGCTCGAGCGCATCTGCGACGCGAAGGGGGTCTCGAAAGGGGTGCTCGAAATCGTCACGCGGGCGCTGGCCTGACCTCGCCCTGCTCGCACTTATTTGCGGCGCTGCATCTCGGCGAACTTGGACAGCTCCCAGGGCCGGATCGCGATCAGCATGTGCATCGCCGTGCACTCTTCGAACGGCCTGCGCGTGTCGTCGTTGTGCAAGTCCGCGAACTCGTTCGCGACGCGGCGCAGGCGCACCAGCATCGCTTCCCGCGAGGATTTCGAGAGGCGCCCGGTCACGAACAGCATCAACTCGTCGGGGCCGTCGAAGCGCGTGCGGAAGTACTCGTTTTGCGCCTGGGCCTTGAAGAACTCCTGGAACGGGCCGTCCGGAATCCAGGAAAAAGTCCGCGAAAGCAGCAGCCGGTACCGGTTTCCGGGAAGGAGCCGGATGATGCCGATGCGGTCCAGCCGCACGAGGTGGCGTATGCACTCGGCCTCCGACATGGAATAGGTGCGGATGATCTTGTCCACCGGCCACTGGTGCAGCACGCGCAGCGCGACGAGCACCAGCCTCTTGTCGGCGACGATGGCCTTTTCCGCCTGCGGCGTCAGCCGCGACAGCAGGCGATCGCGCCGCTCGAGGGACCGGGTCAGCTCCGCGAGCTCGAGGCCCGCAAAATCGAGCACCTGATCGAGCCGCTTCAAAGTGAAGTCCTTGCGCGAGAACATGCGCTTGACGCTCGCCTCGCTCATGCCCAGGGCCCGTGCCACTGCCGCGTAGGTCACGCCCTGCGCCTTGAGCTCGCGCTTGAGCGTGTCGATCAGTGCTGCGCTTGCGCTCATGTCTTTTCCTCCTGTCCGGCAAAAAGTATCACCTGGCGATACCCGAGGTCAAAGGCCGCACTACCTTGGACGTGGCGCTATGCAAAGGCGAATCTCGTTCCGATCATGGCCTCGTTGCGGGCGCATTCGTGCCGGGATGCACGACCGGGTTCCGGACTGAATTGGGGGGATGCGCCCGCAGCATCGGCCCGAGGGCCTGATACCGAAGGGAGACGAAATTCGTGGAACTCGACCTCGTCATCGGCGCACTGCAAACCTTCGCGGTCTTGTTTCTCGCTTGCGGGGTGTATCTCGCGGTCCACAAGGCAGGCGGATCGCGGATTTCAGCGGAGGCGGCATCCTCCGCACCCGCTCGGGCGGTACGCGAGCAGATCCGAATATGTGATTAGTTCACCAGAATCGTGTGTAACACGACGCAGAACGCAGCGTCGTCGACTGCCAGACTGCCTTCAGTTTCGAGGTTTGAGCTTTCAGGGAACAAAGGGCGGAAGAAAATCAACATGAACGAAGGGGGCAGCCATGAAGACACGCGCAGCAGGAATCAGTCTGGCTTTGTTAGTTTCCGCCGCGATGCCGGTCAATCTGCTGGCCGATGACGGGCCGGGGGGACTCCCGCAACAGGAGCATCTCCGGCGCCTGCCCAATGACCTCCCCTTCCCCAACCCGACGGGCTTCGCCTCCACCATCAGTACGGCCGGCCATATCGACCTCACCAACGAGTTCTTCCAGGACCTCGGGGCGAACGGCCGCCGCTGCGTGAGCTGCCACCTGCCGAGCGCCGGGTGGACGATCGTGCCCTCGCAAGTGCAGGCGATCTTCAACCGGACCCTCGGGGGCGTGATCGACGACCCGCTCGGCCTGGGCGCGATCTTCAGGACGAACGACGGCTCGAACTCACCGGCGGCGGACGTCTCGACCCTCGCGGCACGCCGCAGCGCCTACAGCATGGTGCTCACCAAGGGGCTCATCCGCGTGGGCATCGGCGTGCCGGCCACGGCGGACTTCGAGCTCGTCGCGGTCGACGATCCGTACCGCTTCGCGAGCTCCACGGAGCTGTCGCTCTTCCGCCGCCCGCTCCCGACGACGAACCTGCAGTTCTTGAGCACCGTCATGTGGGACGGACGCGAAACCCTCGGCGGAACCGACCATTGCAACATCGCCGCCGAGGGCGGCAAGTGTTTCGCCGCGATCCACTTCGACCTGGCGGTCCAGTCGAACGATGCGACGCAAGGCCATGCGCAGGCTCCCAACCCGATCACCGATGCGCAGCGCGAGGCTATCGTCGCCTTCGAGACCGCGCTCGCCACTGCACAGGTGTGGGACGAGCGGGCGAAGAACCTCAACGCCGCCGACGCCAAGGGGGGGCCCGAGGCGATCCTCGACCAAGCCTTCTACTACGGCATCAACGACAACCTCGGGGACTACCGGACGCACGCGCCCTTCACCCCGATCGTGTTCGATGTCTACGATGAGTGGACCCACCGCCAAGGCGGCGGGACCAACGAGGCGCGGCGCGCGGTCGCACGCGGCCAGGCGATCTTCAACACGAAGCCGTTCACGATCTCGGGCGTCGGCGGCCTGAACCTCGACAGTCCCTTCAACCCGCCGCTGCCGGAGTCCTTCCAGGGAACCTGCACCACCTGCCACGACACGCCGAACTCGGGCAACCACTCGATCGTGGCCCCGCTCAACATCGGCCTCGCGGATGCATCGCGCCGCACCCCGGACCTGCCGCTCTACACGCTGCAGGAGAAATGCGTGGCCTTGAGCGACGGCACCAGGGTCGTGGGCCCGAGCTGCCCGGCAAAGAGCGTCACCGATCCGGGACGTGCGCTCATCTCGGGCAAGTTCGCCGACGTGGGCAAGTTCAAGGGCCCGATCCTGCGCGGACTGGCGGCG
>Ga0137418_10005518_pt1 | contig 11602 bp, 12 predicted proteins | sample CZODoug3_1_2_16f_FD_122242 | JGI IMG/M metagenome (GOLD analysis project Ga0137418, IMG submission 122242) | Vadose zone soil fungal communities from Angelo Coast Range Reserve, California, USA - CZODoug3_1_2_16fungal (Hybrid Assembly) | ecosystem: Environmental > Terrestrial > Soil > Vadose... | reverse complement strand
TCGGAGGAATAGTTCACGGCCACGCGCGCGCCCGCAGCTCCCAAGGCCGTTGCAATCCCACCGCCTATGCCTTTGGACGCGCCCGTCACTATTGCCACTTTCTCAGACAGTCTGCTCATAATTCACCATTGTTCTTGATCTGACTCCCCGTACCCCCGAACGTCCATCGCTGTGAATTGCGCCTCGCGCGTATGAAAATCTCGATTTATGCTCCTTATGCTAAAGAGTGTTTTGAAACAGCGCGTCAACATTCAATTTTGCATCCTGAACGAATCGCCGGCAACTCTTACCTTGGGATTTTCGACCCTGCCCGTGATTCGACCCGAGAAGGTTCGTCAGTCCCGCCACGGACGCAGAACGCGGTAGGACGGTACCGCCGTGAGTGAACTCTTCTTCACCTCAACCAACTTTCTCAGAAGCAGCCACCGTACGCCCACCTGGGCGGCGCTCTTGGAAACACCCACCGAGTCGGCGATCGTTTGGTAGCTGACGGGGACTCGCTCGCGACGGCTGCGGGCCGCTTCATAGCTGAGCCATAGGTATATGAGGAAGCTGGTCGGCTTGTGGTCCTGGCCGACCAAGTCACGCATCAAGATGTCCACAACATAGTCATCAAGTGTCATATCTACTATGGTGTTTAATGCTATAGCAGATACTACTTGATTTCCATCTGAAAATCTCTGCCCTATACTGCGGGCTGAAATTCGGAGGAATCCATGATACGTGGAATTAAATTTGTGAACGTGCCCGTTCGAAACCACAAGGAAGCCGTCAAGTTCTACACCGAGAAGCTGGGCTTCCGTGTCCTTACGGACCAACCATTCGATGATAAACAGCCCTGGATTGAGCTTGGGATCCCCAGCAGTGATTCCAAAGTGGTGCTCTTTAACGTGGACGGGCAAGAAGCCAGGTCGGGAAGCCGCAGCCGGTCACGTTTTGGAGCGACGATGTCCAGGCCACCTCACGAGTGCTGAAAAGCAAGGGCGTGGAATTTGCGAGGGAGCCAAAAACAGAAGCCTGGGGGACAGCGGCAGTATTCAAAGACCAGGACGGAAACCAATTTTGTCTGTCCTCGAAGTAGGGGGTGTATCCCGTGAAAGATCCCGCAAGAACGAACAAGGTCATGCCAGGCAAAGAAGTGGCCGACCTTCTGGCGGGCTTTGCTCCAGAAGTGCGGAACCTGGCCCTGGCGGCGCGCGCTTTTGTGCTCGAGATGACTCCCGACATCTCTGAGCGGGTTGATGTCAAGGCGCGGATGATCGGGTATAGCTACTGTCAGAAATATGCCGATATGGTCGGCATGATCATGCCGACCAAAGCGGGAGTAAATCTGGGCATTGCCTATGCGATGAGCTGCCGGACCCTAAGAAACTTCTTGAAGGGACCGGCAAACTGCATCGCCACGCGACGAGTCCGCCCGCCCAGATGGCAAGTTCTTCACGCGATCCGTTTACCAGAAATCATCAAGCTCAATTCCCATGGATCGCGCACCTAGCTACGGTGTCGCTCTTAGGCTGACCACCTCGGCCATTCCAAGCACGAGTGCGTACGTGGCAAAGAGGAAGGCTCCGTATCTGCTTCCAGACGTGGCATGCAACTTCGGCATGAAGGTTGATAGGTTGGAAAGGACTAGAGCTTCGCCGATCATTCCTGGAATAGCCAGCAGAAGCATTGCCGATGTCCAATTCGCTGGGGCGATGTGCCGCCAGCGAAGAATGGCAACGCAGAGAACTGCTGAGACAATCGGCGACAGGGCAAAGGCTCCCCAATAGCGCAAACTCGTAGTTTCCAATATGGCGGGACCCCGATTTGCGTAGTAGATCGTCCCAACAATCCAAATGATCAAACCGAGTACAAGCAGGAGTGCCACGTCATGTCCTTTCATCTATTCTCCTCCGGCGTTACCATGTACCACTTGGGACACGGATTAGATGTACCACGTGGTACATGCGAATGCAACGAAAAAGAACGGCCGATCCGGAAGAACTTTTGGAGCGATGTCTTGCCACGTTTATTAAGGCCGGGACGATTGATCTCAGCCTGGATCGATTGGCCAAGGGCGTCGGAATCAGCAAGCGTATGCTGGTTCATTATTTCGGTGGCCGCGAAAACATCGAAAAGGGAGCTATGGCACTTCTTGAGGAAAGACTGCGGGCACAGTTTGCCCCCGAATCATTTCCCCCTGGTGTCTCTTCGGAAACCGTTGTGACGGCACTGTGGGAGCAAACAACAGCGCCTGAAGCCAAGGGCGTGCTCCTGCTTGTAATGGATCTATCTCGACGCGCTTGGAATGGCTCGGCAAGAGCAAAAGCCTTTTACGCGAAGCAACAGCGACTGTGGGTGCAGCTGCTCATGAAATTTTTGCCCGATCAGCCCACGGTGGAGGAGGTGCTACAACTCTTTCAAGGAGCTGTTCTCGCATATCTGATCACCGGCGATGCTGAGCCGGGCAGGCGCTCTTTAACCCGCATCTTATCGAGTCGGCGCATGACGGTTAGAAATCCGACCTCACGGCAAAAGGCGCGCACTGGAAAGTAGTTTAGGGTAGCTGTCGTGCCTCGGCGTACTTAAGCGTGATCTTCTAACCAGCAGCGCGTTTATTAGTCCCGATCTCTACCAAACTGAGGCGGACCATGGATTCAAAATGCGGACCCGGTCCAACAGCGCACTACTTGGCACTTGCGTTACAAAGCACCCCAGAGGAAAGCGATGGCCGTCTATCTTGCGCGCGGGAAGCAGGTCAACGTGCGCCTGATTCCTACGAGTGCGGCCATCGCTGAGTCGGTCGAGCTGGCGCATGAATGTTCCAATGCTGTGCTTCGGAGGGTCGGGCGCGAATTCCAAAGGTTTGGTATGTCCGCTAGCGACCACATACCCGGCTGCTATTCCGCACGGTCGTAGTTCAGGTTCTGCCCGAGCCATCGCTCAACCTCTGCCACGCTCATCCCCTTGCGTTCGCTATAGTCGGCGACCTGGTCGCGATCGATTTTACCGAGGCTGAAATACCGCGATTCGGGATGGGCGAAGTAGAGCCCGCTCACGCTCGAGCCGGGCCACATGGCAAACGACTCAGTAATCAGCATTCCGGTGTTCGCCTGCACATCGAGCAGGCGCCAGAGCTGGCCCTTCTCGGTGTGGTCCGGGCACGCCGGGTAACCCGCGGCCGGCCTTATCCCGCGGTACTTCTCTTGGATGAGATCCGCACTGCTCAGACCTTCCCCACACCCGTAACCCCATTCACTCCGCACCCGCTTGTGCAGGCATTCGGCGAAAGCCTCTGCCAGGCGATCGGCAAGGGCCTCCGCCATGATCGCGTTGTAGTCGTCGTTCTCGGACCTAAAGCGGTCGCACAGTTCCTTCAGCCCGATGCCGCTGGTTACGGCGAATGCTCCGATGTGGTCGGACAGCCCTGTTTCTTTCGGCGCGATGAAGTCGGCGAGCGACCGGCACGGCTCGCTGCCTTCTTTATAGGATTGCTGGCGGAGAAAGTGAAATCGCTGGAGAACCCTCCCGCGTGCGTTGTCCGTGTACAGTTCAACATCGTCGCCCACAGCGTTGGCGGGAAACAAGCCGTATACACCACGTGCCGTAATCAGGTTGCTCTCAATGACGGTATCCAGGAGAGCGTTGGCTTCAGCGAAGATCTGGCGCGCCTGCGCGCCTTGTCCCTCGTGCTCGAGAATGCGAGGGTAAACACCCTTCAGTCCCCAGGTATGGAAGAACGGCGTCCAGTCAATGAAGTCACGCAGCGTCGCCAATGGAAATTTGTCCAGCACGCGCACGCCGGTAAACGATGGTACCGGCAAGTCTTCCGCACGCCACACAATCGGAGTCCGCCTCGCGCGGGCAGCCTGAATCGAGATGACCGTCAGGCGCGGTGCGGAGTGGGCCTTGCGGAGCGCTTCGTATTCGGCGCGATGCTGCACCACGAATGCCGACTTGCCCTCGTCACTCAAAAGGCTGGTCGTCACCGGCACCGCCCGGCTGGCATCCAGCACGTGGACAACAGGCTCGCTGTAGTGCGGCGCAATCTTGACGGCGGTGTGCGCGCGGCTCGTGGTTGCCCCGCCGATGAGCAGCGGCAGCTTGAAACCTTGACGCTCCATCTCGCGGGCCACATGCACCATCTCGTCGAGAGATGGTGTGATCAGGCCGCTGAGTCCGATCATGTCTGCCTTCTCCGCCTTGGCGCGTTCGAGGATCTTTTCGCATGGGACCATTACACCCATGTCGATCACTTCATAGTTATTGCAGGCAAGCACGACGCCGACGATGTTCTTGCCAATGTCGTGAACGTCACCCTTGACCGTCGCGAGTACGATTTTTCCCTGCGCCTTGACCACCTGGCCCGATGCCGCCATCGCAACTTTCTCGGCTTCCATGAACGGCGTCAGGTGCGCCACGGCCTTCTTCATCACGCGGGCAGACTTGACCACCTGGGGCAAGAACATTTTGCCCGATCCGAACAGATCACCCACTACACTCATGCCGGCCATGAGCGGGCCTTCGATAACCAATAGAGGGCGGCCCAATTTGACGCGGGCTTCCTCGGCGTCTACTTCGATGTAAGTGTCGATCCCCTTGACCAGCGCGTGAGAAAGGCGCTCCTCGACCGGACCGTCGCGCCATTCCTCGGCCCTCTTTTCACTGGCTACCGTGCCCGCGCCTTTGAGCGATTCGCCGTGCTCCACTAGGCGTTCGGTCGCGTCGGGCCGACGGTTTAGCAGCACGTCCTCGACCAGCACTTTCAGCTCAGGATCGATCTCCTCGTACACCTCGAGCATTCCGGCATTCACGATGCCCATGTCCATGCCCGCCGAGATGGCACGATAAAGAAATGCGGAGTGCATCGCCTCGCGCACTTTGTTGTTGCCCCGGAAGCTGAACGAGATGTTCGAGACGCCACCGCTGACCTTCGCGTGCGGCAAATTCGTCTTAATCCAGCGCGTGGCGTTGATGAAGTCAACGGCGTAGTTGTTGTGCTCCTCCATGCCGGTGGCGACGGTGAGGATATTGGGATCGAAGATGATGTCTTCAGGCGGAAAACCGACCTCGCCGACCAGGATTCGGTAGGCGCGTTCGCAGACCCGGATCTTGTCCTCGTAAGTCGCAGCCTGACCCTGCTCGTCGAAGGCCATCACCACCACGGCCGCGCCATATTTCAGAACTTTAGCGGCGTTCTGGCGAAATCTTTCTTCGCCTTCCTTCAACGAGATCGAATTGACGATCCCCTTGCCCTGCAGGCACTTCAGCCCAGCCTCGATGACCTCCCATTTCGAGGAGTCCACCATGAAGGGCACCTTGGCGACTTCGGGCTCGCTCCCCAGCAACTGCAGGAAACGGGTCATCGCCGTAACGCCGTCGATCATGCCCTCGTCCATACAGATATCGAGGACGTTAGCCCCATTCTCGACTTGCTGCCGGGCTACGCTTACCGCTTCTTCATATTTACCTTGCTTGATCAGCTTCGCGAACTTGGGCGAACCGGCCACATTGGTCCGTTCGCCGATCATGATGTAAACACCGGGCTGCTGGGTGAACGGCTGCGATCCCGAGAGACGCAGGGGCTTCGTCTCGTGGACTGCGGGGGCCTCGGGAACGCTGATGGTATCGGACACGCTCACGCTCGACTCTCTATCTCGCTCTGGCGTGCGTAGGACCCATCAATGAGCGTCGTCCCCCACTTTCTCGGAGCTTTGCCTTCGAGCGCTTTTGCGATCGCCGCGATGTGCTCGGGTGTGTTGCCGCAGCAACCACCGGCAATGTTGATCAGCCCTCCCTTTGCGAAGTCGCCTAAATAACGGGCCATGTCTTTCGGGTCCAGATCGAACCCGGTTTCCGACAGAGGATTCGGCAACCCGGCATTCGGATAGCACGAGATGGCCACGTCGGCCTTTTCCGAGAGCTCCTCGAGGAACGGAAACATTAGATCGGGACCGAGAGAGCAGTTGAGCCCTACTGACAACGGCTTCACGTGCGCTACAGCGTTCCAGAACGCTTCAGTGGTCTGCGCGGAGATCAGCGTCTCACCGCCGCGCCCCACCGCCGCCGAGATCATCACTGGAAGCTCCTTGCTGTCCTTATCGAACACCTCGCGGATGGCGACCAGTGCTGCCTTGGCGTTCAGCGAATCAAAAATCGTCTCGACCAAGAGCAGGTCTACGCCTCCTGCGATGAGGGCACGCACTTGCTGAGCGTAAGCGGCTTTGACCTGATCGAACGTGACCACCCGAAAGCCTGGATCATCGGCATCGGGCGAGTTGGAGAGAGAAACGGTCAGCGGCCCAATTGCCCCAGCGACGAACCGATGACGCGAGGTTGCGGTCCCGACACGATCAGCCCATTCACGGCATTGCCGCCCCGATTGCTCGTTGATATCCCAAGCGAGGCTGCCGAGAAACGGATTGTCGATGACCTTCTGGTAGAACGCGGGATCCTTTCGGCCGCCATGCTCCCGCGGATCCTCGACAAAGAATTCGCTCTGTGCAATGCTCGTCGCGCCGAAGGTGTTGGTCTCGATGATGTCCGCGCCGGCCTCCAGGAAGCGACGATGGATGTCGCCAATCATCTCTGGCTTCGTAAGTGTGAAGAGGTCGCCGTTGTTGAGCAGGCTCTTTGTCGAGTCCTTGAAGCGGTCCCCGCGGATGTCCGCTTCCGTCATGCCATAGGTGCGGATCGTCGTGCCCATGGCTCCGTCGATGATGACAATGCGATGTTCGAGGATCTTTTCCAGCGGATGTTGGTTGAATTTAGTCATGTCTCCTGATGGTTTTGGCGCTTCGCTTCTTAGCGACATGACGCGAAGTACACCTTCTGTAATTATAGCGATTGGCAGGATGCGCAGCCCCTGGCGCGTGCCATCACTGAAGTAATCGTGATAGCGTGAAAGCTGCCTTGGAGCCCGGGTGTGCCTGAAAAAGAAGACTTTTTCCACTCCTTGACGGCAAGGCTTTCCGCGGAGAATCGAAAAAAGTGCAAACAGCTGTCATCTCTCACACCGGCCGAATGCCCTTCGTGGCGGCGGGCGCGGTCACAGGCATCGGCAGTTTGCCTCTTACATCTGCTGCGTCGGCAATTCGGTCGGTCGCCGAATTTTCGCCGGAAGTTCCCTTTTGGCCTCAGATGCCTCAGCTCTCAGAACGGGAGAGCATCGTCGGCCAGGGACTTGCTATTGTGGAAGACCTCATTGAGCCTCGCGACGAAGGCTACGGCTATCAGGTAAAAGAAGGCCGCCTCGATTCGGTCCTCGAAATCCTCCACCGAAGCAGCGGAGAGTTGACGTCGGTGAACGCGGCAGGCTTTGGTGCATTCGAAGAAGCTTTGTCATCCGGTCTCTTTCGATCTGCGATTGCCGTTAAGGGGCAAATCGAGGGTCCAATCACGCTGTCGGCGTATCTGTTCCACCGGGGCCGGCCCTTCTTGTCCGATCCTGCGCTTTTTGCAGCCATCGCATTCCATGTCTCGCAGATCATCTGTTGGCAGACTGATCGCCTGAAGTCCGCCGGCCTGCCTGTTCTGTTGTTTGTTGATGAACCAGCCTTGTGCCTGGACGCATCGGTCGCGAATGTTGTCTCAGAGGAGCAGCGGCTCAACGCGTTGGCGGCCACGCTGGAGGACGCGCGAATTCGCGGAGCCTACGCCGGACTGCACTGCTGCGCAGCGCGTCCGTTCGAACGCATGTGTCGCGCACAGCCCGACATTATTTCGTTCGATGCCCATGAAGGGCTCGACTTGTTTTTTACTGATTGGCATGCGCTGGACTTCATGCAACAGGGTGGAACGGTGGCCTATGGAATAGTGCCCACACGGCCGGGAGTGAACGCCGTCGATTCAGCGAGCATCTTCATTCGCTGGCTGAAAGCCGCATCCCTGGCTGGTGATCCCCAGAAGTTCGCTCAGCGCGCGATGATCACGGCAACCTGCGGACTTGGACTACTCGATACGTCCGCTGTCGCTGAGTCATTCAGCGTCGCGCACAGCGTGAGCAAACTGATCAGATCCTTAGCTGGTTCGCCAGAACAATGACATTTTCAGGATAGCCCTCTGAATAGATTGCGACCGGACGATGGGTTACTGCAACAGATTTGGTGCCGATAAGTCCTAGTGTTGTATCAGAAGCGACCGCAGATGAGAAATTAGTAGCCTCGTCAGAATCTGCGGCGGTCGCTTTTGATACAACGACTTGCAGGGAGCCGCTTGCGGTTGCGGCGGACGCGGGGCGCTATGGGAATTGAATCGGTTTCCGCTTGGAAGTCATTGTGAGAAAGGGAGTTGTGCGACGACCACGTTATTGATGCTCATCGATGTATGCTCTCGGGTTCGTCTGCCCCATCCTAGCGCCGGGCCCTCCAAGACCGCAGTTCAGATGCTGAGGTCATACACGCGGTAGCGTCCGCCGCGCAAGCGGCTTCGTTCACCGGTCAGTTTTAGTGAAATAGTTCACGAGCACTAATTTCCGCTGCACTTGGCAACGATTAGCGTTATGTCGTCGTGCTGCTCTTGGGGGCTGAATTGCCGAACTTCGTCCACAACTGCGGCAAGCATTGAGCGTGAGAGCAATTCACGGTGTCGCCGCAGTGCTTCGATCAAGCGTTGCTCTCCAAAGTCTTCTCCTCTCTGATTGAACGAGTCGGTTATTCCGTCCGTGTAGAGCGCCAGTGTGTCTCCGGGATAAAGCTGGACCTCGGCGATCAAGCAGTCCCATTGTGGGAAGAGTCCCAGGACAGTAGACGTGGAATCGAGTCGCTCCAGGGTGGTATCGCTCCGAAGAAGAAGAGCGGGGTAGTGCCCACAATTCACGTAGCGCAGGCGCCTAGCTTCGTCATCGTATTCTGCAAAGAAGAGGGTTGCATAGGCGCTCTCGGTCGTGTTTTCGTAAAATAGCTGGTTTACCGATCTCAGGAACCGTTGTGGTTGATCTAAAGCGATTGCACTCTGGCTCCGCAGGTTCGCCTGCAAGTTGGCCATCAAAAGAGCGGCCCCGATCCCCTTTCCTGAGGTATCACCGATAACCAACCCAAGGCGATCTCGCCCCAGATTTAGAAAGTCGTAGTAATCACCGCCGACCTCACGAGCCTGAATACACATACCCGCGTATTCAAGAGTTTTGAGCTGCGGCAGAGTCTGCGGAAAGAGCCTGGCCTGCACCTGCTTCGCGATATGCAGTTCCTGGGCTATGCGTCGTTCGGCCTCCTGCTTCTCCGCCGTCGCGCGGCGTTCCGCTTCGATTTCGCGAACGAAGTCATCCCTTCCCACGAGTGCAAAGGAGTTTCCATCCAAGTCTTCAAAGCGGGTGAAAATTCCGCCCCAAAGCGTAGTCTGCGGCGGATGGTGAAAGCGAACCCCGCGCCTCTGCCACTCGTCGAACTTGGCCATGACATCTTCAGTCACCAGCACAGCATGTCTGCAACGACCAATTAGCTTGTATTCTTCGGACTTGCGCTTGGGAGTAACAAGGGCGAGGACCGTGTTGCCATCGGGAGGCGCGACCGCCACCCAACGACCACCGGACTCATAGCTCTCATCAACGACCAAGCCAAATCCTAGTTGGTCCACGTAGAACCGCAGACTTCGGTCCTGATCGCGAACGAAGATGTTGACACAGAGGACGCGAAGGTAGGGGTCCTGCCGCTCGACGCGAGAAGCGTACCGGTCCACCCAATCGTGTGAAGGAAAGCTACCCATCGTCGCGATTATAAGTCGGAAAGCTGCCGTGCACCTTGCCCTACCCCTGGCTGGAAGCTTGCGATGTTTCTGGTGTTCCAACGTTCAACCGAAATGATTGCTGCGTGTCCCGCGCCTGATAAACATCGCACATGCCGGCGGCGCCGCGGTAACCCGACAGGACGACGCTGCAATGCGCATCGAAAACTCACTTCCATTGCGAGCCGTGTGAATTGCCGATCTCAGCGAGACGACCGAATGAGCACGGGGTGCGCGTCAGTGTTTGAAAGAGCAGTCCTGCCTGGCTCATCGTGCGAACTGATCTTCTGAGAGAGTGCTTGCGCAAACAGCAGCGTGGGAACCAGCCAGAGGAAAAGTATCGGGAGGGCAGAAAACCGCGCTCGCCCGGTCCGGGTTCTTTGCCCAAATACTCATAACCATCATTACTTCTTGCTGCCAGTTGGGGGTAATTCTGGACCGGTCGGGATAGGCTCGAAAGATAACGGAAGTAATGAGAGCCGATATCCAGGATCAAATGGACAGCGATCCACCACCACCGACTGTTTTTGTTGACAAGCCAACTGGTCGTCGGCAAACCTTCCCTTACCGAATCACGGAATGGCTACCCGTCAATCACCGGGTAGGTATACTTCTGTTGATGCAACCCGACCAAGAGGTTATAAGCGCATGGCGTGATTCCGCGCCCTTCTGGGAGAAGCACCGCGAAATCATCCGGCAGATGTTTGCGCCGGTCACGCAAGCTCTTGTCGAGGATGGGCTGATTGGCAGTGGGCACGCGGTTCTGGATATTGCTACAGGTCCCGGAGAGCCTGCATTGACCATAGCTGCCTTGGTCGGCCCCGAAGGCAAGGTCTTCGGGATCGATCCGGCGCCGGAGATGGTGGAAGCCGCTCGTCGAGCGACAAACCATCTTGGGTTCAGAAATGCACAATTCGACGTCGCCTCTGCAGACCGTCTGCCGTTCCCAGCCGATACATTTGATGGAGTAGTAAGCCGCTTCGGTGTGATGTTCTTTCCATCTCCTGTTGACGCACTTCGCGAGATGTTGAGAGTACTCAAGCCAGGACGCAAGCTGGCCCTGGCGGTCTGGCATTTCGCTGACAGAAATCCTTTTCATTGCGTGCTGTCGCGAGTCATGGAACGGTACGTCGATTCGCCGGCACCCGCGCCGGATGCTCCGGACGCATTCCGCTTTGCCACGCCAGGCAAGTTGCGGGACGTTCTTGCCGAGGCCGGTGCGATGGCTCCATCCGAGCGCCTGCTGCAATTCACGGTGCAAGCGCCGATCTCGGTCGAAGACTTTTGGATACTGCGATCTGAGATGTCTGAGAAGCTTCGTGAAAAGCTCGCCACGCTATCGAGAGAACAGGCGAGTGAAGTGAAGCGTCAGATGTTGGAAGCTCTGCGCGGCTACTCGACAGAGGGCGAGATGAGTTTTCCGGCTGAGGTTCTTATCGTTAGTGGAACGAGGAACCGTTCGACATAGTTGAACCACTAGGGAGACGCGATGGTCTTGGAAGCGGATCGCGCGATTGCGTCCGGTTGGTCGGCAAACCTTAGTGCGACCTGGAAAGCTGCTGAAAATGATTGTCTGGAGAGGAGGAACTCGATCAGACCGTGCGTCCCATCGCACGTAGCCTACAAGGCAGAGCGGGGAGGTAACGAACTGTTCTGGAGCCCTTGGAAAAATGTATCCACGCTCGCAAGAGCGGCGCCGAAACCGTGAGGCAACGGTGTATCTGCCAGCATTAGGTGGAGACGGGCCTAGGCTTGATCGTACGATCAGAATATACAAATGCTCGCAAGCGTCGTCAGCCGAAGAGAGCCTAAAATGCTGCGCGGCTCTTCTTGCAGTGAGCACAGAGGCTTAAGGGTTCTCTGTCATGGGTAATCAACACTGCCGGCGTAGAGAGCAGAT
>Ga0137418_10005517_pt1 | contig 11603 bp, 8 predicted proteins | sample CZODoug3_1_2_16f_FD_122242 | JGI IMG/M metagenome (GOLD analysis project Ga0137418, IMG submission 122242) | Vadose zone soil fungal communities from Angelo Coast Range Reserve, California, USA - CZODoug3_1_2_16fungal (Hybrid Assembly) | ecosystem: Environmental > Terrestrial > Soil > Vadose... | reverse complement strand
TTGAAACCAATGGAGACGAGGAGGTCAAACATGGCCTTCTTACTCCGGATACTCATGGGCTCAATGAGGGCCTGATTACCATCACGTAGGTCTACGCTGCACCATGCAGGTGCAGTTTGCAAAGTTTTGGATGGCCATTGTCGATTAACTAGTTCAAAACGGGGTGTCGGCCGATATTTTTCTGAGGGGTTGCCCAACATTTTAGCTATCTTCCCAAAGCTAGATTGGAGCGCCATCCCACGGGCGTTAAATATAAGAACCGAAGCCATATAAGTCAATGTATTAATTATTAACTGTACTATTAGTTTTGCTTATGATCTCGCGGGGATTTTGCGCCCCGCGGCGAGTGTTCGGGCATGGAACAGAGGCGACGCGAATGGCTTCAAAAGCCCGTTCAGTACTGGTTGGCACCGATTGGCTGCTTCAGCCTTCAACCCCCGCCTTATGGGAGCAATCGCGCCCTGTGCGCCCTGGCAAAACTCAGCACAACTTCCGGCGGGCCCCGGCTCCAGCATCTCGGGTCCTCTCATGGCTGCGCGTCCACTTCGGAACTCCGGACCCTCGGGTATTCAAAGTATGGCGCAAGGCAGTCTTGCGTTTCACAATTGGGAGGTTTTTGTACGAGTTCGCGTCCGTGAAGCCTTCTCACATCTAAGAAAGTAGGTCCAGAGTGCAAGCTGTGACTGGAGTTTTTCGCGTCCAGGCTGATGCTCGGCGCGCTGTCGAAAGTTTACGTTCCAAGGGTCTTTCCGCTGACAAACTCACCTTGCTGGCTCCCGGTAGCGGAACGAACGATGGGGATGACGTCCCGGTTGATACGGCCGAACAACCCGGCATTGGCAAGGCTATCGGCGCGGTCGTTGGCGGGGCCGGGGGATTCACGGGAGGGAGCTTGCTGATGGCCGCGGTCATACCCGGGGTGGGGCCCGTGACCGCTCTTGGCTTGCTGGGTGCAGCTGTTTTGGGTGCCGCTGGTGCTACGGTCGGCGCTTCTTTGGGCGCTTCCCTCGAGAATTCCACAACTCGCGGACTTCCAGAGGACGAGATTTTTGTCTACGAAGACGCTTTACGCAAGGGTCGTTCCGTTGTGATCGCCTTAGCAGAAAATGCAAAACACGCTGAGACTGTTCGCGAGCTGTTGATATCCGAGGGAGCGGAATCCGTCGATGCAGCCCGGCACGAATGGTGGATTGGATTGCGGAGCGCGGAGCGCGAACATTACTCCACCTCAGGCGGAGACTTTCAGAAAGATGAGAAGTTCTACCGCCTTGGATTCGAAGATGCCCTTCACGCCAAAATGCGATGCAAGGAATTTGATCAAGTATCCGCCGAAATGGCCAACCACCTGGAAGAACTGCAGCGCCAAAACACCGGCGTAGACTTGGAAGAGCCCTACACGCGCGGGTATCAAAGGGGACGTGAATACTATCAGCGTCTTTGCGACCGCTCAAAAGCCGCCTAGGTAGGCAGACTCCAGACATAACCAAGACATAACGAGGAACAGTGCGGCTCTGTGCGAGCGGTCGGCGAAACAATCGATCAAAGATGGTTGGATTACAAACATAGTCCGGCAGTGTGGGTTTCAGGTTCTCTTCCGCGAACAAAATCCACCTACCTGAAGTCGCTTACATTAGGCTCGTCGCGCCCTCCCGCCTGTGCGAATTAGTCCAACCGCCTCGCCAGGGTGAGCATCGCAACGTAGCAGAACGCTCCGTCTCGAGATTGAGAGGTATTTGTCGTAAATCCCACCTCTCGTCACATGGTGTCGGATGACCGCCTCGTGGCTCAATACCGAGGAGCAGATCTCGTCAATTTGGGCTTTAGGGGAATTGACGTGGCGAGAGCTGGCACGGCGAGTCTGGAGAGGAATCAATCAGAACGACTTGCTCAATCGGGCATACGAGCTGGCCTATAATTTCCTGCTGGCCGTATTTCCGATGCTTGTGTTTTTGGTGGCCTTACTCGGGGCGCTTGCCTCGCAGGGCAGCAAATTGACCAATGACCTCTTCCTCTACATTCAGTTGGCACTCCCGCCCTTGGCTTTCCAGTTGCTAGTCAAGACGCTCAACGAAGTTACGCAGAACGCGTTCGGCGGCAAGCTCACTTTCGGACTGCTGTTCGCGCTACTCATAGCCTCCGGTGGAATGACCCAACTAATATCCACCCTGAATGCAGCTTACGGAGTGCGCGAGACCCGCTCCTGGCTTAGAGTTCACCTGACATCCCTTGGCCTGACAGTCGCGATGTCGCTGCTCATCGTCGCGGCCCTACTCCTTGTGCTTACCAGCGGACAGCTGTTGGAATCGCTTGGTCAAGCGGTGGGATTAACTACCGTCACTTTCGTTACCGTCAAGATTCTGCGATGGGCACTCGCTCTGGGATTCGTGGTTTTTGCATTTGCAGCGATCTACTACTTTGCCCCAGACGTCGAAGAGCAACACTGGTACTGGATAACGCCCGGATCCGTGGTGGGCGTTCTGCTTTGGGCAGCGGCTTCTGCCGGCCTGCGCGCCTACCTGCATTTCTTTGACACCTACAGCAAGACGTACGGATCGTTGGGAGCTGTCATCATTCTGATGCTTTGGTTTTATGTTACCGGCCTGGCGTTCCTCGTCGGAGGCCAGATCAATGCAACCATTGAGCACGCAGCCGCGGAACACGGCCATATCGAGGCGAAGGCTCCGGGCCGAAAAGCCGCCTAGTTCCAAGTTGCTGTGGCGCAACCGCTTTCGAGGGGCGAGTGGTCTAGTTCTTTTTCCCTCAGCAGTTTATGCGGCCAAACGTCGGCCCGCCTATTTTCATCACAAATGAGGATCCGCCCTCATTGGGATCACGGGAGGAGTTCATGCGTAAACTCGCTATCGTCGTCGGCATCTTAATAGTACTAGTGGTCGCAGCCCTGCTGATCTTTGCCGCGACCTTCGATGTCAACCAGTATCGCGGAACCATCCAGGCTGAGCTTCAACAACGCCTGGGAAGACCGGTAACTCTTGGCGACATGCATCTCAAGATCTTCCCGCCCAGTCTCAGCGTCCAGAATCCTGCGATCGCGGACGATGCCACCTTCAATCCAGACGCACCGTTTGTAAAAGCTCAGGAACTAGACGTTTCGGTGAGGTTGTTGCCACTGCTGCAGAAACAGGTGGAGATCAGCTCTCTGACCTTGCAGCGACCAAGCGTCACTCTGATCAAAAACCGGGCGGGAATATGGAACTTTGCGTCGCTGGGCCACCCCACTGATAACTCTCAATCCGCACAGCTGCCGTCGGAGGAGCCCCGTACGTCGAGCACAAAGCCAGATCCGCGAGTCCAGCCGGGGCAGAATTCACCACCTAGTCCTTCACCCGGGCAACAGGTGTCCCTGGGTGAATTGACAATCCGGGATGGACAAATTTCTGTGCTCGATCAGCAGCAGAGCAAAGCGCCTTCCGTGTACGATCACATCGATATCACCCTAAAGAATTTCTCGCCCAACAGGCCCTTCACGATAGATGCCGCGGTCCACATGACAGGCTCCGGGACGCAAGAGGCGCGGCTGCAGGGCGAGGGCGGCCCAATTGTGGAGGGCCAGCCCGCGACTACGCCTTTCCGAGGCACCCTGGATTTAAAGCAGGTGGGAATCAACGATCTGTCTAAGTTTCTGAATTCAGCGGCCCTGAACGGGACAGACGGGACACTGACCGGAAAGACGAAGATCAACAACGAATCTGGCAAGCTCACGGCACAAGGCGAAATGAGTATTCAAAACGCTAAAGTGCGAGGAATGGAACTCGGATATCCCATCACGGCGCAGTACGACTTGACCAATGACTTGTCGGCGGACCTGCTGACGCTACGAAACTTCCTTTTGAAACTTGGGTCGACCCCGCTGCAGATGGCTGGCACGGTGAACTCGAAATCCACGCCCGCGCAACTCGATCTGAACGTGAAGGCAAGCAATATTTCCATTGCGGAAGCGGCAAAACTGGCCGCAGCGTCGGGCATGGCGCTGTCGCAAGGCACAAATGTGACGGGCAATCTGAACGCTGATATCCAGGCTCGCGGGCGCGCTGATAAGCCGGCTCTCAATGGGACCATTGCAGGAAGCAACATTCAGATGAGTGGCAAGGATATTCTGCAGCCCGTGCAGGTTTCGTCTGTGAATCTGACCCTGACGCCGTCCGACATTCAATCCAATCCGTTCAATGTGACTTCAGGCGGCACGACCTTGAACGCCCAATTTGCAGTTCGAAACTATGTTTCCCCGACGCCTGTAGTGGATGCCACCGTGCGCGCGCCGAATGCGCAACTTCCCGCAATTCTTGCCATGGCGAAAGCCTACGGAGTGACCTCGCTGGAGAAGGTCAGCGGCGCGGGTACGATGAACCTCGACATGCATGCATCGGGAGCCATCAAATCGATCACGACGGCCGAAGTCATGCGAGCGCTCAACGGGACCATGAACCTCGACCTCAACAATGTGAAGTATTCCGGTGCAGATGTGAATCACGAGCTTGCCTCAATCGCAGGATTCCTAGGGTCGAACATGGCCCAATCGGGGTCGGGCGTCACCAATATTTCTAAAATGACCGGGCGTGTTCAGGTAAAGAACGGGATTGCCCAAACGAACGATCTACAGGCCAAGCTCGATCTCGGGAACGTCGGCGCGGTCGGTACTGCCAATCTGGTGGACAATACCTTGAACCTGCACGTGACGGCCGTACTTTCGCAAGCGACTAGCCAGAAAGTGGGAGGGAACACCGTTGGGGGCTACATGCAAACCGCCCTTGCCAATAATCAGGGAGAACTCGTCATTCCGGTTCTCGTCACAGGTACGTTCTCCAATCCCAAGTTCACACCGGACGTCCAGCAGATTGCGCAAATGAAGATCAAAGGACTGGTGCCGAACCTTGAGAACCCAGCTTCGGTGACCGGCACGCTGCAGAATCTGCTGGGAGGCCCACGAACTCCCGCTCAGAATTCCGCGTCGCCTCAGGGACAACAGCAACCACAGCAACAAAATCCTGTGCAACAGCTGATGGGAATATTTGGGAAGAAGAAGAAATCAGACCAGCAGCCGCAGAAGTAATCTTGCGGGCCATTCTACCGGGCTGTCTCGCCTTCGGCCTGTAGGAGCGAGAGACTGCCTGACCGCTGCAGGACTGCTTAGCTTTTTCGGCAGAAATGCCTCCGTACAAATAGCAGTACATGGATTTTTCAATGTCACTACACGGGTCGACCGATGGCGGCGAAACCACTTCCCTTCTATAGGTAAATCAGGTCTCAGAGAGGAGATTCCTATGCGAGCGCTCGGACGAGAATCGAAGGCGAAACAATGGCTGAGATTTGCAATGAAGTGTGGCCTGCTCGTTACCGACCCAAAGATGTGGGAGGCCGTCAACGAGCAACTGAAGGAACGCTCTGATGACGTGAAAGATGTCGTGAAACAGAAGTACGAGGACACGACGGATCGGCTCCGCGAATCCCGCAACGCGTTGCAGGGCCGTAGCGATTGGTTAGCATCAAGCGCCAGTTTTCTGGGAGGCGTCGGCCTCGGAGTGGGTCTCGGAATCTTGTTCGCGCCAGTCTCTGGTGAGGAAGCCCGGGCCGCCCTTCGCGATAAGGCCGCCGACGTTAAACAAAAGGTCAGCGATTTCACCGCTGGGGCGGCCCGCTACGGCTCGTCTGCAGCCGCGACAGGAACTAACGGGGATTGAAAATCAGGGTCCAATTCAGCGGCGGGTAGCTCATTCACGGCGACGAGCGAAGCGGGCTTGCGGTAAGAGACTCGGTTGTAACCATCTTTCAGGCGGCAGCCTTCGGCCTAACGGAACTTGCTGCACTCTCGAGAGCATCAGGCATGGCCGTTCACACTCCACGATCGGGATTCGCCTGAGTTTGTGCTCCTGCATCGCGTGTTTGCACTTCTCCACATTCTCACAGTCGCGACAAGGCACAGGGTGCAGGCTCACATACTTCTCAATCAGGGTGGTGTTAGGGTCCAAGCCTGCCGCAATCACGGAGCACACAGATCGCGATCCGTGATGATTCCGAGAAGCTTGCGCGATTGGCAGCCTGTGCTCTAGGTAGATTTCGGAATGTCTGAGCTACTCCCTCAGGTCTCGTGGAGGCGGTTTGTCCGGGTTCTCCGGAAGCTCGCCTATACCGCCCAAAAAGGGAAAGCGGGTTCGGCAAGATCGTTCTCTAATCCGAGACGTAGCTCACATTTTGTCTCGTTCCGAGACCCCGCATCCCGGTAAAAACATGTGCCAACGGATGTTGCACGAGTACCTTCACAAGCTTTTCCTGACCCCCAGATGAGTTCATGGAGTTACGGTGTGCACATCACGGGACCCGCAAGAGTCCCCGTTGGTTGCCGACCCCTGAGTCACTCGCAACTTCGGGCAGATGGCGCATTGAGGGCGGCGATGATATCTCGAGCGCGAGATCAAACCTGTGTAATTCGTGGGCTACCTGGCAGGTGAACACGGATTTTGGATTAGCCTGGGCGAGAAATCGTCGCTAGCCCGAGCCGTTCAGCAACGGCGCGCTGATAACGGCTCATTCGGAGTTCCTTGCCACTCTCGAGTACTACGAGGTGATAGCCGTGGAACCAGGGCTGAATCTCCCGGATACGGGGCCTTGTGGTGGCAACGAATTGTTCACGCAATCAACTGGTTATCACCCGCAGGCATCTGCATCCCAGCCGCACAGGAATCAGCTTCGTTGACGGAGTTGCAAAGAGCAGCCTAGCATGGGCGGGGAAGGGGTGCCCTGTGATCGGCAAAGTTCTCGGTCATTGCCGTGTTCTCGCGAAGATTGGGGAAGGAGGGATGGGCGTGGTCTATCGCGCTCATGACGAAGTTTTGCATCGCGATGTGGCCTTGAAAGTCGTCAGGAATGATGCTCGTCTGGACTCAACTACAAGCCAGAGTCTGCTTTATGAGGCGCGGGCTTCTTCTTCTCTCTCTCATCCTAACATCTGCACCATCCACGAAGTTGGCGAGAGCGACGGCGACCTCTATATCGTAATGGAACTCGTCGAAGGCAAGTCCTTGCGCGCCATGAGCGCTGATGCGGGACTGCCGCCAGAATCAGTCCTGCGATATGGCGTCCAGATTGCCAGCGCACTCGCCCGCGCTCATGACCGGGGTATCATTCATCGAGATTTAAAGACCGCGAATATTGTCGTCACTTCCGACGGCCTGGTCAAAGTCCTCGATTTCGGCTTGGCCAAACAGGTCGGCAGTGGAATATTCGAGGGGTCTACCCGGTCCTTTGCAACCCTACAGGACGCTTCCAGCGTAAGCGGCACCTTGCCGTATATGGCGCCCGAGATCCTGCGGGGCGACCCCGCTGACTATCGCACCGATCTGTGGGCGCTGGGAGTTGTGCTCTATGAAGCAGCTTCCGGGCGTCTGCCCTTTGAGGGACGCACTGGCTTTGAGATCAGTTCGGCCATCATGCGCGAGCTCCCGAACCCGCTGGGCCCTCCCGTGCCTCCGGGGCTTTGGACGATTATGCAACGGTGCTTAGCCAAGGAACCGATACAGCGTTATCAACGTGCGAGTGAGGTTCAGGCAGCTCTGGAAGCCGTCCAGTCAGCCGCAATTGTTTCGACCGCTCCCGGCCCCGAACTAAACGCACCCAAGACTACGATGTTGCACAGTGTGCGGCACACTCATGTCAAGAGAGGAGATTTTCTGTTGTTGGTGGGGACGACAAAAGGGGCATTCATCCTTCGTTCGAGCGCTCAGCGGAGCCGTTGGGAGGTTGGCGGTCCCTATTTTCACGGGCAGAACGTTTACGCGATGGCCTATGACGGCCGCGGAGGACAACGCCGCATTTGGGCATCCACGCAGAGCTATTGGGGCACTCTTCTGCGATCCAGCGACGACTTCGGAAAGAGCTGGACCAATCCGCAGCAGGCACCCATTCGATTTCCCTCCGATACCGGCGTCTCCTTGAAGAACATCTGGCAGATAGCACTCGGCCCGCCCGCCGAACCCAATGTGCTCTACTGCGGTGCGGAACCCGCCGCGCTGTTCAAAACCTGCGATGCCGGCGAAACATGGTCGCTCGTGCGAGGCTTGTTCGATCATCCACACCGTCCCCGCTGGATGCCTGGCAACGGGGGCCTGGCCTTGCACACGATTGTGCTCGACCCCGCCGACAACCAGCGCATGTACGTAGCAATCTCAGCCGGTGGTGTTTACAGAACCATCGACGGTGGACACAACTGGACCGCGCAAAATCGGGGCATCCGCGCTATGTTCATGCCCGACAAATATCCCGAGTTCGGGCAATGCGTACACAAAATCGCGATGCATCCCAGACGTCCCGAACGTCTCTTCCTGCAAAATCATTGGGGATTGTATCGCTCTGACGATTCTGCCGAGAATTGGACGGACATCGCGAACGGCGTGCCCTCAGATTTTGGTTTTGCCATGCTCATGCACCCCAGAAATCCCGACTGCGTGTATATCGTTCCGGTTGAGTCCGATGAGTTCCGCTGCGCCTGCGACGGCCGATTACGGGTTTATCGAACCCGCAACGGCGGTGCCTCGTGGGAACCTCTCCTGCGCGGCTTGCCACAAAAGCGTGCTTACGAAACCGTGCTGCGTGACGCGATCGCAGCGGATTCATTCGATCCGGTAGGAATTTACTTTGGTACACGAAGCGGGCAGCTCCTTGGTTCGCGCGATGAAGGAAGGACATGGCAAAAGATACTGGCGGGGTTGCCGTCAGTAGTCTGTGTTCGGAGTGCGGTCGTCGAGGACGGCTCCGGCGGTTTAGGGCTAACACCGTCTAAAGCTGCGCAAGCGCCTTCATCGCAAGCGAAATCTCGGTCGACCAGCAGGTCGCGTCGAACAAGGAGGTAATTCCATGCCGGTCACTTTTTTCATTCCGGGTGGCTTGCGTGAGTTTACCGATGGACATAGCACGGTCGAGATCGAGCATTCACCTGCAACGTTGGCCGAGGCATTAACAGTTCTCTGGACACTCTACCCGGGCGTTCGAGATCGCATCGCAACGGAACAAGGGCAGGTGCGGGAGCACATCAATATCTTCATCGGCGACGAAAATGTCCGATACACGGGTGGGCTTGCGAGTCTCGTCGCCGCCGGAGCTGAGATCTCGATTGTTCCCGCCGTCAGCGGCGGCGGACACCCGTGAGGAGCCGATCCTAGCAGCTGCGAATCGAAGCGTGCGATGTTGTACGCCAAGATCATGCTGAATCAGCGCCAGAACTCAGTTTGAGCGCACCGTCAACCGCGATAACACCGTCAGCTTTCAGAACTTGACCTTGCAGATCGAGCGGGTGAACTGGAGAGGGACCCTGGCCGGCTGCACGGTCTTGGTTCACCAACACCTGGACAGAACTCTAGGTATTACCCAAGGGCCGCACCGGCTGGGCGCTACAGTCCTCAGGGCGAGGCCATCCCCTCAACTCAAACCGCGGCGTCATGAGCTGTGCAAAAGACGCGGGGCGGAAAAGTCCAAAACAGACTTTTCCACCGCGCTTGGAAATCCCGCAAAGAGCGCAGGATTCCCAATTTCCCAAAGCTCCGGCTGCTGCTCGAGATTAACTAAACCGGACATTTCACTTGCTACCAAAACCGGACATTTTAATCTGCTACGAACAGACTCCTAGTCTCAAGCAGCCCCCAAATGTGAGCCCTGCTCGGCGGCCTTCGAGGCTTAGCGCAATCCGGCGAAAACCAGCAGCATTCATCCTGGTCTTTGGGTTTAAGAGGAAGGTAAGCACTCGCCATTGGGCGGAGGTTGGGGACGTTGGGGTGCGAGAGTCTGAGAATTTCGGAGGTCAATTCTAAAACTTTCTCCGGGTCTTGTCCCTTCGATGCCCGCTCACAGAGCTGGCGCAACAAGTCTTTTTCGTTCGAACACGACGCACCTCTACGGATAAGGGAGTATCGCGTTAGAACGATTCATTACCACAGCTGATTTGGCTTTTTTCAACCCGGGGGAATTTCGGACACGAGCCATACGGGCAGCCTCGCGCCTCGGCTTCCCATCCAAGTTAAAATGAGGTTCGATCATCTCGCGAGGTGGAACTCGTTATGCAACGGGCATTCGAACTAGATATTCCGCAAACGCTGGACGACATTTGCGATCCGACGCGATTGGCTCTGGTCGTGTACGACATGCAAGTCGGAATCGTGAAGCAAATCAAGAATGGTCAGGAGATCACGGAGAAAGTCCTTCAGGTTCTCGACGCTGCCCGCAAAGCGGGAATTCGAGTCTTTTTCACGCGCCATATGTCATTGCCGAAGGAACTGATGGGAGTATCTCAATTCCGCATGGCGATGGCTTGGCAACGGGTGAAATCGCCAAACGAGGTCAAGCCTTGGTTCTTGCGGGACGCGCCGGGATTTCATTTGATTCCGGAGATGAATCCACTGCCGAGCGAAGCCATCTTCGACAAGATCACCATGTCGGCGTTCGAAGGTACGCCGCTTAACATCGCGCTGCGGGATTGCAGCATCGATGCCTTTGCCATCGTCGGCATCGCCATGGAAATCGGCATTGAACCTACGGTGCGTCAGGGCTCTGATCTTGGTTACATCCCAGTGGTTGTTACAGACGCCTGCGGTTCCGGTCATCGCGATGCGGCAGAGCGTTCTATTGCGGGCCTCGAATTCTCGGGCGATGCTTTGCTTACAAATGTCGAAACAATCTGTGCCCAGTTTCGGCGCATACAGCCGCAACAGGCGGTAGTCAGGGCGTGATCGGACCAGCTCACCCATAGAATCGGTACCGTGACTTCCTGCACTGGTACTGGTTTTTCTGGCGATGTAGGTTGCTTTTAGTTCTTGAACGAGGACTGATGCGAACGAATCGTCTGCAAACCAATCGCTCAAGATTCTGCGCTGAACCCTCCGTGCGATTGAGCTCTGCCGGCATGTTGGAGGGGCCGAGGTTGGGCCCCGATTGCGGATAGCAGAGAGCGCCAATAAATAGAACAGTCGATGCTGGTCCGATTGCGGTACGGACAGGCCACGTCTCTCACATAACCAGTCCGAATCAGGCATCTCGCCGCGCGACAACTCTTCCTGTCCAACCTGGATGACGCGGGCGAGGATTGAAACCCGCCGAGGGCTTGGCCGAGCGTCCTTCTCTTACTCCGACCGAATCTCAGTCCAAAGGAGGATACACTGATGTCGATCTCAGCGCGGCCGTGAACCAGCCGTTTTTCTCGATTAAGCCGTCACTCCCCGAAAATAAGTATTCCCTCAGTTCGCCAAAGAGAAGCTCCTATGGATCACCACCTAGCGGAAGGCGGGCAAGCTATCGATCATCCTCCTCAAAAACACCGACAACACGAACCTATACTTTGAGGACCTAATGGCCTCCGGGATTGTCGAAGGAAAACCGATGATTGTGATAGCCGGGCCGAGGTTCTTGGACTTCCTGGTGGAAGGTCGACGGACGTCACCGCCCTTCACTCAGCGACAACGAAGCGACTTCGCCCTTGGTCTGGTTCACGAAACGGTTCATTTGGAGAAGGATAACACCGCCAATCCCGCAATTCTTCAAGAGCGTCTTGCTGAAGAACTTCGAGCTTGGCGAAAAGTAGATCTGAATGTCGTAAGGGAATTACG
>Ga0137418_10005516_pt1 | contig 11605 bp, 10 predicted proteins | sample CZODoug3_1_2_16f_FD_122242 | JGI IMG/M metagenome (GOLD analysis project Ga0137418, IMG submission 122242) | Vadose zone soil fungal communities from Angelo Coast Range Reserve, California, USA - CZODoug3_1_2_16fungal (Hybrid Assembly) | ecosystem: Environmental > Terrestrial > Soil > Vadose... | reverse complement strand
TCGGTCTGCGAGCCATCTTCCGCAAGGCGCTGAGAGAAATAGCCCTTGCGATAGAGAAGGGAGACGGCCACCATCGGGAGGCGGATGTCCGCAGCCGCGCGTACAGTATCTCCCGCCAGGACGCCCAAGCCGCCGCTGTAGCTGGGCATAGCGTTCTCCAGCGCGATCTCCATCGAAAAGTAGGCCACAAAACGTTTGGGCGAACTAAACCTCGTCCCCATCTGCCTCGACACCTCGCCAGGAACCACGTCGGTCGCTGTAGTCAAAAAAACGCACCTCTTGGAACTACATATTGTCGGGGAGAATTCTTACGCACGCAAGCAAACACGCGGAAAAGTTGCCATCCGAGTTGTTGTCCGGCGGTTGTGCTACCCAAACATTACACCAGCCGTGCAATTCTACGCACTTCGCTGTAGGCGGCGACCTTTTGGGCTCTGGCCGGCGTCTAACTTTTGCCTCCCTAGCGGCACGGCCGCAATGCTAGATCGAAGGCGCAGCGGCCGGTTCGTTCAGGGTGTGCTCACCCGAGGACTCCATGCTTTCGTCAACTACGATCTATTTCAACAAGAAGAACGAAGAAGTAGCCCGCATTACATTTGATGAGAATGATGTACCCGGCTGGTGCATCAAGTCCAAATCAGAGCCTGGCTTCAAGCGCAAATTTGCGGCTCAACGAGAGGCGTCTGCGGTATGGCTCCGGGAATTTGATCCTGAAACCGGCAAGCTGCGCGCGAAATCCCAAAGGAAAGAATTGTCCAACGCCTACTGACCCGCCTTGGCCTCGGCTGACTTTTGAGCGCAATGTCCCAAAGTCACGCATCGATTGCTGAAGACCGTACAACTCAGCGAGGCGAGCGGTTTCCGCAAAGCCGCCGGAAATGGCCTTCAATCCTAGGAATTTCGCTGCTCGGGATACTCGTGGTCGGCTTGATTGCGCTGGCGACGCATTGGCCATTCTCGCGTCAACGCGTGATCCAAGCGCTGCAGGAGGACTTTCACGGGACTGTCAGCTTTAGCGACTTTCACGTAAGCATCTTCCCGCACCCAGGGTGCGTCGCTGAAGGCGGTACGCTCGTGCGGCCGGGTAGTCCGGCGGGTTCGCCTCCGTTCGCTTCCGTACAGAAATTCATCATTCGCGCCCACTATATCGATTTCCTAGTGCGACCAAGTTACGTGGCGCATATTGAAGTCCAAGGCCTGCAAATCCATGTTCCCCCTATTGGGACCATGCCCCCTACTCCCGCCGACAAGAATCCTTCGTCGACACGCGCAGGGGAAATCGTCGCCAACAATTCGCTCCTGGAAATCGCCCGGAAATCCGGGGAGCCTTTGCGTTATCAAATTCACGCGCTGACTATGAATTCCGTTAGCCGCAAAGACGGGCTGAGTTATGACATCGCCTTTCTTAATGCTCTGCCGCCCGGCGAAATCCAGTCCCGTGGGCATTTCGGCCCCTGGAATTCCGATGATCATGGCCAGACACCCGTTTTCGGTACGTATGAGTTTGAGCATGCGTATCTGGGCAACTTCAAGGGGATCGACGGCGTTTTGAATTCACACGACAGTTTCCATGGAACGCTGGGCAGGATCGAAACGCACGGATCGGTGGACATTCCCGACTTCAAAGTTCGCCGGGCGGCGCGCAGTTCCCCTATTGCGAGCCGTTTTGATGCGTTTGTGAACGCGCTCAACGGCGATGTTCGCCTGCAGCATGTGGAAACCCTCATTGTGAAAACGAAAGTGCTGGCTCGCGGCAGTATCGCGGAGACGCCGGGTCCCGCGCGTAAGACGACTTCGCTTGAACTAAATGTTAGCCGCGGCCGCATTCAGGACGTACTGCGCCTTTTTATCAAAGAGCCTAAGTCGCCGATTGCGGGGTCGATCAGCTTTCGAGCTCATGTCACCATTCCGCCGGAAGGGCGTCCCTTTGAACAAGAGGTCGTATTAGTTGGCGATTTCGGGATCGATGACAACAGTTTTACGAAGCCGGAAACCCAAAAAAAAGTGAATGATTTGAGCGAGCGCGCCCAGGGCAAGAAGATCGACGACAAGAAAAAAAGTGAGGAAAGCCCAGGCGATGACGAAGAATCCGGGGCCGTCATTTCGGATCTGAGAGGGCACGTCGTGCTGAAGAATGGCGTGGCCACACTTACAAATATTTCCTTCAGCGTTCCTGGAGCGACCGCTTACATGCACGGAACCTTCAATGTGGTCAGCGAAAAGATTGATTTTCACGGAGTGCTGCAAACGGCCTCGGAATTCTCGAAGGTCGGCGGCGGTGGAATCAAATCGATCTTTTTGAAGCCGCTGGATGCCATTTTCAAAAAGAAACCAAAGGGTGCGGAAATCCCGGTGAAGATGACCGGAACGTATGCGCATCCGGAATTCGGCTTGGAGATTACCGGCGGGAAAAAGGCGGAAAAAGATAAGAAGTAGAGGGCGTCCAGGGGTTTAGGGGATCGTCACGATGGCTGGATGAAGTTCCCATATCGTGCCCACTTGCGCGGAGCCGCGATTGTGATCGAAATCTTCAAACGCCATGCCCTGCACCTGGACTGGCAAGGCTTGCGGCAGCTCTCCACCGTGTTGTGAATCTAGTTTGAAGCCGTGTTTCGCGAGCTGCGATTGCGCAGTTTGCCGTGCGCTGCAATACTCGCTGTCCACTGGGGTTTCCACAATGACGCGTGGTGCATTTTTATCGGCGGTCTGCGAAATCTCAAAATGCACGTCGCAGTCAGCGGCGTTTACGCTGGCCTCTTGCAGGAAGGCGGTCGCAATGTGAAAGACCTGAAGTTCGCGGCCGGTTCGTGGGGCGTCGGGCGCGACGAAGGCATCCTGCGTCCAACTTAAGATAGTGTCGACTCCAATTTCTTGGGCGGCTATGTTGGGGATCGCAGTATGCTTGGCGATGTGGCGGAAATCCGCGATGTCAGGCTCAACAGGCAGACACTTGCACAGATCTTCGGGAGTAGGTTGCAAGACTCCGTAGTCGCTGCCCGTGCAAGAACCGGCAGCGAACCATAGCAACATCGCGCCGGTTATCCACACAAAAGTTTTGAGCCTGGGACTCACCCTTCACTTAGATGCGGAAGACGCGCGTAAAGACCGTCGTCCCTCGACAATCAGCTCTGTGGCATGGAGTCCTGCGGCTCAGCTAGGCCTCCAGCGAGAATCTGATAGACTGGGCGCACTTTGTCGCATAGCACACGAAGAGAATTTCTGGTGCAGTCCCCGCTGGCCGCCGTAGCGGCATCGTTGTATCCCCGGCTTGCGTTCTCTGCGGACGCAGGCCCTCACGTTCAATTTCCCACCAACGCCCGGGAGCGCGTCGCCATCGCGTCGTACCCCTTCCGCGACTTCATATTAGGTGCGCATGAACAGCCCAGCGCCCGGAAGATTGACCTTAAGGATTTCGCAGCGCACTGTGGCGAAAAATTCAACATCCGAAAAATTGAGCCCTGGAACAGGCATTTTGGTTCCACCGAGGCGAAGTACCTGGAGGAGTTTCGCGCCACGGTGGATAAGGCGCGCGGCGCTGTGGTGAACATCGCCGTGGATGGCGACCTCAGTCCCTATGCCGCCGATACCGCGGAGCGCGATCAGGCGGTAGGCTTCAGCAAGAAATGGATCGATGTTGCGGTGGCCATCGGCTCTCCCAGTGTGCGGACCAACATAGCGGAAGCCAAGGATTCCAAGCCGGATCTAAGCCGTGCTCTGGAGAGCCTCAAGCGCGTCGCGGAATATGCCGCCGGCAAAAATGTCGCAGTCCATCTTGAGAATGACAATCCCGTCACCGAAGATCCGTTTTTCATCGTGCAGCTAATCGAGAAGGTGAACAGCCCTTGGCTGCGCTCCAATCCCGACTTTTGCAATACCCTGGCAACCGGCCGCGAAGATTATGCCTACAAAGGGATCGCCGCCATGTTCCAGCACGCCTACGGCATCTGTCACGTCAAGGACATGGAGATAAACGAGCAAGGGCAGGTATTCCGCGTTGATATGACCAAGACGTTCGGCATTCTAAAGCGCGCAAATTACCGGGGATACTGCTCTATGGAATTCGACACCCACGGCGACCCATATCCCGGAACGACCGCCTTGATCGCCCAAACGCTGCATTTTCTCGGCTCCACTGCTTCCTAGTTCTACTCTCATCCTGCATCTCAGGGACGGACCTCTAATCATGCCTTCGCCGTTACTCCCAAATGAGTCCGCAGAAACTCCAGCGCCGCACGAATGATTTCGCGCGAACGAAGGTCATCGTTCTGATTATCGAACCCGTGCTCGCCTGCTGGGTGGTTCATGAAGGTCAGTGGCACATTCGCCGCAATTGCTCCGGCGACGAAACGATCGATGGAGTCGTTCATCCCACGAATCTCATCCTGCCCAGCCCTAGCTACGAAGAGTGGCATTGCGGAGGCGTTGCCCTCCAAATAGGAAATCGGCGAGTGCGTCTTTAGGGACTCCGCTGTTTCGTGCTCGATGTGAGTGGGCGACCGCTGGATATCCAGATACGCATAGAACGCCAGCAGGCAGCGCGCGAAAGACGGTTGTTGCCGCATGGCGATGCTCAGCAATGGGCCGCCTCCCGACCAGCCAATCAGCCCCATGCGGCCAGGATCAGCGTTGAAGGAACCCGCACGGGCGCGAACGTAATCGATGCCGTTGCTCACATCGATGGCGGCCTCCGCCAGCAACGGCTTAGGATGGCCCAGTCGATGCGTAAACACTGCTGCAACCATCCCGGCGGCGGCGATAAGGCGCCCCCAGGATCTGAAAAATCCCCAGTCCTTTGGCTTGTACTGTGCGCCTGCGGCACCGTGAACGAACACAACGATGGGGAAGTCAGCGTTCTCTGAATCGTTCGACGGGGAGTAAATGTCCATCAACACAAATGGATTATCTATCTCGCTGTATCTGAGGTTGGAATGCACAGAGACGTCATCCATTCCAGGCAGTTGATAAACCACAGCTGGCGTGACTTTCTCAGCGGGAGTTTTTGCGCGCCGTGGTGTTACAGACTGCAGTAAAGACCGATTCGGTTCCTCTTGATTCATAGTCATAAATCCTCTTCTTTCCAGCGATGGTTCAAGCCAGCAGGGCCTCGCGAAGGCACACCCAGACGCTCGAACACAACTGTGCGTTCGGCGCCGCGCGGCACACTCGCTCCCAAGCTGTAATTTGGTGGAGGATACAAGCATAGTCTTTGGAGCATGCGACGAGCAAGCGGTAAATCATTCGCCTGAGATGCCAGGCCTACGTTCCGATGTGAGGCGGTGGTCAGAAGTGAGAGGCGTCTGCGGGACGCTGCGATTTAATCAGTGCTAACACCTCGGTGCGCCTGCCCATCGCTCGAGCGCCTACTTTCGTGCAACAAAGCGCCGCACAGCCGTTAGCGAAAAGACCGCAGCTAGGAAGATCCCAGCCTTGCAACATACCAAAGGAAAAGCCGCCCATGAAAGCATCGCCGGCACCGGTGGTATCGACGACGCTCACGTTGAAAGCGGGCACGCGCTCCGTCGTGTTAGCACTAGCCACCAGGCAACCGTCCGCGCCCATCGTCATCGCCACGATTTTGGGACCCAGGCTCAGAAGTTTCGCCGCGATCTTTTCGTAGTCCGTCTCGCCAGTGATCTCGCGAGCTGCAGCTTTGCACGGCTTCAGAACATCAACCATCTGCAATGTTTGGAGCAAATCGCTTTCGGTGCCGAGTCCGGCCTGAGCAAAGTACCTCGGCGCAACATCGAGATCGAAAATCACGCGTACGCCCGCCTCGTGAGCGATGCGTATTCCCTCGCGCACCGGCGGCAAAGGAAGCTGCGAGGCTTCGGTATGGAAGTGTCTGGCCTTGACGATATGCCCTGCAAAGCGTGTGCGCACTTGCTGCGCGCTCAATTTGCCGTTCACATTCGGAAACATGTAGATGCTCCGTTCGCCCTGGGCATCCACCGGAATCCATGTGAACGTCGATTTTTCTCCGGCAATCACTTCGATTCCGGAAAGATCCAGCCCATCTTCAGCAAAGGCGCGGGTAATCAGCCGTCCGCTCTCGTCATCTCCGATGAGCCCAAGCCACCCGGCTTTGGCTCCCAGGCGCGCGACTTGCGTGAGATTGTTTCCAGTAACGCCGCCGGCGTGAATCTCGAGGCGCTCGGCGTTGATCTTCTCGTCCGGCCCAAGCAAGCGAGGAACGATGGCGAAGTAATCGATGCCGCAGCTTCCGATTCCGACGACGGTTGTCATGGTGCAAGAGTATAAAAGTTTAAGAGTGGATGAGTCCAAGAGTGCGGGAGAATCAGCGTTGGCCCTGTAGCCACAGGTGAAAACCCCGACCCAAATCTCTTATACTCTTTCACCCTTAAACTTTTTCGCCTTTATACTCTTTCACCCTTAAACTCTTTCACTCTTCTACTATAATCTGCCGCGTGCAAACCATTCTCGACGGCATTCGCGTTGTTGAGTTAACCGAAGCACTCGCCGGACCTTATTGCGCGATGCTCCTCGGCGATTTTGGCGCCGACGTAATCAAGGTAGAACGCCCAGGTACCGGAGACCAGTCGCGCGGCTGGGGTCCGCCGTTTGTCGGCGGAGAATCAGCGTATTTCCTGGCGGCCAACCGCAATAAGCGATCCATCACGCTTAACTATGACGATCCTCGCGATGCCGATACTCTGCAACGGTTGATAGCGTCGGCGGACGTGTTCCTCACCAATCAACCCTCTCTGGATTCGTTGCGCAGGCGCGCCCTCGATCCGGAAACCTTGCGCGCAAAATATCCGCGGCTGATTCATTGCAGCATCACCGGCTATGGCTTCACCGGACCCAGGGCTGGGCGCCCAGGCTACGACATCCTCGCCCAGGCAGAATCCGGATTGATGAGCTTTACCGGCGAGCCGGAGGGCGGCCCCATGCGCTATCCCATCGCCATTGCGGACATGACGTGCGGCATGTACTCGGCAATGGGCATTCTCGGCGCCCTTTTTGCGCGCACGAAAACCGGCCGAGGGCAATTTCTGGATATGGCGCTCTTCGATTCCCAGCTTACCTGGTTATCGAATGTCGGCAGCAGCTACCTGAACGCCAATACCGAGCCGCAACGATGGGGAAATGCCCATCCGAACATCGTCCCGTATCAGGTTTTTCGAGCAAAGGGCGGCGCGTACTTCGTGGTCGCCATAGGTACGGAACGGTTGTGGAAGAAATTTATGGAAGTTTTGCAATCGGAGCGGACCATCGGCGCAGATGCGCGATTCGTCAGCAATCCGCTGCGGATCGAACATCGTTCGGAGTTGCTGGCGATTCTGCAAGCGCGCTTTGACCTGGAGGTGCGAGAGGCGTGGTTGGAGAAGTTTGCCAACGCCAGCATTCCCGCCGCGCCGATTAATGCGGTTCCCGAAGCATTGCGTGACCCACAGGCCTTGGCCCGAGGCTTGATCGTGCAGATTGAACATCCGGCGCTTGGGGAAGTTCGCAGCATCGCCAATCCGGTCAGGTTTTCGGACGCACCGGCAAGTTATCGGCTGCCCCCGCCACTGCTGGGAGAGCATACCGAAGAGATTCTGCGCGACAGCGCAGCTAAATCTTAAATGCCGCCAGCCGATCATCGCCGGAACTTTATTGGTATGTGGCCACCACTTCGCCGTTCTCGATTTTCAAGCCAGAAATGTCCGCCGGCAATTTGAGTTTTTCACGATTCTCCGGTGAGTCCATCATCTTTTGCACCGCCGTTTCCAGCGTCGATTGCGGAATCGGCAGCGACCCGATTTGGCCGCTTACCGGTTCAAAGCGCAGATATCCATTCGAGGCTGCCAGCCGTCCTTCAAGTTGCAGCGTCATGTCTTTGCCATGAAAATCGAAGACCACGTAAGCTCGGACGCGATCGTCCACAAGTTCTACTTTCACGTCGCGCACGGAAGATCGCATTTGATCGACCTGCTCAGCGGCAGTGCCGGACGGAGCAGGAGGATCGGAGGCAGTGCCGTTCGGCGTGGGAACATTGGCCGTAGTGTCGTTCGGTGAAGTGCCGGTTAATGCCGCCTTCGCCGCGGCATTAGCCGCAATGTCGAGATGGGAAGCCAGATACGAGTTCAACTCAGTCTGATCGAGGCGAAGCGTCGCGGATTGGCCGCTCGCCACAGCTTGCTCAACAGCCTCAAATTTCTGCTCGACCTTCGCCGCCGCTTGCGGGCTGGTGACGATAACGGGGGGCGGCACGGCGTGAAAAGCCATCAGCAAGGTGATAATTGCTCCGAGATACGTCGCCCAGCGCAGAATACGGAAAGTAAGACGCAGAGGACTGAGGTTGCGCGGCGCAATATCTTTAGCGACTGCATCGTTGCGTGGGCTGGGGGCATTCACGATGTGGCCTCCTCGTCGAAGCTAGGTTTGGCTTGAACCAACCTTAAGGCGGCGAAACGTTTGCAACAAGAGAACGCGGGTACAGGCGCGACCAAATGGGCACCACTGGAAACGGAAGCATGCCCAGGTCGTCTACCGCTATATCGTCCCACGCCATAGTTGGATGATAGGATAACGCGCGTCTTAGAAGGGAGGCCCCATGAGCAAAAGTTTGCTTCTCTGCGGGTTGGTTTTGGCGGGAGTTTCTTTGGCCGTCTTCCTCAGAGTTGGGGAGCAGCCGCAGACCTCGGCGCCTCAGTTCACACCCGAGGGCAAGCTGGTGCGCCCGATAGGCTATCGCAAATGGGTATTCGTTTCCTCGGGCTACGGAATGAGCTATAGCCAGAGTCCAAGCGGAACTCAGATGTTCACAAACGTTTTTGTCACGCCCACGGCCTACGACTATTTCGCCGCTAACGGAAAGTGGCCCGATAAGACCATGTTCGTCCTGGAAGTGTATGGGGCGACTTCGCGCGGCTCGATCAACAAGCATGGCAGCTATCAAACAGAATTGTCCGGCCTGGACGTGGAAGTAAAAGACGAATCACGATTCGCGGACAAGTGGGCCTATTTCAATTTTTCGGAGACCGCCAAGACGGCAAGTGCCGACGCACCCAGTAAGAACGAGTGTTGGAAATGTCATGAACAGAATGCAGCCGTCGAGCATTCTTTCGTACAGTTCTATCCCGAGCTGCTGAAAATTGCGCAGACCAAGGGAACCATCAAGCCTGGAGTTCGTTTAGATCAGTAATTCGATTCGAGGAGCTATGGAGCAAGCCTTTCGGGGACAAGCAGCGATTGTGACGGGGGCAGGAAGTCCCGAGGGAATCGGTTTTGCTATCGCGCGAGCACTGTTGAGTGCCGGGGCACAGGTTGCGATCACCTCCACTACTGAGCGCATTCACCAGCGTGCGCGCGAACTTGACCCGAGTGGCAAGGACGTGTTGGCGATTGTCGGAGACCTGACCGTGGAGCAAGATTCGCGCCGCATTGTCGACGTTGTATTCGAGCGGTACGGCCGAATCGATGTGTTGATCAACAATGCGGGAATGGCGCAGACCGGCGCGTCACTCGAGGGAAAGACCCTGCAGGAAAGCCCGTACTCCGATTGGCGGCGCCAGATCGAAATCACCCTCCACACTGCGTTCTTGATGACGCGAGCCGTCCTGTCAGTGATGACGCAGAAAAGATACGGCCGCATCGTCAATGTGTCCTCGGTGACCGGGCCGCTGGTGAGCAATCGCGGGTCATCCGCCTACGGTGCGGCAAAAGCCGCAATGGATGGAATGATGCGCGCGGTGGCGCTTGAGGCCGCGCTGGACGGAATCACCATCAATGCTGTAGCTCCCGGATGGATCGCCACAGCGTCATCCACGGAATCGGAGCGAATCGCCGGTCTGCATACGCCAATCGGACGCGCGGGAACCCCAGAAGAAGTCGCCGCAGCAGTCTGTTTCTTGGCCTCGCCGGCCGCTTCCTACATCACCGGTCAATCGCTGGTCGTGGATGGCGGCAACATTCTCCAGGAAAATAAATCGGCATAATTCGCCACTATCCGAGAAGGACCGGCTTGCTGGAAGTGCCAGCGTGCTACAAACTTACCTTCCAGCTCTGAGTCGTCTGCGTTCCTTCGGAGGGCCTAGATGCGCCGCGCTTTCTTTCTCCTTTTGCTCCTCGTGTTCCCCATCTTCGCCGTTGCCCAAACCCCAGCGGAACCCCAGGCATCGCAACCCCGGCCCAAACCGCGCCTGAAAATTGGTGTAGCCATGGAGGGCGGCGGTGCCCTCGGCATCGCCCATATAGGCGTCCTGCAATGGTTCGAGGAGCAGCATGTCCCCGTTGACTTCATCGCGGGCACCAGCATGGGTGGCCTGGTCGGAGGCTTTTACGCCACCGGTGTTAGCCCCGCGGACATGAAGACTCTCGTTGAGACACTCGATTGGGATGAGATCCTGAGCGATCGCACACCCTATGAAGATTTATCGTTCTTGCGGAAGCAGGATCAACGCGCCTATCCGAATTCCCTGGTAGTCGGTCTTCGCAGAGGCTTGTATCTCCCCGCGGGTCTCAACGCGGGACACCAGATCGGTTTGTTGATCGACCGCGAAACGCTTCCTTATTTCGGATTGCCGTCTTTCGACGCGCTGCCCATCTCCTTTCGCTGCGTGTCCACGGATTTAGTCAGCGGGAAACAGTTTGTGTTCAAGGATGGCTCCCTCGCCGAAGCCCTGCGCGCAACAATGTCGATTCCTGGAGCATTCACTCCCGTGCACGACGGCCAGCGCGTCTACGTCGATGGCGGATTGGTGAACAATCTCCCCACCGACGTGGTTCGCCAGATGGGTGCGGACATCGTAATCGCCGTGCACCTCGAAACGCAGCCCCCCGACGCGAAAGACATTCAGTCGCTGTTAAGCGTGCTGGAGCAGTCCGTACGCGCGGTGATTTCCGCAAACGAAATTCGCGGCCTGGCCAACGCTGATGCAATTGTTTCCGTGCCGCTAGGCCATTTTCTGATGAGAGATTTCACTAAAAGCATTCCCATCATGCAGGCAGGGTACGAAGCCGCCAAACAAAAATCCAAACTATTGGCCGGCTTCGCGCTGGATGACTCGTCCTGGAACGAATACCTCCGCGAGCGCGACAGCCGCAAGCAGCCGGCCACCGCCGTGCCTCAGTTCATTCTGGTGCAAGGGACCAGCGCTCCCGCGCAGGAAGACATCCGCCGCTACTTGAAAGATTTCATCGGCAAGCCGCTCAACGCCGACAAGTTGGACCCGGCGCTAACGCAACTGACCGGAAGCGGGCGCTACAACACCTTGGATTACCGCATTGTGGAACGCGAAGGAAAACAAGGCCTGCTGATTATCGTAAAGGAGAAAGATTTTGCGCCGCCCACGCTCCATCCGGCCTTTGAAGTCGATGGCTCGGAAGCCGGAGACATTGAGTTCACATTGGGCACGAGGCTGACGCTTACCGATGTGGCCGGATTCCGCTCCGAATGGCGCACCGATTTCTTGTTCGGAAATACCTATGGAGTGTCCAGCGAGCTCTATCGGCCCTTCCGCGCAGAGAGCAAGTGGTTCGTTGCGCCGCACGCCAGCGCCAGTGATACGACGTTTCAGATTTACGCGAAGAACGATCCGCGAGCTGACTATCGATTTTATCGCGCGAATGTCGGCGCCGACCTCGGATACGGCTTCAGCCG
>Ga0137418_10005514_pt1 | contig 11607 bp, 13 predicted proteins | sample CZODoug3_1_2_16f_FD_122242 | JGI IMG/M metagenome (GOLD analysis project Ga0137418, IMG submission 122242) | Vadose zone soil fungal communities from Angelo Coast Range Reserve, California, USA - CZODoug3_1_2_16fungal (Hybrid Assembly) | ecosystem: Environmental > Terrestrial > Soil > Vadose... | reverse complement strand
CTTTTTGTGCTCAGCAGGCTCCGTAAGTGGGAGAGCATCGGGTTCTTGATGGAAGCATTGTGCGGTGCTGATGATCGCGCGCGTTGTCTCGCGGAAGTGTATGTACGCCGGTGGTATGAGCGTTTCAATCTGGTTTTTACCGATCCAACCGAAAAGCAGGCCACCAGGCTCACGCGGGCGGTTGAAAACTGCCGCCACCATTTTGCGCCGGGCATGAGAAGTCTACTTCGACACGGGATTCGCTCCTCGTGAACCCTCGCAGCGCTGATTCCGAAGGAATGGTGCTCTCGCAGATCGCTGAGCGCGGTATTCGGGACACCCGTGTGCTCGCCGCCATGCGCGAGGTGCCGCGACACCAATTCGTTCCGGAACTGCTCCGAGGTCACGCTTACGAAGATCATCCGTTGCCAATCGCAGCGGGACAGACGATCTCGCAACCTTACATTGTTGCCGTAATGCTGGAACATCTGGCCTTGCAGGCCACTGATCGCGTACTCGAAGTGGGCACGGGTTCCGGATACGCGACCGCCTTGCTGGCGCGCCTGTGTGCCGAGGTGTACTCGGTCGAAAGGCACACCGAACTGGCGGAATCTGCAGAAGCGACCCTCGTGCGACTGGGCTATTCCAACGTGAAGGTCCGCTCCGGCAGCCCGCTGTTCACCGCCATTTTCGAGAAGCGCATCGTCACCGTGTTCTCGAACTGATCGTGCACCACGGCCTTCCTGATCTCCCAGCTCTTCGGGTCGACCGACAGGATCAGCCGCGTCATGGTCGGCAGCGGCTGCTTGGGGGTCAGGTCGAGGGCCCAGTTGCCCTCGGTGTCCTTCGGCTGGGCCGGATTCAAGAAGCGCACCTGAAACTCGGTTCGCAGGCGTCCGAGCCCCGCGAGGAAGCTGCCGGCCGGTCCGGCCAGCGCCTCGGGCGCGTCGGCGACGTTGGCCTGGTTCAGGGTCGGCGTGTAGACCCAGAGCTTCTTGCCGTCGGAGACGATCTCCTGGGGCGTGGGCTCGGTGTACTCCCAGCGGAGCTTGCCGCCCTTCTTCAAGTAGACGGTGCCCTTGGCCGGAATCGTCTGGTTGAGGCTCTTGTTGAACGCCGTCTGCGTGAAGTCGGCGCGCAGGTCCGTCATGCGGCCGTACACGGCCTGGATCTCGCGGACGACATCGTCGAGCGACTGGGCCGACGCCGGGACGGTAGCCGCCGCCACCAATAGGACGAGTGTCAGCCCCGCGACTACTCTGATCATGACCTCACTCTACACTAGAGCTCGGACCGCACCCGCGAGCCGGTGGGCGATAATGGGCCACCATGATTTCCCGGAGGATATCGATGCCTCGACCGTCATCCTCACCGAGGCGAGCCTCTCGTTCCTGGGCCTCGGCGTGCCGCCGCCCTATCCGACATGGGGCGGCATGCTCTCACTCGCGGGGCTCGACCACATGTACCAGGCCCCGTGGCTCGCGATCTGGCCGGCCGTCGCGCTCTCGCTGGCGGTGTTCGGCTTCAACATGCTGGGCGACGCGCTCCGCGACCTCCTCGATCCGCGGTTGAAGGGCGGCTAGGGCGGCCGACGTGGACCAGGAGCTCGTCGCGTACCTCGACCAGCGTTTCTCGCAGCTGAAGTCCGAGCTCGGGTCTGAGATCACGCTCGATCTCCGCGCCGACATCGCGGCGAGCGCCGCCGAGACGCGGCGGCACTTCGACGTGGTCGCCGATCGTCTCATGGACAAGATCCAGCTCGTCGGCGAGGGCGTCATCGGCGTTGATCAGAAGCTCGATCGCTTCCGTGGCGAAGTCGCCGAAGAATTTCAGCGGGTCGATCGCCGCCTGCGACGGCTCGAGGCGCGTACACTCGACTAGACTTATCGGCTCGGCGCCATCTCCGCCACGATCAGCCGGTAGTCGGCTCGCGGTTTGAACGCCACACGCCGGCTCACGCCGTACACGATGACCTCCTGGAACAGCTCGAGCCACGGCTTCTCGTCGTGGATGATCTGGGTCGCCTCCATGTAAAGGGCGCGACGCTTGGCCGGGTCGAGCGAGTAGCGCGCCTGCTCCATCAAATCGTGGAAGCGTTGACCGGGCTGGCTGCCGATCCAGTATTTCCCGTTGAAGCCATTCGGGTGCCACAACCGCCAGAGACTTCCGTCCGCGTCGAGGAGCGTCGACTGCGGATTACCCAGCAGAAGGCCGTTCGGGGGAACGGCCCGCTCGTTGAGCATGCGCTGGCGGGCTCCCATCTCCATGATGTCGATCCTGGCGCGGATGCCGGACTTCGCCCACATGTCCGCGATCGCCTCGAGCAGGAACTTGTCGTTGACCATCGTGCCGCTGCCGGCGTGGAGCGTCACGTCGATGCCGTTCGGGCGCCCGGCCTCCGCCAGGAGCTGCTTGGCCTTGGCCGGGTCGAAGGGGTACGGCTTGAGCGACGGGTTGTAGCCGAAGTCGGTGTCGGCGACGCCGCCGCTGAAGGGCTTGCCCTTTCCAGCGTAGAGGTTCCTGATGATCGCCCCGATGTCGAGCGCGTAGTGGAGCGCCTGACGCGCGCGCTTGTCGGCGAGCGGTGGCTGCGTGCTGTTGATCGAGAGCGTCACGATGCGGCTCGACGGTGTGGCCAGGATCTGAGTGGCGCGGCCGTCGGCGATGCCTTTGATGCGATCGGGCGGAACGTTGGTGATGATGTCGGCTTCGCCCTTCTCGAGCGCCACGATCCGCGGGAAGTCCTCGGGGATCGGTTTCCAGACCGCGCGGTCGATCGCCGGCGCCCGGCCCTCCCAGCCCCACCAGTCGCGGTTGGCCTCCATCACCAGGCGCTCGTCCTTCACCCACTCGACGAATCGGTAGGCGCCGGTTCCCACGGGGCGCCGGGCCAACTCCTTCATGCCCTCGTCGGTCGTCAGGCGCGCGGGAAGGATCTGGGCTCCCATCTGCGCCACGCGGACGAGCAGCAACGGGTCCGGCTTCTTCGTCATGATCCGGATGGTCGTCGGATTCACGATCTGGACCGCTTCGATCGTCGCGAAGCCGGGCTGGACCACGGTCTTACCCGGCTGGAGATTGCGCTCGAGGGTGGCCTTGACGTCCTCGGCGGTCAGCGGCGCGCCGTCGTGGAACTTGACGCCCTGGCGAAGCGTGAACTCCCAGGTCGTCTCGTTGACGTTTTTCCAGGAGGTCGCAAGACCGGGCTGCAGGCGCAGCGAATTGTCCCAACGAGTGAGCGCGTCATAGAGGTTGTAGAAGTAGTTCACGGTCAAGACCTGCGTGCTCCGGCCCGGATCCATCGTCGTCGCCTCGGCGGGCTGCGAGATCGTGATCTGGACCTGCGCGTGCGCGGTCGACGCGAGCACAGCGAGCGGCACGACGGCGGCCATGAAGAGCTTCATTGGACTCCTTTTTTTTCAGGCGGCTGGTGGCTGCGCGAGTATAGCGCGCCGACGTGACGTGATAGGGTATCCGCCATGTCGACGACAGCCGGCGGCTCGGCGGATCGCGAGACCGTGGTCGTGCTGGGCACCGCGACGCCGGGAGGCGGCTTTCCAGTCTACGGCGGGGCGGTGGCCGACACCGTCCACGACACCGAGCCGACGCTCGCGATCGAGCAGCGCAACACCAAGGGCAGCACCGAGAACGTCCCGTTGCTCGAGGCCGGGCAGCTCGACCTCGCGCTGGTCCAGGGCGAGGTCGCGCACGAGGCGTTCAACGGGATCGGCCGGCCGCCCGCGAAGCTGAAAATCGTCGCGGCGATGTACTCGACGCCCGGGATGTTCGTGGTCCGCGCGGACGGCCCGTATCGCCGGCTCGAAGACCTGCGGGGCAAGCCGGTGGTCTTCGGCGCGCGCGGCTCGGGATTGGTGATCCTGGCCAAATACGTGCTCGACGGGCTTGGCCTGGACCAGGAACGCGACTTCCAGGCGGTCTACCTCGACCGCGCGGGCGACGGGCCAGCGATGGTGCTCGACGGTCGCGCGGCGGCGCTGTGGGGCGGCGGCCAGGGCTGGCCGGGCTTCGGAGCGGTCGCCAAGGGTCCGGCCGGCGCCCGGTTCATCGCGCCCGACGCGAACGGCCTCAGCCGGATTCTCGCCAAGCACGCCTTTCTCAAACCCATGACCGTGCCGGCGGGCGCCTATCCCGGCCTCGCCGCGCCGCTCGCGTCGGTGGGCTCGTGGAGCTTCATCCTCGCCCGCCCGGATCTTCCCGACGACGTGACGTACCGGTTCGCGCGCGCGTTGCACCGTGGCGAGGCCGCGCTCGCGCGCCGACTGCCGCAGGCGCAGGAGACGACCGCCGCCAACACCCTGGCCGCGGCGCCGCGCGCGGATCTCATTCATCCGGGCGTGCTCCGCTACCTTCGCGAAGTCGGCGTCGCGCGCTAGTCTTCGCCGCGGTCGGATTCGCGGGCTCTCAGCCTGCGCGGGCCGCTGAGATCAGCGACGGGGTTCAGTCTCGTCGATGAAGATCAGCAGATCGAGGTCGCCCGGCGACTGACCGAGTTGGGTCAAGGTCGCGGCGACCTCGCCCCGATGGTAGGTCGCGTGGTTCACCTGGTGGACGACCTGCTGCCACAGGGGGTATGCCCAGCGCTCGCCGCGCGTGTTGCGGTATTCGACGACCGTGGCGAGGTCGGCGTCGGTCAAGGTCGACACGAATCGCTGGGTGTCGACCTCGATCGGGTCCCAGCGCGCGCGAATCGACGCGAGGTCGGGAAATTCCCGCGGGTCCAGCAGCGACGTGGGCGAGGTGCTCTTCCACCGTGAGAGCCAGATCCACTGGGCGGCCATGATGTGAACGAGGGTCTCGCGCACCGAGCTGAAGCTGGCGCCGCTCGGCGCCGCCAGCTCCCCGGGGCTCAGCCGCGTCGCGGCCTGGCAGATGCGCGCGGTCGCCCACGCGCTGTAGCGATAGAGAGTCCGGACCATGTCGGCGGTCATGCGGCTTCACCTCCCGAAGCCTGCGTGAATGCTCGGGTCCCCATCACTCGGGTCGATACGGCGCCCGGGAGTCGATGTCCCCGACGAAATCGGGAAGGTCGCGATGCCCGAGCATCTGGCGAATCGCGAGCGCCTCGCCGAGGTGATACCAGTAGTGGTACGTCGTCCGCCGGAGGAACGTCCCGACGTTCGCCAGCCCTTCGGCGAGCGGCGCCTGCATCCGCTCGGTCGTGAGCGTGTCCAGCCACGGATCGCCGGCCTTGGTCACCGAGCGCCAGGCCGTCCACATCTCGTCGAGCGGAGGTGTGGTGGCGGGCTTGCCGTAGGCGACACGCTCGTTCAGGTCGGGCAGCGGCACCTGCCCTTGCGCCCTGAAGAGCCAGTAGCGCTGTTCCTGCCACGCCAGGTGGCCGATCATCCAGCTGATCGAGTTCATCGCTTGAAAGCGCCGGCGGGCTTCCTCGTCGGTCAAATCCTGCAAGCCACGGACGAACTCGTCTCGCGTGAATCGCAGCTGGGTGACGAGCGGATGCGGCATCGCCAGGTGTCCTCTTGCCTGCGGGTTATCCGCTGTAGTTGGCGACCACCCTGGAGACCTTGCCGGTCGGGCCGATCTCCATGTACTCGCCGGTCTTCGATCCCTTCTGATTCGTGTAGTAGAGGACGACGCTCTCGAGCCCCCACATGATGTCCACGAGCTGGAAACTCAGGTTCGGGTACACCGCGAGCGCGCGCTTGAAGTAGGAGCGGAGCGCGGCCTTTCCGGTCACCTTGCCGGATGGATCGCCGAGCATCCTGGCGGCGACCGGCGAGATCAGCACGACGTCGTCTTCGTAGTGCGCCATGATGCGGTCGAGGTCGTGGCTGTTCCACGCCTTCACCCAGTGGTCCGCCAACTCGCGCGCCTGGTCTTCCCTCAGCATTCGGATCCTCTCCAGAAGCCCCCGAGACGAGGCGATCGTCGGCAGTATAAGCCGCTGGTGCGCCCGTGCAACGGCCCGCCGGCGCTGCTCGTCGAATTTGGATGTGAGGGAACCCGGGGCGGGCGGTATGGTCTAACTGGATGGAAGGGCGGACCGGTGATGATGCCTCCCTGGTGGACCGGCTCCGGCGCGGCGACCCTCGAGCCTTCGAGGACCTGGTGATCGCTTACCAGCACCGCGTCTTCGGCGTGGCGCTCCGCATGCTCGGCAACCGGGCCGAAGCCGAAGAGCTCGCCCAGGAGGTGTTCCTGCGGGTCCACCGGGCGATCGGCGAGTTCCGCGGCGAGGCGAAGCTCTCGACGTGGCTCTACGCGATCGCCTCGCGCCTGTGCCTGAACCGTCTGGCATCCGGCGAGCGGCGCATGGCGCGCCACGGCGATGAAGCGCTCACGCGGCTGGCCTCGCGCGAGATCAGCCCCGCCGAGGAGGTCGAGAGAAGTGAGCTCGAGACGGCCCTGCACCGCGCGATCGCCGAGCTCGGCGAGGAGCGGCGGATCGTGGTCGTGCTGCGCGACCTCGAAGGTCTCTCGTACGAGGAAATCGCCACGGCGCTCGAGCTGGAGCTCGGCACGGTGAGGTCGAGGCTCCATCGGGCCCGGATGGATTTGCGCGAGAAGCTCGAGCGATTCCTGCCATGAGCTGCCACGACGCCCGCGAACAGTTCTCGGCGCTGATCGACGACGCGCTCGATGCCGGCGAGCGTGCCGCGCTCGACGCGCATCTGGCGACGTGCGCCGACTGTCGGCGCGAGCTCCAGCGCTTCCGGGACACCGTCGGGCTGGTCCGCGCGGCGGCGCCGGTACGCGCGCCGGCCGGCTTCGTCGACCGCGTGCTCGAGGCGACGCGACCGGTGCCCTGGCCTCGGCGTCTCGTGCGCGACCTCTTTTTGCCCTGGCCGGTGAAGCTTCCGATGGAGGCCGCGGCCATCGTGCTGGTCGCCGTGGGCGTGGCCCTCGTGTACCGTGGGTCGCCCGAGCTCGAGCAATCGATCCGGCAGGAGCCGGCCGCGCCCGTGATGACCCAAGCGCCTCGCGACACTCCGCCGGAGGTGAAAGCATCGGCGCCGGCACGTGAGAACGAAGACTCGCGGGAGCTGTACGGTGCCAGAAGAGAGAAGGCGCGCGAGCAAGACACACCCCGGGAGCCCGAGAAGGCGAAGGAGGCACCGCGAGCACAGGAGCGCGTACAGGAGTTCGCGAAGGAGCCCGGGGCCGTCTCTCGCGACGCTAATCTTCAGAAGGCGCCGAAGAGTCCGGACAGTCAGGCGCCGGTCATCGGCAAGCTCGAAGCGCCCGCGTCTGGAGCCGAGCGGCAGCGGGCGGCCAAGGACAACGTCCGGTCCGGGACCACTCAACCGACCGAGCGGCGCGCCGACTCGCTCAAGGCTCAGCGGCCGGCGAGCGCGCCGCCGACCGCGGCGGCGCCGAGCGTCACGTCGGCGTTCGTGCCGCCCGACGTATCGGGGCAGCTGGCGGTGAGCGATCGCGAGCTTGCCCTTCGAAGTCTCAAGGAGCTCGCCGCGCGGCTCCGCGCCGTCGAGACCCGCCGGTTCGATACGTCCGACGGGCCGATCATCGAGCTCGCCGTCCCGCGTGAGACGTACGCGGAGCTCAACAGTGGGCTCGCGCGACTCGGTCGCTGGCGGCCGGGCAAGGAGCCGTCCACACTCCCCGCCACGATCCGCGTCGTCGTGCGAATCACCGGCTGATCCCCGCCATCCGCGGATCGCGCGGGAACTTTCGTCGACCGTTCCGGTCTAACTCGACAGCAGACGACAATCCGGAAGACCGGGAGGACCGACGTCATGAAAACGCCCTGGATCGCCTCGATTCTGATCGCGGCGCTCGCCACCGGGCAGCCCGCCCACGCGGCGCCCGTGAGCGTGACGCGCGACGATCAGCGTGAGGTCATGGTGACGATCTACAACGGCAACCTCGGGCTCGTGAAGGACCTGCGCGAGGCGCGGTTGCCGGCGGGCCAGAGCGAAGTGCAGTTCATGGACGTGGCCGCGCTGATCGATCCGACCACCGTCCATCTGAAATCGCTGACCGACGCGCTCGGGCTCAAGATCCTCGAGCAGAACTACGAGTACGATCTCCTGACGAGCCAGAAGCTGATGGAGAAGTACGTCGGCCGCAAGGTGCGGCTCTACCAGAGCGACGGCGCGTATCACGAGGCCACCTTGCTCTCGACCAACGGACCGGTCTTCGAGATCAACGGCCAGATCCACATGGGCCACTACGGCCGGCTCGTCCTGCCCTCGCTGCCCGAGAATCTCGTGTCCAAACCGACCCTGGTCTGGCTCCTGCGCAACCAGACGGCGCGGCCCCAGCGCGTCGAGGCGTCGTACCTCACGAGCGGGATCACGTGGAAGGCCGACTATGTCATGGTCGTCAACGCGGCCGACACGCTCTCCGATCTCACCGGCTGGGTGACGATCGACAACAAGAGCGGGGCCACCTACGGCAACGCCGCGCTCAAGCTCGTGGCCGGTGACGTGAACCGGGCGCAGGACGCTCGGCGCGATCAGCGCATGATGGAGCTCGCGGCCAAGGCCGCGTCCCCCGTCGCGGCGAGCCACGACTTCGTGTCGGAGGGCTTTTTCGAGTATCACCTCTACACGCTCGACGGCCGCACGACGATCAAGGACAACCAGACCAAGCAGCTCTCGCTGATGTCATCGAGCGCGGTGCCGATCACGAAGGAGCTCATCTACTACGGCGCGGCGGACTACTACCGCAACGCCTACGGCGTGCCGATGTCGAATCAGAAGGTCGCGGTCTACCTGCAAGTCAAGAACAGCAAGGAGAACCGGCTGGGCCTGCCGCTGCCGAAGGGCAAGATCCGCGTCTACAAGGCGGACGCGTCGGGCAGCCAGCAGTTCATCGGCGAGGACTGGATCGACCACACGCCCAAGGATGAGAGCGTGAAGATCAAGATGGGCAACGCGTTCGATCTGGTCGGCGAGCGCACCCAGAAGGACTTCAAGAAGATCGCCTCGAACCTCTACGAGGTCGAGTGGGAGATCGCCCTGCGGAACCACAAGAGCGAGCCGCAGACGGTCACCGTCATCGAGCCCGTTCCCGGGGACTGGCAGGTGCTCATCTCGAGCCACACCTACGAGAAGATCCAGGCGCACACGCTCAAGTACCAGATCCCGGTACCCAAAGAGGGCACCGCCAAGCTCGCCTACCGGGTTCGGATCCGGTTCTAGCCACCCTATTTTCTTGGCGACTCGGCAGGGGACCGGATTAAATCGAGGATGTGCAGCCGTGGGTGCGGGACGAGGTCATGATCCTGCTCGGGACGTTCGGCGCCTGCGCGCTCCTGATCCTCGGTGTCCTCGAGCTCCTCTGGCCGTCCCGGCCGCGCGGCGAGCGGTGGGCCGCCCGCCGCGCCGGCTCTTCATTCGCCGGGTCCGGCAATCTTGCGCAGGAGCCGTCGCGCGATCGGCTTTCCGTCCTCGCCGTAGTGGGTCAGCAGCAGATCGCCCGGGAGCCCCGGAATCGGGCTTCGCGGGTCGCTGACCTTCGCTAGCAGCACCTGACAGGCGTCGATCTCCGGCGCCGCTCCGTTCTTGCGGGTGAGCAATCGCCCCTTGGCATCGACCGCCCAGGTCGTCGTAGTGGGAGCGGACAGGATCACCCGCTGCTCCTCCGGGCCGACCGGCGCGGGCGCCGCGAGATGGCGCAGGCTCCCGTCGGCGCGAAACGCGAAGCGCTGGTAGGGATAGAACGACGGATCCGCAAGATCCACCAGCGCCGCGGGGGCCGTTCCCTGACGGATCATCGCCCAGATCCCGATCAAATCGGCGCGCGTGCAGGAGCGAAGCGCCTCTCGGAGATCATCGGCGGCGACGGCATGGTCGACGAGCCACGGGATGAGTGAGGCGGCGAGCAGAGCCAGGAGCAGAGCGGCGACGGGTCCGGGCCGTGACGGCGTCATGTCGCGCGTATTGTAAGCGCTTCGCCGGCGACTGCGACGCTCGCCGGCGCTACTTGCCGCGCTTGGCGAGATACTCCGGGCCGACCAGGACCTCGCGGGGCTTGGCGCCGTCGCCGGGACCGATGACCCGATCCTGCTCCATCATGTCGACGAAGCGGGCGGCCTTCGGATAGCCCAGGCGCATGCGCCGCTGCAGGAACGAGATCGAGGCCTGGCGCTGCCCGATCACGAGGTGCACGGCGTCCCAGTAGAGGTCGTCGCGGTCGGCGTCGGCCCCGGCGGCCACGTCTTCCTCGGTCGCCAGCACGACCTCCTCGTACACGGCGGTCCCTTGCTTGCGCAGGAAGTCGCACACCGCGCGCACCTCGTCGTCGGCGACCCACGCGCCGTGCACGCGCGTCTGCTTGTTCGCGCCGGGTGGGACGAAGATCATGTCACCGTTACCGAGCAGCTGCTCGGCGCCGTTGCCGTCGAGCACGGTTCTCGAATCCACCTTCGACGCCACCTGGAACGCGATGCGCGTCGGGAAATTCGCCTTGATCAAGCCGGTCACGACATCGACGGAGGGGCGCTGGGTCGCGATGATCAGATGGATCCCGACCGCCCGCGCGATCTGGGCCAGGCGCACGAGCGAGGTCTGGACCTCGCCGGCCGACACCATCATGAGATCGGCCAGCTCGTCGACGACCACGACCCAGTATGGAAGGCGCTCCTCCGGGCCGACCGCCTTGTTGTAGCCCTCGATGTTCCGGACCTGCTTGAGCTGGAGCGTCCGGTAGCGTTCGTCCATCTTGCCGACGATCCAGCGCAGCCGCGCCGCCGCCTCCTTGGCGTCGGTGACGACCGGAGCCAGCAGATGCGGAATGCCCTCGTACACGCTGAGCTCCAGGCGCTTGGGATCGATCAGCAGGAATCTCACGTCGGCCGGCGTGGCCTTGTAGAGAATCGAGCAGATCATCGAGTTGAGCCCGACCGACTTGCCGCTACCGGTGGCGCCCGCCACGAGGAGATGGGGCATCGAGGTCAGGTCGGAGACGACCGGGGTGCCGGTCACGTCCTTGCCGAGGGCCAGCGGGAGCTTTCCCTTGGACTCCGCGAACTCCGCCGAGACGAAGATCTCGCGCAGGTAGACGGTCACCGCCTCGGAGTTCGGCACCTCGATCGCGACGGTGCCGCGGCCGGGAATCGGCCCCACGATCCTGACGGAGGCGGATTTCAGCGCGAGCGCCAGGTCGTCGCCGAGATTCACGACCTGACTGATCTTGATACCGGCCGCGGGCTCGAACTCGTACGAGGTGATGATGGGGCCCGGACTCACCTGGACGATCCGGCCCTCGACCTCGAAATCCTGGAGCTTGCGGCGGATCGTCTCGGCGTTGTCCTGGAGCTCCACCCGCGTCCGCTTGAGCTCGCTCGCGGGCGGCACCTTGAGGAGCCCCACGGGTGGCAGCTGGAAGGCCTCGGCACCGCCGCGGCCGAAGTCGAAGGTCTCCTGCCACGCGAGTCCCTGCTCCGCGAGACGCCCGCGGGGGCGCGAGGGCTCGACGACGACGGGCGGCGCGTGAACCTCCGCCAACAGCGCCTCGGCCGCGGCTGTCGCCTCCACGGCCGCCCGCGCCGCCGGCGCCGACACGGCTCGGCGACGCCGGAGCTTCGCCAGGCGCACCGTCGTGAGGCGCGCCACCGCGGCGTAGGAGACGCGCGTCACGCAGAGCACGCCGATGGGCACCGCCGCGATCAAGGCGAGCCAG
>Ga0137418_10005513_pt1 | contig 11608 bp, 7 predicted proteins | sample CZODoug3_1_2_16f_FD_122242 | JGI IMG/M metagenome (GOLD analysis project Ga0137418, IMG submission 122242) | Vadose zone soil fungal communities from Angelo Coast Range Reserve, California, USA - CZODoug3_1_2_16fungal (Hybrid Assembly) | ecosystem: Environmental > Terrestrial > Soil > Vadose... | reverse complement strand
GGAATTGCCGCGGAATAGATAACGACAGAGTATCGGAAGGAGTTCACAATGGAATGTCCTTCCGCAGACAGAATGGTTGGGACAAAAATTTGGTATGTGTAGAGTACTCCGTACTCCGCAAACCATGCAGCCCAGAGCATGAGCGTGAGGCTCCGGTACGCTGCGCCCAGCAGTGCTTTTGGGTTCACCGGCCTTGAATACACTTGTGGTCTGCTTTGGCCGGGGATGACTGGCGGTAGGGCTCGAGCACTGGACTTCGCGACCTCACCCTCGACTCGCCTGAGAACGGCTTCCGCGTCGGCTATGCGGCCGACTCGAATCAGCCACCTGGGCGATTCGGGCAGCACCGATCGCATGATGCCTCCAATTAGGGCGAACGGAGCGGTCAGAAACAGCGCCCAGCGCCAGCCCATGGTCGGAATGATCAGCAGAGCCCAGACGGACGATAGTGCAATGCCCGCCCCGAAGAAAGCCATCATCCAGCCAACTAATTTTCCTCGTATTCGTGAGGGCCACAATTCCGCCAAGTATGGCGGAACCGTCGAACTCTCAGCTCCGACGAAAAACCATGTGAAAAAATTCAAGAAGGCAAATACGCCGACCGTGTCAGATAGCCCTCGGCACGCAGAGAAGACGGAGTACAAAATCAGAGTGAACAAGATCGTCTTCTTTCTGCCGACATAATCGGCAATAAAGCCACAAATGGCAGAGCCCACGAGATAACCGGCCAGCCCGATGGCCGAGACGATGCCAATCGTCTTCGCATCGAAATGCCAGACGGTGCGAAGTGATGCGAGAACAAAACCAGTGACCGCCGTATCCAATGTGTCGAACAGCAGTGACAGGGCAGCGACGATAAGGATCTTCGCGTGGAACCGTGACGCGGGGAGACGATCAAGACGATCAGAAACTTCTCCAAGCGTCAATTCTGGCGTCTGTGCCTGCATGAGTTAAGGTGGCTTTCAGCTCGATTGCGATGCGAGAACTGTGTAGTAAGTGCGAGAAGAGAAATAATGCCCCCGACCTGCACGTGCCCTCAGGTCGGTGAGGAACGCGTCAGCGTCAGCTTCAGAGAATGTCCCTATTCCCTTGAAGTGCTTAAGTGACGGCTCCACAAACCATGTATAAAACGCATCAAGATCCTGCGCGACCTCAACTTCGGGCGCAATGAGAATGTGATTGAATCCAAGATCGCGAAGTTGGCCTGGAAGCTCTCGTATGATGAGCCCATTTCGCAGCTCCCTGCAGGCGAGGTCGCTGAATCGGCGCCCTAGTTCGTTGTCCGACGATTGCACGACCAGCGTTCCCCAGTCGATTTCTGTGATGGAGATTACCCCTGCGGGAGCGAGGACTCGCTTTATCTCCACCAAGGCTTTCAGGGGATCGTGAACATGCAGGAGTAATTGCGTTGCAAGGACACGATCAAAGCTCGCAACCGGGAACGGAAGTTCCAGGACGCTCCCCACCCGGAACGAGAGGTTGTCAACGTTCTCAGCAGAACGTTGGCGTGCCTCGGCAATCATGGTCTCACTGAGATCCACGCCAACGGCTGTCCCCGGAGAAACAATCGGAGCCAGGAGCCGAATAAAGTCCCCCGTACCGCAGCCAACGTCAAGTACGTTGAGTCCGGGGCGGAGAGCCAGCGGCGCAAAGAATTCCCTGGGCGACGTGCGAGCGCGTTCAAGAAGACGAGCGCGGGTAGCATCCAGAAGGTTCACAAAGAAGCGTGGATTGTCCGTTCGATCAACCTGAATCCATGCGTCTGCGAACGCAGTCGAGGGCACCAAAGGTTGAGCCAAGCATCCTCCCGGATACGAGATAGATAGGCGATTATCGGGCAGCACAGCTAGTCAAGGCAACCGATTCGTTTCAGTACGGATGCGCTGCGGATGGATTGTCGGCAACCCAGAAGTCAAGCAGCTGCCCTGGTTTCGAAAATAGTCCGCCAGGCTAGACGATCTGATTTACCCAACACCTTTACACCAAGGACTCAGAGTCTATCGAAAACGAAGGGCTTTTCATATCTAGGCCGGCATCTGCTCCTCGTAGGAGCTTGGATTTGAATTTTTGCTGCTCTCGTGTAATATCTGAGGTCATTGTGATGATGACTCGCTCTTCTTCTCTCTTTCTGCTGAGCCACTAAAGGCTCGCACCCCTGTCTCGGGTGCTTTGACGGCCGCGCCCGCGGCCGAGGACAGACCCGCGCAATACGCGCACATAGAGAGGAGATCCCTTATGCATTCAGGCAATGAGAGGGCGTACCGTGTCTTGAGCGATACGCAGAGAGACCAATTTATTCACGATGGGTTCGTTAAACTGGAGGCCGCCTTTTCCCGAGAGACTGCGGCCCAGGCGTGCGAGATTCTCTGGCGGGAGACTGGGTGTGATCCTGAAGACCGCAAAACTTGGACTCGTCCGGTGATCCGGCTCGGCGATCTAGGGCAGGAACCGTTTCGGCAAGCGTCGAATACGGCTGTATTGCACGCCGCATTCGACGAGTTGGTTGGGGTGGATCGGTGGGTTCCGAGAGGCAAACTCGGAGGATTCCCAATTCGATTTCCGCATGCAGAGGACCCCGGCGATACAGGATGGCACGTGGACGCGAGTTTTCCGCCAGATCGAGCGGTTGAAGCGGCGCAGCCGTATTTCGACTGGCACGTCAACCTGAGATCGAAAGGGCGGGCGCTGCTCCTGCTGTTCTTGTTCTCAGACGTCGGCGAGAAAGATGCGCCCACGAGAATTCGCCTGGGATCGCATTTGCGCGTGCCTCGGCTTCTGGCTCCAGCGGGAGAAGATGGCATTTCGTTTCAGGAGTTGGGACAAGTGGCCGCTCGCGTGACGGATGGGATGCCGGAGACTACCGCAACGGGAACCGCGGGGACGGTCTTTCTCTGTCATCCATTCCTTGTACACGCTGCGCAACCGCATCATGGTCTGACTCCGCGTTTTCTTGCGCAACCGCCGCTCTATTCGAGGGTGCCCTTCGAGCTGACACGGAGAGACGGCAATTACTCGCCGGTGGAACAGGCGATTCGTCTCGGACTTGGTGAGAGGGGGGCCGCATGAACCGCACCCTGCAACCCGCCCTCACACTTTACGTCATCGGGCTCCTTGGCCTTGGCGTGCTCGCGCTCGTCTACCGCGACTTCGCTCTCGACTGGCAGACGCAGCTGCCAGCGCAGGCGTGATCGCGTTCACCAAAGCCCTGGCACGCGAGGTTTGCGACACCGGCATTCGCGTAAATTGCGTCGCTCCCGGTCCCATCGCAGCCGAGATTCTGAGACACATATACGGTGAATCTCGGCATTTCATTACGTTGTCAAATCCCGCCGTGCCCGACATTGTGTTGCAATACACGACGTTCAAGCAGATCACCGACGACATCTCCGACGCGCGCGTTTACGGAGGGATACATTTTCGAACCGATCAGGTCGCAGGCGAGCGCCTGGGAAAGGCTATAGGCAAGGCCGTGTACAGGAACAACTTACGTCGCACGCGCCATGACGACTGAGCTCTGCTCAAAACGCGGGCTAGACAAGTGCGGAAACACTCGTCCAGCCCGTTCGCCCAGGGAGGCAAACATGCGTAACGCACGTTCTATCCCGCGTTCTATCGGTCGCGTTGCGATAGTTCCCCCAAACCCCCACCACTCGACCCGGGCAGACATCCGCCCCCGAAGTGCTGGCTGTCGTCCGGGAATGCTCGCAAGCCTTGGCTGACTTCGAAGGGTGCCAGGTCACCTTATCGGATGTAGCCTAACTACCCTCTTTCTCTCCGTGGGTTCGGGTGGGGGGAGCCGCCGTTCCCTTCAGACCTTCCCAAAGGATCTTGTTGTAGAGTTCGGCCGGAACGCGGTCCTCCTCGGAAAAGTCGAAGCCGCGGGTTTTCTCCGCCCAGTACTTCGCGTCATGAGTCGGCTTTAAGGTGGGACCGGCAGCGAAGGGCACCTTCGTTGGATCCAGTCCAAGTGTGGTGGACTTCAGAAGGGTCGATGCGACGGCATGGTAGGTCCACTTGCGGGACGAAGTGATGCTGAAAACATCCGCCATCGGCCGCGCGTAATAAGTGTTCAAGTTGATGTGCTCTGTGCCGAGGATGTCTTCGATGGTGCGGAGAACGTTAGGTTGACTGTAGCGGGTGCTCACGACGGCGTGCGTCTTGACGTAAGGGCCAACAAAGTAGGTCGTAGCGCGATGTGAATTGACGTGGTCCGCTCCGTCCTGTGAGTCGTCTTCGATAATGATGATCAGGGTGTTCTTGGCGTAGGGGCTGTGAGCGACAGCTTGCACCAGGAGGCCGACAGCGTAGTCGTTATCAGCCTGTTGGATTTCCGGGGTGTTGACGCCACCCAGCGCCGAGCTAAAACTTCCCGTGTGATCGTGGCTAAGACCGCGGATCATCTCAAGCGACGGTAGATTGCCGTTCGCCACGAATTGCTGGAACTCGCGATTCCATTCGTTGAAGCGCCATACATCCGGGTAGGCCTGATCGTAGGCGCGGAAGTACGGATCATAGGATCCGTTCTCATAGAGAAGTTGATTGGCCGTCGTGGTTTGGATGACGCCTGCGGCGAAGGGATCAGAGATGGGGTTTGCGATGGTTCCGATACTGCCTGGAGTGTTGGCCATCCAGCCGTAGTTACGAACCGTTCCACCGGCGTTCAACACGGCGTTGAAGATGTAACCCTGCTGATAACCCGTGGGGCCGTCGGTAGCGGCGTGGTCGCCGTCTCCCGCCAGGATGTTGGGCGTGCTGCCCTTGAGCGACGAAGTGGCACTGGTATAGGGCGTGGTGGCGCCGGTTGGGTCAAAGAAAAAGTCGCGTGCGGCAACGGTATTCAAGTTGCTCGGGATATTCCGGTTCTGGCCTTCGCCCTCATAGGAGAGGCCACGGTTTACGCGCGCATAGTTGATCTGCTGGGTGATCGTCTCGGTATTCGTTACCCGGCCGCGCATGGACCAGGACCAGCCGTCCATCGAACCGTCGCCCGGATCCATGAAGTTGTCCAAGGTCACGAACTCCCGCGCCATGCGATGGAAGCTAGGTGTGGCCAGTTCGCCGAAGAGGGTCAGCGAAGGATCGCCGTTGGAATGATTGCCCAGATCACCCAAAATCTGGTCGAATGTCCGGTTTTCCTTCACGACGTAGATAATGTGTTTGATTTTCGAACGAAGGAAGTTCATAACCTCCTTGTCCGATTCGGAGCGCCTCGGAGAGTATCCGTTGTTGGCGGCGACCCGTGACGTCAAATCCCAGAAGGTGTCAGCGTCCGGAACCTGAGCGCTTACGAGCGATGCGTGTTCCAGCTGGAATTGATACTGGTTGTTCGCCCGCAGCTTGCCGGACTCGGCCGCATTGCCGCCCGGAAAGGTGATGTACTGGACGAAGGCCAGGTTGCCATATCCATAGCCTGGGTTTGGACCGGTATCGCTCTTACCATTGATGATGTACATCCAGCTACCGTCCGCGCTGAATGCAATATCGGTCGGGTCGTACGCGGTGGGGATCAGCGCGATCGTGCGGAAAGCCCGCCGGCCACTTAGGGGTATCACTGCGATCGAGTTCGAACCCGCGTTGACTGCGTAGAGCATTTTTGTAACGGGGTTAATGGCGACCGCGGTCGGCGCCGCGCCGGTTGCGTTCGCGGGCAAATCCAGGGTGGCGGGGCCGCGCGTGTCGATTTTGTGAGTGATGCTATTGGTTGCGGTGTCAATCACAGCGACTTGATCCTGATTATCCTGCGCAACAAAGAGCGTTGAACCGTCTCCGCTGAGCGTCATGCCGTTCGGGTTGCCGTCCAACTGGATCCTGGCGACGAAGGAGCCGGCGGTTGGATCGGCAACATTGACGACGATGACTTCACGGTCACGATCGGCGCCAACATAGGCAATGGCGCCGTTTAACACCACGGCGTAGGGGAACGTGCCGCCCTTGGCGCCGGCCGGTGCGCCCGAAGTGGCATAGGGCCGTAGGTCGTATTCATAACGCACGGTTGCGGAGGCAGTGTCAATCACGCTGATCGAATCGTTATAGTTGTTGGCGGCGACAAGCGTCGTGCCGTCGGCGGAAATGGCAAGTCCAGCCACATTGGGCTGGACCCCGAGACCGAGGCCGGTCCGATTGGCGGCGTTGGAGACGCAGCCATTCGGTGCATGCCCAAGGCTAATCTGGGTCTTGAGGGCGAAGCTGGTGCCGAGGTTGCTGTAGGCGTATACCGCGTCGTCACAGCCACCGGCAGCATACAGCGTCTGACTGTCTGGTGCCCAGACCAGGCCGACGTGCGCATTGAGCTGCTGGATTACCTGCTTGAGGACGGGGCTGGTCTTATTCGCACCCGAAATGTCGTAAAGGAAGAGGAACTGTGTAGACGCCGCCGTATCGACCACGCCGATTGAGTCGTAGAGCGAGTTCATCCCAGCGGTCAAGATCGCCAGGGTCTTACCGTCCGGGCTGACCACGGCCTTTTCCGCCTGACCCGCGACGAAGCTGGGATACTTGGCGAGGCCGGGGTTCAGGTCCTGCTGGACGGCGTTAGCCAAGGCCATTGGTGTTATATAGAGACCCGGCGGCGTGGGTGACTTCTCATCGTCATTGTGATCAAGTTGCGCGTTTGCAAGACCCGCCAGGACCAGAATGGCCCAAGCGAGAGCAATCAGTTTGCCCAGCTCATCGAACCTGAACAGTCTCATACCGCGATTCCTTTCCCTTCTAGAATGTTCCTCACGAATCCCTCCGCGAGGCGGAGTGCGACGGAGCGTAATCATCCCGTCCGAGGCCCCACAACAGACCCTTGTGAAAGTAAGGGAGCAATGTTGAGCTTGTGTTAAGGGCAGATGAAAAGTTGTGTACAACGAATTCGTAGTGCCGACGGCTTTCTGTCTTTACGACTTGCAGAAAAATTCGAAAGTCGTCTGCTAGGGACGACCAATCTCGTTCGGTCCCGTAGTTTCAGGGACTTGCTTTGACAGGCTGTGCCCATGCCTGAGAAAACGCAACGGGCACGACAATCGTTTTCGACCTTAGCCATGGCCGTGCTTCTGAGCCATTGAATGGCACTGTCGCGTCTTCGTCTTTTCACAAACCAGGGAGAATAAACCTATGAAAACAAACCACAAACTGTCGCTGGCAGTGTTAGCTGGCGTCTTGATTGGCGTTGCTGGCGGAGCAATTCATGCGCAGCAAGCGAAGACGCCCCCCGGCTACGTCATTGCTGAAGTCGAGGTAACGGACCTCGCTACGATGCAGAAAATATGGAGAGAAGGTGCCGGAGACGCTGGCCGCCTTCAATCACCACTATGTTGTTCGTGGCAGCAAGACACAGTCGCTCGAGGGCGAACCGCCAAAGGGCGTCGTGGTGATCGCCTTTGACAGTGTGGAGAAAGCGCGCGAGTGGTACGATTCGCCGGCATATGCGGCAATCAGACCAATCCGGCAACGCGCAGCCAGGAGCCGGATATTTATCGTCGAAGGCCTGGTGCCCCAATAGAACCAAACTGCGTGCTAGAAATCGCTAGAACGGTGCTGTTGATGAGCAGTTCGCCTAGATATGGCGATCGCGCCCCCTTATCCGGTCGAAATGGCGGCCTCCCCCGGAATCCGCAACAAGCGCGCTGCACTTCGCATTTCACGCGCGCCGAACGAGCGCTCCGTTCCCCATGAGTGGCGGAATCGGCCGACCGTGGACCGCAGCCCGTGGAAGGAATCGAAGGCGGGCGCTATTCGCGCGAATCGAGCACGCTGCGAACCTTGTGCGCCAGCGCATCGAGCAGGAAGGGCTTTTGCAGTACGGACGCGTTCTCAGCATCCGCCGATAGTTTCAGCACCGAGGGCTCGGCGTATCCCGACATAAAGAGCACCTTGATATCGGGGTGCAGCTGTTTTACGCGTGGAGCCAGTACCCGCCCGCTGATATTCGGCATGATGACGTCGGTCAACAGCAAGTGAATCGGAAGCTTGTGCTCGGCGGCAATGCGGAGAGCGTCCTCGCCGTCCACGGCGAACAGAACGGCATAGCCCTTACCCTGAAGAAATTCCCGAACCAGATCGCGAATGCCGTCCTGATCTTCCACCAAGAGAATCGTCTCGGTTCCCGAGGGAGCCGCGTCCAGAGACTTTTTCGTTTCCGATAATGTCGCCGGATGCGCATCCTTCACCTCAGGCAGGTAGATCTCAAACGTCGTTCCCGCACCCGGGCTGCTGCGCAGCCAAATCGTGCCGTCCATCTGTTTCACGACGCCGTAGACGGTAGCCAGCCCGAGCCCAGTACCTTTTCCGGGTTCTTTGGTCGTAAAAAACGGCTCGAAGATGTGCGTCTGCGTCTCCTGGTCCATGCCAATGCCCGTGTCATGCACGGCGAACATCACGTACTTGCCATGCGGCACTTCCTCGAGCGTCTGCGCGCTGTGCGCGTCGATTTCCACATTGCGAGTTTCGAGGGTGAGCCGGCCGCCCTGCGGCATCGCATCGCGAGCATTCACGGCCAGATTCAGAATCACCTGCTCGATCTGTCCCGGGTCCGCCTTTACCCGTCCCAGCGTAGGAGCCAGCAGGCTGGTCAACTCAATATTGCTGCCCAGCAGGCGATGCAGCATCTTCACCACATCTGTCACCACCGCATTCAGGTCCAATACCTTCACGTGCAGAATCTGCTTGCGCCCAAACGCCAGCAGTTGCCGCGTCAGCGCCGCCGCCCGCACCACAGCTTTTTCAATCTCCAGCGCGTCCAGGGACGCTGGGTCCGCCGGATCCAGCCGCTGCCGCAGCCGTTCGTTGTGCGCCTGAATCAGCATGAGCAGATTATTGAAGTCATGCGCAACGCCCCCTGCCAGCTGACCTACCGCTTCCATCTTCTGCGAATGCCGCAGTTCCTCTTCCAGCCGCTTCTGCGCCGTGATGTTATACAGCACCCCCTGCATGACCAGCCCGTGATCTTCCGTCGCCTGCAACAGCACCGCCTCATCGCGGAACCACAGAATTCTCCCGTCCCGCGCCGACATTCTGTACTCCGCATAGAACAGTTCATGCGTCTCCTGAAATTTCTTCTCCGCCGCCAGAGCAATTTCGCGGTCATCTATGTGGATGCGATTCATCCAACTCATCGGGTCCGCCAGCCACTCCTGCGGCGTATAGCCGAGCATGGTCTCGATCTGCGGACTCACAAAGTGCCAAGGCCCATCCGCGCCGAGTTCCGCAATATAGGTAATCGCCGGCAGCCGCTCCACCAGCGTGCGATAGCGGTCTTCCGTCACCCGAAGTTGCGTCTGTGCCCGATCATGCTCGATGGCGATGCCGGCCAAATGCGTGGCATGCACAATGATCTCCAAATGTTCCGCATCGGGCGACCGCGGCTCGCGGTAGTAAATCGCGAAGGTTCCCGCGACAGCACGATCCTGGGAGAGAATCGGCGTCGACCAGCACGCCCGCAGCCCGTGTTGCAGCGCCAGGTTGCGATACTCTGCCCACAAGGGATCCAGGGCAATATCCGACACCACGACCTGACTTTTTCGGTATGCGGCGGTGCCGCATGACCCCACGCTGGGGCCGATGCGCACTCCGTCAATGGCCTGGCAGTATTGTTGCGGAAGACTCGGCGCGGCAGCGTTGTGCAGCGTCACGCCATCAGCATCCAGAAGCAAAACCGAGCACAACAGCCCGCTATACCGCTTCTCGATAGCAGTGCACAAGGCGCCTAGGATTTCCGGCAGCGGATGCTGCGCGATCACCATCGTCAGAATCGTCTCATCGAGGTGCGAGCGGGTATCCTTGGAAGGACGCGGCTCGGGCGGCTTGGCTCTGCCAGCTCGTGTAGACATAACCGCCTCCAGTGGCGTGACGAAAAAATGGAGGGGGTTCCTGGGATCGTCTGACGATGGATCGTCCGACTACTGATCGTCCCTCTGCCGTCATTATCTTTATCCGCGACGGCCTCAACCAGGTTACTGGCGTAACCTCTACGCCTCACCCCAGGTCTACGGTTGGCTCCCCCGGCGTCCGAAACAGCAAATCCCACCTGCCATGTTACCGCTGATACTGTCCCATGTCTTCCCCGTCGACATCCCGTCGCACCGACGGAATGCTCAGCCTTCGCCCGGACGACTCGATGGACGACTCGATGGAGGTTCGATCGCGCCGATCGGACGTCTTCGCCGGGTGCGAGGGTTCACGTTGCACTGGCCGAGAGGCGAGGGCCAAGTAAGCCTTTCTCTCCTGGCGGGTGGTAGCCGAGCCTTTGATTTCGGTTTCTGCTGGCACGACCAACACCAAGGGCGGGCACGTCGTTCGGACCTTGCCAGGGCAGGATGCGATGCGGGATTCCGATCTCAGAAAGGAAAAACAAGGGCAAGCGTAGCCGCCTGCCCTGCGCGTTAAACTCTTTACGCCTTCGCCTGCCGCATCTTTACCACTTCAATCGCCTTCTTCAACTGTTCGTCCTGAGGCGTTTTCTTCGGTTCCTGATCGGTTGCGGGCGTGGCGCTCTCGTCTTCATCCGGTAAAGTCACCTCTTCTTCGCCTGCCACCAGAATGTTGGGTGTTACGGCGGAATCCTGAATCGCCTTGCCCTGCGGCGAATAGTACTTGGCGACCGTCAGATTCAACGCTGAGCTGTCTTGCAGAGGAATCATCTTCTGAATCGATCCTGCGCCGAAAGTCTTGTCGCCAAGAACGTCGCCGCGGGCATTTTCCAGAATCGCAGCTGCAACAATTTCCGCCGGGCCGGCCGTGCCACGATTTACCAGAACCACAACCGGCAGCTTGGTGATGGCCTTGTCGGCTTCAGCGGTAAAAGCCTGCTTCGGATACTTCTGCCCCTGCAAATAGGTGATGGTGCCGTGGTCGAGGAAAAGATTGGCGGTGGCAATGCCTTCCGCGGGGTCGCCGTCGGCGCTGTTACGCAGGTCGAGAATCAGTTTGGCGGCGCCGGACTTTTGCAGCGACCGAATCAGATTGGCAACTTCCGTGCTTTTACCCTTGGTGAACCAGTCGACCTTAATGTAGCCGATTCCAGCATCCACAACTTTGCTCGACGCCGCGGGATTGCTGAACACGTCGCGCGTGATCACGACCTTCTGCGGCTCCGCCTTGCGCGCGCGAACCACTGAGACGGTGACCGTTGATCCGGGATCTCCCGCGAGCAGGCTGTTGATTTCCACCGGCGACATCTCGTGCGTGCTCTTGCCTTCGATAGCTTCAATGATGTCGTAGTTCTGGATGCCGGCCTTCTCGGCAGCGCCGCCGGGGATGATCGAAACCACATCGGCATAGCCAAAGCGCTTGGAAACGGCCGCGCCAATTCCGCCACGCCTCTCGCCGCTCCGCGCCTGGAATTCCTTGTACTCCGCCGGGCTCAGATAGCTGGAGCTAGAATCGAGGGCCTCGAGCAACCCGTGCAGGGCGCCATTCGTCACTTGCGGGATATTGGGCTCATCGACATATTCGCGCTCAACCCGCGACAGCACTTCGCTGTAAACCTGCAGCTGCGCATAAGGCCCGTCGTTCGTGCCCGATGCTCGTACACCCATCTGGCCCAGCGCCATCACCACCACCAAGGCCAGCGAACACGTCAATACAAAAAGCTTGGATCTCGTAGACATAGGACTCACTTCTCGAA
>Ga0137418_10005511_pt1 | contig 11610 bp, 6 predicted proteins | sample CZODoug3_1_2_16f_FD_122242 | JGI IMG/M metagenome (GOLD analysis project Ga0137418, IMG submission 122242) | Vadose zone soil fungal communities from Angelo Coast Range Reserve, California, USA - CZODoug3_1_2_16fungal (Hybrid Assembly) | ecosystem: Environmental > Terrestrial > Soil > Vadose... | reverse complement strand
CCGAAGAATGAGACGGCGCGCATTCAATTGAATCTGGCGCGCCGCATCGGAGGCACTTCGACACGCCAGTGCGTAAAAGTGGTGGGAGATCGAGCGATCGAGGGTTGGATGCGCTGCCCCTCCGTCGGCGGCGGTTGGGGCAACGGCGAGGGCAATGTAAGCTACACAATCTACTTCCACATGGAGTTCTCAAAGCCGCTTGACCACTACGGGGTTTGGAAGATCGACATTCCAGACAATGCGTTTCCCGTGCAACCGGGACTGGCGTCGTCGTATTTCTATACCGACCAGTATCAGGACCTTGTGAGGCGAGGAGAGGTGCTGCACGGTTGCAACGAGTATGAGGGCAACCGTATCGGCTTCTGCGCCGAGTTTCCTTCGCTTTTGATCGACGAAAAAGTAGTGGTGAAGTCGGGCATCAGTTTTGTCAGCGTGGACGGCGCTCGCAAGAATTTGGCCCTCGATATACCGGGATGGGATTTCGAAGAGACACGCCGCAAGGGCCGTGCGCTGTGGGATGACGCATTGAGTGCCATAGAGATCGGGGGTGCATTGGAATTTGAAAGCAAGATTTTCTACACTGCCATGTACCACTCGATGATCGATCCGCGTGTGATCTCGGACGTGGACGGCAACTATGCGCATGGCGACGGCAAGATACACACGGCGGGAGGATATACGCCGCGGACGATCTTTAGTGGGTGGGATGTCTATCGCGGAGAATTCCCGCTTTTGACTCTGCTCAATGCGACTGTAGTCAACGACGAGATCAATTCACTCGTTAACCTCGCGGAGTCCAGCGGGAAGGGATATCTCGAACGCTGGGAGATTATGAATTCCTATAGCGGGTGCATGGATGGGGACCCGGCAACCTCTGTGATTCTGGATGCATATTCGAAGGGAATCAGGGGATTCGACATTGACAAAGCATACGCCGCAGCTAGGCAGACAGCCGCGGGGAAGAACGGATCGACTAACCGTCCAGAGAATGCTTTTTATATGAAGCATGGGTATGTGCCAGATCAGCCATCCTCTCCAGGAGTGTCCTGGACCCTGGACAACGCATATTTCGATTGGTGCATGGCTCGTCTGGCCCTGGCGTTGGGTAAGAAAGATGACGCCCAAATGTTTTCAGCCCGCGCAGCAAACTACAAGAATATCTACGATCCGAGCGTTGGGAGTATGCGGGCGAAGAACGCCAAGGGTGACTGGATTCCGTGGCTGGGCAAGACTGCATTTGGCCAAGGGTGCACGGAGAGCAATCCTCTACAGCAGACGTGGTTCGTTCCGCATGACGTCTTCGGACTGATCGAACTGATGGGGGGCCGGGAGTCGTTCTCCGGGCAGTTGGAAGCGCTCTTTGAAAAGACCCCTCCTTCCTTCGGGTGGAATGAATATTACAATCATGCAAATGAACCTGTGCACCATGTTCCGTACCTCTTTGTTTATGCGGGCAAACCTTGGCTCACGCAGAAGTGGGTACGCCGTATCCTGACGAATGCTTACCACAACGATGTCAATGGAATCTGCGGCAATGACGATGTAGGCCAGATGTCTGCTTGGTATGTCCTAAGCGCAATGGGCTTTTATCCAGTTTGCCCTGGAGAAGGAATCTATATTCTTGGAAGTCCGCTTTTCGCGAGTGTCAGGCTTCATCTGGACAAGAAATGGTACAAGGAAGCCAGTTTTGCGATTACGGCGGAGAATCAGGCGCCCAACCACCCGTATGTTCAAAGCGCAAAGTTAAATGGAAAGCCATTGTCGCGTGCGTGGATAAGGCACAATGAGATTGCTGCGGGTGGCACACTGGAGTTCGTGATGGACGCCGAGCCTAACAAAGAGTGGGCGACGCGGAGCGAAGATCTTCCGCCTTCCGTTGCTCTTTTAAGAAGTCGGACGTAAATCTCGTTTTGAAATGCGTGAGCGCACCGAGAAGTCTGCTGCCAGCCGAATCCTGGCTGCTCATCTATTTGAGCCCACTTCACTCAGTTTTCGATGCTGATTGATACTGATTGATAGGATTCCGGGTGTCCTTGTTTACAAGCCGGCGGGACTGCGGTCTTGTGGAAGGCCGATGCGCCGGGGAAGGTCTTGGAAGCGCTGATCGGGTCGTAGCTCATCGAAACATGGCCCTTCGACCCCTGGATTAAACCGCTCCTCAAACCGCTTCAAATTGTGCCAGCGGGGCGCACGCTTCATCCTCCCTCTGCCATTTCTCTCTAAATGAGCGACTATGGAGGCATGGAGCCGAGCGTTTTAAATTCTGGCTTCGGTCAGTATTACAGGAACATGTGATTGTCCGGCTATTCTGTCGACTACTCACTCTCTCTCATGACAAGAATGTCTTCTCATCAGCGTTCGCGGCCCTCAGCAGGAATTCCGTGGGATGAAGAAATGAATTAAAGATTGCTCGTTGGATGTTAATAACATAACAGCCTCTAGCTTTCTAGGTTCGCTTACAAGGCCCTGAGGTCTTCCGATAGTAGTGGAACTGCCCCCAGCAACGCAGCGTTTCCACCCAGGATTGCCGCGCACACCCGGGGTGTTCCCCAACTCTTCCATGCGTGCTTTTCCACGTGTTCCTCGACGAATGGCAGGATGACATCAGCGTTTTGCATGACGCCTCCGCCGAATACGACCACCTCCGGGTCGTAGGCGTGAATCAGCGCAACCGCGTTAACCGCCCATACGTTCAAACAATGCTGCCGGACTGCACTAGCGACGGCATCTTCGTTTCGAGCTGCGGCGAAGAGCGCCTGAAAATCGATTTGCGCTACGCCGGCTAGGCTGGATTTGTCGAATCCCGGTGTCTCTCGTACGATCCGTGGCAATGACCAGCCTGAGGCTTCCGCTTCGGCGCATCCAACATTGCCGCATGCGCATTTGTGCCCCCGATAGTTCACCGGCAAGTGGCCTCCGAGGCATGCGGCTTGGGCATGGGCGCCGCGCACCAATTTTCCCAGCATCATTGCGGCGCCGCCGATTCCGGTGCCGAGCGTGATCATAACGACATCCTGCACGCCTTGGGCTGACCCAGCGTATTGTTCGCCGAGCAGGGCCATCCGAGCATCATTCTCGATCCGAAGACCAAGGCCGAATTGCTCAATTGCCCATTGCTCGAGATCGAGATGAATCGCATCTTCATATTTCTTCAGCGTGGAGAGAATGCGGCCGTTCCGCACATCCACTATTCCCGGGAACCCGATTGCAATTCCGTCACACTCCTCCGCAGTTGCACCACTCTCCTTCAAGAGAGTCCTAAGCGCCTCCGCGACGCAGGGCAAAAGCGATTCGAGCGATCTCGCTAGCCCCGAATCGAGCGATGCTGAACCCAGCAACTCATTGTCCCGGACAAGTCCACAGCCAATGTGTGTGCCACCCATGTCAAGCGAAAAAGCCAACATCTGTTTGAACTCCAGCTTTGGAATTAGAGCAAGTAACGGGTTGAGCCCGCCAGGATAAAAATCGCGAGCACGAGCACGGTCACGCCTGTCCACTGGATGCGGATAGGAAGTGCTCCGCAATCTTTCCATTCGCCCGTAAACATGCCCAACATAGTCGCGGTGATCACGATCAGCGACATGAATAAGGGCCATCCAAGAATCGGACCCCAAGTCCCCAGTTGGCTCGCTGCCAGTCCATAGAGCAGGGTGCTTCCAAACCAGAGGACGGCCATCATCGCTGCCAGTACCCAATGTGAACGCCCCACTCGGTACCTAAATCCGGAACGATTCCGTTTCATCAACCAAGCACAATACACGACATTCGGAACTGCACCGGCAAACATCAGCGGCAGCCAAACCGCGTTGATCGCGTTGAGTCCGTTTGCGCCAAAAGAGCGAGCTACTTCAACCAACGGTGTTCCGAAAGCGACTCCAAAATTCATCAGGGATGCGCCAAGACCGCACAGAATAGCAAGCAGCAGCCCCCGCGAGGTCCGTTTTTGCGAGGAAATAGACTGCGCGCGCGGTCTCTCTCGCATCCTTCCGGCGGCGGCACAGAGCACCACGCCCAAAAGGACGAGAGCAATTGAGCCAAGCACCGCATACCCTGCCGCGCTATTCAGGTATTCTCGGTGTAGAGACACCATCGGGATCAGGCTGCCTAGGGCCGCAGATGTTCCTAAGACGACAGAAAATGCAAGTGTAATCCCGATCATATCCACCGCAAGGCCGAAAAAGACCTGCGCTACTCCCCAGCCCGCACCGAAGCCGCAGACTTCGAGAATTATGTCCGGTGACGCTGAGCGGTAAACCATCGACGGATTCGGGATGGTAACAAGAGCGGCCGCAAGAGGCAGAGCCACGAGCGCGAAAACTGTCCAGGCGAGCCAGGTGTTCTCCCAGGCCCATTTGCGGGCGTACTTCATCGGCATCGTGAAGCTGGCGTTTGTAACACCGGCAATAATGAGGGTTGCGATCCCGCACGAGGTACTGCTCATGATGGGCTTTCTTCCGCTCAGCTTAGGCCAAGTCAACGGCCGGAATTTTCAAGACCGTCCCAAAGCTTGGCAGCAAACATCGAATATATGTGATGCTTATTCTATATATTAGCATTATATGCAATCTAAACTAGCACAAGAGAGCATGAAATATGATTTTTAGATCATAACCTTGACCATGAGGCTGCGCCACAGCCGCGTACTAGCCGCTGCCCGGAGAGGGCGGCGCAAGCCACAGAATTTTGTGGCGTTTCGCTCATGCCATCTCCTCTTTCTGATTTTATTGTGATTCTTTTCCGGTCTTTCGAGCGTGTCTGGCGACTGTACGCGCATGCACATGTTATTGTGGAACGCAGTTACACGATTAACCTTGTTTGGCTAGGCAATATGCCCGCGAAGAGCGACAACCTGATTGCACGTCATGAATACATCCTTCAGCGCTTGCAGGAGACGGGCACCGTCGCTATTGACGAACTCTGCACGACCCTCGGAGCATCGATCGCCACCATTCGCCGAGATTTAGAAGACCTCGAAAAACGATCTTTGCTCAGGCGCGAACGCGGCGGCGCAGTACGAATAGGACCGTTGTTCTACGAGCCGTTCCGGAATGACAGTTCTTTCCAGGACAAGGTGAGCAGCTTTGCCGAAGAAAAGCGTCGCATCGCCCTCGCGGCGGCTAAACTCGTCAGCACGGGTCAAACAATCGCATTGACCGGCGGCACCACAACAACCGAAGTGGTTCGAAGCCTTAAGGTGCTCAGCGGCATTTCCATCATCACCAATACCGTGAATGTGGCAATGGAATTGAGTAACAGGAAGGACATCGAGGTGATAGTGACGGGAGGGCACCTCCGCGGAACTTGGTTCACTCTCGTGGGTCCGCTCGCAAACGCCGCGACCGAGATGCTCTTCTCCGATATCATGTTCATCGGCGTCGACGGCATCGATGCGAAACAAGGTTTGACCTGCACGAATTCTTCCGAAGCCGAGGTCCTGCGCAAACTTGTGCACCACGCCAAAATGAAAGTCGTGGTAGCTGATCACAGCAAACTCGGTTCTGTCAGCAAGTATCTGCTCTGTCCAACAAAGGGAATAGACAAGTTAATTACCGATACGGACGCGTCTGCTTCAGCAATTGCGCCTTTCGAAAGACTCGGAATTGACGTCACCCGGGCTTGAAGTCGATTGCAGCCGAGCCTATACGTTCAGGACTTCAATGCGCAGGGTGACCAATTCCCAAGCGGGTACGTCCACCTGTGTACCGAGTCGTTCAAGCGGTTGTTCACGAAGGTTGCTACGCCAAATCTTGATAGGCGTGTCATCTGTCCACGTCAAACTGGTTTTACGGTTTTCTCCTGCGGCGCCGAAAAGCCGGACAATCCACGCGCTGCCGTCTGCACTTCGCTTGCATTCCTGCAGAAGCACATCTTCCTTATCTATCCGGAGTTTCAGCACCATTGGGGATCGCTGCCCCCGGGCCGAAGAAACAAGGGGCTGTGACATGCCCATCGCAAAACGGCTGGCAGCTGCAGGGTCGTATCCGGCGTGCGGACGAAGCCCATACCGAAACTCGATGAGTCCATCCTGATACGCCCGGTAATTCGTTCCCCAATGATTGTTGATCACCCAGGAATAAAACTTCTGTGTGGGCTCAATATGCTTACGCCAGATCTCAGGATGGATTTGCGATCCCAGCATGGTGGCCGAAAGAGAGCCGATTTCAACCAGAGGCGCATCAAGTGTCGCACAGGTGACGCCGTACTCTGCATTTGCTACATCGATCCACCGGCCCACAGGCAACCAGTTCTTGCAAGATCCCGAAAGTTGATCAATTTCAGGACGCATTACTGCAAGAGGAACATCGACGTGGATCTGACCGTTCTCAATGGCAAACGGAAAGGCAAATTGTACGCTTTCTTTCGACCCACTCTGAGCAAAATCTCCGGCAGGTCCATCTTTGCCTGGGTGCGGATTTAGGGGCGCACGTTTCTTATTTACGGTGTTGGATAGTTCAATCCAATCCACATAAGCCTTCAATCGCACGCGACGAACAAGTTCCACACCCCCCGGTGCGGAGGACTCGATACGGATCGTGGCAACGAGGGGACCGGGTTCCTCGATTGCGATGCGCACAGGCCCGCTCGTGCTCACCGTCGATGTGTCCTTGCCTTCAAGGAATAGGTACTTATTTACTGCCTCGTCTAAGCTGGTGTCCACAAGGTTGTGCGCAATCCTCTTGGACATTAGCTCGACGATGTTGCCGTTCTTGCTGTCGACTTTCGCGCGCACAACACCGTTATCCAAGACTCCGTCCAGCACCGTAACGCGTCTTGCCGGAACATGCGGCGCTTCTGCTGAAAGATGAAAACTCGCACTTCCCAGTGCAGGAACATTCTCTGCGAGAAAGGCCAATTCTCCTGTTGAAAGACGTTGCGATGGGACAGATGTGCCGTGTTCGTTCTTCACATGATCTTTGCCCAGAGACCTCTCCTTCGCGATCAGAATTACTTCTGTCCTCGGCCAAGAACAGGTGTTATGTACATCTACGTTTGAGCTACCGCTCTCGCTTGCGTATGCGTCGAGCACCTCGTCGAGGAGCCTCCTTGATTCATTCTCGGCGTCAACTGCGAATTGGCGTTTAACTTGCCATTGTTGTGTCACAAAGGAATTCTCAGAATCCGAAACACTATTCCACGCTCCCCATGTGTGTTCCGAATACAACAAGACATTTCTCCAGGCTGCGTCGAAATCGGCGTCCTTGTATGCCTGCGGCGCGAGGATCGCAGAGAGTGTTGCTGCCTGAGCCAAGCGCTCGGCTGCTCCCCGGTTCATTCGTGTCTCCAAGGCCGATGACCCTGCTCCATCCTCCCAATAAGGAGTCAAGTCGCCCTTGAATTCCGGTAGTTGGTGGCCATACTGTTTCTCGAATGCCGCAAACGCATCGCTCGTTGTCGAAATGGAGAAGCGCGGCCATTCGTATTCTTCATTCCATTGCTTCACGAACTCGCAAATGTCCGGATCAGGGATGGCATTGTCGCCGTGGCCCGACCACCGAATATAAGAGATTTGATAGGGGAAACTGATCTCATCTAGTCTCGCTTGATACTTGTTGACCCACATTGGGTCTAGCTTCATGATGTGCGACATCGCATACCCGGTCCACGGAACCCAGACAAGCACTCTTTCATTGCCTGAAGGAGAAACCCACCAGAATGGTCTATCCTGCCACTCGACCATAAAGGTCCCTATGCGGTCGAAGAAATTGGGAGCAGCCGAGAAGTAGCGGATGCCTGCTTGAGCCATCGCGGAGACCGTCCCCCAGGTATACCCAGGAACATCGCTAATCATGGCTGAGTCGACGTGGATCCCGCATTGATTGCCTAATTCGGTTGAGTAACGAAACAATTGGAGAAGTTCTTCAGGCCGACAAAGGCCAGTAAGCTCATTCGCATACATCCCGTTGAGCCCGATCCAACCCTTCTTCACAGCGCTGATCAGCTCTTCGCGCCCTGGCTCGGTCTTAGTTCTCATGAACAGATCTGCTCCCCAGAGAACCTCAAGGTTCCAAACGAATCGGGCTCCCGGTGGGTAGTTGGCCGTGTTTCGCGCTAGTTCGATTCCCTTGGAGATATTTGCCACTTGTTTTGCTTCAATATTGCTCTGGAGATCGGTATATCCAAGGTCATGGTGAGAATGAGGCAAGATGAAGATCTGGACTTTGCGTACCGGTTCTACGCGAACTTCGGCCGAATCCGACTTGCCGGCAATTTCATAGTCGATAAGCACTTGCCTGGCTGTTTCAACCGGATCGACATAGACGTTGAACGTATGTGTCCCTGAAGACAGAACGCGACGCTCGACTTCTTGGTGGTCGGCGCGCACGACCAACGTTGCGTCCGTTCCGGCATGTTCTATCGTCAGTTGGATCGGTTGGACAAGTCTCCCACCTTTATTCGCCATCCCGCGAATTGGCAGGGCAAAGCTCGACTTCTCCATAGAGGTCTGATCTTGGCCAAGAGCCAAGACCCGATGTCGTGCACAAATGATCCCGGCTGCAGCCGCAATTCCTTTTATGAATTTACGTCTTTCCATACTCGGCAATAAATTTCCTTTCTGGCCAGCGCGAACGGACCCGAACGAGCGACACGCACGCCAGTGATACATCCGTTCGAGATCCCCCAAATAGGTAGGGAGGAACGAGAGGACTCACATGTCGTCGGTTCGGCTGAAGTGTGGTGCCGGGTGAGAACACTAACAGAGATAATGGTCGAATGTCAAAAAAGCACGCATATTTAACGAGCGATATATGACATTAGCTTCATTAATAGTAATAAGATCAATGCGATACGCTCAGATTTGATCGCTACTGAAGCGTAGGCTCCTTTCCAGAATCCCGACATTTGCGGCACGAAACAGGATTAAGGATCTCTTATTACGAGTGAACATGTCATATTCGCGCATAAATGATGATTGACAATCCGCAATTCGCTCGCCTATGATCCCCGGCGACCAAGAAAGCACAGTGTCGGCGACTTGGCAATCAGGCCGCAACCCGATGGGTGGCGGCAATTAATCATGCAAACCCGGATCGAAATCTTTTCGGAGGAGGAAGTTAATGTACAAAGATTCTCGGAGCGCCAAGATGCGTGAAGGCTGCTGTGCGCAGCACTGGGGATTGGGCAGGAGACGATGGCTTGCAATTGCAGGATTCGCGTTGTTTTGCGGCGGGATCCTGTTTGGCAACTGCCCAGTGTTGCAAGCGCAAAATACGACAGGGTCGTTCAACGGTCACGTTTACGACGCGAACGGTTCCGTAATGGTGGATGCGAAAGTCGCTTTGCAGGACATTCAGACTGGATTGACGTGGAACACCACGACCCACAGTGAAGGCCTCTATGGGTTTCCGCTGATTAAGCCTGGTACTTACCAGCTCACGGTCACGGCGGCAGGGTTCGAGACGGCGGTCAAGCCTAACTTAGTGCTGGACGTCAACCAGATTGCGATGCAGGATTTCACGCTGAAAATCGGAGCTGCAACCCAAACGGTGACCGTCTCCGCATCTTCCCAGATGCTGGAGTCCTCCACGGCCGACCTTGGGGCCGTAGTCGACGAGCGCACGGTAGGCAACCTGCCGCTCAACGGAAGAAGCTTTTCGGCATTGCTGACTCTGACGCCGGGTGAGAACCCTGTGAACTATTCGCAGAACAGTGGTGCAGGCTATGGAACAGGCTTCGGTTCGCCTGGCATTCCAGGATCGACGTACGTTTTCCCTTCGACGCAAGGGCAGTGGAACCGTGAGAATCTGTACTATCTCGACGGCATCATCAACACCGCTTCGTTTGGCAGCTCGTATGATGTGCCGCCGATCATCGATGCGATCCAGGAGTTCAAGCTGCAGTCGCACGAGGATCAGGCGGAGTATGGCGGCGTGTTGGGCGGCGTGGTCAATGTGGTAACTAAGTCCGGCACGAATACCTATCACGGCGCGCTGTGGGAATATCTCCGCAATAACTACTTCGACGCCAGAAATCCATTTACCGATTTCAAAAACAACACGCCGGCGCCGCCGGCGCCCTTTCGCCAAAACGAATACGGTGCGGACTTCGGCGGCCCGGTGAGGATTCCGAAGATCTACAACGGCAAGGGTAGGACCTTCTTTTTCGCCGCGTGGGAGGCATGGCGCTACTCCAAAGCGGTGGGCTTGACATACATTTCGCCCACTGCGGACGAATTGAACGGTGACTTCACGAATGCTTCCGTCGTGACCAGTTCAGGAAAGCCCGCGCTCCTCTACAATCCCTTTCAGACGACTCGAACAGCCGGCGCATACACGCGGCCGCTGCTAGGAAACGGCTACGTTATTCCGACCGCCATGATCGACCCGAATATGCAGGCTTACCTCAAGGCTTACAGCGATACGCCGAACTTTACGCCTTCGGTCCCCGGCGCTCCAAACACAATCTGAACGCTGTCGGCACGGACATTGCCGAGGCATTCTCCGCTCGCGTTGACCATTCCTTTAACGGTTCTGTGCAGGAATCTGTAAGAGGCCCCGATTTTACGCGGGGTTGGGGCCTTGTACCTGCTAGGTAGCCCGCCGTCGCCGTCGCTGTGGGAATGTGGGAACCCGCGTTTGATGCGGGTTTCCAAGCGCCGGGGAAGATCCTGTTTGGGACTCTCCACGGTTGGCCCGGCGCGTCATTTCCACAGTGAACTTATGGATTCCGCCCATTTTGGTGAGAAGCGGCCATCGGGCACGCCTCAAGAGCAAAAACGGTCACTTTCCAAAAAGCCGCGTAGATTGGACTTTCTTACAGATTGTTGTGCAGAGCCGATTTTTGTTTCACAGCATCGCCCAGTGACGCTTTCAAATCTGAGCAGCGTCCCGTGCCACGCCGACCACGTCTGTTCCTTTCTGAGAGATGGGTCTCGAGATCTCCAACCTTCTCATTTTGGCAAGCAGTGTCGTTCGTTTCAGTCCCAGTTTGGCCGCTGCGCCGCGCGGTCCACCAACGATCCAGCCGGCCTGCTCAAGTGTTTCCACAATCAGAGCGCGATCGGAGTCTTCCAAGGTCATCGATGACGGGAAAGTTCGGGGGCGATGCAGACTGGGGATCATGGGCTCGGTTTGCTTTTTGTGAAGTGGGTTGGGGAGCACGCCGTCCCGCGAAAGGATAACCGCTCGTTCCACCAAATTCTGCAACTCGCGGATGTTGCCAGGCCAGGAATACCACTGGAAGGCAGCCATGGTTTCCGGAGGAATTGAGTCGACCTGTTTTCCCATGCGGCGGCTGAAGGTCTTTACGAAATGTGTTACAAGCGCGGGAATGTCCTCCCGCCTCTCTCGGAGCGAGGGCAGCAAGATGGGGAACACGTTCAGACGATAATACAGATCACTCCGAAATTGACCGCGGGCTACCATCTTGACCAGATCCCGATTGGTCGCGGCTACCAGCCGGACATCCACTTTGTGCGTGCGACCGCTCCCTAAACGCTCGAATTCCTGCTCTTGCAACACACGCAGCAACTTCGGTTGCAGCGCAGGAGGGATGTCGCCTACTTCGTCCAGAAACAACGTGCCTTTGTGAGCCATTTCAAAGCGCCCGATCTTCTGAGCGATGGCTCCGGTGAAAGCGCCCTTCTCATGACCGAATAATTCGCTTTCCAGC
>Ga0137418_10005509_pt1 | contig 11613 bp, 20 predicted proteins | sample CZODoug3_1_2_16f_FD_122242 | JGI IMG/M metagenome (GOLD analysis project Ga0137418, IMG submission 122242) | Vadose zone soil fungal communities from Angelo Coast Range Reserve, California, USA - CZODoug3_1_2_16fungal (Hybrid Assembly) | ecosystem: Environmental > Terrestrial > Soil > Vadose... | reverse complement strand
CTACTGTGGAAATACGGACGGGTTATCTGCGACGCTCGGACTCAACCCACCTTTTTATGCTGCGCGGGGTCATGACACCTATGCACTCAGGAAAGCCCTCATTTGCCACCGGCCCAACTCTTCTCCCCCAGAACATATCCGACGCCCCACGGAGGCCACAGAAATGATCGGTGTAAAAGAGCGCCTGAGAGATTTCGATCACTCCGGTCCAGCTTCTACGTTCAGTCCCTCCTCAAGCAGGAGCCAAGACGCTCGAAGAGCTGTTGCTTCCTGCTCGGTTAAATATCTGACGTTCAGATTCACGATCTTGTCGTTAGGAATGTAAAGATTGTTGCTAGGTATTCGCTTCCAGTAAGGGGTAGTGTCAATGCTCGCGTTCACGCGGTCGGAATCTCTGAGAAAATTTCGCCGATCAAATCGGCGTGGGTACTCAAGAAAAATCCCCGATAACTCACCATCTTTGTCTAAAAAGAAGTTCAATACATGCCCTTTGTACAACACGTCCAGTGTACTCAATACGTCTACCCAGACCTCGCGCTTCGGCTCGGGCGGATAACTGAAGGGAGTGAGCAGAACATACCATTGGCTGATCGCGGGCAGCAGAACTTTGCTTGCGACCGAGGAATAGACGCGGCTAGGCCATCCTGTAAGACTGGTCGTCCATTTCCCGTAGTTGCTGGTGAGGCGCGCGTAGAACCATGCCTCAATCAGCACAAGCAGGTAGTACCAGACCAAGAAGCGAGCTTGCCGACGAATGACCTTGTTGGCCGCGTGCCAAAAAACCTGGGTTCGGGCACCTTCTCCAAACGTTTTCTCACTGATCGCCGTCCCTATGACTGCGTGGTATTCGTCTCGTCTGTCAGACGCCGAATCACCCCGGACCGCGAAAGGCCACGAAGCGCAAGACCACACCAATGCCAATGCTAGGAAAAACGGGAGCACCGAGGCGATAGCAGCGAAGGTGAATTCTTCTGCTCGGGTACGCTGAAATTTGATGATGGGCGGAAGAATTAGCGAATAGAGAGCTTTAAAAAGCCCACTGGGAACCAGCAGATAAGCCACTATGTAGTAGGTGGCCAGCAGACCTATCATTGGCAGCTCTCAGGAGCTCAACTCGTTACGACACCGTCGCCGCAGCAGCGTTCCTACGTCTGACTATAAAAGTTCTGCCCTCGTCATCCGTGACGCGGGCACACCCGTTCCTGTCCAGATCGCGCTGCACCTGGGGATCGGATTTTATCTTTGTTGCCAACTTCTGAGCGTCGTCTTTTTCAGCGTCGCGAGTTCCTCGCAGCGCTGACGACAGTTTCTCAAGGTCTGAAATCATCGCATGCCTTCCCCGTTCTGGAAATACATCGAGGAGCGAAAAAGATCAGAATTCCTTGCTGGTCAAATCAATTCGCCTCTCAAGATCAACATTATAACAGCTTCGTGTTTTGTTCGCTAATGCTGAGCCCAGCGCAAAAGTATCGGATTCGCATGGTGGCAATCGCATCCTATTAATGATCATGTTCGGCTCCTTTCTCGCGAGCCTTTTTGGTTGGTTTCAGCACACCAAAGTTTACTCGGGCCCAGGGAGCCGACATTGTCATGGAATCCATTGCGCTCATTGAGACTTTTCGGGTGGGGTTCGGGAATCCCTATCGCAGAAAGCCAAACAACGCGATCGTCAGAGCGAATGCCACGAAGAACGCGCCTATCAGACGCGGAACCCACCAGAGGGAGGAGTCGTCAACATCGATGGTCGGGTGGGCTGCCTTGGCCCAGCCAAGAACGCCTTGCGGGTATGCAACGCCCAAACCCCAACCACTCCAAGGGAGACTAGTCCGAGAAGAAACCCCCACTTCTGCGGTGAAACTAGCAACGCGAAGAATGTTGCAACGATTATTCCTTGCACAACCCAATTTGCGAGTCTCATGATGGACAGAACCTACACGTCGATTGATCGCAATTCTAGTTAACTGACGAAAATCAGGCCTTTACGCTCACAACCCAGCGCCGGGTACATCGTCGTTTGACGCAAACTCCCTGGCAAAAGCTCAAGGTTTTCCTGCCTCGAACAAAGCCGACGCAACGGCTTCAACCTGCATTTTCACGGTGACGGTATGTTCCTCGGCGAAGTTGATGGTTGTCATTTCGTTCGAGAACTGCCGAATGAAAGTCACACGGTCAGGATTTACATAGACTTCCGCGTTGTAGGAGTCCAGGAATCTCGCCAGTCTCACAGTGATCCTCCCTGTTGCCAAGCTGCCATGGCGGGAGACGATAGCACTCCACAGACCCGTCCGCAATGTGCACATCTTCGGCGGCAATTCTTGTTTTCCCACTCCCTGGTGGTAATACGATCAACCCCGCCCCTTGCCGCCAGACGAACCGTGTTTTCCCTCGCGCCTTTGCGTCGAGCCAATACTTCCTCTGCGCCTCGTTTATCTGTGCTTGGCTGATCAATCCCGGCAATGCCCTGAAGCGGTACATCCGGCCTGCGGCTAAGGCTCTGGGGATCACGCTTGGTGGTTATCACGATTTTCGGCACACACTGTCCACAAAGCTCCGGGGCTCGGGAGTTCACCCGAAGGTGGTCTCAGATATCCTGGGCCAGAAGAAAGTGAACCTCGCAATGGACGTGTACGACAGGACAGACGTGACGGACTTCGCCGCACCACTCGCTGCCGTCACCAAAGAGTTGGTATCAACTGGTATCAAGCCCGAGGCGGCGGTATGAAAAAGTGTCAACTGTAGAGACATATAGTTCATCTGAAATCGAACATGCTTTCTGATTACACCCGGACCTTTGAGAACGACACTCTTCCTTTGCTTCGCAAGCAGAAGGGCTTCAAAGACGAAATCACATTGTCAAGCCCCGGCAGCCTGGATGTTATTGCCATCAGTCTGTGGGACAGCAAGGCTAATGCAGAAGCTTACAACACCAATACCTATCCAGAAGTGTTGAGAACACTTGGACGGATGATCGATGGAACGCCCAAGGTTCAGACGTTTGAGGCGGTTACTTCGACCTTCCATAACGTCGCCGTAGCAGGGTAGAGGTCTGTAAACATGTCGCGCGGGAGGACGGTTAACTCCGTCTTCCCGAGTGACAAGTGCTTAACTCGTCGTCGCCCGCGAACTTTCGACAGTTCCGCCGCGCGGGCCGTTAGGCTCTCAGGAAGCCGCGTACCCCATGCAAATGCCGATTGGGTCGCTGTCTTTGAGCTGGGCTTTGGAATTTCGGCGCGGAAGCTAGTCGTGGAGAACAAGAAGAAGAGAATGGCACGAAACATCTTGGCCCGACATTTTATCTTCCTTCTATAAATGGCTGCGGGACGCAAGCTCATATGGATCGAAGAAGGCAGCTTTTATGGTTGGGGTTGCTCCGAATGCGCTTGGATGTTCAACCCTTCCGACCCGGTTCCTGGCAAGTCTTTTGGTGAAATGGTGCGGAACGTCGAGGAGCGGCGCCACAACGAGTTTGCCTCCCACGTTTGCGCCGAGCATCCCAGAACTAAGAGCACGAAACGCTGAACAATTCAAACCATACGCGCTCCAGGTCTTGCGAAAAGCCTTTAAGCTTGCGGCCAAGTCCAGCCCACCCAAAATACAACTCGTGCCTCAATCTGAAATGGCGGTTGAGGACAACACGAGAATGACCTTCATCACCGAGAAGGACAAGCAGAAACTCAGAGACGCTGCGTCACGGGACGTCGGCAAGAAGTCTGCCATGATGAAGGGGTGTGCATCTCAAGTGCTTCGTGGAATTGCTGTTCGGTTTCGGATGGCGCAAGGGCGAACTCACTGGTCTGACTGTTGGCAATGTCAATCTCGCAGAGAACTTCATTCGCCTCGAAGACTCCAAGAATGGAGAGCCTCGGGAAGTACCGCTAACGCTGAACCTAAAGGTCCTGTTACAGGCGATCATCGCGGGCCGATCACCCGGCGAGTCCCTGTTCCCCGTCTCCCCGTCAAGGATATGCGCCACGCTGGAAACGGCTCTGCAAGACTGCTGGAGTCAAGTGCGGCAAGGCAGAGGGCTACGTAATCCACGACTCACGGCGCACGGCAGCCAGAACCAAGAGGGCAGCGGGCGTAAGCGAGACTGTCACCTGCAAGATCATGGGATGGAAGCCGGGATCAAAGATGTTTGCTCGCTATGGGATCGTTGACCGGGCCGATATGGCGGAGGCATTGAGGCGCAGCGAGCAGTGGGACGGGGAACAGCGGAAGGAAAAACCGCAGTTTGATCATAGTCAGGCATAGCAAGCACTGGAACTGGTGCAAGCAGTGAGCTCCGCCCAAGCAAGGAATTGAATTAACTGCAGAATCTAAAGGGCTAAAGATGGTAGGCGCGGCAGGAATCGAACCTGCAACCCTCGGATTAGAAATCCGATGCTCTATCCGTTTGAGCTACGCGCCCCTAGCGGTTAAACCCAATGAAAACAAATTATATAGCGAACCTCCCTTCCCGCCCCGCCGTTGTTGACGTTGCACACCAGTTGCACAATTTCATTGAACGACATCATTAACTTTTGAATTGAACCGATCCATCGCTCACGTCAAAGTAATCGAGTTCGTATTTCCAACCGCCACGCTTGCGAAGCCCTGGACGGTTCTTCGTGTGGCTCGATACGTTCTGGCAATCCATGTTGTCACCCAACAGGATGACCCCATAGACGTCGTTTTTCTCTATGAAATCCAAAGCGGCCTCGAAAGCGGCTTTGTCTTCCTCCGGACTATGAATGTCACTCAGTACAACCCACAACTTCGAGTGTCGTTGTCGTCCGGGTGATTGCGCATGGTCCCTTTCTTCCCCGGTGGTGTACTCTTTTAATAACGCCCTTGGCATTGATACCGTTCCCAAGCCGAAAGAGCTGCTGGAAGAGGAAGCAGAGATTCAACAGCAGAAAGCAGCGAAGGCAGCCCTGGCAGAACTCAAGCCGACCCGTCGAGACTTCCAGATTGTTTGGGACACCGTGCGCCGCTCTGGAAAGATAAGTCTGAGTGGCCTGATGAGCGTGTTGTCTTGGCTCAGCGTGAAGTGGAGAAGCGCCGTTCTCCGTTAGTGCATAGATTCCGCCCTGGCGGGCGGGGATTTTCAAGGCATTTGGGGGTCTATCGTCCGATGACCTCGTTCCGGTCAGTGCACAGCGCGAGAGGGTAAGCTCCCGCGCTTGTTGAACATCGGCTAGATGAGCCCCCGCCAAGTTATCCCTCAGCATGGTTGCGTCCCCGCAGAGCCCGCTTCCGTGTCACCTGGCGAAGTCATTTTACCTCCACTGCGGAATCGTGCAAGCATCGACGGCGGTGCCTGCTGTCGACGAAGTTGCCGCTGCTGGCGAGCCTGTTCCAGCTTGCGATCGCGCTCCGCGTGGATCTCAGCCTGTCGTCCGGCCAGCATATCCTGTGGCGTCACATAACCAATCGCGCTGTGCAGGCGCAGCGTGTTGTAGCGATCCACGTAGGTTTGAATTAAGCGCCGCGCATCTTCCAGCGTCAGCGGGGTAAGCGGTCGAATGCATTCGCTTTTAAGCGATTTGTGCCACCTTTCCAATTTTCCGTTCGACTGCGGATAAAACGGTGAGGTACGCACATGGGTCATGCCCGAGATCCGAATGAACTCCTTGAAGTCGCGCGCGATGAACTGCGGTCCGTTGTCCGAGATGATTCTGGGTTTCGCCTCCGGATACTTTTCCTTGGCTCGCTCCAAGATAACTTCGATCTCCGCTTCGGTCATCGACTCCCGCAGATCCCAATGCACCAGGAAACGACTGTATCCATCCAGCACACTGCACAAGTAGTAGAACGTGCCCGACAAGTTGATGTAGGAAACATCGATGTGCCAGTGTCGGTGGGGCTGCGCCGGCTGCTCAAACCCCGTCCCTTTGCGCGAGGGCTTGCCCTTCCATCGCGACAGCAGTCCCGCTTGCTTCAACACTCGCCATACGCTCGCCGGACTCACCGCCACGATCTCTGCATCCAGCATCATGAACGTCAGCCGCCGATAGCCCTCCAAGGGATTCTGCAGATGAAAACCGATGATGGCTTCCTTCTCCCACGGCTCCAGCCAGAAATCGCGGGGAATCCAACCGTTGTGCTCATTCACTCGCCCGTAGCGCTGTCGCCAGTCGTAGAACTTGCTGGCCCCAATGCCCAACCACTGCGGGAATCGTCCGACGCGGATCTCGGTCTTCTCCGACCAACGTCCGACAAAATCCACGACTTGATCCCGCACATCATGCGGCACCCAGCTCTTGGTCAGAGCTCCCCAAGACTTTTTTTTAAAGCCACATGCTCGGCCATCAGTTCGGCCAGAACTTCGTCCTTGGTCTGGACTTTCTTTTCCAAGAACTCAATCCGCTTCTGCTTCTCCTCCACCTGACGTGCGGGACGTTCTTTCGCCTGAAAGGCGGCCGCTCCGTTCTCAAAGAACTCCTTCTGCCAGCGATAGAACACGGTGGGTGGCAGACCGTTTTCCTCACACAGATTCGAGACTGGAATCTTGTCTAAGAGGTGTCGCCTCAGAATGGCTACTTTCTCCTCTGCGGTATAGTGCGTGCGTTCTTTTCTCATACGTTCTCTCCGCTATCTTAACGGAGGAACGCTTTCTCCAGTTCCAGCTGAGGCAAGACAGTCTTTGAAGCACTCAATCCGTCCGGTCCTCGTTTTCGGGTCCTCTTTCTCTTTTGCAGTGGGTTCTATAATCTGCGCGGGTTTATCGACGTCAATGAAGTACATGACGTACGCATTTGCGGCACGATTCTCGGCTGAGGCCATGGCATCTATTGTTCCGCTCGCAGTTGCGTCGCCCGACCCGAAATTTCTCATTGTGTGTGTCAGATAGGTGTTGGAGCGCGTTAAGTTTGGTGTTGTATCTAAAGGTGTGCTGATGTGAACCAACTTGGTCCGACTGCAATGAGCCTACATGGTCATCAGTCGCGCCCTGTGTGCCTACGCTAGTGGGTATCTCAGGTCGAGCCGGCACTCTCGTTTGAGTCAGATCGCCGGGATCGGCGGTATAGGGCGATTGTGTGTGACCCTCGGGAGTAGTCCTCCCGTGGTCCCAGCTACGCAAAAACAGTCCGCGTAAATCCGGAAGGAAGAAAACGTTGGTCTTGTCCTGTGGGTGCGTGAGTGCGTGCTAGGCGGCTGCGCGGCGAGCTTCCGTCCCCGCTTCCTCCTTATACAGCCAGGCACCCGCCTGCGTAGCAATCACGATCTCGACCAGCGCCACGATACTCGAGATGACGAGCAACCGCGTGGGAAAAAGGCCCAAAGGATAGTTGCCAAGATTAGCGAGAAACACGGCAACGGCCCAAGTGACCAGACCAGCGCGGATTGCGGTCTTTGGTCCGGCACCATAACGCGGTCGGATCGCGGCATAGAGCCAGACAGCAGCGATGCCCACCAGGAACCCCCAGATGTTGAAAATCACGATCGCGCCCCCTGAGAGCTGTGCCGGTTTGCCCAGCGCCTGCATCGCCTGGCCCCACGTTTCACGCAGGACAACGCCGTTTGTGATGAATTCGACGATGTTGATCACCAAACCAGCTAACAGACCACCCAAGATGACTCGGACTCGGTTCGTGTGTGCCATAGCATTCCTCCTGTCGTGCCACCTGTGCGGCAGCCGATTCGGAATGAAGCTCGTTGCTCAGCGCGGCTCCCGCTGTGGCTGGTAAGACAGCGCCATTATCGACCCTCTTGAGCCGGTTGCCAATTGCCGAGGCGCGAATTGAAAAGACCGCGGGTTAGCGGTCTTGGTGGGTGTGGTTCGTTGCCACGAAATGCGGGTTTGTGCGAGCTTGGTAAAGCGTCTCCCGGTTGAAGCGACGTTCGGCATTTTCCTGTAGTTGCTTCTTCAGCTCGCGAACCTTTTCTCGATGTTTTTCAGCGTTCCGGTTTAGTCTCTCGCAGTACTGCTCCTCTCGCCTACCTCCGAAGAGTCGGTCAGCAACTCGATAGCAGCGCCTACGGACTACGAAGCCGATGCCCTTTGATTTGATCGTCACGGCAGACTTCAAGAACTCGGTCCCATGCACCACTGGTCAAGCTAGTAGCTCTTTTCACCCGTTCACAGCACTGCCGTTCGGTAAGCTCTAGTTGGCCCCAGCTTTCATGGGAAATCCAGAAATCACACTTCGGCTTCCGCATCACCGTGAATTCTCCGAAATCCAAGCATAGAAAGGATTCAGCCGTCGGTCCCGCAGAGTTCGAGGTTGTTCCCGGAAATCCTAGCCCGAGCGTAGAAAGTCCTTATTTCTTGCTCCGCTGTCGGCATTCGTTTCGCTTTGAATCGTGTCAACGTCTCCTCACACCTAAATTCACCGCAACAGCCGAACCTTCCCCACGCTTCCGCTTTCCGCGATGGACCTCTCAACCTTGAGCTCCAATCACTGCGCCCAGGAAAACCGGTTAGCTGATCATCCGTTTGGGGGATTGCCCTGCTGGCCGTGCAGGTCTAACTAGCCAAGGGCTTCGCCCTTGATATCCCATCGAGTCCTGTCGCTTTACTGGAGTGATGCCGTAGAAGCGTTCATGGCCGTAATCTTCTGAGTATTCCACTACACAGGAGATCGCCATGAACGCCTTCTACGAGCACCACAAGAGTAGCATCAAGTTCGGATATCGATGTTTCGATCGGATCCTACTGAACGGATTGATTCAACCCTTCCAGCAACCCGAACGGGTACTGGGCTTCTTCAACACCTATCGAGAGGGAAAACGGGTGACCCGCCATACCCTGACCGAGATCGCCGACCAGTTCCACCATTGGGTTACAAATCGTTCCGAGAAGTGGGGTGCACCCATCGTCGAAGCCCCGCAACAGGAGCGGCGCGACGATTTCGTCCTGCCGTACTTGCAGAAGACCGAAGCCGATCATGTGGCCGTCATTCTGAAGGCTCGTGAACCCGCCCGCATCCTGGTCGCCATTGGCGGAAAGCAGAACCAATGCCCTCATCTGGAGCTGAAGCAGCGCTGGGTGAATCAATACAATTTCTATCTGAACGACCAACACTGGGGACCTATGTTTGTTCGCATGTGTCCCTACTTTCCCTTCTCCGCCCGAATGTGCCTCAATCAGCACCACTGGCTGGCTCTGCGCATGCAGCAGGAGGCCATTGTCTATCGGCAATGCAAAAACGCCTTCTTGCAATGCTCCGACCCCAAACGATTGCAAGAACTCGCCGACTCTTTGACCGCCCAGGACTTATTGCGCTGCGGACAGAAGTGGCTGACAGCGTTGACTCCTTTCTTCACCCCTCAGGAACGACGTCAGGCCGGCTGTCAGCACCGGCTCTTCTTTTCTCAGGTCGAGCTTTGCGACAACCTGATCTTCTTCCGCCGCGCCGCCGTCGATCAGTTCACCGAGCGCTTGCTGGACATGAACCGAACCATCGGACAGCCGAAGAAGATTACTCTCATCTTTGGCCGGAAAGTGACCCGGCAATACAAGGGCAAGCTGCAGACCGAGCTCGAAGACCTCGACCTTCCCAATCCCGTCATTCGCAGCCACTACGCCCATGGATTCACCAAGCAGTACGTCCGCGACGACCGCTTGCTACGAACCGAGCCTGCCACCAATGACGTGACTGACTATGGGGTCAACAAGAACGTCGAGAACTTGCCGCAGCTGCGCCAGCGCATGTCCGAGATCATTGACCACTACCATGATGCCCAGCAAGACATCCTGGAAACCTTTGTCGATCGCGGCCAACTCCAAAAACTGGCTCAGCCAACCACTCTGCCCACCGGAAAACGGATCCCCGGCCTTAAACTCGATCACCCTCGGCAACTGGCGGTGATGCATGCCCTGGTCCGCTTTGCCAACATCGCCGCCGGCTCCACCTTTACCACTGCCGACCTCTACCTGCCCGCCTTGGACGCTCTCGGCCTGCCCCAGTCCCAATACCCGCTCGCCTCACTGCGCTACGATCTTTCCAAGCTGCGCGCCAAAGGTCTGCTAGAAAAACTCCCTCACTCTCGTCGCTACCGTCTCGTGAACAAGGGCTATTCCATCTGTGTGCTCTTCCTCAAGCTATTCGAGCGCATCTATGCCCCGCTTACCGCGGGTCTCCTCCAACCTTTTCCTGGCGATCGCCACCTCGCCCAGGACAAACGCTGTCAACTTGACCGCCTCTATCAACGCCTCACCGATGATCTGGGCGCTCTCTTCTCCGCAGTCGGCCTCAAGACCGCCGCTTAACGAATCCAACGAGAACAAAATTCTCGTTCCGAGGTGCATAATCGACTAAGAGAGACTTCTCGGGACCAATCAGGTCTTCCCAGCCATCTACATGAAATTTGGACGATTAAGAGTCATGCGGGTTATCGTCAGATGAATCTTTGGCTGCTCATGGAGCATGAGCGAGAACCTGACTTGCCCTTTTGGCTGATGACGCTGAGCTATAGTGTGTACCAGCCGCGGGCACTGCGCGATTAGTACGATGAGATGCTGGCGGGCGACGCTGGAGAAAAGAGGCAAGGTCCGGAACAAGAGAAAGCGGGTATGAGTATGGCATTATCAGTGGCGATTCAAGCGATCCGCAGGACGCACACTCTGGCGGGTTTCACGGCGTTCTTCGTTGCTCCCGTACCGCTTTTGACAGCTAAGGGCGGCGCGACGCACCGGTGCTGGGGCAAGATCTACTTCTGGGCAATGGCAGTAGTGGCAATCACGGCGGTGGTGCTGGGTGCAGATGGCGAGGATTTTCGTGCCTTTGCCGCGCTTGGTAGGGCCAACCGCAAGCCCCCTTTTTTTGCCCCCGTGAAGGAGGCATCGATGAACCCCCGGCTCGTCACCACGGTCAAGCGGCATGAGCCACATACAATTTCACAAGATCTGGGTACAGCAGTGCCGGGCGAGCCGCGGCATTAAACGGCGATTTGGCGTCAAGAGCGGGATTTGAGCATCGGAAAGGCGTTCGATCACTGCCATGGGCCCACCACGCTTGGGGCAGCGCCAAAAGGGGGCGCGATTCCTGGGCGGTGGAGGTTTCCGGTTCGGTCTGCGATGGAGTTGTGCCCAGTGCTGCGAAGCATAGCGGCAGTAGGGTGGAGCGTCGGCAGTTGGCGAGGAAGCCGAAGTGGCGGATGCGGACGAAGCCCTCGGGAAGCATGCTGGAGGAAGCGGCGCAAGAACTCATCGAGCGACAGGGTCATCAGTTTCTTTTGATTGTGGCCAGCCGAGTCTTGGCGGTCGGCCAACGAGACTAGTCGATGGTTGGAGAATGGCCACGCGAAGAGTGTAACGGCCGAGATATTGGAGCGCATATTCGGGGCCGCCGAAGGGTGGTTTGGAGTAGACGATCCAGCCTTTTCGGAATAGTGGTCTCAGCCGGAGGCTTGAGGTCGAAGGTCCCGCATTGTTTCAGTTAAGCTGCTCCTATCACTCGTGTGGCTGGGCAAACGTGGTCACATTGGTGGCAAAATACATTCGAACATGCGGTGCAAAAATTCTCGTGCCGTTCACACAGGGCGACGCCACAAGCATGGCAGAGTGAAGTGGCAACATCCCCGCACGGGGCGAGGCGGTGAGGGAAGCCCCCGGAACCAATCAGAGACTCGCACCAACGTTCCGACTGGATGGTGAGAGTCATAAAACCGTCCGTGCACTGCTAATTT
>Ga0137418_10005508_pt1 | contig 11614 bp, 3 predicted proteins | sample CZODoug3_1_2_16f_FD_122242 | JGI IMG/M metagenome (GOLD analysis project Ga0137418, IMG submission 122242) | Vadose zone soil fungal communities from Angelo Coast Range Reserve, California, USA - CZODoug3_1_2_16fungal (Hybrid Assembly) | ecosystem: Environmental > Terrestrial > Soil > Vadose... | reverse complement strand
AGGACAAATTACGAAGCGTATGAAAAACTGAAGGAAAAACTAAAGCAGGTTTTTGAAAAATTGGGTGAACTGGATCCCGATTATAAGAATGTTCAGTGGAACGGCTACGATCTCGATATCAGCGGCATGAGTCATCAGAATGGGACGATCAGATTTGGAACAGATCCGGAAACATCAGTATTGGACCTGCATTGCAAGGCACATGACGTACAAAATTTATATGTAGTTGATGCAAGTTTTTTTGTGAGTTGCGGAGCATTCAACCCGTCCCTGACGATTGCAGCAAATGCATTAAGAGTGGGAGATCATATTTTGCAGGATGTTCTGAGAATTGGTTCTTTTACCGAAAAATCGATCAGAGAAATTGTAGCATAATCTCTTTTTCATAGCAGGTAGTGTTTGACAAACGCCCCTGGTCGCAGGGGCGTTATTTTAATCATTCATCATGGAAGAAATTGCAAAACAAATAACACGGAATGTGAGTCACGCTGCCCATGCCATTTGGGTAGCAGCTCCTGTGTTATGTGAAACAAAAGAACAGAAAGAAGCGGAAACCCTTTATCAATTACTATCTTTACCTGATGCGTCCCTGCAGGAGGGATTGGAAAAAAATGTTTCCAGTACGAAATTAGATAATACCGTCCTGGACGGGAATGATATAGCTCATAAAAAATATGCCATTAAAAAACGCATACAATCGGCCAAATATATTTCGGCTCATTATATGCATGTAGATGGCACTTCCTTCGCCGCACCCATTGTAAGCGCCATTATTGCACAATTACTAGAAGTTAATCCAATAGTTTTAGAATTAGAAGTAGAAGACACATAATACCTTGGCTTTATCAGAGGGCAAGTTTTAGGCTACGCTGATTATCCTTCCCTTTATATTGTAGCAAAGATTTTATGTTATTTTTTGGTTTTTTTGTTTTGAAAGGCTTTCTTGTTTTTTTTTAGTTTTGGGCAATAATAATTTAATGCAATGCAGAAAAGCTCTAGCCCATTTTAAATAAGAATTATCAAGTTTTTTTATCAATTATTAATTGAAGTAGAATGAATACAGTTTTCTAAAGAAAAAAAGAATATGTCCCATCAAGATTGGATAACGATAACTATAACGATAACAGTCCGGGCTTTCCAAAGCCATCAGTTTTGTTGTTTTTAACCAAACCATCATCTAAATGACCTTAACTAATACTAATACTAATACTAATACTAATAAATCAAGACAACTTTTATAAGCGATTAATAACTAATAATTCCTACAGTTTTATATTTATGTTTTTTTATAACAGGTTTTTTTAATTAAACAAAACTTCAAATAGGAAGAAAAGTTTTAGAAGGTTTAGCCCGGTACATTCATCCCTACGTTTTTAAATTAGTTTTGTTTTCAAAACCACGCTTTTTCAAAGCCAAGTCCAAGATGGCGGTTTTTTCAAATGTTTTCTACTTGCAAAAAAAGCTTTTGGAGTGAAAAGAATTTTATGTTATGTTATGTTATGTTATGTTCTGTTATGTTCTGTTATGTTATGTTATGTTCTGTTATGTTATGTTATTTGTTTTCTAAACTAAAAAGACTTAATGTAATGTTTAATGAGTCTAGAAAGCTCTATATATTAATATTAATGTTTTCGAAAGCTTTACTATCTACAAAGTACAATTTTTTCATTCCTATTACCGAGTTTTAGTTTTTTTCTGACTTTCTTCTGCTAATATAAAATCATAAGTACAAAAAAAGCCAAGCTTTCTTTTCAAAACCCAGGCAGCCTTTATGGAGGGGATGCTAAACCATCCGTTTTCTTGGGGAAAAAAAAAAAGAGATTTCGCCAATGGAGGATTAAAAACCCCCTAATCCTAGTAATAGATTATTAATTTAATTTACAAAATTAGCTTTTAAGATTAAAAAACCAGAATTTTTATTTTTAAATGAATAAAAAAACGCTAAAAAACTCAAGGTTTGTTTAAAAACTATTTAAAAGTGGCACTAAGTTAAATTTTAAATATCAATATTCATTATAATTAAAATACTTAGTCAGGTTTCAAAACTTTTCCGCTTTTTTTTTAAAGCAAAAGCATTATTAAACAAATCTAATTTTTTTTTAGTTTTTTAAATTAAATTTCATTAGATTTAAATATATATAATAATAACTATGATATTCGATTTACTTTTTTTATTTATTTTCTCTCTTATTTCCAATTTCATTTTGCTAGTTGTAGCTAAATTAGGTTTATTCGGTAAAAATATAAGACAAATGACAAAAAAATTTTTAATTAAACAACCTATATCAATTTATTTTTCATATTTTGTATTTACTTTTTTACTTTTTTTTTATATTAGCTTTCAATTTCAAACAATATACTGTGAAGATTATACAGTTACAACAGTTATAGAAAATGTAGAAGTTACCTTAACTGGACAAGTATTAAACAATTTATTTCATTCTTTAGGATCTGCAGGAGCATTCCAGGCGGGTGTTCACATAGCAGCTTCAATTCTTTCAAAACATAAAATATCGGCTTTACCTAGAATAGGAGCAATAGGAGGAAGCGGTGCTGGATTTACTATTATATATAATACAGTAAGTCATGTTAAATTTTTTAACAATTCATCAACTAAATCAATAACTTTATCACTAGGACAACCTAAAGCTATAGATCCGAATACAAGTTCAGATAGTTTAAACTATATATTAACAAAATATTTTGGTTTTGGTGGTATAAAAATTGAAAGTAAAATACCAGTACAAGTTAATTATTTTAACGTGCAAGGTTCAGAACAACAAACATCAGATGTTATTCAAGCATTAAACAATAATAATCCTAATTGAAGAGACTTATTTATTAACTCACCTATAGAATCTGGAGATAATTCATTGCTTACTTACATTTTAGAAACTTTGCCAAATAGCTTCAATCTTCATTTCATTAATATCTATCTGCTTACAATGATAATAATCATTTTCACTTGCAAAATTATTCTTGACAAAAATATAAATTTAGAATTCCTTAAAGATTATATATTTGGTAAATATCTATACTTAGGTATTAATAAATATCTTTCTATTTGACGTGGAACTACAAACTTATGAATTTATTATTTATTATTTTGTGTATTAATATTTCATTCAGGGTCAGCTTATGCCGTTTATCAGGTTTTGGAAGCAGTTAAATCTGTTCAAAGTTAAGTTTTTTTAAAAACAACACATTATAACCCCTTTCCAATTTTTTTATAAAGCAAAACTATTCTTATTCTTATTCTTATTTTTAAACGATTTCCAAAGCTGTCCATTTTTTTTTTTAATTCTGTTTAAGCGATTTCCAAAGCTGTCCAGTTTTTTTGCTTTATTATGTTAGGATGATGAATTTTATTATTATTATTATAATTTTTATTATTAATATTCTAATTATTGGTGAAAAAAAGCCACAAAAGCCGGCCGGGAAGGCTTTCAAAAAAGGTTTTTTCTTGTTATTATTATTGTTAATTTTCTTTTTGTTCTCGTAGTTCAATGGTAGAACAATATTCTTCTAAAATTTTAATTTACGTTCGATTCGTAACGAGAATTTATAATAACCTTTATAACAAAAATATAACTATAGTTATAAGAATTTTAATTTATTATTAAAGTAATTTAATAAAGCTTTTAAATATTAAGGTTTTTTTTAGCTTTAGAAAGCTTTTAAATATTAAGTTTTAAGTTTTAAGTTTGAAGTTTTCAAAAAAGAGATATATATATAAATGTTTATTATGTTTAAAAAGTATACTGATAATTATAATATTTTTAATCTATTCTGTTTTCTGTTTTCTACTAGAAAATAATGAAAAATTTTTGTTTTCTAATAGTGGTTTTGAAAGCACAGCTTGGTTTTTTGTTTTGTAAAGCTTTGTTTTCTACTAATAATAATATAATAATAGTTTTCTACTACTAATAGAAAGCTTTTGTTTTCTACTAATACTAATACTAATACTAATACTTATACTAATATTTATAGTTTTCTAATATTAATTAATAATACTAATACTAATAGAAAGCTTTTCTACTAATACTAATACTAATACTAATAATAATACTAATACTAATACTAATACTAATAATAGTTTTGTTTTCTAATAATATACTAATATTAATAATAATATTTTATTAAGAAGGTATAGAAGACAGTCAATAAATAAATATATAAATATCTAAACTAAATATATAAATATCTAAATATATAAATATCTAAACATATAAATATATAAATATATAAATATTAGGCGAGCTCGAGCTTTATTATTTAAGGCTTTTTTAACTTTAACTTTAACTTTAACTTTAACTTTAACTTTAACAAAATTAACAGGGTAAAGCTTTGTTTTCTAAACGGTTTTTTTCTTGGCTTTGGAAAGCCTTTGGAAGAGTTTTTTTTCAATAAACCAAAACTCCAAACCAAAACTTAGAATATACTAGAAATATAAGACTAAATTTTGTATCGGCTTTTTTGTTTAGTTTTTTTATAAATATTAACATAACAAATCGTCCTTATAAGTAGTTCAGTTTAACATATATATATAAAACAGATTTCCGGTCCGGTTTTTTTAAAAATGCTTTAATTATTAAGTATAAATATATTTTATAATTTCGTTTTCTTCAAAAAAATCTAATTCAAAAAAAGCTTTCAACTTCACAAATAATATAAAATAATATAAATATAACTATTAATAAGAAAGCTTTTAAAAAATAATACATATAATATATAATATATAATATATAATAAATAGATATAAATTGAGTTGTAGTTTAATGGAAAAACGTCATTTTTTGGTAATAATAATATCAGTTCGATTCTGGTCGACTCAGAATTTTTATAAGTTTAATTTATTTACTTAAAATATATAAACATATTTTTTATTTTATTAAAATATCAGAACATTTAATATTTTTAATATAATATTTTTAATATTAATAAATTATGAAGAAAGCTTTTTTTTTAAGTTTTATAATTGTTTTTTAATAATATAATTTCTACATTTTATTATTTTGCCTAGGGATGCAGAACTCGATTGGCTTGAGTGTATTACTTTTAATAATGTTGTCCCAGTTCGATCCTGGGTGCTTCCTATAAAAAGCTTTCTTAAAATTATAACTAGCAAGGTTTTTTATATATATTTATTTTTGTATATTTATATTTATATTTATTTGACAAAACTCGCTTTTTTAATAATCTAATATTAAATTATTTAGAATAGTAAATTCACATGTTATAATATAATATAACATAATATAAGCAGTAGCTGAATATAGTTTTTAATTAAAAATTAAGGATACATTACAAATTAAATTTAATTAAATTCTATGATATCATTATTATTTATTGTTTTAATATAAAATTTATAAACTAATATTAATATCTGTACATTTTCCGGTAGGATTTTACTTCTTTTTTTAGTTCGTTTTTTATTTAGAAAGCTTTTAGAAAAGACTTTTTTACAGTTTTTTTAAATTCAAATTTATATTTATATTTATAGTTATATTTATATTTATAGTTATATTATATTTATATTTATATTTATATTTAGATTTCTATTTAGATAAAAATAAAAAAACCAACAACAGAATGGAGCAATTTTTTTACATACGAAAATAACATTTGTCAGCTTTAAATATTTAACATTTATATAAGCCCAGTATCCCTTATAATAAAAAACCAACATTTTGTTCCAGAAAGCTTTTAGTAAAAAACCATTATATGTCTAGAAAATAAAACGTATGTATATTATTTATATAATGGAATGTTAAATAAACTAATTAAATGAAGATTTTAAAACTCATAAATTCTAGCTAGTATTTTATATTTTATTTTATTTTATTTTATTTTATTTTATTTTATTATATTATATTATATTATATTATATTATATTAGAAGTTATTATTATATAAAAAAACGCTAACAAATAGTAATATTCAAAATATATTATAAGTACTTACTTCATTTAATCTATGCATCTTTAGCTAATAATTAATAAGCTAATATAGTACTATATTTATTTATAGATTTCGCGAAACATAATTTCATTAATTAAACATAACTGTCCAAAGCTTTAGGGAGAGGAAAGATCAAAATCATATAATAATATAATAATAGTTTTCAATAATAATGGATGATAATTTAATAAAATACAACTGAGAAAGCACATCTAAAGGTTTAAATCTTGTCATTAATGATAATAAAAAAATTTCTAAAATGTTTGGTGATAGATATTTACAATTTTTACATTTAAATAAAGGAACACAAATAAATAGTAAAACTGATATGATAAATATGTTAAATAGAAAACCTAGATCATTATTAACTGCAGTTCAATTACTAGTTAAAAAATTTAAAACTTATCAAAACATATTAATTAATTATCACACAATAAATAAAGTGCATCCTAAAAATTTTATACTTTTAAATAAAAATATTGTTAATCCTATATCAAATAATTTATTAGATGAAGCCTTGCCTAAAACTAAAATAATTTCATCTGAGTTAAAAAAACCAATACATTTAGAATCTTTAAATAAATCTGATTTAATAACAGCTAAAATTTATCAATTAAAAAAAGCATTAAATAATAATAAATTACCAATACCATTTGAATTTTTAAATCCATTATTAAAGTTAAATAAAGAAAATAAAGAGAATAATTATAATTATAAATTAGATAACTTAGATAACTTAGACAAAAGTAAATTAGTTACAAAAAACGGGTCAATTTTACCAACAGCCTTTCCAGCAGCCTTTCAAGGAAGTACAAAATTTATAGATTCTAAAGTAATCAGTCCCCAATCTTTACCTTTAAAAAATCCATTAAGCAAAATTCACAAAATCAGATCTAAAGGAGTTCATAATGTATCTTTCAGATTAAAAAAAATAATAAATAAATCTAAAATTTCCCTATTTAAAAATATCTTAAAATATGGTATAAAAACTCCTTACACAGATCAAATTAATAAGTTTAGAAATTTAATACAAAATTATCAACAAAATATAAATCAAAATAATATAATTAATACTAATATTATTAAATATTTTAAAGTAGTAACACCATATAAAGTGGTTAATCCATTTCATCAAAATATCAGATATAATTTTAGTAAGTATAATAAGATTAATATAGATAATATTGTTACATTATTAGAATATGCATTTAGAGCTATGTCTTGTTTAATAAGTAAACCTATATTTTTAATTACAAGTAATAAGATAGTTATTAATTTATTTTATTATTTTATTCCAGGACAAGTAAATAAGAAAAAAAGAAGAAATAGATTAAACAGATTAGATTTATTTAAGAAAGATTTTTTTAAAGATTTTAAAAACTTAGAAACTAATATTGCTACTGAAATTGATGGAATTGCTATTTTTAATAATAAGAATAATAATCAAACTAAAAATAAAAATAAAACTAAAACTAAAAAGAAAGAATTATCACCTAGAGCTAAAGAAAAATTATTGTTTAAAAAATATTCATTACAATTTTTATTTACACCTAAAAATCAAATAAGATTAAATAAATTATGTACTATTTTAAGTAGAATTTTTAATAAACCTGTTGTATTAGATTTAATACCATTAAGATTACCTTTTTTTGATGATAATATTTTAGTTAAAGCACTTGGAATGATGTGTAATTTAATACCAGTTAGAACTTTCTTTAATTTCATTTTTAGAAGAACAATATTATATTCTAAAATTCAAGCTAATTATAAATACAGATATTCAGTTACAAGATCTTTCTTATCAGGAATTAAAATTAAAATAGGAGGAAGATTAATGACACAAAAAGTTATACCAAGAATTTCTTCAAGAGTTCTGCAAAGAGGAGCAATTTCTCAAAGTAAAGTAACATATGTAGACTGATCTAGAGTTAACCTTAAAAATAGAAGAGGTGCGCATAGTATTACAGTTACAATGAGTCATATTATCTAAAAAAACTCTAAATTTAAATCTAAAAATTTTTTTTTATTATTATTCTTATTCTAAATCTTTTTTATAACTATAACAAAACTTATTTTTTTTTAGCTTTAGCTTTGTTATCTTATTTTTTATTATTTTTTATTATTTTTTATTCTAAAGCTTTTTATTCTAAAGCTTTTTATTTAGCTTTATCTTTATCTTAATATTTCATATATTTAATATATTTAACTTTGTTATTGTCAAGAAAACTTTTCTAATTCTAATTAATTTTTATTTCTTTATTTTTTATTATTTTTTTTTCCATTACCATTACCAAAACTTCCCAAGGTTTAGCCAAGAAAACGGAGGATAACTTTGGACAGGAGAAAGCTTTTTTTATCTTGATTTATATTTATATTTTTTAGCTTTTTTGAAAACTATTTATTTTTATATTTGAAAAGTATTTATATTTAGATTTTTTAATTTTACTTTAATTATAATCAATATTAATTAATTTTATAATAATATTTGTTACTGTTACTTTTTTGTTGGTTTTCTCCCTTGGGCGCGTTTTTTAAAACTCTGTTTTTTTGATGCCGGCTAAAATAATATAATTCACTTTACATTATAATTATCATTATGATTATAGAATATTTTAATTTTAATTTTAATTTTAAGTTTAAGTTTAATTTTAGACAACTGTTATTTTTAATAGCTTTCAAAAAAACGCCAAAGATTTGCAAAAAAACGGCTTTTTTCAGTAGTCCATGAATCCTTTACTAAACCAAGAGTTTTCTAATCTAATCTAATCTAATCTAATCTAATCTAATCTAATAAACAGTTTTTAAATCCGTTTTTTTCTTTCAAGCTTTATCCGCGGTTTTTTCTTTCTAAAAAAACTCCCCGATAAAACTTAAAGCTTTGGGATGCGCTTTTTTGGAGTAGTTTTCTTTAACCAAAGTTTTCGGTTTTTTTGTTTTTTTTTGTTTTCTTAACATAATTTTGTTGTTTTCAAAAGGGATTTTATTTTTTAAATACGCTGGCTTTTGATAAATTTATAAATATCAAGCGGGTTTTTTATTATTATTATTATTATTATTATTAGAAAACCAAGCTTTTTTCCAAGGAGTTTTTTTTTCCAAGAAAGCAAGGATTATTAATATTATTCATAAGGACTCGATAGGATTTTTATTCTTATTCTTATTATTATTATTTTATTATTAGAAAAGATTATTCTATAATTTTTAGATCAGCCATTCCTGTTATTAAAATATTAATATAAATATAAATATAAATATTATAATACTAACCAAATAATCAATTAGAATAATATATTTTATTCGCACTGAATGTTTTCTTGATCTTGGAAATGAAAAAAAGATTTGATTTATTTTCTAAACTGTTTTAATTTAAATTAAATATATGGTTGTTTTTTTAAAACAAATTATTTTTATTCGGTTCTTTCTTGGTTAAATCCTCAATTGAGTTTTTTTGTTAATTTTAATATTAAAAAACTGTAAAAAAAAAGAGTGTTTTTCTCCCTCACGAAGTTTTATAGCGAAGAATTGTTTTCTAATTAAAAAAACTTTTAAAAAAACGACTGGCTAAAGCTTGCTGTTTTCTAATTAAAAACCAAAAAACTAGAGTAAGTAAGTAAGTAACGGAGGTATTTTACAAAATATTTAAAAAAGCTATTAAAAAAAGCTATTCAAAAAAGCTATCAACTGATTAAGGTCTTTCGTCGTTACTATGTTTAATAATTGAAGTTTATGATTGATTTTTAAAAACAAAATTTAATTTTTTTAAGTTTTCTAAAGGATTCTAATGGACGGAATTTTCGGATGGACGGATTTTATCATCTTAATTTATATTTATAGTTATATTTATTATGAACAAAAGCCTCCCTCCTTTAGGGCTTTGGAAAGGAAGTTTTATTGAAGGCTTTAAAAAAACGCCACAGTAAATCTTTTAAAAAAACCAAAGTTTTATCCGATTCTTATTTTATAAATATTATCAGTAGAAAACTTTCTTAGTCTTAGTTTTGGGTTTTTTTGTTTTTAAAACTCTAAAACTCTTGGAAAAACCCTTTTTTCTTAGTTCAAAAACTTCTTACCTAATAATTAATAAATAAGAAATTATAAATAAAAAATAAAAAATAATTCATAATAAATATTAATAATATAAATAATAATATAAATAAGAAAAGAATAATGTCTATCTTATCAAATTATCAAATTATCAAATTATCATATTATCATATTATCATAACAAACTTTTTTCTACTCTAAAACTCTTCGAAAGCATCAACTCGAAAGCTTTTCAAAAGTGTTTCTCCCTCCGTTTTCAAAGCTAAAGGATTGGGGGGGGAATTTAAAAGGAAAAAACCAAATAATGGTTAAAAAAAACGCCTATTAATTTATCTTAATTATTTTAAGAAAGCTTAATAAAAAAACCCAACCATCCCTCCCTTTGTCTTTGAAAACGATCCCTTTGGGAAGGGAAAAAAAAAGCCAACAAAACTTTTGTTTTCGAAACCGTTTTTTAAAATTAAACAAAAAAAAACCAAAGGAATAAGGTGTTAGTTTTGGAAATCTCTCAAGTGTAAGTTTTGGTGTAAGGTGTCAGATATTAGGTATTAGGTATTAGATATTAGATATTAGATATTAGATATTAGGTATTATATATTTTATTAAGTATTTAGTATTGAGTATTTAGTATTTAGTATTTAGTATTTAGTATTTAGTATTTAGAAAGCTTTTTAGAAAACTAGTTTTTTTACTATTTAGTATTAAGTATTAAGTATTAAGTATTAAGTATTAAGTATTAAGTATTAAGTCTTAAGTATTAAATATTAAGTATTAATTATTAATTATTAATTATTAGGTATCAAGAAAAAAACGCTGTCAAGAAAACTTTCAAGAAAACAAAACTGTCAAGAAAACAAAACTGTCAGGAGACTAAAAAACCTAATTATTTGTAAGCTTTATTAAATTAAATTAAATCAAATTAAAAAAACTATTCTGTAATCGAGCGTTTGTTTTAACTAGTTTACTAGTAAGATTTCGTAGGCTATTAAAAATTAAATTATAACTATTATTATGACAAATTTTTTTATTGATTTATTAGCTTTAGGTACAATTTTTTCAAGTGTTTTAGTGATTATTTCTGTAAATCCTGTTCTTGCTGTTATTTTTTTAATTGCGGTATTTTGTAATGCTGCAGGCTTTTTAATTTTATTAGGAGTAGGTTTTATAGGAATATCATATATTATTTTGTATGTTGGGGCTATTACTGTTTTATTTCTTTTTGTTATTATGATGTTTAATATTAAATTATCTGATATTGGAAATACTCAAGCACAAATTAATGCTAATATGGCATTTGTTTTAGCTATTACTGGTTTATTTATTTATGAAATGAAATGAATTTTACCTTTTGCAGTTAATGATGTATATGGTTTACCTACATTATTCTTACATCAAACTAATAAATTTTTATTAAATTCTAATTCTGATATTAATACTAATATAACTAATAATATTTTAAGTACTGTAAATCCTTATAATGCGGATACAACATTTATTAACTTCTTACAAATTGAAACACTTGGAGAAGGACTGTATACTTATGGAGCTCCATTACTTATTAGTTGTAGTATGATTTTATTATTAGCTATGATTGCACCAATATTTATTTC
>Ga0137418_10005506_pt1 | contig 11614 bp, 10 predicted proteins | sample CZODoug3_1_2_16f_FD_122242 | JGI IMG/M metagenome (GOLD analysis project Ga0137418, IMG submission 122242) | Vadose zone soil fungal communities from Angelo Coast Range Reserve, California, USA - CZODoug3_1_2_16fungal (Hybrid Assembly) | ecosystem: Environmental > Terrestrial > Soil > Vadose... | reverse complement strand
CGGCTGGAGCTAATCTCCAGGGAAATCAGGCGCGTCCCCGGCGTGAGCACCTCGTTCTTTGTCCCTGACGTTGCTAACCACGTGCCGCATATGGCGATTACGTGGGACGCAAGCCGCATCGCGCTGACGACGGCGGCCGTGTCGCAAATGCTGAAGGATTCGAAGCCGTCGATTGCCATGAGCCCGGGCGAAGAGCGGCCGGGATTGGCGATGAACTCGTTCATGCTGCAAGCGGGTGAAAACAGGATCGTGGCCGAACAATTGGCGCGCATCTTCCGCGAACACTCCAACAAGTAAGGACTCGGGCTCATGAAAAACCTCGCAAACTTCGGCGCTTTCTCCCTTCTTTTCATCTGGACACTGGCACCGCCCGCAACGGCGCAGAAGATTCCCGACAGGCAAGTGGCAATCACGATCGACGACCTTCCCGCTGGCTCCGCGAATTCGATGGATGCCGCCACCATCACAGAGATGACGACAAAGTTGCTGACCACGCTTCGCGACGAGAAGGTTCCAGCTGTCGGATTCGTAAATGAAAAGAAGGTTTACAAACTTGGCGAAGTCGACGAGAGAATCAAAGCACTGAGAATGTGGCTCGATTACGGCTTCGAGCTCGGCAATCATACCTTCAGCCACTCCTCCTTGAACAAGGTTGGATTGCAGGCCTGGGAGGACGACGTTGTCCAGGGCGAAAGCGTTACTCGCATGCTGCTGGCCGAGCACAACATGAAGCTCCGCTATTTCCGGCATCCGTTCCTCGATACAGGCCGCGACCTGCAAACCCGCCGTGAAGCCGAAGCTTTTCTTGTGGCCAGGGGCTACCATATTGCTCCAGTCACACTCGACGCCTGGGACTGGATGTACGCGGGCGTCTACGACGACGCGAAAAAACGCGGAGACACCGCCCTGCAACAACAACTCACGCAAAGCTATCTCGAGTACAGCAATACCATGTTTGCCTATTCAGAACAGCTGGCGAAGCAAACCATAGGCTACGAACCGAAGCAGATTCTTCTTCTGCATGGCAACCAACTTGAGGCCGACCACATTGGCGAGTTGATCGCGCTCCTACGCAAGCGCGGCTATCGCCTGATCACTCTGGAAGACGCCCTCAGCGACCAGGCCTACAGCCTGCCCGACACCTTCGTCGGAGAAGAAGGGACGGGCTGGATCGACCATTGGGCGATCACTCTGGGCAAGCCTCCGCAGGGCGCGCCAGTGTTTCCGCAATGGGTCATCGACCGCTCGAAGGCCTTGGGACAGCCCCAACCCTAGTTGCGAGTTCTCGTCATCACCACGAGTGCATCGTCCCATCCAGCTTGCGGTTTACGGGTAGGTAGGCACGCTCGTACGGATACGTCGCAGCCAACGATTCATCGATATCCACGCCCAGGCCTGGGGCTTCTCCGGGATGCATGAACCCGTTTTCGAAGGAGTAGGAGTGGGGAAATACCTTGTCTGTTTCGGGAGCATGCCGCATGTATTCCTGAATACCGAAATTGTGAACGCTGAGGTCGAAGTGCAGGGCCGCCGCCATAGAGACAGGACTCAAGTCCGTTGCGCCATGCGATCCCGTGCGAACCTGGTACATCTCGGCCAGGCTGGCAATTTTTCGCAGATGGGAAATACCTCCCGCGTGCACCACCGTCGTGCGAATGTAGTCAATCAACTGCTCCTGGATCAGTCGCTGGCAGTCGAAAATCGTATTGAATACCTCCCCCACGGCCAGCGGAATCGTGGTGTGCCGTCTGATCAGCCGGAAGCCCTCCTGTAACTCGGCAGGAGTGGGATCTTCTAGCCAGAAAAGATGAAAGGGCTCGAGTTCTTTCCCTAGGCGCGCCGCTTCTGTCGGCGTGAGGCGGTGATGAGCATCGTGGAGCAGGTGAATCTCCGGCCCGAATTCCTTTCGCAAGCGAGCAAAGAGTTGTGGGGTAAAGTTCAAATAGTGTTCCGAAGACCAGCGATTCTCCGGGGGCGCGCCCTTCTCCGCCGGTTCGTAATGCATCGCTCCACGGCCCACACCGTAGGTACTCGCCAGACCGGGAATCGCCGATTGCGCGCGGATCGCCTTGTATCCAAGCTTCACATAGTGCGCCACAGCTTCTGCGGTCTTCTCGAGGTCGTCGCCGCTCGCGTGTCCATAGACCATGACCGCATCCCGCGATTGCCCACCCAGCAGCTGATACAACGGAACATTCAGGCGCTTTGCGGCTAGGTCCCACAGAGCGGTGTCGACCGCACTGATCGCACTCATCGTTACCGGACCGCGCCGCCAGTATGCGCCCTTGTAGAGGTATTGCCACGTATCTTCGATGCGGCGCGCGTCGCGGCCGATCAACAGCGGCACCAGATGGTCAGACAGATAGGATGCAACGGCAAGTTCGCGTCCGTTCAGCGTTGCGTCTCCCAGTCCGTAGCTGCCATCGTCCGTCACGATCTTCAGAGTGACGAAATTTCTGCCCGGGCTGCAGACGATCACCTTCGCATCTACAATCTTCATCAGGAAGTCCTCAAATACATCCGCGTTGCTTACGTCGGGACGCTCATTGTCGCTCGTTGAGCCATCCGCTAGCAAGGGCTGAAAGACGCAATCATGAAGAGCGGCTGACCTACAAGAAGCTCGACCGGCTCAGAGTTGACATGCTCGCGGGGTCCGCTGAGAATGGCCTCTGCCCGTCTAGAACTGGATTAACTGATGGACTTCATCCACGAAGATTTCCTGTTGCATTCCGAAAGCGCTCGCCGACTCTACCACGGCTATGCAGCCGGGGAGCCGATTCTGGACTACCATTCGCACCTGCCACCTGCCGACATTGCACTTCCCCGCTTCTTCAACAACCTGTTCGAACTGTGGCTCGAGGGTGATCATTACAAGTGGCGCGCCATGCGTGCCAACGGCATCAATGAGCGGTTCTGCACGGGAGATGCGTCTCCCTATGAAAAGTTTCTGGCTTGGGCGCGGACGGTTCCGTTCACGCTTCGCAATCCCCTTTATCACTGGACTCACCTCGAACTGGACAGATACTTTGGGATTCGCAAGCTGTTGGATGAAAACAGCGCCGAATGGGTCTGGGACTGCGCAAATTCGCAGTTGCCGCAACCGGAATTCTCAGCGCAGGGGATTCTGAGAAAATTCAACGTCCAGGCTCTCTGTACCAGCGACGATCCCTGCGATGACCTAGCTCAGCATCGTGCACTGGCGGCCGCCAACACAAGCTGCGCCGTCTATCCGACGTTCCGCCCTGACAAGGCTCTGGTTGTTCACGCCCCAGAGGCTTTCAACATCTGGGTTCGGCGCCTCGAAGAGGCGTGCAGCTGCGAAATCGGAAACTTTGCCAGTTTTCTGAATTCGCTTCAGCAGCGTCACGACTATTTTCACGAAAATGGCGCGAGACTCTCCGATCACGGCTTGCCTTACTGCTACGCTACCCCATGCAAGGAGTCTGAGGCTGCGGCGATCTTCTCCCATGCTCGCGAGGGCGTCACTGCGAGCCCTGATGAGCAAGATCGGTTTGCGTCCTTCATGATGCTCTTCTTTGGGCGCCTGGACGCGGAAAGAGGGTGGACCAAACAGCTGCATGTCGGAGCCTTGCGCGCCGTAAATACACGCGCGGAGGAGGAATATGGCTCCAATACGGGCTTCGATACCATCGGAGATCACAGTCAGGCGGCCAGCCTCTGCTGCTATCTGGATGCCCTCGAGCGCGATCACGCCCTGCCGAAAACGATTGTCTATAACCTGAATCCCTCAGATAACTATGCCTTCGCGGCTGCCATCGGCAATTTCCAGGATGGCTCACTCGCTGGAAAAATTCAGTTTGGCACCGCCTGGTGGTTTCTCGATCAGAAAGAAGGGATCGAATTGCAGCTGAATGCGCTGTCCAATACGGGCTTGCTCGCCCGTTTCATAGGCATGGTCACGGATTCGCGTTCCTTCATGTCATTTCCGCGTCACGAATATTTTCGCCGCGTCCTTTGCAATCTCGTCGGGCAGGACATGGAGAACGGCGAGCTGCCTCGCGATGAGGCCTTGCTCGGAGGTATGGTGCGCAATCTTTGTTTTGAGAACGCACGGAAATATCTCGATCTTCCGATCATCAAGAACTCAATTGAATCCCCGTCGGAGACAGTCTCATCGGAGCGCACCGATCGCGGCTAAATGCCCAAGGATTCGTACACTTCATGGCAAAGTCGACTCTCAATCTGGCATCGCGAACTGCGGTCCTCATCGGAGGAACGTCGGGAGTCGAGTTGGCCGCGATTTTTGTCGCGCGCCTCGTGCTGACTGTCGACGGAGGGTTTCTGGCGAGCGGCATGAATCAATGACCGATGTTACGCTTCCACCACGCCTCGGCCGGCGCCGTTGGCTGATTTGCGCCCTTCTATTTTTCGCGACGACCATCAATTACGCCGACCGCCGAGTGTTGGGAGTGTTGGGATTGCTGGCACCGCTGTTGCAAGTAAAGATCGGCTGGGACGAGAAGCAGTACGCCTACATCGGCACAGCCTTCTTAATTGCATACGCAATCGGCCTTCCGCTCATTGGAAGATTTATCGACCGTGTCGGTACCCGCACAGGGTACGCCACCGCCATCGCAATCTGGAGCCTGGCCGCCGTCGCGCATTCGCTCGTCCGTAGCGCGCTCGGTTTCGGAATCGTTCGCTTCGCTCTCGGATTGGGCGAGTCTGGCAATTTTCCCGCCGCGATCAAAACCGTCGCTGAGTTGTTCCTCAAAAAGAACGCGCCCTGGCTACCAGTATCTTCAACTCCGGGACGAATGCGGGCGCTACCATCGCTCCGCTCACCGTACCATGGATCGCTCTACGGTTCGGATGGCAGTTTGCGTTTCTGCTCACCGGGGCCTTCAGCGCAGCCTGGATCATTCTGTTGGCTTGTGTTTTATCGGAAGCCCCAGGAGGACGCTCGCCTTTCGTCCGCCGAATTGACCTATATTCTCAGCGATCCCATGGAAGCCGGCGCGCAGATGACGTGGTCGAGCTTGCTGGTTCACCGGCAAACCTGGGCTTTCTTGCTGGGCAAATTTCTAACCGACCCAATCTGGCGGTTTTTCCTTTTCTGGTTGCCTAAATTCTTTTCCACCGTTCACGGTGTTTCGCTGACGAGATTGGGATTGCCGCTAGTGATTATCTACAATTGTGCGACGGTTGGAAGCGTCTTCGGAGGCTGGTTGCCTGCGCGCTTCTTGAAAGCCGGATGGTCCCTGAATCGTGCACGCAAAACGGCGATGCTGATTTGCGCCCTAGTCGTTGTTCCGGTTGTGCTCGCAGCGAAAATTCACAGCCTCTGGGGAGCCATCATCGTGATCAGCATGGCAGCTGCGGCCCACCAGGGGTGGTCTGCCAATCTGTTTACTCTGGTCTCCGATCTTTTTCCCAAGAATGCGATTGCCTCGGTGGTAGGTATCGGAAGTTTTGGGGGCGCGATCGGCGGCGCTCTTATCGCTACGTTTACAGGTTTCTTGCTGCAACTGGCGCACAGCTATGTCCCTATTTTTATAATTGCCGGTTGCATTTATCTGGTGGCACTGTTGCTGATTCACAGCTTGGCGCCGCGCCTGCAGCCGATCGCGGGCATCTGATTCTCGTATTGAAAACTGCTATGCAATGAGCATTCGAGAGGACGTGCCCGCAATGTCCGATTGGAGAATCCGTGAAGATCGCCGTACGCGCCTTGTTTCTTGGGGTCATTTGCATGAGATCATTCCCCGCAATCAGGTGGTGCAGCGAGAACAGCCCACAAGGACGCCCGCGGTGCACTTGGCTAACGAGTGGTTCCCATTCCTCGAGTACCAAACACGGAGCAGGGATCGGAAGGGATGGTCATCAGAGGCGGAACAAGTAAGCAACTTTCACAAAAAATTGGCGGCCATCGTTCACGAAGCGATTTGGATCCGGAGGGCCGATCGCGGGTCCCGGTTTGCTCAAGTTGCTGTTGTAACCGACGTACACTGCAGTCCCGGGATGGACTAGGTAGGTCACGAGGAAGTCTTCATTCAAGCCACGCACCGTGGGGGTCGCCGTGAACGACGGATTCGCCAGTACCGCGCTGTATTGCGCAATGAATCTCAGCGACAGCTCGTGGTTGATTTGCCAATTCCAGTTCGAACGCGCGGTATGGGAGTTGTAGATGGAGCGGCCATTCTGGAGGTTGGCGTTGTGGTCGAAAAGGTAGGTATTGGTCACTGTCAGTCCGCGGGAGGTCAAGAACGTCAGATCGGCCTCCGCCTGCTGATAGCGAGCTTGTACGGGTGCCTGCCCAGCTGGCGGGTCCACGTTGGAACGAGTGCCCCACTCTGTGGAAAGTTTCAGACGGAGAAAGCGAGCCTGTGTGCTCTGGACCGCCAGCCCGTACGCGCGCACTAAGGGAAAATTGGTGACGTGATTCAGCTGAGCAAAGTCCTCGTGACTAAAAACATCATGCCACTCCCAGAGGTAAGCAGACACCGTGGTGTTGTGTTTCACGTCCACCCTGACTGTAGGTGAGATGCCCTCCCAGTTCTTGATCCCGTCGTAGTGCACGTTGCGGGCGGCATAGACTTCTGCCCAGACCCTCGTGATCCAAGCGTTCTTCGGCCAGAACTGGTAAGCGAGGGTCTGACCCAGTTCGCGCCAGTTGCTATGATCGTAGAAAGACATGGCTGGCTGAAAGCCCGGAGAGCGATTCAGAAAATAGCCGATGTAGTTGAAGCCGCGGCTGACACGGGTCAACGTGGCATCCACGGTGCTGCCGGAGAAGGCTGAGCCATCGAGCCCGCGGTTCCAATTGTAAGCGGCCATGAGAGTTGCCTTCCAAGTACGGCCCACGCCAAGTGTAGTGTCAACATCCACTACTCGGCTGTAGCTACCCGCGAACTCGCGGTCGGCATAAAATGCACCCAAATTCGAGTGTGAAGGCAAGTCGCGGCTAAAACGGAATACGTCAAAGAACGCGCGTTTGCCCGATGCCGGGTCTGACTGCGGAACCGACTCGCCCGGAGAACGGTCATCGGCAAACAGCGCTCCGATGGAATAGTGTCCCAATTTGCCGGTGAGGCGCGCGCCAAAATCCGGGTCGGCGATCCGGCGTGTGAACAGTAAGTGCTGGCTGGGAACGACCATCGGCACATCGAAGTAGCTGGAGTTCTCGGTGAAGAACGGCCGCTTCTCGGGATAGAACAACTCGTAGCGCTGATTAGTCGTGATTTGCGGCTGGTCCGATTCGACCTGGCTGAAGTCAGGCCTGACCGTGACATCGAGGACTAAGCTGTCCTTGAGAATGGCTTTGGCATCCAGGCCGCCAAGCATTTCGGAGCGGCCGATATAGCTAGGGTTGTTAGGGTCGCGCCCACCCACCGAATGAAGCGCACGCGCGCTGATATATGGATTGAATTGCAGGTTGCGTCCCGGCGAAATGTTTTCTATTCCGGTCGCGGGGGAAGCCTGACTCAGAAAACCTCGATATTGCGAGCTTACCCGCGGCCACCAAGACACCTCGGACCGGCGTCCCAGGTTCCGCCAAAGCGCGATGTTCCATGTCTGCGATGACTCGTGCGAAAAGCGCAGGCTCTTGAAAGGAATGCTCATCAGAACGACATAGCCGCCCGCCGTGATCTGCCCCTTGGAGGTCCAGACGGTATCGAATCCTTCATCGGCGCTGTCAGAATCCTCCGAGTAGATTGCGTCATCCTGCACGCCGAGCGGATTGCACTCGAACTGGTAAGCCCGCCGGCGATCGCGGAACGTGTCAATGTAAATTCCCACTTGGTCCTCGTCAGGTGCAATCGCTTCACGGTGATCAAGACGGGCACGGATCTTGCGAGGCTCGCTATCGTGCGCTACGAAAACGATATGAAGCGCGAGAGAGTCATAGCCCAGGTAGGCTTTTGTGATCTGAGTCGCAGGCTGACCATCGTCGGGTGCGCGCTGGATGAATCCTTGTACTACTGCCAGTCTGCCTTTCCAGGCATGCTCTGACTGCATGTCAACGAACTCTTCCAGCCGGGGGGCGCGCTCAATCCGCGGGATGGTCAGAGGGCGCCGATTTGGCACGCTTTCCACGAATGCGGTCCGGTTGTCAGCTTCGGCACAGCTAACCGTGGCCCAACCGACGATAAGAACCAGGACCATCGGGAACACTGCAAGGAGTGTTCTGGTACTCCGATGTTGCATTGGCATGGCATCCGCTCCCTGGCTCCAGCCAAGTTTGCTCATGCCGAAAGATCTCGCAACCGAGATTGGGCGAACCGTTAGGAGAAGTTGGCGAACGCCATTGTGAAGGCGGGCGACTTACATTGCCTGGCAGAGCCGGGAAGCCATTCCTTTGAGACTGTCTGGCATCGCACGGAATGTATTGGCCATCCGAAACAATGCGTTCGCCAGATGTCGTTTGCCATTGGACGGGTGTGCCACAATACTGGGGACGAGGTGGTCTTGCCGTGCAAGCCGACCAACATGTCTCCGGAGGTATTGCAGATGGCGCCGCCAAGAAGCGGAGGCGTGGCATTCGCTATCCCGGACCTGTCGCACTCTTGCTGGTGTGGACGCTGATTGGGACTCTGTCGTACGGCCGGCACTACCTGCAGGACCATTCTTCCCTGCCGCCCGCTGACATCTCCTTCGAATTTCTGGGTTGGCTAACCTGCTTTCTTCCGTGGGCTGTGCTGTCTCCGGTCGTGTTTCGTCTTGAGCGCACGTATCCGCTGAGCACTGCAAGGTGGTCGCTGAACTTGGTCAAGCTGACCCTCGCAGGCCTGGCGATGGCATATGTCGGCGCGGAGGCGGCACTTGGCCTCGGCGTTGGGATCGACTTTTTGTTTCGCCGACCGCTGGACATTCCGCGCCACTGGTGGATGCCGTCACTGAAGGAACTCTGGGTCATACTGCTGATCTACTGGCTGGCCGTGATTGCGGGTTACGTGATTCGCAACCTGATCCATCTGCACGAACGGGAACAAGAGGCGGCGGAACTCGCGCTCCAGAAATCGCGACTGGAGAGCAGCCTGCGCCAAGCCGAATTGGAAACCCTCCGCACCAGGCTGAATCCGCACTTTCTATTCAATTGCCTGCAGAACATCGCAGTCCTTACCCAGGAGAACCCCAAGACCGCGAACCAGATGCTGACGCGCTTGGGTGAACTGCTGCGGAACTCGCTCCGCGGCGAGGCTCGTCCCGAGACGTCGCTTGAATCGGAAATTGCTTTGGCGAAGAGTTACGTAGCAGTCGAAAAGGTGCGCTTCGGCGAGCGCTTATCCGTGTTGTTTGATATAGCTCCCGAAACTTGGTCGGCACTCGTGCCAACTTTCCTGCTGCAACCGCTGATTGAGAACGCGATTCTGCACGGGCTGCGCGGTATATCCCGTGAGGGAGCTATTCTGGTCCACAGCGCTGTTGAATCGGACACGCTCGTCCTGACAGTCACCGATAATGGCAATGGCCTGCCGGTGACGAGCATGTCCGACCTCGAAACAGGAGTCGGATTGACATCCACTTGCGAGCGGCTGCAGGGAATGTACCCAGAGCAGCATTCCTTCGCAATTCGCACACTCCCCGAGGGAGGAACCGAAGTACAGCTCGTCTTGCCGTTACGGCTCGACGCCACGCACACCGGAGTCATGGTTGAAGAGCAAACTTCGTTTGTTGATCGTCGATGATGAGCCGCTGATCCGGATGGGAATTCGTAACGCTGCCTCGCGCGTCGAGGATACCGAGATCATTGGTGAGTGTGCGTCCGGGTCGGAGGCGATTCAGTCCATCTCAACCCAGCGGCCTGATCTTGTGTTGCTCGATATCCAAATGCCGGATTGCTCCGGCCTCGATGTCATCCGCGCAATCGGTACGGAACAGATGCCCCCAGTCATCTTTATCACCGCCTACGACGAGTATGCGGTCAAAGCTTTCGAGCTGAATGCGGTGGATTACCTTCTGAAACCCTTCGATGAAGAGCGCCTCCACGAGAGCATCGATCGGGCGCGGCAGCGAATCGCAGCGACGAATCAAGGACTGCTCGCTCAGCGATTAGAAGCGCTACTGCAGACACGACCGCCGAAACCGGGTCGACTCGTGGTCCGAAACGGCGACCGATACGAATTTGTTGCCATTGAAAGCATCGACTGGATCGAATCGGCCAACAACTTTGTTGAGCTCCACTGTGGGTCGAAGCATTATCTGCTCGGCGAAACCTTGACCAGTCTGGAAGGCAAGCTGGATTCCGCCAGGTTCGCCCGAATCCATCGGGGACGGATCGTCAACATCTCCCGAATCATTGCCGTGCATCCACTGATCGGCGGGACATACGAGGTGGAGCTACACAATGGCAGCCGTTTCACTACCGGAAGACAGTACAAAGAAGTTGTGCGAAAGCTAATTCACGATTGATGGCTTCGGTGACGCGGATGCAGGGCCTGACGAGCGGTAGTGATTGACTGGATCTCAGCATGGTTCCTTCTCCTAGGAGCCAATCCCGAGAATTTCCGCCAGACCAGCGACTAGGTACCCGTGCTAAGTGGCCGGACGATTCCGACTCCTGTTTACGAGGGATTTGGAGGAATGGCGGAGAGAGTGGGATTCGAACCCACGTTAGAGTTTCCCCTAAACACGCTTTCCAAGCGTGCGCCTTCAGCCACTCGGCCATCTCTCCGATCTGGATTGGGGTTCCAGTAGGGCGTGGAAGCTTTCAGTGCGGGAAGGATGCGCGTTGGCGCAGGCCCGCAATCGAAAGCGGCTGACTCATTGATTGTATGGGGAAGGTGTGCAGGTGGCAACTTGGGGTTGTGGTTCGGGGTGTCTAGGAAATGCCGCCGCTGCCGGCGACAGCACCGTTCGCGCGCTGGGAATGATCGACGGGGTGCTCCGGGGCCGGGGGCACGGAGTTGGGATCGACAATTCTGTTGTGTAAGCAGAACAAGGCCAGTTCCAGGCGATCCGCGACACCGAGCTTATCGTAGACTTTACGCAGGTAATTCTTGACCACCTGTTCGGTGGTGCCCACACGGAGGGCGATTTCCTTGTTCTTCATGCCCTGGGTGACGCAGGCTACGATTACGGATTCTTTAGGCGTGAGCTGAACCTTGGGGCGAGCGCCGTTCTGGCGCGTGGCATTGTTGCGGAAGGCGTTTAGGACCCAGGCGGTTCCCTGCTGGTCTAGCCAGGCTTCGCCCTTGGCGACCTTGCGGACGCATTCGACTAGACTATCGGGCTCGATTTCGCGGGAGATCACAGCGTGGGCGCCGCGGCGCAGGCATTCCAGGGTGAGTTCTTGATCCGGCTGTTCAGTAACGACGATTACGCGAGAGTCTCGGGACTTGCGGAGGAATTCAGTTACCGCTTCGGCGGGCTCGGGAGCCAGCGCCGCTTCAAAAACCACGACATCCACGGCAAACTTGCCTGCGGAACCAAGAGTCTGTTCGAGCGATTCGGCCTGGCCGACCACGCGAATGTCGTCTTCGACGGCGAAAATCTTGCGCAGTCCGGCTCGGAAAATAGCTTGCTGATCCGCCAGGAGAACACGAATGCCGGATTCCTCTCCGGCTTGCGGTGGAAACGCCGCTTGCTCTTCCGCGAGTTTTAGACCAGGGCTAGCCATGTCCGTCTCTATCCTTCAGGAGCCCGCGTCAGC
>Ga0137418_10005504_pt1 | contig 11615 bp, 10 predicted proteins | sample CZODoug3_1_2_16f_FD_122242 | JGI IMG/M metagenome (GOLD analysis project Ga0137418, IMG submission 122242) | Vadose zone soil fungal communities from Angelo Coast Range Reserve, California, USA - CZODoug3_1_2_16fungal (Hybrid Assembly) | ecosystem: Environmental > Terrestrial > Soil > Vadose... | reverse complement strand
CGACCACGTCGAAGACCGTCACCGCGCTGGTGTTGCGGATCCGCGCGATGGCCTTGGCCTCGCGCAACGTCCGCGTGATCAGCCGCCGTTTCTCGTCGTCGTCGATGCTGGACGGGAACCGCAACTCCTTGACGGCGACCGTCCGGCCCAGGGTTTCGTCCTCGGCACGCCACACCGTGCCCATGCCTCCGCGGCCGAGCACTTCTCCCAACCGGTACCGCCCGGCGAGAAGACGCTCGTTCTTGTCCCGACGAGTGTCCTGACGGGATGTCCCCGCCCGCTCCGCCTCCGACATGACTTGCTTGATCTCCTTAATACCGGAAAGCACGGCGGAAAACTCGATGAACTCGGCACGGGACATGGCGGCGATGATTTTGGCGAGCGTGGTTTTGCCCGTGCCGGGTGGTCCCCAGAACAGCATCGACCCGGCGTCGTCGCGTTCCATTTGCAGGCGGAGTGGCTTGCCGGGGCCAACGAGGTGCTCCTGACCGACGAACTCGTCGAGCGTGCGCGGACGCATGCGGTCGGCGAGCGGGCTTTGCGCGACTTGGGCGTCGGGAGCGGGTTGAAAGAGGTTCATGAGGGAGAACGCTCTGTGACTTGTCCGCCACCTAGGTTTAGCGAGTATTCCGATTTCACCAATCCGCCCTTATAGCTCGTGGTGGCAATGTGCGTCAGGAGGATGTCAGCAGGCAGCGAGCCAAAAAGTGGAATGCCTTCTCCAATCAGTACCGGCACTCGCGTGACAGTCAGTTTGTCGACGAGGCCGGCACGCAAAAAGCGTTGCACGGTGATGCCGCCGTCGACATAAAGATGTTTCGCTCCGGTCGCGGCCAGCCGCGCAACGATCTCTTTCGGCTCTCCCGACATTTGCTCAACCTTTCCGCCCTTCACTCCGGAAAAATCCAGCGGTTTGCTGCTCAGCACGACTACCCGCTTGTTACCGTACGCCCACTCGCCAAATCCCAGCACGACTTCGTAGGTGTTCCGCCCGATGACGTGCGCGTCAATCGTCTTAATAAATTCGTCGTATCCGTGCGGCTCAGCGCCCCCCGCGTCCAAAAAATCGAATACACCATTCTTCCGCGCTATGAACCCATCAACGCTCATCCCAACAAACACGGACACAAGCATGGCGTCCTCACAATCTCGCGGTCTACAAGCTTCTTTGCCGAGCGGCTTCGTACAGGATAATGCTGGCGGCGACTCCGGCGTTAAGCGATTCAACGGGGCGAGCTTGCGGGATCGCCAGCGTGGAGTCCATTTTGGAGATAACATCCCGGGCCAGGCCTGCACCTTCATTGCCGATAAACAACGCGGAGGGTTCGCTGAGACGAGCCTCGTGGAGCGGGGTACCTTTGTGCGAGGACGAGGCAAAAAGCTTCACCCCCCTCTCGCGCAAATGCGGAATCAATTCCGCCAGTTTCGCCGTCATTACGGGCAATCGAAAAATCGACCCAGCCGTAGCGCGAACCGTTTTCGGGTTGTACGCGCTGACAGTGCCCTCCGTCAGAACCACTCCGCCAGCCCCAAATGCTTCAGCCGACCGCAGGATGGTCCCAAGATTTCCCGGATCTTGCACACCGGCCGCGACAACCAACAGAGCCGGCTTCTCCCCCAGGGCCTTATCCAGCGTAAATTCCTTGCGGCGAACCAAGGCAGCCACACCTTGAGGCGAATCCGTCGCAACCGCCTCGTGGAAGAGCTTAGCGGGTACCAGATAGGTCTCGACCTTATGTCCGATCTGTTCAAGCAGCCGTTCCTTCAAGCGCTGGGTAGTAGCATCGTCAGCATCGGTGAAGAAGACGGCGCGGAACTGGACGCCGCTGCGGATGGCTTCCTCAAGCGAACGGAGACCCTCAACGGCAAAACAACCGTCGTCGGTTAGATTACCGTGGGCGTAAACGCCGCGCAGATCCTTGAGTAGAGGGTTGTGGCGGCCAGTAATAGGGCGGAGCCGGTCGCGAACCGTGGGAGATGGCATAAGGAGGCCGAGCTAAGCGTTCTCTCAGGCACCTTAGAATGATAAGCCCTGAGGCTGGTATGCACTGAGGATGATACGCACTGAGGATGATACGCCCTGAGGGTGCTTTCATACTCCTGCAAAGCCCCCAGACCGTGATATCGTAAGTGTCTTAGTTTCATCGGACTCCGAGTTTCTTCAGACTTTTCCCACGAGGCTTTTAGGTGCGCGCCGAAATTGTAAAGATCAACTGCGAGACCCCGGAAGAGCGGATGGTGAAGTACGCCGCCGACCAGATTCGCGCGGGCGAAGTGCTGGGCATGCCCACCGATACGTTCTACGGTTTGGCCGCTGACCCACTCAATCTGCGCGCTGTTGAACGCGTCTATGAGATTAAGTCCCGCTTCCGCCACAAGCCCCTTTCCCTTTTAATCGAGAGCGTGGATCAAGCGGAAGAGATGGCGTTCCTGCCGGAGTATTTCTATGAGTTGGCCAAGAAGTTCTGGCCCGGCCCTCTCACCATGATCGTGAAAGCCGCCTCCCGCTTACCGTTGAAGGTTACCGCCAACACGGGCAACGTGGCGCTCCGTGTTCCCTCAGCCAAAATTCCGCTGGCGATCATCCGAGCCGCGGGTATTCCAATTACTGCAACGTCGGCAAACCTCAGCGGCGCGTCGGAGTGTACAACCGCCGAACAAGTGCGCTTGCAGCTCGATGGCCGCATTGGCATCATCGTTGACGGCGGCCCCTCGCCGCGTGATATTGCCTCGACGATTGTGGATCTGAGCGCTCAAGACGGTTGGAGAATTATGCGCGAAGGCGCCATTCCCTCGGAAGAAATCCGGCAAGTACTGAATGGCTAATGATTCGGCATAGCTAATGACGCGGCGATTTTGGTTGCGGCTGGTTCTGGCGCTGGTCGTGGTTGCGGTCAGCCTTACGGTTTACCATTTCCCCGAGACACCGGACAAAGCACGGGCGAAGGACGGCGCCGCGGCACAGCAGATCGCTGAGCTTAAACGGGAGAACTCGGCGCTTACCGCTGGCCGGTCTCAGTTAAACGAGTCGCTCGCAGCGGAGCAGCGCGAGATCCAAAATCTGCGCGCGCAACTGGGAAACGCTGTCACAACCGCCGAGAATCTGCGACGCAACCGGGAACAGGCACGAGGAGAGGCCGAACGGTCCTCTAGCCAGAACGCGCAATTGCTGGACGAGTCCCGCAACCAGGAGCAACTGCTGGCAGAAGCAAGAGACGAGGCGGCTCGTGTTAATCAATTGCGGATCAACGACGAGGCCTCCCTGGTGGAGCAGCAGGCTCGCATCACGGAACTCTCAGATAAGTTACGGATCGCGAGTGCCACCCTCGATCTGGAACGGCAACTGGCGGCGGCGGGTAAGGATATCCGTGAGCTTATGGTGGCCCGTCAGTTGCATGTCATTGATGTTCGCGACAGGGACCCAAGTGGTAAGCCCAGCAAGGCCTTTGGACGCGTTTTTCTGACCGAAGGCAAATCGCTCACTTTTTACGCCTTCGATTTGAATGAAGACAGGGTAGTAAATGCGAAGCGTAGTTTCCAAGTCTGGGCAGTGCCGCAAGGAGGAAAGAAATCATCGCGCAGCTTGGGCTTCCTGCACGTGGATGCCAAAGCCCAAGGGCGTTGGGTGTTGAAAGTGGAGAACCCGGAGCTTGTGAAGGAGATCTATTCCGTATTTGTCACGCTCGAGCCCGTGGCCGGCGGCAAGCAACCCAGCGGACAGAAGATGCTCTACGCCTACCTGGGCGAGGCCAATCACCCTTAGCGAGACGCCGCGCAGCAGACCCTCTCGGCACTGCCGTCTTCCATGCCTTCTTGCTTGAATCAGGCCCACACACGACGATATTCTTCTTAACGCTTTAGCACGAAGCAGAGAGTTGCGGCGTGCGAGCGCATAGGGAGAATTCTGATGAAGTATCCGGTGCTCGTCGTGATTCTTCTTCTGACCGCTGAGGTGGCCTTCGCACAAACCGAAGGCGCGCGAATTTCCGGCCGTGTGGCAGACCCGACCGACGCGGTGATTGTGGGCGCCGAATGCAAGATCACCAACATTGAGACCAACGTTTCGACCACCACCACTACCAATGAGGATGGAATTTACGTCATCCCTGACCTGCGTCCGGCCACCTACCGCCTGACCATTCAGAAGGAAGGCTTTCGCACTGTCGTCCAGCCCAACCTGCAGTTGTACGTACAGGATGCGGTCAACGAAAATTTCACCCTTGCGGTCGGTTCCGTTTCAGAAAGCGCCACCGCGCTGGGCGCTCCCCTGTTACAAACCGACTCGGCGGCGGTCAGTACCGTGGTGGACCAGCAGTTCGTGGAGAACATGCCGCTGAATGGCCGCAGCTTTCAGTCGTTGATCGCGTTGACGCCGGGCATAGTCTTCGTATCGGCAGATCTATCGGCTGGTCAGTTCAGCGCGAATGGGCAGCGTGCCAACACGAACTACTTCATGGTGGATGGTGTGGGGGCGAATTTTGACGTAGCCCCGACTTTTCAGCTTAGTGTGACGATCAGCGGGTCGACTCCGTGGCTGACCTCCGGTGGCGGCACCAACGGACTGGTGTCCATCGATGCCATGCAGGAGTTTCGAATCCAGACCTCGTCGTATGCGGCGGAATTCGGGCGCAGCCCCGGTGCTCAAATCTCGATTGTCACGAAATCCGGTACCAATCAATTCCATGGCACGGCGTTTGACTATTTGCGAAACGAGATTTTCGACGCCCGAAATTGGTTTAACTCACCGCCGATTGTCAAGCCCCCGCTACGCCAGAATGATTTTGGCGGGACTGTTGGCGGTCCTATCATAAACGACGAGACTTTCTTCTTCTTTTCTTACGAAGGGTTGCGGTTGCGGCTGCCGCAGACGGCCACAGGCCTGTTCTATACGGCGTCCGCCCGAGCCGGGGCAGCACCGGCCTATCAGCCTTTTATGAATGCGCTTCCGCTTCCCCCTCCGAACGCACCGCTCAGCGACCCCACATGCCAAACCCCCGCTGATCCTACTGGTTGCACCGCACCCCTCGCCGTCGGCTATTCCAATCCTTCCGCTCTCGATGCGACCAGCATCCGCCTTGATCACAATGTAAGAAATAAAATTAGCCTTTTTGCGCGCTACAACCACGCACCATCGCATGACGCGATCCGTTACTGGGAGGAGGTACGGTATGACAACGCGAATACTGACATCTTTACCGTTGGTGCAACTATTCTGCTCGCTCCGACCAAGGTAAACGACTTCCGCGCGAACTGGAGCCGAAACACGGGAAGTGTGATCAATTTCCTTACGAACTTTCATGGCGCCGTGGTGCCGTCCAACTCAGTCCTGTTCCCATCCTCAACTCCCTATACCTTTGGTACCAGTCAGGCTCTCGTTATCTTTCCAGACGGCGACTTTGGCATGGAGGTCAGGTCCGGCACGGGCGCGGCTAATGTCGAGAGGCAACTAAACTTTGTGGACACGTTCGCCTGGACCGTCGGTGTACACCAGTTCAAGTTTGGCATCGACTATCGCCGCATAAACTCCACGGCCGGAGAAAGCGACGGGTGGTTCGCTTTTGACCTGGCGTACAAGTCAATCGTGGCAGGGACCACGGACATTGTCTTTCCGTCGGCTAGAGATCCTATTTCTATCAGCATGAATAACTACTCGCTGTTTGGTCAGGACACCTGGAGGGCCACCCATCACCTGACCCTGACCTATGGGTTGCGGTGGGAGATCAACACCCCCCCGGAATCGGCAACGTCAGGCGAGCCGCTTTACGCGACGCAGGGAATCTTCGACTCGAACCCACTCGCGGTAGTCCCGGGAGCCCTCTGGCACCGTTGACGGCCACCTATGTTGGGTCTGATGCCAGGCGGCTCCCGCGGGAGGATGTGATCGTTCCTCCGTTGCTTATGGGCATCGGCACTGGCGGGTCGGTGCGGGCAACGCGGAACGGCGGGTACTCCCACTACAACGCTTTACAGGTGCAGTTCCAGCGCCGCATGTCGCACGGCCTGCAGGCCCTGGTGTCCTACAATTTCGCAAAATCGAGCGATCTCGGTTCCAGTGATAGAAGCGGTGCTGCCGCGGCGAGTGTGAGCCAGGTCGTGCTCCCACCGCTGACGCCCTCCGCCTTCGACATCCGGCACTCCCTCGCCGGGGCGCTCTCCTACGAGATACCGGCTCCTGCCTGGGGCCGCGCCGGCAACGCGATCCTGAAAGACTGGGCCGTGGACGGACTGCTGCGTGTCAGCTCGGCGTGGCCGATCAATGTAACTATCGGCCAGGTCTCGCCCGTAGTTGGCCGATACCAGACTCAGCCTGACATCGTCTCCGGTCAGCCCTACTGGCTGGCGGCTCCGACGCAACCGGGGGGCAAAGTATTGAATCCGGGTGCATTTACGCGACCACCTGGGGGACAGACGGGAAACTTCCCCGTCAATGGGCTGCGGGGTGAATTCTCCATCAACCAGACCGATCTCGCGCTGCGCCGGCGTTTCAACGTGACCGAACGCGTCAAGCTCGACATACGGGCAGAATACTTCAATGTGTTTAACCTTCCCATGTTCGGGGCACCAGGATCGGGTGGGACTCCATTTACCCTCTGGGGGTACGGCAGCACCCCGAGCCCACTTTTCGGCCTAACCAGCAGCACAAAGAATTACGCCTTGGGCGGCGGAGCCGGTTTCGGACAGAACGCACTGTACGCAGCTGGCGGCCCGCGCTCGGGACAGTTCACGCTGAAGCTGATGTTCTAGGCAACTCCGGCGAGACACTCGAGGCTCCGGGCGTCACGGTGCAGCGGCCGTCGAAAGAATCACTCCACGGCCTAACAGACCCCCGGCCGAGGAATGCGTCCCATCGTTAAGAAAATGCGCTCTGCGGTTCTGCCGCTGTTCGCTATGTGCCTAGTGTTCTGGCGCGTCCAGTTTGGTTCTCCAACTCCGCGGGCCACATTTGAGCACCTGCTCGTGCTGGAGGAGACGGTAGAGCATGGCGCATTGAATCGTTTCTTTTGCGTCTTTCCACCTAGTCAACGCTATAATCCAACCTTGCGTGTGCGCAACGACCTGAACTAGCCGAGCACGGAATTCCAATACAATCAGCAACTAAACTCGAAGAGTCGGGTTTTCAACGTTGAAGGCGGAGACTCCTTGGAAAGTTCATCAGTCCTGGTTCTCGTGGTCGATGATAACGAACCGTTTCGGCAATTCGTCTGTTCGATGCTGTGCAAAAACCCCGAATTGCAGGTCATGGGCGAAGTGTCGGACGGATTAGAAGCGGTTCACAAAGCCGAAGAACTGCAACCGGACTTGATTGTGCTCGACATCGGGCTTCCAACACTAAACGGAATCGAAGCCGCTCGCCAAATCCGTAAGGTCGCCCCCGAATCCAAAATACTCTTTGTCAGCCAAGAATCGTCTGCCGACGTAGTGCAAGAAGCTCTCAGTTTGGGGGCGCTGGGCTATGTGGTTAAAGCGCATGCCGGAAGCGAACTATTGCCTGCTGTGGAAGCGGTTCGTCGGGGCAGGCAGTTTGTCAGTAAGGGATTGTCGGGTCCCAGTTTCGCCCACGCTACGGACGCGCAGGGCGCCGACCTTTGCCACGAAGACGCTCTCCCATCGCTTGCAGCGAAAAAAGGGGAAGTCCCTCGCAGCCATGAGGTTGAATTCTATTCAGATGATGCATCCTTTCTAGTTGGCTTCACTTGCTTTATCGAAGTCGCGCTGCTGGGTGGGAAAGCGGTTATCGTGGTCGCGACCCAGTCGCACCAGAAGAGTCTTCTTCATAGATTGCAGGAACGTGGAGCAAATATTGCTGCCGCCGTTGAACAGGGGCGTTATCTCTCTTTGGATGTTGCCGAGACCCTCTCGACCTTCATGGTGAATGATCTGCCTGACCCAGCTCGATTCCTGAAGGTCGCAGGCAATCTAGTCGCCGCAGCGGCTACAGCAGCCAAGGGGGAGCCTCCGCGTGTTGCAGCCTGTGGTGAATGTGCGCCTACCTTGTGGGCACAGGGCAAGGCGGATGCGGCGATTCAGCTCGAACACCTCTGGGACGAGATAGCCAGGACGTGCGAGGTGGATATTCTGTGTGGGTATATCTTGGAAAGCTTTCAGCGGGAACAGGAAAACCACATGTACGAGAGAATCTGTGCAGTGCACTCAGCGGTTTGCTCCCGGTGAACGTGGCTATCAAGCACCCTTAAAAACTACTCCGCGGTACCTTCGCCCAGCAGACGCAACTCCGCATCTGGAATCGTAAGCAGCGTAAGGCCGCAACCGAAGCAGACCACAAGCTTCGGGAATACCCAGACACCGGGCTTGTCAAGGCCTGTTCGGCCGGAAAAATGGATGTTCATCTCTGCGCCAAACTCTGTCTGTTTTTCCGACCTACACGATCTACACGCCATGCGCGACCTTCATAGTCGCAATTGAAGCACACTAGTGTTAACAGAACGTGAATGCACCTCGTGCGTGACATGACAGAGCCTCTCCGGGCAATGGGGCCATCACGGGCTCCAAATGCGGGAACCAGATCAACACCGACAAGTCGAGCATCCAACGTAGTCAGCTCCGTGCTTCGGTGCCTTATCCGGCTGCACGCATGGAATCGCTTCCCGAACCGAGAGGCACGCGAGCGTGAATGGTGGTACCACGCTTGGGTTGCGATTCGATGGAAAAGGTCCCCTTCACCAGCTTCAGTCGCTCCTCCATGCTGATGAGCCCCAGCCCTTGGCTTCGCTTTGCCGATTCCCTGTCAAAGCCTGCGCCGGAGTCGCCAACCGTAAGATGAACCTCATTGGACGTTCCCCACAATTCCACTTCGACGTGCCGTACCCCACTGTGTTTTGCCGAATTGTGGAGGGCTTCTTGCAAAACGCGGAAAAGGCAAAGAGAAATGTCCGGCGACAAAGGCCCAGGCAAATCGTGGCTTTTGAAGTCAATCTTCACCTTCGTCTGTTCCCCGAACTCTTGGCAGAAGCCTCTCATGGCGGCACCTACGCCAAGGTATTGCAGTTTTGCCGAGTGCAACTCGTGCGACAAGCTTTGCAGATCGAGGGCTATCTCGGAGGTCCGCTTCTGTAGTTCGCCCAGGCGGCGGCGGACTTCAGGCAAATTGGGAGGGTTTTGGTGGAGTTGTTCCAACTCGACCGCCAACAATGCGAGACGTTGAGCGAAGTCATCGTGAAGCTCTCGCGCGATCCGGGTGCGCTCCTGCTCCTGTGCCTCAATCAACCTGCGGCTCACGCTAGCCAGGGCCGCTTCCGCCAGCTTGCGCTGCGTGACATCGATGAACGCGACCACAGCCCCGACAACTTTTTGCCCTCTGCGCTGGGGATAGGACCAGTATTCAGCGGGAAAGCTTGTTCTGTTGGCCCTCCATAGCACTTCGTCATCAGCATGGACTCCTTCTCCCGTTCGGAATACCCGAAAAATCGGACAGTCTTCCACGGGGAATAGCGTCCCGTCTGCACGAGTGTGATGAATTAGATCATGCATATTCTTGCCGAGGAGTTCGTCAACGCGTTCATACCCCAAAGCGCGAAGGCAGGCTGGATTGCAGAATGTGCAGCGGCCTTCGAGGTCCATTCCATAGATGGCCTCGGCGGTCGAGTCGAGCAGCAGTTGAAGTTTATCCTCACTTTCGCGCTTCGCCTCTTCTGCCCGCCTGCGTTCGGTGATGTCCACTACCATGCCTACCATCCGCAGCATCTTGCCCTGTTCGTCGAAGTGTGCACGACTGGTTCTATCCACCCAAATCACACTACCGTCGGGACGCACTACTCGATAGCTGAGCTGAAGGTCAGGCTTGTCAGGGCTAAGGGCAGCAACCGCAGCCAAAAGTCTCTCTCGGTCGTCTGGGTGAACCTTAGTCAGAGTTTGCTGGCCAGTAGTGTGTGCCGCCTCATCGACCCCCAAAATCTGCGCCGCTTCTGCCGTGCGCAGGATCACATCGGTGGCAGCATCCCACTCATAAGCAAACATCTTGCCGGCCTGAGCTGCCAAACGAAAACGGTTTTCGCTCTCGCGCAGTGCCTCTTCCGCATGCTTGCGCTCGGTCACATCGATACCGATTCCGATGTAACCGATAAAAGAGCGATCCTGACTAAATCTCGGCACTCCAATGTCTAGAATCCATCGATATTCTCCGTCGCGCCGTCGGAGCCGATACTCCATTCTGAACTCCTCACGACGGTCAAACGCCTGCGTGAACGTATCCATGCATCTCCGCAAATCCTCGGGGTGAATCCCCTCCGCCCAGCCGTTCCCAATCTCGAAGTCGATCGATCGCCCGGTGAAGTCCAGCCACGTTTTGTTGAAGTAGGTGCAGAGCTTGTCCGTGCCTGCCATCCAGATCAGCACAGGCGCGGTATCCGCCAACAAGCGAAAGCGTTTTTCGCTCTCGCGCAAGCCTTGCTCAGTTTGTCTCTCTTCTTCCACAAGAACTGCGAGGACCATGAAAGGTGTTGCAGCGAAAAACAAGAATAGCTGTAGCGACATCACGTTGTTGAGTGGCTCTGATCCGGTAAAGGGACCGCGCCCGTGGACAGCACCCCAAATTGACAGAAAGGCAACTACGATCATCGACGTGCTGGTTCCCATAGATCCAAAACGCAAAGCGGACCACAGCAGAAATGGCAGAAGCGAATAAAGCGGTACTGCCTGGCCGCTGCGCCCAGGAGCCACAAGAGCGACATAACCCAAAAGACTCAGCCCAGCAATCAGGGCGGCCGCCTCAAAATAGAAAGCACGCGACTTGTGCATCCATGCTTGTCTCCTGCTCACCCAGCCCAAAATCGAGGGCGTTAGAGTCAGAAGGGCTAACGCCTCGGTAAAAAAACCAATCCTCCAACGAATCCAGTGGTTTGAGCTGAAAGCGGCCGTGGCGATAAACGCTGACGCCATGGGGGCGAGGATGACCGCAAACAATGAATAGCTGGCCAGGGACTTTACGCTATTCAGATGAGGCAAGCCGCGGAAGGAGTAGCTGACCCCCAGAGTGGCGATGAGAACTTCGACCGTATCGGCCAGAATAAGCACAGCCAGGGAACGAAGCTTCAAGCCAGCCTGCAGGTCATAGAGAACAAATCCTCCCAGGCCTGCTGCGATCAGTATGGGCCAGAGCCTCCGCGGCACCGACAGCAGAACCCCAACCAGAAACGCACAACCTGGCCAAAGCGGCCAGACCATTTGGGGCCGTAGCACCAGTGCCCCGCCGAGCTTGGCAGTGAGGAAGGACAGGAAAGCAACAAGGCACGCCAGGGTCACGGCCTGGAACGGAGAATCCGGGTTTGCTGTATTCCACGCTCGGCGACGGCGGATAGAATTCATACGCACCTTCGGCCACGGAAAGAGTTCCAAGCAACTGCTCGCGGCTTCAAGGAGGGTCGCATGCCTGTCAAATTCGCAAGGGTGACTTTCCGTCGTTATACGCGCATGCCTGGTGCCGGACAAGCTGAACTCAGTGTGCTCAGGCGGTTAATCCGGAATTTGAGCCAGTCGTGACGCCCCAGGATGAGGGAGACGTCCGCGTGATGGCGAGGTCAGCTCACGGGTCAATGATGCCGTTGCCGTCCTCCATTCGAAATTCACCGAAACAAGCCATATGATACTTTCTCCCGACG
>Ga0137418_10005503_pt1 | contig 11618 bp, 9 predicted proteins | sample CZODoug3_1_2_16f_FD_122242 | JGI IMG/M metagenome (GOLD analysis project Ga0137418, IMG submission 122242) | Vadose zone soil fungal communities from Angelo Coast Range Reserve, California, USA - CZODoug3_1_2_16fungal (Hybrid Assembly) | ecosystem: Environmental > Terrestrial > Soil > Vadose... | reverse complement strand
ACCGTCTTGTGGGTTCGCCTCGTCCAAATCGAGGGGCGCAGGCCCGTGAAGGCAAGTGATTTTGCCAACGGCGCGCGCTTGAAAAGCGGTGAACGCTTTGGCGACAGCTGATTGCGCGGCGCAGACCACTAGGACATACTTAAAATTTGCTGCTTGCACTTGAAAATGAACAGTCTTGGACTGACCGTGTTAACGGGAGCTCACTTTACATGAAAATCTCTGGATTCGCAGCAAAACGCGGAAATGTGCGTTTCCGCGGAAAGGAATTGTTGCGCGCGGCAGCATGCTGGATGCTCATCGCGCAGCTTGCGGGAGTGCCATATGCGCGGGCCGCTGGCGACAAGTCCGCACCGGCACCAGTCAGCACGGCGAGTGATCCGGTCCTGAAAGCAATGCAATACGAGATCACGCGAGCCACCGCGGAACTCGGCAAAGCGGAACAGCCGCCTTACTACCTCAGTTATACGGTGTACGACCAGGATTTTGTCGTTCTGGTGGGCGCTTACGGCAGTTTGCTGACGGACACCGTTGCACAAAGGCGCTTCGCGGATGTGAATATGCGCGTGGGCTTACCCGAGCTGGACAACACGCACGGACAGAGCCGGCCGAGCGGTGTGAATTCCGGCAGCCTGCCGCTTGGAAACGACCAGGACGCTATTGCGCGCGTGTTGTGGGAACTGACCGATCGCGAGTACAAACGCGCGGTGCCATCGCTGCTGAACGTGCGCACCAACACGGCGGTTCGCGCTGAGGAGGAAGATAAGTCGCCGGACTTTTCAAAGGAGAAGCCGCAGACGCACATCGGTGAGGTCGCGGCACCTGCGCCGTTCGACCGCGCGGCATGGGAAGGCGAGATCAAGAGACTTTCCGGAGCGTTCCGGAAATACCCGGAGGTGTACTACGCGACGGTGATGATTCAAGCGCAACGTGCGAACTCGCGTATGGTTTCGAGCGAGGGAAGCGCGATTGTGTCGCCCAGCTCTTCTACGCGGCTGATCATGGAGGCGCAGACGCGCGCCGAGGACGGCATGGATCTGCTGCGCGTCGAAACATTCCAGGCGCCAGCGGCAAATGGCTTGCCGAGCGAAGCGGAGCTGACGAGCAAGATCGAGAAAATGGCGGCGGACTTAAGCGCGTTGCGCAAGGCCCCGGTGGCGGAGCCGTACGATGGACCGGCGATATTGAGCGGGCGCGCGGCGGCGGTTTTTTTCCATGAAGTGCTGGGCCACAGACTGGAAGGCCACCGGCAGCGCGATGAAGAGGAAGGACAAACGTTCACGAAAAAGATTGGGCAGGAAGTGCTGCCGAAATTCCTGAGCGTGATTGACGACCCGACGACGCACGAGATGGCCGGGATCAAGCTGGCGGGCACGTATGACTTTGACAACGAGGGGGAGCCGGCACAGCGAGTGGAAGTGATCAAAGACGGAGTACTGCAGAATTTTCTGATGTCGCGGATGCCTGTAAAGAATTTCGGGCAATCGAATGGACATGGGCGAAACCAACCGGGGCGGATGCCCACGGGACGCCAAGGGAACTTGATCGTCACATCGACACAAACGGTGCCTGAAGCGGATATGCGACAAAAGTTGATTGATGAAGTGAAGAAGCAAGGTAAGCCCTACGGCCTGTACTTCGACGATATCCAGGGCGGATTTACGCTGACGACGCGGGCGCTGCCGCAGGCGTTCCAGGTGTTGCCGGTGCTTGTTTACAAGGTATACGCCGACGGGCGTCCCGATGAATTGGTGCGCGGGGTGGACATCGTGGGTACGCCACTGGCGGCGTTGACGCGAATTCTGACCACCGGAGATCAGCCGCGGGTATTTAACGGTGTGTGTGGAGCGGAGAGCGGGCAGGTGCCGGTCGCGGCCGTGGCTCCGTCGATGCTCTTTTCCGAAATGGAAGTGCAGAAGCGCGCGCATGAGCATGAACGTCCGCCGCTCTTGCCGCCGCCGGGATTTGAAGATGCAGGCGCGAAGGATGCGCAAGCGAAGGCGGAGGTGAAGCCATGAGAATTCCTCACCGGCCGATTACCATGCCCGCTTACAAACAATGGACCGGAATAGCGGTTGCGGCTTTGCTGGCGCTGAACACCGCGCCAGGGCGGGCGGCTGCGGAGGTGGCGAAGGCGGCGCCGGACGCCGCTATGGTTGCGGCACACGCCGCAGCGAAGGGCGACGGATTGCTCGAGGCGCTGTTGACGGAGCTGGACCGGTCCAAGGCGCAACTCAAAATGGATCAGGTGCAGGCACCGTATTACGTCGAGTACCGCGTGAACGAAGTCGAGGATATTGGAGCGGAGGCTGCATACGGGGCCTTACGCGAAAACCAGCACGTTCACGTCCGCGTCCTGCGAGTGGTAGTGCGCATCGGCGATTACAAGCAAGACAGCTATTTCGCCAGAGGCCAGGGCGAGTCCAGCATTCTGCCGCTGGACGACGATCCGATCGCGCTGCGCCACCAGATCTGGCTGGCAACGGACGAGGCATATAAGGCCGCGGGACAGGCGCTGGCGGAGAAACAGGCGGCGATGAAGCAGTTCAGCGCAGACCCGAATCCCGTGGATGACTTCGCGAAGGCGCCGCAAATGATTGCCGTGGAACCAACGGCGTCGCTGAAAATAGACGAAGCCAACTGGAAAAAGACGCTGGAAGATGTAACGAGTTTGTACAAGCAGTATCCCGACGTGCAATCGGTGACGGCCTCGGCGAGGTTCTCCGCCATCAACGAATATCTGGTGAATTCCGAGGGCACGGTCACACGGTGCGGAAAGACAACGTACAGCGTGCAATTGAACGGCTCGGCGCAGGCTGCCGACGGAATGCGGCTGAGTCGCAGCCCGGCGTTTATGGTAGCGCGGGCGGAAGAATTGCCTACGCACGACGCGCTGATGGGCGAGGCGAAGAAGATGCTGGAAACGGTGGTGGCGTTGCGGCAAGCACCGATCGTCGAAGAGGAATATCGCGGGCCGGTGCTGTTCGCCCCGGATGCGGCGGACGACATCGTGGCGTCGTTGATCGGGCAGAACGTGCTGGGACAAAAGCCGCAGCTCGGAAAACCAAACCGGACGACGGGAGCGTTTGCAACGAGCTACAAGACGCGCGTGCTGCCGAATTTTCTGTCGATTGTGGACGATCCAACGCTGAAGGAATTTCAGGGAAAGAGCCTGGTGGGAAGTTACGCGGTGGACAGCGAAGGTGTGAAGGCCCAAGCGATCCATACGATCGAGAACGGCATGCTGGCGAATTACCTGATCGGGCGGCAACCCATTCGCGACTTCCCTGCCTCGAATGGCCACGGACGCGCCGCGCCGGGATCGTTTCCCGGACCGAGCCTGGGTGTGCTGCTGGTAAAAAGCTCCGATGCGCAGACGCCCGAAGATCTGAAGAAAAAAATCATGCAGATGGCCACGGATCAGGGCAAGCCGTATGGTTATCGCGTGGAGACGCTCGGGCCAGGCAATTCGCCGCGATTGCTTTATCGCGTGTATGCCAAGGATGGACATGAAGAATTGGTGCGAGGCGCGGTGTTCAGCGAACTGGACATTCGCGCACTGCGGAGCGATTTGATCGCGGTGGGCAATGATCCGCTCGTGAGCAACCGGGCCGGCGGTGCGCCGACGACGATCATCAGCCCGTCGCTGCTCTTCGATGAGCTGGAAGTGAAACGGGCAGACACCAGTAAGGACAAGCTGCCGGATTATCCGGCGCCACCACTGAAGAAGTGAGCAGTTTCCCCTGCCCAGGAAAACGAAAAGCCTCGTTCTATCTGAAGTCGCCGTCAGCGCGGAGTCCTGCTACTGAGGGACATATTGAACTTCGGGATAGAGTTGAGACGGCTGGTTAAGCAGGGCGGCGGGTGCGTCCTTCAGATAGACGTCAAAGAACGTGTGCAGGTATTCGGCAGTAATGGTGAGGCCGCGGCGCCCATCCAGGCCACCGAGTCCCAATAGGCGTAGCAACCCGATGAGGTAATGGCTCTTCAATAGCATTTGGTCGCTGAAACTAAAGTGATTGGTCCCGCGAATGGTTATGAATAACCGTCCGTTCGGAAGGCGGTCGTAAATGGATTGAAGGTCGGTGCGAATCTTCCTGCTATCAGGATCCGACATTTCGCGGCTGTGATCGCTCAGAACAAACATGAACGGCTGGTTGAGACCTTCCTGAACGACGCCGCCGTAGGGAGCGCCATCAATATCAATCCCCGCCTTGCACCGGGGATCGTCATGGCAGAATTGCAACGCCGTTGCGCCGCCGAACGAATGTCCAAATATGCCAAGCCGCTGCATATCCAGCCGGCCCGTAAATTTGCCGGATGGATCAGCGGCGTTCAGGCGCTGCAACTGGCTCACGACAAACGCCGTATCGCTGGTCCACATGGGCAGAAGTCTGTTGATCAGGCGATTCGCTTGGCCGGCTTCCAGATTCTCGGGATCGTGCGTTGGGGGTCTGATGACGACGCGGTTGTCCGGAAGGACGACGACAAAGGTTCTGTAAGGCGCGTCGAAGCCGACGACGATGTAGCCATGACTTGCCAGATCCTCCGCAAGCGTCGTGAAGTCGGTGGTCAAGGCTCCTCCACCAGCCCGCATGATCACGACGGGATAGGAGCGCTGCTCCGACGAGACCTCCGGATCAGACGTGCTATGGGCTCGGACCAGCGACAGATCTCGCGTAAAGAACTGACTCATCAGGACGCCTGAGTGCTGCGCGAGGGCCAACCGCCACGGCGCGGGCAGATACTCGACCGGCGCTGCCGATGTCACAGCCGCCGTCGGGTACCAGGTCCAGACTACTACCTCCCGCTTCGCTCCCGAGGAAGGGGCCAACTCGTCCGTCTGGGCGGTGTTGACCCATGTGTACGTCGTCCGAGCAACGGCAAAGTGGCCCGTGGGCGTCGGCAGCGTGATTTCTGTTTTGTGCTCCCGCCAGAGTAAAGCGAGCAGCATGGTCAGCCCGAGTACGGCGAATATGGCCAGCGCCGCGAGGCTGTGGACGAGGCGCTTGGCAAGGAGGGAGAACTTTCGGCCCGGATTTGGGAAATCAGATAGAGAGCGCGCCCGGAACATGGGGCTACTCTACGACAAGTACTTTGTGATGTAAAGTTGATAGTTTATGCTGTCTCGACAGGCGCCCTAGCAGAAGAACCCGTTGACGAATTGATGCAGACAATCGAGACTTTAGCGTATGACTCTTGGAGAGAGACTGGAATGGCTGGGGCGCATGACGCTGCTGGTGTTTATTCTGGCGTCGGCGGCGTTTTTGAGCGCGATCACGGCGATGCGCATTGCGATTCACGGGCGCGAAGTGACGATGCCGAATCTGGTGGGCAAGAATGTTTCCGAGGCGAGCCAGACGCTGCAATCGCGCGGGCTGGTGCTGCGCGTGGCGGACCGGATCTACAGCGACCAGCCCATTAACGTGGTGCTGCGGCAGACACCGACGTCGGGCTTGCTGATGAAAGTGTCGCAGCAGGCGCACGTGGTGCTGAGCCTGGGGCAGCGACAATTGCAGATTCCGCTGCTCGAAGGCAATTCCCTGCGGGCTTCACGAATCGAACTTCTGCGCGCGGGATTGCAGGTTGGCGAAGTTTCCGCCGTCACCATGCCGGACCAGCCGGTGGATGCCGTGGTGATTCAGAATCCTAAGCCCGGCGCGGGAGCGGCGACGCCGCGAGTGGACGTGCTGGTTTCGCAAGGTGCGCGCGAGGCGGCCTACGTGATGCCACACCTGACCGGACTGAGAGAGACGGACGCGCAGCACCGACTGGACATGGCGCAGATGCGCCGCAAGGTCAACTATGTGACGGCGCCGCAATGGCCGCGCGGCGCGGTGATTGACCAGTCGCCGATGAGCGGCACGCGGATTGCGGCGTCCTCCACGATCGAGCTTACCGTCGCAAATTAGAAAATCCCCATCGGATCGCCCGCCAACAATGACACTACTTCCCTGACCTTTCTGAGGGTGTTTCTCGGCACGTGCGGGCGCGCGCGTTACTTGGCGGCGTCCTTTTTGTGGAGGGTAGTACACATCGTCAGAGCCGTGTTGGGATCGACGGCGCTGTCGCCCTCTTCGACAAATTGGATGATGCCCTGCTTGTCGACGACGATGTTGGCGCGCAAGGCCCACTCGTAGGTTTCATTTTGCACGTCGTAGCCCTTGAGAATGCCGTAGGTCTTGAGCATCTTGCGGTTCATGTCACTGAGGAGCGGGAAAGTAATGCCAATCTGCTTGGCGAACGCAGCGTTGGCGGCGGGACTATCCAAACTAACTCCGAAGACTTCCGTATCCGAGGTGTCAATCTTACCGGAGGCGATTCCAGCCTGGACCGCCTGAAGTTGCTTCGTTCAACCGCCGGTGAAGGCCAAGACGTATACGGCAAGAAAGACATTTTTCCTGCCACGGTAGTCGCTGAGCTTCACGGTTTTCCACTGGTCACTGAGAAGCGTGAAATCGGGAGCGGTGTCTCCGACTTTGAGTGTCATCTTGGCGACTTGTGACTTCTTTACGTGTGGGGTGCCAGGAACCGCTGAGAGGGCGACCGCAACCAGAAGCCCGAGAACGATCGGCTGTTTCATAGAGAATCTCCCATCTGACCGGTGGTAACGAGTGGCAGCAGGAGCTTACACCCTGCCGTTTGTTTAATACCACCGGAATGCCGAAAATATTCCATGATCCCTGCGCAAAGGGAATCGGCGGAACTTAGGTGGTCAAAACCGCGTATCTTTAAGTCGAAAAGCGTGCGGAAGCAAAACGGAAGCGGAAGGAAGGTCATGAGAATCCTCGGAGGACGCATTTACCGTTCTTGCGCGGGCATGCCCGTTGTTGTGGTGGCCATCCTGGGCAGCGGACTCTGTTTCGGCCAGGAGCCGATTCATGTTGCGGTCAACCTCGTGAACGTGGCGTTCTCCGTGCGGGATGCGCGCGGTGCGCTGGTGGACAACCTCAGCAAGGAGGATGTGGAGCTCTACGAGGATGCAGTCCCACAGAAAATCTCATTCTTTGCGAAGAGCACGGACGTTCCGCTGACGATGGGCTTGATTGTGGACGTCAGCGGAAGCCAGGATCACTTTTCCAAACAGCACGAACACGACCTCGGAGTATTTCTTAAGGAAGTGCTCGGGCCAAAGGATCGCGTATTTCTCGTGACTTTCGCGAACCATATCCGGCTGGTCAGCGATTTCTCGCCCTCGGGGCCGGAAATCATTGAACGCATGAAGGAGTATCAGAAGCGGGACAAGGGCAAGGGCAAAAACGAACGCGCGGAGTTCTCTGAACTAGGGCCATCCGAGAGCCGGGATCTGGGCACGGCATTTTACGATTCCATTTATTACTCGGTGACGGAAAAGCTCGCACGGGAAGGCGGCAGACGCGCGCTGCTGGTATTCAGCGATGGCGAAGACAATTCCAGTTCGCACGATATGATGACCACGATTGAGACCGCGCAAGGCGAAAATGTCGTGGTATACGTCATTCGCTACACGGAAAAAGAACACGGAAAACCAACGGCGCGAAACAAATACGGGACAAGCGTGATGGACCGCATCGCCAAGGAGACCGGAGGGGCACATATCGACGCGGCAACAACCGATCCGCATGGGTATTTTCAGCAGATCGCTCAGGAACTAAGGACTTCCTATGAGTTGGCGTACTATCCGACAAATTCAGTCAAGGATGAAACCTTTCGGAAGATTGTCATCCGGCCGAAGCAAGCGGGATTGCGGATTCGGACGAAGACTGGGTATTTTTCGAGATAGTCAGCCTTCTAGGGACGAGAGGGCGAAGGCAACCCTATGCGCGGCATGGCAGCATCACACAGAGAGGGGGTAATCTGGCGGGAGCTGGTCTGAAGGGCAAAGTAGTTGTTCGGCCTGGCCTTTCGTTCAGGTTATACTTGAGCGTTCCAAGCCGCTGGGAGCCCGAAGGAGCGTCCCGGCTCTCATGAACGGTGGCGCGGGACCGCAGATTCGAGAGAGAGGTGAAGTTTGCGCCGTACTTCTTTGCTGGCGATCACAATGCGCTCGACTTTATTCGTGCTGATTGGACTGTTTCTATTGAGCGCCACGCGGTGCGATGCGCAAATCTTCCATAAGAAGAAAAAGGTCAATAAGTCGACCAGCGCGGAGAACACCGCGGAGCCCGACAAGATTCTGTATGACAAGGCGGTGGATGACGTCAAGCATGGGCGGCACGAGGTCGGCCGGCTGAACCTGCAGACGCTCATCAACACGTATCCGGACAGCGAGTATCTTGCCAAGGCCAAGCTGGCCATCGCCGATTCGTTTTACAAAGAGGGCGGAACGGCGAATCTGACGCAGGCCGTCCAGGCGTACAAGGATTTCGACATTTTCTTCCCCATGCTGCCTGAAGCGGCGTACGCACAGTTGCAGGTGGCCATGACGCACTACAAGCAGATGGAGAAACCGGACCGCGATCGCACGCACGCCCGCACGGCTGAAGACGAGTTCCAGACGTTTCTGTCAAAATATCCGAATGATCCGCTGGCTCCGAAGGCGGAACAGCATCTGCGCGAAGTGCAGGAACTGCTTGCGGAAGGCGACTTTCGCATTGGTTACTACTACTACGTGAAGGAAGACAAAAAGGCCGCGGAATCCAGGCTGAGAGGGATCGTAAACCGGTACCCCCTTTACAGCAAATCCGACCGCGCACTATGGATGCTTGGGAACATCTGGGAATCCACCGAGAAGAAGGAGGTTGCCGCTCCCTATTATGCACGGATCGTCCGCAATTACCCGCTGTCGCTTTTGGTTCCCGATGCGAAGAGCCGGTTGAAGGCCCTTGGGGCCCCGGTGCCGCAACCCGATCCCCAGGCCGTAGCCTGGATGACAGCAGAACAAAATGCGCCGCGTCAGCGCGAAATGCTCATCAAGAAACCGCTGGCCCTGATTCATACCGGCCCCGCGCAGGAATTGCGGGCGGCGGCCACAAACGGAAAGCCGACGATGACGCCGGAGTCGGAGAGCGAAGCGGGAATTGATGTTTTGACGGGCGGGAATCAGCCGCGAATCGGCGGCGGCCCAGGCACGGGAATCGTCGCGACCGTAAGGCCAGGAAGCAGCGCCACAACCGACGGCGCGGAGAGTGTGGCTCCGACAACAGAGGGAAGCGAAGCGAATCCTACGACACAACCAGATCCAAAAGCATCACGGGCGACGGGGACTTCCGACGGTGGTACCGCGCCCAACAGCGATGCACCGCCAGCCGCCGCGGGTCAGGCTTCCGACACACCCAAGACGGACGGCTCGACCGCGCAAGACGGGACGCAAAATGGCGCCAATGGGAGCAGCAAGAAAGAATCGACAAGCAAGAAGAAGAAGGGCCTAAGAAAAGTCATCCCCTGGTGAGATTTTGCAGCCGGGGCGAAGATCAGGAGAAAGACTACGGGGTGCTGCCCCTCAAGCGCTGCCGCCAGGGCGCACCCCGCGCTTTTTAGTTCCATTGGGCGGTCGGCGGGGGTCACGACCGTAGTATTCACTTCCGACACACACCTGCCCTGTTGAGATTGACGCGTACTTCAACGAGTGCTCCAATACTCTAAAGTAGGTCATTCGGCATGGCCGCGCGTTGAGTGTGGCACGCGCGGGTAGAGTATCGTCGGAGGACGTTCGGTGGCCAAGATTCTGGTTGCGGACGATAACAGCAACATCCAAAAGATGGTGGGGCTGGCCCTGAAAGATCAGGGTATCGATGTCGTTGCCGTTGGCAATGGCGAGGCGGCGGTGCGTAAGATTTCAGATATTCACCCGGACCTAGTTCTCGCCGACGTATTCATGCCGGTTCGGAACGGATATGAAGTTTGCCAATATGTAAAGACGGATCCCTCCTTAGCGCATATCCCGGTCATCCTGTTGGTGGGCGCATTTGACCCGCTGGATGAGCAAGAGGCCCAGCGAGTCGGAGCGGACGGCGTGTTGAAGAAGCCGTTTGTTCCACCGGATCCACTGATTTCGATGGTCAAGTCCGCTTTGCAGCGCGCGGGAGTGGCTCACGGAAACGCCAGCGCGGCCAAAGCTCCGGAACCAGTAGTTATGAAAGCCTCGGACCTCCTCACGCCAAGTGCTGCAGCCGCGCCGACCATGGGCAGCGTCCCTCTGCAGGCGGCCTCACCCGAAACGCCGATGGCACCCTTGGATCAAGAAAGTTTTGTGGATGAAGCACCAGGGCGTCCTGAACCTGTGCGAATTGATAGCGGTTCGCAAACGGTGGCTTTCGGAAGCCTCCTGGAAACACCCGCGGATGAGAGGGAGGAAGACATCGGTTTTCTGCCGCCGGCGCATCCCGAATTGGCGACGGAGCGCGATTGGCGCGATCCGGATTCGGAGGAGACGGACGAGGAAACGGAAGAAGAAAAACCCGCTGCTTCATGGCGGCATGAGGAAGCGGGTAGTTATGCCGATGCAGGATCCACAAGCGGGGCGAAGGATTGGCGCTCAGGTAGTTTCGAGCAGATCCTAGCAAGGAAGGCTCAGGGAGAATCCTGGGAACCGGCAGACGAAAAACCGGAACTGGTTGAGGCCGCGCCCGCAACAAGCAACCTTGTGACGGAAGTTCCCGCTGCCCCAGCCAGCACTCCGGAAGCAACACCGCTCACCGGTGCAATTGTGACGACGCCGTTTGCGGCCGACGGCTGGGCGACCGCGGCTTCGCAGGAAAAGAGCCCTACGGACACTGCCACGGCGATAGAAGAAGTAACTCGCGTGAAAGAACGCGAGCCATCTTCCTTGGAACCGGTGGTTGCCGGCGCAGTTGAAGTGCAGCCCGCGGAGCCGGAGACGAAAGCATCCAAGGAGCCGTGGTTTTCTGTTCCATCCAACCCATGGAACGCCGAGATGGAAAAGGCGAACCGCCTTGCTTCGGCGTGGGATGTTCCGGCGCCAGCAGCCGCTCCTCCGGCGTCGAGCAATGGAACGGAAAAAGCCACTGGGGCGGTCAGCGAGACGACTCAAAAGGCCATTGAGGAAGCGGCCTTGCCCGCAGCCGCTGTTGAGGCCATCCGCGAAGAGGCGGCTTTGGTTGCCGAAGACGCTACACTTACGGCGGTGGAACAAGCTTCTAGCGAAAGCTTCTACGCGCAACACGAGGCCGCTGAGGCGGCCGCGTCCAAAAACAACATGGACGACCTCGTTGCCAGAGTGCTCGCGAGGATGAGTCCTGAAGTTCTGCAGGCGGTAACACGGGAAATTCTCAAACCCGTCGTGGAAGCAATGGTCAATGAAGAGATGAAGTTGAAGAAGTCCTAATTCCCTGCCTCGTAGCTTCGAAGATCCATTCTTCCTTTGGATTCACCCGAATTGAAGGGTGCTTCCGAGGGCTGTGCCCAGCCGAATTGACGCAGCCGCTTTTCCCCTCGTATAGTCGAAGATTACTCTGAACGATTCGAACTGGCAGAAAAGGGAGAAGCGCACTGGATGGCTCGCGAGATAGCAAAGGCCTACGAACCTCAGCAGATCGAACCGCGCTGGGCAGACTTCTGGGTAAAAGAAGAACTGTTCAAAGCGGATGCGCATGCGCCAGGGCCGGTGTTTTCGATCGTTATTCCACCCCCGAACGTGACGGGATCGCTGCACATCGGGCACATGCTGGACCATACGGAGA
>Ga0137418_10005502_pt1 | contig 11619 bp, 12 predicted proteins | sample CZODoug3_1_2_16f_FD_122242 | JGI IMG/M metagenome (GOLD analysis project Ga0137418, IMG submission 122242) | Vadose zone soil fungal communities from Angelo Coast Range Reserve, California, USA - CZODoug3_1_2_16fungal (Hybrid Assembly) | ecosystem: Environmental > Terrestrial > Soil > Vadose... | reverse complement strand
AAGGAAAGAAAAGACCGTGGTACGGGCTGCCCACAACATAAAGAGACACCTCAACGTCTAGGAGAAGGAATTCTAACGTGGGGGAAAGTTCCCGTCAATCAGCGAATCTCCCGCGTTATGTGACACTTATGCCCCCGGCACAGGTTAGAGCGCGAAATGACGAATAGGGTTGCCTGACGGATTTTGACCTGACCGGTCGTACAGGCTGTTTAGATGGGAGGAGCGACCACGGACGAATCCGGTCGGCGACGGTTTACGGTTTACTGAACGCGCTGCTGCTGGCCGTCCCAACCAACGAGGGTATCGAAGATGGCGAGGACATGGCGGCGGTATTCAAGCATGCGAGAAAAAATGTCGCGCAGGCCGGGCTCGCGCTCGGCTTCGCGGTGCCACTTAGCGAGGACCGCTGGAGGCACTTCGATGTCGCGACGGAGCTGTTCCGCGGAATGGCCACGGAGGAAGAGGCCGTAGAAAAAAGCGGCTTCCCGCTGGGGAAAATCGAAGTCCAGCGGGACTTCCGTGGGAACGAATTGTTGTGGCATCGTAGCCATGGCGAAAAGGCAGTTTACAGAAAAGCGTCTCGGCGTCAAGTAGTACCCGGCCTGGGATGCTACTGGCGGGTAACCCCGGTCCAAAAACCAGATATTAGATGCAGCTTCCGCCTCACTGATACAACACCGGGATTGCGTGAAAGACTCTAATCACCTTAGGATGGAGAGGTGATGTCCGAAATACGCAAAATGCGGCGGGGATCGGCGGTCGGGCGCGGCTTGAACCGGGTGCTGCGGTTTGGTGTGCAACGCGGGTTGCGGTCCGTGGAGGTAAATCCAGAGGATTTCCGGCGGCAACTGGCGGACAAACACGGACTTTGGGTGCCGAACTTCAGCCGCATGAACGACGTCCCGGTAGAGCGGCTGGACGCAATTGCCCAAAAACTGATTCGCGATGCAGAGAGACTAGCGGCAGCCGAAGGCGCAGGGTTTGGGCTGGGAGGGATGATCACCCTACTGCCGGACGCGAGCATCCTTACGGCAATTACGCTACGCCTGATTCAGCGGCTTTGCCTTTTGTATGGCTTTGAAACGCGCGGCCAGGATGAGCGAGTGGAGCTGTGGCTGGCCGCGGCAACGGCGACCGGCATCGATTACGGAAAAGACTTAGTCGAGAAGCAAATGTTTGAGAAATTGGCTCCGCGCATCGCGCAGCGGCTGGCACTGAAACTGGGCGAAGAGACAGCGGAGAAATGGGTGGGGAGAATGATTCCGGTGGCCAGCTCGGCCATAGGCGGACTGCTGAACTTTTCATTTGTGCGGACTTGGGGGCGACGGGTGCAGCGTAATTTACGAGAAAAACGCTTAGCTGCGCGGGTATCCGATGCAAGGACGGCGCGACCCTTTCCTGCGTCCGATCCCAATCTGAACTGATTCCCTTTGCTGGAAATTAGCCCGTTCATTAAGTAAAGTGGATGAGGCAGCGAAACGCATTGCTACGCGTCAGAGGGGTGTGTCGTATGCGAGCGAAAAACATGGTCTTTTGCGGAGCGATTTTGTGGGTGGCTTGGCTGACCTTGGCCATCGCGGCACCTCGCGCGATTCCGCACTTCGCGCAGGCGACGGAAGAGCCGGTGCCGGCGTTTCACAACCAAGCACCGCAAGGCCAGCTCCCAGAAACGATTAGTCCCACAGAATTCAGCGACGTGGTTGTACAAAATGCGTACATCCTGGCAACGCGGGTGAAGAAAATCCTGTATCAGCAGCCCTGCTATTGCCACTGCGATCGCAGCCAGGGGCACAAGAGTTTACTGGACTGCTTCGCCAGCAAGCACGGCGCCGCCTGCGGGGTATGCATGCGCGAAGCGATCTACTCGTACGAGCAATCGCACCATGGAAAGAGTGCCGCCCAGATTCGCGCGGGAATCGAGCGCGGGGAATGGCAGCAAGTCGATATGACGAAATATCAGACGCCTCTGCCGGCCAAGTAACCACTTACCGTGAGGGTTCTCAGCTAAAATCAGGATTAGTTAACCTTTTTTGTGAGTGCACAGTCTAATCGGCATCCGGAACCCGGCTAATGCGATGCGATCCGCGAGACTCCAGTCCGCGAAATAGGGAGGAACTATGAGCAAGAGCATCAGGTTGGGTACGGTGATGCTGGGTGTCGCGCTGTGCATAGGTTTCGCGGCGGTCCCGGCGAAAGCGCAAAGCCAGGAAAAGCAGCAGCACGTCGTCACGTCAGAAGAATTGAACCAACAAGTGGCGCGGCCTGCTGCGGCTCGGCAGGCCAACGAAGAAGCCGTCCGGCATTTGCTGTCCTCAGATGCGGGGCAGAATGCGCTGAAGTCCGCCAACGTCGATTACCAGCGGGTGGACAAGGCCATTGGTCAGTTAAGCGATGAAGAAGTGGCGAAGCTAGCAGACCGGTCGCGCCAAGCGGAGAGCGATTTTGCCGCAGGAGCTATCTCCGCCAAGACACTCGCGTATATCATCCTCGCGGTCGTAGTGATTGTGGTGATCATCGTTATAGCGCGTGCAGTTTAAATTGGTAAATTCCGGCAGCGGATCGACAATTCCCGGACACCTTACAAGCTTCTTGTCAGCGCATGCTGTAATTCCGTAGACTTTATCGGCCTAGCCAACGAACGAATTACAGGAGGATGGATGAACGTCTGTCGGAAGTGGTGTGGCTGGGCCCTGGCAATAGTCCTTTTGCCGTGCTTCGTAATGAGCCCGGCGAACGTGCAAGCGCAGGAGAAACACGTCGTCTCGTCGCAAGAGCTGCACAAAGAAGCAATGCGGCCGGCCGAAGCGCGCGGAGCCAACGAGGCCGCGTTGCGACAGTTGTTCTCCTCGGAGCAAGTACAGCAGGCGCTTAAATCCATAAATATCGATTACAGCAAATTAGATAGAGCGGTCGGCCAACTAAACGATGAAGACTTGGCGAAGCTGGCGGCACGCTCCCGAGAGGCACAAAACAATTTCTCCGGCGGAAGGGCGGGAAGCCTATCCGACCGCGACCTCCTGATTATCATTATCATCGCGGTTTTAGTGATTGCGCTGATAGCAGTGCTGCACTGAAGGGCAATCCGTTCCCCATATTTCTAGAAAACTCGATGTTCCATATTTTCGCTGGTTTCCTGTTGGGCTTTCTTCCGGCGCTGCTCACCCAAGCGGCGCCGGCAAAGAGCTCGGGCGTCTGGCTCGACGTTCCCTATGTTAAACAAACCGAGGATGGCTGCGGCTCCGCGGCCATCGCTATGCTTCTGCAATATTGGAGCGCGCATGGCACACCTGTCGCGGCCAACCAGGCGGATGCCGTGACGATTCAGAAACGACTCTACTCGCGGAAGGCTCGGGGGATATTCGCGTTGGACATGGAACAGTATTTTCGCGAAGCGGGCTTTCGAGAATTTGCCATCCGCGGCAAGTGGGGCGATTTGCGGCAGCACCTGGAACAAGGCAGGCCGCTGATCGTAAGCATCCAACCGGGCAGCGCGAAAGTGCCGCTTCATTACGTGGTGGTGACGGGGATGGATTGGGAGCGGGAAGCAGTTTTCGTACACGATCCGGCACGCGGGAAACTGTTACGCGTGGAGCGGCAGAAATTCGAGAGAGAATGGCAAGCTGCGCGAAATTGGATGCTCCTCGCGGTGCCCGCCGCGCTCAACTGATCGTTTTTTTCCTTGGGCTCGCACTCGGTTGGCCGGCGTTTGGCCAACAAACCTCGCCAGATGCTGCGCGCCTCAATGCCGCGCAGAAAGCTTTCGACTCAGGGCGGTGGGAAGAAGCGGCACAGTTGTCGCAAGGCCCCGAAAGCCAGGCTGCCGATCTGGATTTTCTGCGCGGGCTGGCGCTGGCCAGGCAGCAACACTGGGAGGAATCGCGTCGCGCTTTCGTTGCCGGACATCGGAAGAATCCGAACGATCCGCGATTCCTGGTCGAGCTGGCGGGTATCGACTACAAGCAAAATAATTATTCGTCGGCTGAGCGAAATCTGCGGGTGGCTTTGCGATTAGGCTCGCGCGACACGTATACGTTTGATTTCCTGGGCACCATTTATTTTGTGCAAGGGAATCTGGAAGCGGCGTTGAAATATTGGAACGCCATCGACAAGCCGCGTCTGCGCAACGTCAACGTCGACCCAACTCCTCGACTTCAGGAACCCATATTCGGTAGAGCGGTGGCTTTCAATGCGCCACAGGTTTTGTCCGGTGAGTCGTTGCTCACCACGCAGGCGCGCTTGGAAAATCTGGGCATCTTTTCGCATGAGCGCGTGGGGCTTACGCCCGCGGGCGAACATTTCGACGCCACGCTGCACCTCGCGGAACGCAATGGATGGGGGGATTCGAAGCTGGAAGGCGCGATAGCGCTGTTGGGCGGACTGCCCTACGCGACCATCTATCCTGAAATCTACAATTTGGGACATCGGGCGATCAATTTCACTTCGCTGCTGCGCTGGGATTCGGAAAAGCGCCGGGCCTTCGGAACATTGTCGACACCGGTGTTCGCCAACCCGGCACTTCGCTTGCAGATTTATTTCGATGCGCGCAATGAGAATTGGAACTTGAGCCGCACGTTCTTCGGGGGTGTGGCGCCGAGTGACTTGAATTTGCGACGCGTAGCGGGGGGAATCGAGTTACGCTCGGTGGTAAACGGACGCTGGAGCTGGAGCACTGGAACCGAGATAGCTGGTCGCTCGTTCCGCAATGTGCCAGGGATCACTTCCGTTGCGGAGAGAAAATTCTTCACCGATGCGATTTCGTTTGCATATTGGCTGCGTGCGGAGCGGTCCTTGCTGCGCCTGCCCGAGCATCGCTTTACGATCGATTCCACGGCGGAAGCACGTATCGGGCGGGCTTTCGCCGGGAATCTCGGAGCCTTTGGAACGGTGCGCGGCGCATTGGATGCACATTGGTTGCCGCGCGCACGCGGCGACGACTTCGAGATGCGCATGCATATTCGCGCAGGCGCGACTGCGGGCGCTGTGCCATTCGACGAGCTTTTTCAACTCGGCGTCGAGCGCGACAATGACCTTTGGCTGCGCGGCCATGCGGGCACTTCCGGCGGCCGTAAAGGCGCTGCGCCGCTGGGTCGACGCTATTTTCTGACCAACTGGGAAACGGACAAGAACGTTTACGGCAATGGCCTTTTCACCGTGAAACTGGGGCCATTCCTTGATACGGGCAGCATCACTGATTCTTCGGGCTTGTTCGGCTCGCGACGCTGGCAATGGGATACTGGCGCGCAGTGCAAGGTGCGCGTGTTGGGCAGCGTCACTGTCGTGCTGATTTACGGACGCGATCTGCGCGGCGGACGTAACATTTTCTACGGAACGTTAGTTCACTGAAGTAATTGCCGGGCAATGCGGCTGCGGACTTCCATTTTCCCTGGCCGTGCGTCCAAGCAATCAGTAGGATGTAGTGCGCTTCCGCACCAGCTTGGGTCACAACGTTTCCGAAACTTCCCAATTTGAAGGGGGACCATTATGGGCTCGCGCCGCATTTCCGCAACGCTGGTTCTATTTGCCGCAATCTTTGCGTCGCTATTCGCGGCCCTGACCGGAGGCCGGCGGCTGATGGCGGAGGAGGACCGGGCTGCTCATGGCTTTGACGCTGCCAATCTCGATCGAACGTGCAAACCATGCGACGATTTTCACCAGTTCGCAGTGGGTGGCTGGCTGAAGAACAATCCTATTCCCGCGCAATATCCGGTTTGGGGAAGCTTCATCACGCTGGCGGACAAGAATCAAGAGGCATTGCGAGGCATCCTGGAGAGTGCGGCGGCTAACAGCTCTGCCACCGGTGGTTCGAACGAGCAGAAAATCGGCGATTTCTACGCAAGCTGCATGGATACGAAAGAAATCGATACGCAAGGACTAAAGCCGATTGGCGCAGAACTGGCGGCCATCGAATCCGTTCGTGATACCGGCGGCTTGCTTGATACGGGCGCGCGTTTGCAAACGCAAGGTGTCGGTGTGCTGTTCACTTTCGGCTCCGATCAGGATTTCAAGGATAGCTCGAAGGTCATCGGTGAAGCGAACCAGGGCGGACTGACACTTCCGGACCGCGACTACTACACGCGTGATGACGACGAATCCAAGAAACTTCGGCAGCAATTTGCAGAGCACATCAGCAAGCTGCTGGTGCTGGCCGGTGACCCGCAAGAGAAAGCCACCGCGGAAGCGAGCACGATCATGGGAATTGAGACTTCGCTAGCGAAGGCTTCGATGACCAATGTGGAGCGCCGCGACCCGGAAAAAATCTATCACAAAATGAGCGTCGGGGATGCCCAAGCCTTAACCCCACATCTTTCCTGGGACGCTTACTTTCGATCCGTTGGCAGCCCTAGGCTCACCGAAATCAACATCGGACAGCCGGAGTTCTTCCGGACGCTCGATGGCATGCTGACTACGGTCTCGCTGGCCGACTGGAAGACGTACTATCGCTGGCACCTCATTAATCGTGCTGCCGGACTTCTTTCCGATCCATTCGTGCAGGAAAATTTCGCGTTCAATGGCCACATTCTGACTGGCTCCAAGGAAATTCGGCCGCGCTGGAAGCGCTGCACTGTCGCGGCGGACCAGCAGTTAGGCGAGGCGCTCGGTCAGATCTACGTACAGAAATATTTTCCGCCGGAAGCGAAGGCGCGAGCGCTGGAGTTGGTTCACAATTTGCTTGCTGCGCTGCGCGACGATCTGCAGACTCTGCCGTGGATGAGCCCGGCCACGCGCAAAGCGGCCATCGAAAAACTGGAAGCCTTTACTATCAAAATCGGCTATCCGGACAAATGGCGGGATTACTCGGCCCTGAAAATCGATCGCGGCCCGTACGTTGTGAACGTTTTTCGTTCCACGCAATTTGAAAACGCACGCGACTTATCGAAAATCGGCAAACCGGTTGACCGTGGCGAGTGGGGCGAAACTCCGCCCACTGTCGACGCCTACGACAACCCGCAGCTCAACGAAATCGTTTTCCCGGCCGGAATATTGCAGCCGCCTTTCTACGATCCCAAGCGTGACGATGCGTACAACTATGGCGGCATCGGGGCGGTCATCGGCCACGAAATCACTCACGGCTTCGACGATCAGGGCGCGCAATTCGATCCTCGCGGCAATCTTAAGAATTGGTGGACGCCTGAAGACTTGAAGAGTTTTCAGGAACGCGGCGAATGCGTTGTGAAACAGTTCGATGGGTATGAAGTCGAGAAAGGCTTGCATGAAAACGGGAAGTTGGTCGAGGGAGAGAGCATCGCGGACCTGGGCGGCGTGAAACTCGCCTACGCGGCGTTCCAAAAATCGCTGCATGGCCAACCAGCCGCAAAGGACGCCAACGGCTTCACGCCCGAGCAGCGCTTTTTTCTTGGTTACGCGGAAAATTGGGCCGTCAACGTTCGGCCCGAGCTCGCGCGCCTGCAAACCAACACTGATCCGCATCCGCTACCAAAGTTTCGAGCGAATGGGCCGCTCTCCAACATGGCAGAGTTCGCGAAGGCTTTTGGCTGCAAAAAGGGCGAAGCCATGGTGCGCGCAGAAGTTTGCAATATTTGGTAGGAGCTTGCGCTGGTATTGGTGTAAAGGCTCAGAAGTGCAGAACGATGTCCAAGTTTGCCTGCGCACTGTTTCCCCATTCGCCGAACACACGGGTTTTGATCCAGTCCACTTCCGCGCGCAGGGAGAGGTGCGGATAGAAACGGTAGTCCACTCCGCCGCCGATATGAAAGGCAAGGCCATTCTGACTGTGCCCCGCGGTTTGCGGCAGGATGTGCATGCCCCCGCCCATAATGTGAGCCCACGGCTCCAACTTGCGGGCGCGCCAGGCAATTTTCGGTCCGGCGCCATAGCTGAAGAATTTCACGTGTTCGTTGCGGTAGATGGTGGGCGCGAAGGCTGTATTGACTGCGCCCTCAACGGCAAGCCAGTCGTTTGTGAAATAAGTGACGGAAGTATTGGTACCCACACCCGTCGCGTAGAATAGCGACGATCGAAATCTTACGAGCGAGACGCCTAGTCCCACTTGCCAACGATAGTCATCGCGGCTGCCATACGCGAACTTTGGATCGGGAGCAGCAGCGGCGGAAGCTTCAACCGGTTCCGCAGGAGTCTCGCGTTCGGCAAACAGTGTTGAATTCGGCCGCGATTCGCTCGACGCCCATAGGAACGCTTCCGGCACTTTTGCCGCGACGGAGGTGTTTGCAAAGTCCGCGGCCAAGTTCGCTTGCGACGGAATCGCATTATCTTGCGCTTGTGCACTACCTACAGCGACGATCGCCAACAGGGCAACGAGCAATAGCCTCTTCATATTTTACCTCTTCGAAGGATTGACCCCGGCCCTGGGTCAGCCACACTGCTACGGTAAACAAGCGGCAGCATGATTGTCCACGATATTTACGTCCGCAGGTTCGCGGCGCCGGACCGCCATTGCGTTTCGGCGGGACACGAGCGAAGCCCTGTGCGAGGTTAGTTGCGTTCCGCGGATTGGCTTGCGGCGTTCATCGTTCGCCCTTGCCCACCCACTTCACTTCGGAAGGGATCGAAGCGCTGGTTAATTGCGAAAGGGCCGCTTGCGCGTGGTCTGCGACAATCACCATTCTGTGGTGCGCCGGCCGGAGGAATCCTTCCGCCAAGGCGTGATCAGCCAGCGACAGCAGACCATTGTAGTATCCGGCTACATTCAGAATCGCGCAGGGCTTGCGATGGATTCCCAGCTGCAGCCAGGTAAGGACTTCGCAAAATTCTTCCCAACTGCCGAATCCTCCGGGCAGCAGTAGAAAAGCATCCGCGAGGTCGGCCATTAATGATTTGCGCTGATGCATCGATTCGACGACATGCAATTCGGTGAGCGACGTGTGCGCGATTTCTTTTTCAACTAGCGCCCGCGGCATCACGCCGATCGCTTTACCGCCGGCGGCCAATACGGAGTCCGCGAGAATGCCCATCAGACCTACGCGGCCGCCGCCGAAGACCAGGGCGATTTTGGATTTTGCGAGGTCGCCGCCCAGTTGCGCGGCCGCCTCGGCATAGACGGGTCGGGTGCCCGAGCTTGAACCACAGAAAACGCAAAGTCGTTGGATTTGGCGAGAGGGTTGAGTATTTTCCATGGCAGGTCGCTGGCCGCGTCTAGAGGTTCGACGCCGCGTAGGGACGCAAACGTGGGGCGAGATGCTCTGCCAGGAAAAAGGCACCGAAGAGAAGGGCTGCGTAGACGGCGTCACCTGCGAGCGTGTTCCAGAACAACGGCGCACCGGCGAGATAGCACGCCGCGAGGCCGGCACCGTTGCGTGGGTAACTGCCGAGAAAGGCCCAGACTCCGAAGTTGGTGATCAAGAAGAATTGCAGCGAGCCTAGGAACGTTGCGCCGCTGATGCGGAGAAGATCGCGCTTCTGATTTAAGAGGCGGCCGATCAGCACACTGAGCAGAAAGCTGGCGTAGACCAGGGGACTCAACCGGTTGAAACCAATGATGGCGTCGGTGGCAAACATCACCAGCAGGGGAAAGAGAAAGGCCACACGGCGGTCGCGAACCATTGCGCCGGAAAACAGCGCTATCGCGCCGACTGGGGTGAAGTTCCACGGGTGCGGAGCGAGACGCAGCGCGGCGGCAAGGATGATCATGGTGAAGATCAGGATGGTGCGGAGCAGTAGGGATTCTCTTTCGGATTTTTCGATGGGCATTTTGATTCTCCTTTTTGGAGCAGGTTTAAACCCGGTTCCCGCTAGTGCTATGTGCTTGCCGCGCTGGGGCGCAGCAATGCTGCGCCCCTACGGAAGATTCCGCCGGGAGCAGGTCGCAGTAAATGAAGGAGTCGCGCTCGACCACTTCTCCAAGCATTACCGGAACTGGTTTGCGGAAAATGGGGCCGTCAAAGACAAAGGTGTGGAATTCGCCGTTTTCGCCGCAGGGATCGACGCCGGCGGGCAAGTCGTGAAAAAACGAGGCATCGAGCTCGCGACCGGCGAAGCTGCGATCGAGCACTTTGGGATCTACACAGGCTGTGATGGCGCGGAATCCGGCGGCGTGGAAGCTGCGGATTAATTCGCGGGTATCGCGCTTCCAGATGGGGAAGAGCGCGGTCATAGCGATGCGGGCGAGATTTTTTTCACGGTAGACGCGGAGATCTTCGAGGAAGATGTCGCCGAAGGCGACCGTGCGGACTCCGGCGTCGTAATGGATGCGCAAGGCTTCTTCCATACGCGCTTCGTAGATGGGATTGACGCATTGCGGCGGAATGCGCACCTCGTGTAGCGGCAGCCCGATGGATTGGGCTTGCTGCACGAGGAGTTCGCGGCGGACGCCGTGCATGCTGATGCGATCGTAGGTTTCGGTGACGGTGGTCAGTAGCGCGGCGATGGGGACGTTGTCCTGGCGCAGCGCGTGAAGGGCCATGGCGCTGTCTTTGCCGCCGGACCAGCAGAAGAGGATGGGTTGGACCATAGTTATTCGCTCCTTCGAGCGCATCGTTTACGGAAGAGCCGGCGGAGCATGCTGCGCCACTTCGCGGGAACCGACAGCGAAGAGGAGGAGTAGACACATTTCGTCTTGCTGAAATAGGGCGCAGCGGTGCTGCGGCCCTACGGAGCCCCCAAGACGGGCACGGGTGTCCCGTGCCCCTACTGAAAGTGCTGGCATTAGTTTTTGCCTGCGAAGCGGTAGTTCATTCCTACGCGGACGTCGCGGTCTAGGGCTGGGAAACCGATGGCATCCTGATATTGCTTATCGAAGATGTTGGTGGCACGGGCGTAGAGCGAAATGCCGCGGCCGAAATTGTAGCTACTGGCGACATCGAAGCGAGCGTAGCCGGGATTTCGCGTTTCCCCGAGAAAGAGGAAATCGCTGTCGGTACGCGAACCGCTGAAATAACCGGCAATAGTCACAGTGAATTGTCGAAACGAGGAGTTCAGTGTGAGCGATCCAGAGTGGGCCGGGCGGCGGAGCAGGTGGTTGCCGACGATTTCAGCGGGGTCGAAGGCATTGGGCGAGACGAGAACGCGCGTGTCGTCGTAGGAATAATTTCCCGCGAGCATGAGCCAGTGGACGAGGCGAGCTTCAACCGCGATATTGGTTCCTCGCGCGCGCGCCAGATCGGTGTTGAAGAAATTGCCCCAGAAGGCCGGGCAACCGAGCGGTTGCGGAACAGTGCACGGGCTGAACGGAGAGCATGACGTGAAACTAATGATGTTGTAGAAACGGCTGGAAAAATAGTCGGCCGAGATTTTCACTCGGTCGTTGGCAAGTTTTTGCTCAATGCCGGTGTTCCAGGTTTTGCTGGATTCGGGTTTGAGTTCCGGATTGCCGGGGAAACATGGGCTGCTGCCGGCGTTTTGGTCAAAACGCGGCTCAACAATGCCTTGGCCGTAGAAAAAGCGATAACGCGTGCCGCCCCAGAAGCCGCTGCCGTAACGGAGGATCAGCGATGCGCCGACCCGCGGCACGACACGTGTGCCGAAGGTGCCGTTGGCCTCCGCGCGCGCGCCGAAATCGAGAGAAAGACGCGATAGAGGCAAATAGCGGAAGTCGAGATAGCCGCCTTGATTGTTGCGGCGAAGATGGCCGATGCCGAGGAAGGAGATGTCGGCGTTTTCGACTTCATATTGGTAGCCAGCGGTGGCGCTGAATTTGCGAAGGAT
>Ga0137418_10005501_pt1 | contig 11619 bp, 8 predicted proteins | sample CZODoug3_1_2_16f_FD_122242 | JGI IMG/M metagenome (GOLD analysis project Ga0137418, IMG submission 122242) | Vadose zone soil fungal communities from Angelo Coast Range Reserve, California, USA - CZODoug3_1_2_16fungal (Hybrid Assembly) | ecosystem: Environmental > Terrestrial > Soil > Vadose... | reverse complement strand
TGGTCTTGGCGTTCGCGGGAACGGCCTTGCTGCTCGCTGTCGCTGGCATCTACGGCGTGATGGCTTACAGCGTCGCGCGCCGCACGCGGGAAATCGGCGTCCGCATGGCTCTGGGAGCTGCCCGCGGCGACGTGCTCCGGCTCGTACTCGGTCAGGGCATGTGGACGACTGGGATCGGCGTGGCCATCGGGATTGCAGGTTCGCTCGCTTTGACTCGAACGATGGAGTCGCTGCTGTTCGGGGTAAGCCCCACCGATCCGCTGACTCTTGCTGGCGTCGCGCTGTTGCTGGCAGGTGTGTCGATGCTGGCTTGCTGGATCCCCACGCGACGCGCCATGCGCGTCGATCCCATCATCGCGCTACGCTACGAATGAAGAGTCAGTTTTCAACTGAAGGCCAAAAAATTGAGGCTTGAAACTTTAGAATCGAGAAACTGAAAACCCAAAACTAGAAACTGAGGACTGAAGACTTTCTCTAGGGCTTTTTCTTTTTGAACAGCCCGCTGAGCGCGTTTATGGCGTCGGCAGGATTTTGCCCCGGCGCTTTGGTGGCGCCGGAAGAAGACATGCCGCCGAGACACCCTAGTTGCGATTTAAAGAGATCTTTTGCCAACCCGCCGACGTCGGGAATGAATTTCGGCTCGGCGGTCGTGCCCTGAATTTGAAAAGGAACTTTCAGACCTCCGCTACTGCTGCAACCGCCGGCGCTGCCACCGCCCCCGGTGATCGCACTGAGTACCCCGCCGAGCCCGCCACCCGCGCTATTTGCACCGGCCGCCGAGCCTGCCGAGCTGCTCGCCTCTTTCGTAAGCGTGGCGAGCATTTTGAAATCGAGAGCGTTCTTCGAGTCCACCGTACCCGCACCGGTGAGATTCCCAATCGTTGGAAGGACCGCAAGAAAGTTTTCCGCCTGAATGCCCGTGGGCGCCACGCGGAGATTCGACGTGACCTTCTCGATGTTCAGGTCCTTGCCTGTTTTGATTCCCGCAAGCGAGGCGACCGAAGACATTTTCGAGCCGAGATCGAAGCCCGCGAGCACGCCATTGAAAAGCCCAACATTGCCGGTAATCACGAGTCTGTTGGTCGGCCCGGTCAGATTGAGATCGGAATTGAGTGTGCCGGCGGCGAGAGAAGCGCCTTTGGGCAGATGGATGCCGATTGCGGGAAGAAACGCTTCGAGATCTTTCGCGGGCATGTCCTTGGCGTCGAGCTTGATGTTGACGACTGTGGCTTCACCAGCGGATTCGTACGTGCCGTTCAGGCGGGCAGCGGCGCTCCCGATATTGAGAGTCGAAGGATTGAGTACGCCAACGTTCTTGCGGAGATTGTATTTCGTATCGAAATTCACGGTCACGGGCACACCCGCGGGCGAGCCGCCCGCGACCAAGAGCGCCCTAGAAAACTTGACGCTGCCTTTGGTCTGGGCTTCGCCGCTTTGTGAGGAGAGATTGCCGTCCAGATCGAGAAGGCCGCCAAGACCCGCGGAAGAATCGAGGAAACCCGTGGAGGCAAGGTCCAAGGCAGTGACGTTGAGCTTGGCATTGAGAGGAGTGAGTGCCGTGTCCGCTTGATCCACGGGGCCGAAAGTGCCGTCCAGCTTGAACTTGCCGCCGGCGGGCAGATCGGCGGTGACCGTGACCGGGAACTTAGAGATCAGCGAAACTTCGGAAGCGGTGACGTTGACGTGATCGTAGGTGCTGCGCTTCTGCGAATTCGTGGAGCCGACGATGACGCTGCCGTCAGTCAGCGTAAGTTTCTTGACGGAAACCTCCGCGGCGTTTGCCGTGCCGGAAGTTTTTTCGGCATGCTCCTCCTTGGCCTGGGACTTTGCGGCGGAAGCGCCAAGCGAAGAATAATTCCACACACCGGCGGCGTTGCGAAGCAGCGTCACCTGGGGACTGGCAATCGTGATGCCGGTAACATTGAGGGTCTTCGAGAAAATCAGCGGCATCATTTCAACGCCCACGTTCAGCGACTTAGCGGTGAGGAAAGGAGAGGGGCTGAATTTAGGGTCGTCGCCGATGGAGAGATTCTCCGCAGAGAGCGCGCCGTTGAGGAGCGAAAGACTAATGTTGCCTAATTGCACTTTGCGCCCCAGCGCCGCCGAAGCTTTCTCCTCAATAGTGGGTCGGAACTGATTAACGGGAATCAAGAACGGCGCCACGAGAACAATCACCACGAGCACACCCGCGACGATAAGGACAATCTTCAATGTCTTATTCATGACGACCTCCAAGGCGGGACGAAAGGGCGATCCCCCGAACGTGGAGAGGCGAGAATAGCACAATGACCTGTGACTCGCGCGCAGCAGCCCTTCGCCTCAGTGGCACAGCCAAACCCTTCTCCAGCGCGCGATCTTTGCGCGACGAATCCTGGCTGCGCTCTTATCTTTGGTGGCACAAGAGTGGCTGTGCGCTTATCTTTCCTAGGCGCGGGACATTCGGCGGGGGGCCTCCGCATCGTATCTGCGAAGAGTAAAGAAGACCCACGCCTGCACAACCCGCAAGGCTTGCTTCTAGATGTTTCTTGACGGCGACGCGCGATGCGGGGATAAGTGTGACTGAGATGGGTGCGCCATTCAGGAAAGCAGCCCCCCAGAGGATCGAAGTGCATTATCTAGACGGCACCGCCAACGGCAAGCCCGCTGGGAATTCTCCTGTTAGTCGCCGTGATATGCCTGGTAGTCAAGAGTCCCAGGAAACTGCAAACTCTTGGCCGTATGGGGATTGCTTTCGTGGTGACCGTGCTGCTGTTCATCGTGCCGGGCGCAATCCTAGGCAGGGGCGACCCGCAGGCCCTTGGGAGCAATTAGCGGATTAGTTGCGCTGCTCGTTGCAGTGATTGCGGGGTGGTGGCACACGCGTGCTCTCAAACGCGGAAGCACGGAAACGTCAGAACGGCCGGATGCCAAGCCATAGCCTGCGTGAGCTTAGTGGCCGAACCCCTGACCTTTCCACTGGATTGGCCATCAAGAATTAACATGAAGGATTTGCCACCTTTTCTGAGTGCGCATGCGTTCTGACCCGGGAGTGGTGGAAAGCGTGAATGGAGTGGGCATGGCAGCCTCATCAAGGTTGAGTGGAGCGCAGCGTGGGATCATCGAGCCAAAGATGGTGCGCATCCCGGAGGGTTGGTTTGGGATGGGATGCGAGAGCGGGCGGGATGACGAGAAGCCCGTGCACCGGGTGTGGGTGGATGCGTTCGAGCTGGCGGCTTACCAGGTGACGAACGTGGAGTATGGATGTTTCCTCGCGGGAACGGGTGGTGCCCCTCCGCTGTGCTGGAGTGATGCAAACTTCAGTCATCCGAAGATGCCGGTGGTAGCCGTGTCCTGGCGCGAGGCGGTCAATTACTGCGAGTGGCTGAGCGGCGTGACCGGCAAACGCTATCGTTTGCCGAGCGAGGCCGAATGGGAACGGGCGGCGCGCGGCGGCGCGGAAGGCTTTTTATACCCGTGGGGCGATGCGCCTCCGGAGATGGTTCCGGATTACGATAAGCGGTGGAAGTTGGGGCCCGAGCCGGTGGGACTTTATCCGCCGAATGCCTACGGGCTCTACAACCTCGGCGACAATGTCCATGAATGGTGCGCGGATTGGTACGACGACGGCTGCTACGGGCGCTCAACGGAACGAAATCCGCTGGGGCCGAACAGCGGCAGCCGCAAGGCTTCGCGGGGCGGCTCGTGGCGGCACCATATTAAGGTCACGCGCACGGCGGCACGTTCCAGCATTCCACCGGAGTTCCAATATGCGGATTATGGATTCCGAATTGCGCGGTCCCCGGCTACCTGAGAATGCAGGGACAATTTGTCTGCTCCACGCCAAAAATTCCGCGCGCAAATTCGGCGGGTGTGGCACGAGGCTACAAGAACGAGGTCTGGGTTCATGTTAGGATGACTACATGCGGCACGGTTCAATGGCTTTGCGCCTGATTGCGCTGTGGGTGACCGTCGCCGCAAACGCAGCGGCGCAGCAAGAGCCAAAGTCACAAGACCTTCCCAATGCGCCAGCGGCAAAACAGGAAAGCACGCCACCGAAGCGCCAAAATCGCTTCAACACAACCATCGAAGTTCTCGGACGGCGGTCGATTGTCTTTCCGGAAATTGCCACCGATCCGAATCCCCTTGGCGCTAAAAGGAAATTCAATCTCTTCATAGATCAAAGCATCGCTCCGTTCCACTTTGTGACCTCGGCCGCGGGCGCGGGAATCGATCAAGCCAGAAATGCGTTGCCCGGTTATGGCCAGGGAATGAGCGGATACGGCACGCGTTTCGGGTCTTCGCTGGCGACGAGCACATCGAACAGTTTTTTCGGAACGTTTGTCCTTTCGTCAATGCTGCGGCGGGATCCAAGATACTTCGTAACGCTGCATGGCGGCTTCGGGCATCGTGTGGCGTACGCCCTGAGCCGCATCGTGGTAGCACGTACGGATGACGGCAAGTTGGGCGCGAATTGGCCGGGGATGATCGCGCCGCTGCTGGCCGAAAGTCTGGCGAACAGTTATCTGCCGGTGAAAGAGCAAACGGCTGGACGGACCTTTCAGCGCTACGGATTGCGGATCGGCCTAAACACCGCCAGCAACGCGCTCCGGGAATACTGGCCGACGATTTTTCGCAGTCTGCGCATCACGAAGATCGCTCCGGGGCTGAAATCGGACCCGGCGGGAAGGACGCCGGCGGCGACCCGGCCGTCCCCCTGACGAAGACAGCGGAACGGAAAGGTGCGAGAAGTATTACAATGGAAGAGCGGGGCTGTAGCTTAGATGGATAGAGCAGCAGTTTCCTAAACTCGCAGACTTTCCTGACCCGTTCTGAAAATTTCGGACTCTACTATATTTCTCAAGCAGCTACACGCAGAGGTTTTGAAGCGTTTGGGCCTGATGTGGCGGCTTCTGAACCACGAACTACTACGAATTTACTACAGTACTTTTCGCCCCCTTGGGCATCGGGACTTTCAGCGGTCGATTCCGATGTAGTCGGCAGTGAGTAGCGGCCTAATGGTTTGACGGTTCGTGACGGATCTCGGTAACGACGTCGCGGATCGCCGCGATCACCAGATCTGGGGGAATACTACCGTGGTTGCTGTTCTCTACAACGACCTGGCGTCCATGTGTGGAAAGCCGCGCCAAGCTCGCTTGCATTTCATGAATCCACACCTGCTGATAGGCCGCCGCCTGCCTATTCAGTTCCGGGTCGCGAAAATCGAATGGCTGTCCCGCTGTCAAGACAATCAAGGAATGGTCTCCGAGACTTCTGACAGACCTGGCCTCGTCGTAGCTTTCGGGCAGGACAATTCCAGTCGAGATGTTATTCACGATCGACTTTGGTTGTTGTCTGAGCGCTGCAATTATCTCCGCGCGACTCATCTGTGGCAGATATTTGCTCTGCGCAGGGGATGACTCGGTAAGCCGGAGCAACCCGATGAGCGCAGCCATCTGGAACGCATCATGGAGTGGGTGCCAGAGGAATCGCGGGGCGGTACGACCGAGATAGAACTTGGGTGCGCGTTGGGGTTCGTCTTCATGCGCAGAATCAACGAGGACTATTCCTACCACTTCGTTGGGGAAGAGCCCGGCGTACACCCGCGAATTCAAACCGCCGAACGATGCGCCAGTAAGTACATATGGCGCCGGCACACCTGCGCGCTTCAGCAGTTCGTGAAGATCCCTGGCGATTGCCTCGCTCGTTCTCGGGAAGGGACCCGCGTCGCTCCAGCCTATACCGGCCCGGTCATACCAGCATGCCTGTGTGAACCTGGCAACTTCCGTCTGAATGGGTTCCCATCCAAGACCTGGTCCGTCCCCCCCAGACTCGAAAATGACAGACGGTCCACCTGTCCCCGAGCAAAAAATGTTGAGAGTGCGACCTCCGATATCCACGGACTTGCCGATTTGCGGAAGGCGCCTTCGATCCCGCCTGCGTCCGAATTGCTCATAGACGATGCCGGACACGAGGAGCGCCGAGAGCAGAAGTACCGTAACTTTGACGATGGTTCTGAGTCGCCGGTTCATCAGAGACTCGCCTTTCCAAGGTGTTCTCGTGGTCGACTGAAACGGCGGAACTCTGCGCTAACGACCCAAAGCCCTGTCCCACGGTAGAAAACTTCCGAAGGCAATCACGAGGAGGGCAATTCCGGCAGCGCTCGCTGCTATCCATTTCCAGACTTCCAGCCGTGTTAGCCATTGCCGAATGAGTGAGAAACCAGCATCAACAACGAGTGAAGCCGCTCCCCCCGTAGCTACGGCTTCATCGAAGATCCAGAGCATTTCTTCCTCGAACCGCATCCGGAATGACGCCGGATGCGACCAAACGAGACAACGATACAGGCTACGGACCATCACGCCCTCCTTGGGCGAATCCCCAGATGTGATTTCGCTTCGGCGATCACGCTTTCTAGTCTGGCGATTTCAGTGGACAGTAAGCGCCGGCCAAATCGGGTAAGTTTGTAGTAACGCCGCCTGGGATCGTCGCCTGCAGAACCTCGAGATTCCTCGACAATGTGCTGATCCAATAATTTACTTAGATTCTCGTACAAAGTGCCTGGTCCCAACTTATATCGACCGGCTGATTGCCGGGCAATCTCCTGCATGATTCCGTATCCGTGGCGGTCATCGCTGGCAAGTGCAAGCAGGATATGCAAGACCGCTGGCGAAAGGGGCAGAAACTGGTTGAAATCTTCCGGCATAATCAGTATCCGTTATATCGGATTCCGATAGAGTGGTCAACTCCTTTTCGGGCTGCTTGCCGCAAGCTGGCTAAGTGGCGCCGATCAGTAATTTCCGATAATTGCCTACGATCTTTCGCGGAGTTGGAACAGACTTAGAGCGAAGTATGCCCTTTACCAGCATCGCAGCGACAACTAACTCCCGGTAATCGGAAACTTGAAATCCACAGATGGACGGTTGATGCGCGTCATTCGGGAATTAAGGCTACCAGAGAGGCTTACCGTTGGGTTGGCCACCTGCAGCTGCGTTGACTCCCGACCGAACATGAGTGGATGTACAATGCCGATCGGAGGAACCCATGTTCACCGGCACCGCCAACCTGATTCTTCCAAGCACTGTCACGGGCTCGTTTCCGCGACCTCGCTGGTTCGACGTGAGCATGTGGGGCCGCCCGCTTGACACCTGCATGCTCGATATCCGCTTTCGCGAGAAGTTTCAAGACGCGCTAGCGGTCGTGATCAGCGATCAGGAGCGCGCTGGGCTCGACATACTCACGCACGGCGACTTTCACCTCGATGAGGACGTGGCAGGCCGCTCATGGCATCACTATCCCTTGCAGCGTTGGGCCGGCTTTGAAGGGGACTATTTGCAGCCGGAGCAGACCACCGCGCCTTGGCTCCACTATCCACCCGGCACTCTGCTGAACGAGATCTACACTGGCTGGCGATGGCCGCACATCGTCGACAAGATCGAGCACAGGTCACTCGACTACGCGAAGTTGTGGCGCATCTCACAGGCAAAAACTCGCAAACCGGTAAAGTTCGGCACGTGCAGCTCGCAGGTGATGGCGCTATTCCTGGATATTCACACGCCCAAGTACAAGGACAAGCGCCAAGTCATTTGGGATATGGCAGAGGCGATGAATGACGAACTCCTGGCGCTGCGTGATGCCGGTTGCCGGTGCATCCAGATCGAGGAACCAACGTTTCACTTCATGGCAAACACCTACGGCAAAGACCACGAAGAGGTAAAGTTCATGGTCGACGCATTCAATCGCGAGGTCCAGGGTCTTGATGACGTCGAGCTGTGGATCCACACCTGCTGGGGCAACCCGAACATGCAGCGAGTGATGGAGGACACGAGCTACGCCAAGTCCATCGAGATCTATCTGGAGCGGTGCCGTGGCGACGTGTGGACACTCGAGATGAAGGATCGCAACCAGAAGGATCTCGAACTGTTCGAACCGTTCAAGCACGGTCTGAAGAAGAAGATCTGCCTGGGCGCCGTCAGTCATCGCACGCTTCAGGCAGATCGACCGGAAGACGTGGCCGCCGAGATCCGCAAGGCGCTGAAGTACATCCCGGCTGAGCGCCTGATCGTGTCGAGCGACTGTGGCTTTGGCCGTCAGGGCTGCAACCGCGAAATCGCATTTTACAAGGCGAGTGCGATCGCGCAGGGCTGCAATATCGTCCGACGCGAACTCGGGCTGCCTGTGACCTACGTGCCGGCCGCCGATCCAAGTTTGCAAGTCGATGTCGTGCCTGGGCGGGACGTCGCAGCAATTGGATTGAGCGCTTCGAAACACTAGATTGTGCCTGAGCTTCCAAGCACCCTGCGGGAATGGATGAAGGCCACGGGACCGAATTTTTCACCTTATGTTCTCGCGAACCCGAATGTCCCCCTAAAGAGCATGAGGAAGACATGGGCTCGCGCACTGAAGGCGGCGAAGTTAGAATGGCGACCGATTACGACCTGAGGGCAACCTTTGCTTCCAGGTTGAGTGGACTTGGGACAGCAGACAATCAAGTCGCACGAATGCTAGGGCACTCATCACCCAGCATTGTCAGCACATATGCAAAGGTCACAGATGAATACCGTCACGCCGCTATTCAGAAGCTTGACGCTCTTTGGGCTCATCCATCTGACGAGAAACCAGCAAATTCATATTCCACAGAAAACCGGGCAAGACGGACGAACTGGGTGAACTAGCTGCTAGCGGCGTAGATTCCACTTGTCCGATAAGGCGCGACTTACCGGGAGTTGACAAAACTTTAGCGCAGAATTTCAGCAAGAACTACTGTAGTTTCGCGTACTCTGCTTTCGCCCCGACCAGCACCGGAAGATCGGGGTCGGCGTCTTTCCAGAGGGCAAAGAAGTCCTGGTAGGCGGCGCGGGCTCTCCTCTTTAGCTCAGTGCTTGCCGGAGATGCAGGGCCGAAGCCTGGCGCTACATCAGCCGCTTGCAGGGCGTAGGCGCGGGCGAGGCCGAGGCGGGCGAGCCCAGCGAGGGGATAATTGGCGACGATGGTGCGGTGGTCGATGAATTTTTGAAATTCGGCGGCGGCTTCTTTCCCTTGACGGAGAGCAAGGTAAGCTTGGCCGCGGACGTAGGGAGGGTAAAGGGTGCCGCCCTCAGTGTATTGTGGAAGAGGAAAAGCGAGGTCGTAAGGCATGGCTTCTTGCAGGGTTGCAATGGCTTCGGCAGCGTGGCCGGCGCGGAGTTTGATGTAAGCGCGAATGGTGGGCAACCAGTAGTGGTTGAGTGTGGTGTTGAGGGGATGCTCTTTCTGCAGGGAATCGGCCATGATATTTGCGCGGGACTCATCCCTCGCGCTGGCAAGGGTAAGGGCGGCGAGTGTCTGGACGTCGCGAGTAGAGGCGATTGCAAGTCCGGCCTTCGCGTCCTGTTTTGCACGCTCGGCATTGCCGAATTCCGCCTCGCGCAGGGCAGAATCCAACTGCCAGAGGGCGGCGGTTTCCTTTTCCCCTGCCTTTAGCGCAGACTGGACGGCTTGCTTTGAAAACTCGCGGGCCCCAGCAAGCTTTCCATAATAGGACTGGGTATCCGATTCCGCAGAGAGCAGAAGATCCTCGACGCCAGCCCTTCCGGTCGTGGCTTGCACCTGGCGCTTCATTTCTTCAGTGTCGCCATCAAGGAAAGCAATGAGATAGAGATCGTCGTGCAGGAATTGGCCTTCCAGATTCTTGGCCAGTGCTTCGTGACCCAAGTCTCTAGCCTCGTCAAGTTTACCGAGCGGGACGTAGCCATCCATCACGTTGGTATAGGGGCCGATCTCGTTTGGCGCCAGGCGGTGGCCCCCGAGTTCTTCCTGCACCTCTTGCTCGTAATTGCCTTGGTAGGAGGCCCAGATACCAAGTAACAGATGAGGATTGGAGTCTCTTGGATATGCCTGAGCCCACAGCCTCGTCGTTTGCATGCCTTTGTCCAACTCGCCGGTGACGAAGCTGTAATAATTGGAAGTGACCATGAATCTCTCGCGATCACTGACTCTATCGCGTAGTTCATAGGCCTTGCGGAAATTTTCGGCGGCCAGCGCAGGTTCCTGTAGATTGGCGGCGTAATACACCCCCATAACGGAATATGCGAATGCAAAGTTTGGGTCCAATTCGACGGCACGCCGATAGTAGGGGATCACATCGCTAACAATGTCTCGCTTCGCGCCCGTCTCTCCGAGGCTAAAAGCTTTGAGCGCCTCGAGGGATGAGGTTGTGGCCTGCGGCAAGGGAACATCGAACTTCTGCACCGAAGCGAGGGACTCACCGAGTTTGGGGCGGAGATTGGTCATGGCCTCACCGAGGGCTTTGAGCACGTCTTCTTTACGCTGCGCCTGTGTTTGTTCCTGGGCCAGAGCGTCACCGGTGCGGCAGCTCGTGGCCTGTAGGCCTACGACGTAGGAATTGCCGAGATTGGAGATGGAGCCTTCGATCACCGCGGCGCTGGCGGTGCGTTGACAGATTTCACGGGCGACTTGCCGTGTCAAATGCGTGTCGAGTGGGCGATTCATCAGGGCCAGAGTTTGTTTAAGTGTTTCGTCGGAAAGGATATTCAGAAAAGGCGATTGACGGAGACCGATAGTGACGGCTTGTTTCAAGGTGTCGTCGAAGACGGGGTCGCCGGTAGTGTTAGTGAAGTCTGCGATGACGATGGTGTCTTTGTCGGTGAGTTTGGGAGAACTGTGGGAACGCCAATAGAGGCCGCCGGCGATGAGGGCGGCGACGAGGAGAAGCGTCGAGACTGCGGTGATAAGGGTTGAAGAGAGATTCCTCGCTGCGCTCGGAATGATGGAGGGGGCGCTCGGAATGACGGATGGAGGATTGGCCGAGTCTGTGGGCGCAGGCAGGCTCGAGGACGAGGCGGCATTTTGTTTGGCGGAGGATTGCCGAGGTATTGCGGGAGAGGAAATTTCCGGCGGGAGGTCTTCGGCGGAGGGAACGACAGCGGTGCGTCCGGAATCGGTGTCGCGCTTGAGGCGCTGGAGTTCGGCGCGCATGTCGGAAGCGTGCTGGTAGCGGAGGTTGCGATCTTTTTCGATGGCGCGGTTAATGATGTGTTCGAGTTCGGACGGCACTTCCTCGTTCAGGCGCACGGCTGGTGTCGGGGCTTTGTGGAGGATGGAGTCGAAGATGGCCGCGGAAGTGTCGCCCTTGAAAGGCAGCCGGCCGGTGACCATTTCGTAGAGCACCACGCCAAAAGAAAAAAGATCGGTGCGGGCATCGAGTTCCTTGCCCAGAGCCTGTTCGGGCGACATGTAGGCGACAGTGCCGAGCGCGGTGCCGGGGCTGGTGAGCTGGTCAGGATCGGTGGCGAGGGTGGCCATCTTGTCGGCGGCACTTTCGGCGGATTTTGGCGAAGCGACTTTGGCCAGACCGAAATCAAGAATTTTGGCATGGGCGCGTTTGGTAACGAAGATGTTTCCCGGTTTGATGTCACGATGAATGATGCCCTCAGAGTGCGCGGCATCGAGAGCGTCGGCAACTTGAATGGAGATGTTGAGGAGGCGGTCGAGTTCGACGGGTTGAGCGTTGATGAGGTGCTTGAGAGTGGAGCCGTCGAGAAACTCCATCGCGATGAAGGATTGATCGCCATCTTTGCCGATTTCATGGATGGTGCAGATATTGGGATGGTTGAGAGAGGATTCGGCACGGGCTTCACGCCG
>Ga0137418_10005500_pt1 | contig 11621 bp, 9 predicted proteins | sample CZODoug3_1_2_16f_FD_122242 | JGI IMG/M metagenome (GOLD analysis project Ga0137418, IMG submission 122242) | Vadose zone soil fungal communities from Angelo Coast Range Reserve, California, USA - CZODoug3_1_2_16fungal (Hybrid Assembly) | ecosystem: Environmental > Terrestrial > Soil > Vadose... | reverse complement strand
CTCTTCATCGGCACGGGCGCGGGCACAGCGGTGGGCAGCAAGTCGTGGATCGCGATCGGCGGGCATCGCTTTGGACAGCCCGCCGAGCTCGCCAAGCTCGCCACGATTGTGATGCTGGCGCGCTGGCTCGCGGCGCAGCGCGAGGCGCCGGCCACGCTGCGTGATCTGATCATTCCCGGCATCATCGCCGGATTGCCCTGCCTGCTGGTGCTCAAGCAGCCCGACCTGGGCAGCGCGATCGTGTTCATCGCGATTCTGTTCGTGATGCTGTTCTGGGCGGGCACGAAGCCATCGCTGCTGGTGCTGCTCGCCTCCCCCGTCATCGGGCTCGTCCTGGCGGTCTCGACCGTGGCGTGGGGCATCTGGATTGCCGTGCTCGCCGCACTGTTGCTCTGGTGGCGCCCCTACCTCTGGGAAGGCGTCGCCATTATGGGGCTGAACGTCCTGGGCGGCGTCCTGGCGCTGCCGTTCTGGAATCGGTTGGCGCCGTACCAGCAGAACCGCCTGCTGGCGTTTCTGAATCCGGACGTCGATCCGCGCGCGGCGGGATGGCACGTCATCCAATCGAAGGTCGCGGTCGGCTCCGGTGGGCTGCTGGGAAAGGGATTTACCGAGGGGACCCAAAAACGGCTCGCGTTCCTCCCTGCGCAGCATACCGATTTCATCTTCTCGGTCGTCGGCGAGGAGCTGGGATTCGTCGGCGTGCTGGTGGCGTTGTCGCTGTTCGCGTGGCTGCTGTTCGGCTTGCTGCGCGTCGCGCGAAGAGCAACCGATCCGTTCTCGAGCCTCTGCGTGTTCGGCATCGCCGGTCTCTTTTTTACGCATATCGTCGAAAACGTGGGCATGACGATCAACCTCATGCCGATCACCGGCATCCCGCTGCCGTTCTTCTCCTATGGTGGCTCCTTCCTGCTCGCGTGCTCGATCGGCGTCGGGATTGCCCTGCGCGTTGCCTGGGAGTCGCGGCAGTCCGGCTATGCCGAACTGGGGCAATAGCTTAGCTACTCGGGCCTAGCGCCCGCAAAGCTCCGGTCACAAATTGTGCGCTTCGTCACTATATGGCGCGAATGGCCTGGTTCAAAAAGGAACGGAAGCCGCGCACCTCTGAGCGTGTCAAGCTCGAGATCCCGGCAGACGCCTGGGAGAAGTGTGATCAGTGCGGGCACGTCGATATCCGCGAACGCTTCGTTCGCGCACTCAACGTGTGTCCAAACTGTGGCCATCACCGGCGCATCAGCGCGCAGGAGTACATCGACCTGCTCGTCGATGAAGGCTCGTGGCACGAGCTGTTCGCCGCTTTGAAATCCGCAGATCCCCTCAAATTCGAGAACTACGCCGACCGGGTGCAGGCTGCCATCAAGAAGGCGGGTCCGCTCGACGCGATCCGCACGGGCTACGCGCGTCTGCACGGCATGCCGATCAGCCTCGGCGTGATGGACTTCGCCTTCATGGGTGGCTCGATGGGATCTGTCGTCGGCGAGAAGATCGCCCGGCTGACGCGGCACGCGATCGACAAGAAGACGCCGTTGATTCTGGTGTCGGCCTCCGGGGGAGCCAGAATGCAGGAGGGCGTGCTGTCGCTCATGCAGATGGCCAAGACGTCGGTGGTGATCGCTGAGCTGCAAGGGGCGCGCGTGCCGTTCATGTCGGTGCTCACGAATCCGACGACGGGCGGCGTTTCGGCGTCCTATGCGATGCAAGGCGACGTCATCCTCGCCGAGCCGGGGGCGGTCATCGGGTTCGCAGGCCCGCGGGTGATCAAGCAGACGATCGGCCAGGACCTCCCCGAAGGCTTCCAAACGGCCGAGTTTCTCCTCGATCATGGGATGATCGACGCCGTCGTTCCCCGTGGAGAGCTTCGGGACACCGCCGCGCAACTGCTGCGGCACATGACCGGCGCCTGGCCGGCCGAGGCAGCCGACTGACTTTCGAAGACGCCGTCCAGTACCTCTTCGCTCGACAAGCCGGTCGTATCAAATGGAGCCTTGGACCGACCGAGGGCCTCCTCGACGTGCTCGGCCATCCCGAGCGCCACTATCCCACGATTCACATCGGCGGCACGAACGGGAAGGGCTCCACGTGCGCGTTCGTCGCGAACGAGTTGCGGGCGCAGGGCTGGCGCGTTGGCGTGTATTCGTCGCCCCACCTCATTTCACCCGTTGAGCGCATCACCGTAGACGGCGTCCCGATCGGGGAAGACGCGTTCGCCGAGTGGACGGCGCAGCTCAAGCTCCACATCGAGCGGCTCGACGCCAGCTTTTTCGAGGCGACCACGGCGATCGCGTTCGCCGACTTGGCAGCCCGGGACGTCGATATCGCGGTCATCGAAGTGGGGCTGGGCGGCCGGCTCGACGCCACCAACGTCCTGACGCCGCTCGTCACAGCGGTGACCAAGATCGCGCTGGAGCACGTCGATTACCTGGGCAGTGACTTGAAAGGGATCGCGCGCGAGAAGGCCGGTATCGCCAAGCCGCAGGTGCCGTTCGTGACGGGCGAGGCCGATCCCGAGATCCGCGCCGAGCTCGTGAAGGAAGCCAAGCGACGCGGCGCCGAGCCGATCATCACCGTCGATACGACTCTGCGACCGCGGAAGGACACGCAGCTCGGCCTGCGCGGGCGCCATCAGCTCGCCAACGCGTTGGTTGCTCACGCCGTGCTGAACGCGCTGCCTAAGCCATTCGGACCGGTGGGGAAGAGTCTTCCCGCGAGCTTCGCCCACGCCTACATCCCCGGCCGCTTCGAGGTTCGCGGCAAGTGGATCTTCGATGTGGCGCATAATCCCGACGGCATGCGTGTCGTCGCCCAGGCGCTCGCGGAATCGGGCAGGACGATCCGGCGGCCGCTGCACGCGCTCGTGGGGATTCGCAACGACAAGAATTGGCGAGCGATGCTGGACTCGCTCCGGCCATTGGTCGACCGCCTGACGCTGACGGTCCCGCCGTCGATTCCGGTCATGCAGCGCTGGTCGATCGAGGACATGGGGCCCGACGTTTCGTTCGAGCCGGACTTCGAGCGAGCGCTGTACGACATTCAGGAGGGCGCTGGTACGATTTTGGTGACCGGATCGTTTCACACCGTCGGCGATGCGATGGCTCGCTTGCCGGGCTTCGCGCCCGTCGGTTAAGTTGTTGCGATGCAAGGAAAAGCCCTACCCGGCTTTCGTGACTTTTACCCTGAAGACCTGAGCCTCCGAAACCACATCTTCGCCACCTGGCGCAGTGTGGCGGCGCGTTACGGCTTTGAGGAATACGACGGTCCGCCCCTCGAATCGCTCGAGATGTACACGCAAAAAAGCGGCGACGAGATCATCCAGCAGTTGTATGCATTTCGGGACAAAGGCGATCGCGACGTGGCCCTGCGGCCCGAGATGACGCCAACGCTGGCGCGCATGGTCGCCGCGCGGGTGCAGGCGCTCAAGAAGCCAATCCGCTGGTTCTCGATTCCGCAGCTGTTTCGCTACGAGCGCCAGCAGCGGGGTCGCCTGCGGGAGCATTTTCAGCTCAACATGGACATCATCGGGGAAGCGGGACCACTCGCGGATGCCGAGCTGATGGCCGCCGCGATCGACATCATGCACGCTTTCGGGCTCGGTCCCAAGGATGTGCAGCTGCGCGTCTCCGACCGCCGCGTGATCCGGGGACTGTTGCTGGGCCGGGGACTGACCGAGGCCCAGCTGCCGGCGGCGTTTGCCGTGATCGACCGCAGCGAGCGGGTTCCGAAGAATGTCCTGGAGGAGATGCTCAAAGACGCCGGCTACGGGAAAAAGGAGAGCGCAGCGGTATTCGATGTCGCCGGACTTCGCGGGCCCGAGGCCCTGAAGGCCGCCGGAGAGGCTGCCGAGCCGTTGGGCCAGGCGGTTCAGGCGCTCCAGAGTATGGGTCTCGGTGATTTCGTCTCGATCGACCTGACGATCGTCCGTGGACTCGCATACTACACCGGCATCGTGTTCGAGCTGTTCGACGCCCAAAAGACCCTGCGCGCGATCGCCGGCGGCGGCCGGTACGACGGGCTCCTCGATCTTCCCGCCCTGGGGTTCGGCATGGGAGATGTTGTGCTCGGCGAGCTCCTCAAGGAGCGCGGCGTGGCTCCCAAGGCGTCGACCGAGCTCGGCGCCTTTTTGATCGCGGTCGGCGGCGACGATCTCCCGACGATACTCCAGCTTGCGCATGCCCTGCGGGAGCGAGGCATCTCCGTCGAGTATGGTCTCCGGCACGCCGGTGTGCGGAAACAACTGGAGCTCGCCTCGGCCCGGGGTGCGGCCCGCGCCGTCATCGTGGGCCCGGAGGAGCGCGCCCAGGGCCTCGCGGTCGTACGGGATCTCAAGACAAGCACTGAGGCGAAAGTGCCCATTCGCCAGCTTCTCAACGGATATTTCGATTAATGGCACAAGCACAGAAAATCACGCCACGCGCCAAAGACTTCAGCGAGTGGTACGGCGACGTCATCACCCAGGCTCAATTGGCGGACTATTCGCCGGTGCGGGGTTGCATGGTCATCCGGCCGCACGGCTACCGCATCTGGGAGCTGATGCAGCGCGCCCTGGACGACATGTTCAAGGCGACGGGGCATCGCAACGCCTACTTCCCCCTGTTCATCCCGATGAGCTTTCTCGCCAAGGAGGCGGAGCACGTTGAGGGCTTCGCCAAGGAAGTGGCCGTCGTCACGCACACGCGCCTCAAGGCGACCGGCAAGACGGGCACCGGGGCGATCGCGGTGGATCCGACGTCCGCGCTCGAGGAGCCGCTGGTCGTGCGGCCCACGTCGGAGACGATCATCTATGCGATGTTCGCGAAGTGGATCCAGAGCTACCGCGATCTGCCGCTCCTTCTGAACCAGTGGTGCAACGTGGTCCGCTGGGAGTTACGCACACGGCTTTTCCTGCGGACGACGGAGTTCCTCTGGCAGGAAGGGCACACAGCGCACGTGGATGAAGCGGACGCCGAGCGGGAAGCGCGGCTGATCCTGGGACTCTACCGCCGCTTTGCCGAAGAGTGGATGGCGATGCCGGTGCTCACCGGTGTGAAGACCGAGAGCGAGAAATTTGCCGGTGCGTTGCGCACCTACGCCATCGAAGCGCTGATGCAGGACAACAAGGCGATCCAAGGCGGGACATCACACAACCTCGGTCAGAACTTCGCCAAGGCGTTCGACGTGAAGTACCAGACCGCCGCCGGCGGACTCGAGCACGTCTGGAACACCTCCTGGGGCGTGTCGACGCGGCTGATCGGCGGCCTGATCATGACGCATTCCGACGACAACGGGCTGGTGGCTCCTCCGAAGCTCGCGCCGGTGCAAGTCGCGATTGTGCCGATCTGGAAGACCGATGAAGAGAAGCAACAGGTGTCGGGTGTCGGGTCTCAGGTGAAGGCGGATCTCGAAAAGGCTGGTCTGCGGGTCGAGCTGGATTTGCGCGACACGATGAAGCCCGGCGCCAAGTACTTCGAGTGGGAGGCGCTGGGAGTGCCCGTCCGTCTCGAGATCGGTCCGCGCGATCTCGCCAGTGGGCAGGTGATTCTCGCCCGCCGCACCGGCGGCAAGGGCCCCGCGCCCCTGCAGGGGGCGACGGATTCGGTGACGAAGGCGCTCGACGAGATCCAGGCGTCGCTGTTCGCCGCCGCCCGCGAGCGGCGGGAGAAGAACTCGATCCGCGGCGCCACGAAGGCCCAGTTCATCGAGTTCATCAAGGACAGTGGAGGCTTTGCCTACGGCGGCTTCTGCGGCGGTGCGTCGTGTGAGGCGGAGATCAAGCAGCAAACGAACGCCACGATTCGCGTCCTCCCCGATCCCGAGTTTCGCAGTCCCGAGGCGCCCAAGACCTGCATGTGGTGCGGCAAGCCCAGCGTGGCGGAGGCCGTGTGGGCACAGGCGTACTAGGGTTCGATCCGGGATTGCTCCAGGCAATCGCGGATCGGATCGGGACGCCAGCCTACGTTTACAGTGCCAATCTGATCCGCGCGCAGTACAACGCGCTCGACGACGCGCTCCACGGTATTCGCCATCGCATCTGCTATTCCGTCAAAGCCAACGGCAACCTCGGCGTGCTCCGGGTCTTGAAACAGCTCGGGGCTGGCGCCGACATCGTGTCGGTGGGCGAGCTGCGGCGGGCGCGGATCGCCGGGTTCGATCCCGACGGCATTGTCTTCTCGGGTGTGGGAAAGACGACGGTTGAGATCGAGGAGGCGATTCGTGCCGGGGTAGGCTTCATCAATATCGAGTCGACCAGCGAGCTGGCGACGCTCACCGCCGTCGCCAACGACATCAAGCTGCCGGTGCGCGTCGGGATTCGCGTCAATCCGGACGTCGCGATCGACAGCCATCCGTATACGAAGACCGGTGAGAAGACGGCGAAGTTCGGCATTCCGTTCGACGAAGTCGTGACGGTAGCCAAGCGGATCGCCGCCGAGCCGCGGCTGGTGCTGCGCGGGTTGGCGATGCACATCGGCTCGCAGATCACCGACGTCACGCCCTACCACCGCGGCGCGATCAAGCTGATCGAGCTCGTCACGGCGATCCGCGCCTCCGGCATCACCACCCTGGAGGCGCTCGACGTCGGCGGCGGGCTCGGCGTGCGCTATCACACCGAGAAGGCTCCCACCCCCAAGGCGTTCGCGGCGGCTGTCGTGCCGGCGGTCGGTGCGGCGGGACTGGGCTTGCTCTGTGAGCCGGGTCGCTACCTGGTCGCCAATGCGGGCGTGCTGCTCACTCGCGTCTTGTACCGCAAGCACGCCGGCGGCAAGGAGTACGTGATCGTCGACGCCGGGATGTCCGACTTCGTCCGGCCGAGTCACTACAATGCGCACCATGATATCCTTGCGCTGCGCGACGGGAATCGGCCGGAAGAGATCGTCGATGTCGTGGGACCGATCTGCGAGACTGGAGACTTTCTCGCGCTCGACCGCAAGCTCGTCGCCGTCGGACCGGGCGAAGTGCTGGCCGTGCTCGGTACCGGGGCGTACGGCTTCGTCATGAGCTCGACGTACAATCAGCGGCCGCGTGCGCCCGAAGTCGTCGTCGATGGCGACCGCTACTACGTGGCGCGCCAGCGCGAGACGCTCGACGATCTCGTCCGCGGTGAGACCGCCGAGCCCACCACCTGGTACAAAGCGTGAACCGCATCCTCATCCTCGACTACGGGTCGCAGTTCACGCAGCTGATCGCCCGGCGGATCCGCGAAGCGAGCGTCTACTGCGAGATTCACCCCGCGAGCAAGGGATTGGACCTCGCGTTCATCCGGGCGTTCGACCCCAAGGGCATCATTCTCTCGGGCGGTCCGAATTCCGTGTTCGACGAGGGTGCGCCGACCGCCGATCCTGCGATTCTCGACCTGGGCGTCCCGGTCCTCGGCATTTGCTATGGGATGCAGCTCGTCGCGCGGCTCTGCGGCGGGAAGGTCGTGCCCTCGAGCGAGCGCGAGTACGGCCGTGCCGAGATCGCGATTCGTGAGAACAAAGGTCTGTTTGCCGGGTTCGAGCCGCGCGCGACGGCGATCGTGTGGGCCAGTCATGGCGACCGCGTCGACGAGCCGCCGCCGCATTTTCGGGTCACCGCCACGAGCGCCAATGCGCCGGTCGCGGGAATGCAGCACGACCAGAAACCGATCTACGGAGTGTTGTTCCACCCTGAAGTCGCCCACACGCCGCGCGGCGGCGAGATCCTCCACAACTTCCTCTTCGACATCTGCGGCTGTGTCCCGGACTGGACGCCCGGCCATTTCATCGATCACGAAGTCGGGCGGATCCGCGACCTGGTTGGTGTCAATGGACGCGCCATCTGCGGCTTGTCGGGCGGAGTAGACTCGGCGGTCGCCGCCGCACTGGTGCAGCGGGCCATCGGTGATCGCCTCACCTGCGTGTTCGTCGACCACGGGTTGCTGCGCCGCGGTGAGCGAGAGCAAGTCGAGCAGACCTTCCGGGCGCATCTCGGCATGGATCTGCGGGTGGTGGACGCGACGCACCGCTTCCTGAAAGAGCTGAAGGACGTCGAGGATCCCGAGGAAAAACGTCGCCGCATTGGCCACACGTTCATCGACGTCTTCGAGGACGCGGCTCGGCACGTCGAGGGGGAGGTTGGCTTTTTGGTTCAGGGGACCCTGTATCCCGACGTCATCGAGTCGTCCTCACCCAAGGGTGGCCCATCGGCGACGATCAAGACCCATCACAACGTCGGCGGACTGCGCCCCAACATGCCGTGGCAGCTGATCGAGCCGCTGCGAGAGCTGTTCAAGGACGAAGTGCGTCAGGTGGGACGGGAGCTCGGCTTGCCCGATGAGATCGTGGGGAGACATCCGTTCCCGGGTCCGGGGCTGGCCATTCGCGTCCTGGGACCTGTCAATGAAGAGCGGCTCGACCTGCTGCGGCGCGTGGACGCGATCTACCTGGACGAGATCCGCGCGGCGGGGCTGTACGACCAGATCTGGCAGGCGTTCGCCGTGCTGCTCCCCATCAAGTCGGTGGGCGTGATGGGCGACGGACGAACCTACGATCACGTCGTGGCGCTCCGCGCCGTGACGAGCCGCGACGGAATGACCGCCGACTGGTTCCCATTTCCGCACGATGTCCTGGGCAGGATCTCCAACCGCATCATCAACGAGGTGCGCGGGGTGAATCGCGTCGCGTACGACGTGAGCTCCAAACCACCGGCCACGATCGAGTGGGAGTAACCACTCGACAAGCCGTCCTGATTGCAGCTCTCGGCGCCGCGGCGGTCGCGGCACCCTCGCTTCGCAATGACTTTGTCGCGGACGATCACTGGGTCATCGCGGAAAGACCGTTCCTGCACCACCCTGGGTCGATCGGCGCCCTACTCGTCGAGCCCTATTGGCCGGCCACGTTCGGAGGCTCAATGTGGCGCCCCGCCGTCCTCACGTCCTTCGCGCTCGATTATCGCATTTCGGAGAGCCCGCACTGGTTCCACGTCGAGAACGTGATCTGGGCCGCCATCGCCACGGCCTTACTGACGCTGCTCGCCTGCGAGCTGGCCGGTCCGCTGACCGGCCTCATAACCGGTTTGCTCTTCGCGGTTCACCCGGTTCATGTGGAGGCGGTCGCGAACGTCGTGGGGCGGGCCGAGCTGATGGCGGCGGCCGCCTATGCGGTAGCGTTGCTGTGCGCACTCCGCGCCGAACAGCGGCCGATCTATCTGATCGGTGTCGCGCTGGCCGCGGCGTTTGGCATGGCGTCCAAGGAGCTGGTGGCGACGCTTCCGGCGACGGTACTGCTCGTCTACGTCGCCAGAGGTTTTCGCTGGCGCCGTGCCTGGCGACCGGCCGTTGCCGCCGCCGTGCCCATCGTCGGCTATTACATCGTCCATGCCCTGGTCAATGCCCACGGCGTGTTCTACGCCGGAGGCATCGCCGTGGGGATGGAAGGGTTGGGAGTCGTCCAGCGTACTTCCGCGATGCTCCCGATCTCGGTCGAGTGGTGGCGCCTCTTGCTGTTTCCCGCACACCTCTCAGCCGACTATTCCCCCGGCGAATTGACGGTTTCTACCGGTCTCACGGCGGGGCATCTCCTCGGCGCGCTCGTCTGGGCGACGCTGGGTTACGTGGCGTGGCGTACGAGGCGGACCGTGCCGGGGATCGCGATCGGGTTGGTCTGGTTCGTCATCACGGTGTCGCCCGTCGCCAACATCGTGGTACCGATGGAGCTACTCATCGCCGAGCGCACGCTGTATCTCCCGTCCTTCGGGATCGCGTTCGCGCTCGCGTCGGCGGCCGTGGCGGCGCCCTGGTCGCCTCGAGTCCGCGCGATTGTGGTGGGGCTCGTGGTGCTCGTCGGGGCCACGCGGAGCATCGCCCGCATTCCCGTCTGGCACGATGATGAGCGGCACTACCAGGCACTCAAGCGCGACGCGCCGCGCTCGTATCGGACGCTCTGGCTCGAAGGCAAGGACGAGTTCGCGGCGGGGCGGTGGGGGACGGGCGAGCAGTTACTCCTACAGTCGATTGCCCTGGCGCCGAACCTCGCTGGGCCGCGCTATGACCTCGGCCAATTCTACATGCGGGCCAAGCTCTGGCAGCCTGCGATCCGGCAGCTGCAGGCCGCCGTCGCCGTCGATAGCGCGTTCGAGCCTGCGCGCGAGGCGTTGCGGCAGGCCCTCCAGGGCGCCAGAGACAGCTCTCGCTAGATATTCTTTTCTTCGAGAAGAGCCAGAAACTCCGCAGGCGTCATGAGCTTCGCCAGGCGAGCAGACACATCGGATTCCTTGGCGAACTGGGCGATCTTTCCAAGCACGGGCAAATACTGGTTCGAGACTTCGAGCGGCGGGGCAACGATCAGGAAGAAGTAATTGACGGGCTGGTCGTCGATGGCCTTGAAGTCGATCCCCTTCATACTCCGGCCGAAGGCGCACCGCAAACGGCTCACGACCAGGGAGCGGCAGTGCGGGATGGCGATGTGATTGCCGATGCCGGTCGATCCCAGCGTTTCCCGCCGCTTCAGCATCTTGAACAGCATCGCTTGCGCTTTTTCGTCGAGGCTGAGGAGCCCGACCAGCTCTTTGAGCACCGCATCCTTCGTGGTGCTCTCGAGCTCGAGCTTGATGGCATCTTCGGAAAAGAACTCGCGCAGGCGCATTCGCGCGCGAAAGGTAAATGTTGGTTGCTCCGTGCGCAACGCGCTATTACGTTCCAGCGCATGCACTTCCCGTACTCGGTCTCCCACGACGTCCCCCTCGTCCTCGCCCCCATGGCGGGGGTGTCAGAGTCCCCGTTCCGGCAGATTTGCCGCCGCTATGGGGCCGACGTCGTGGTGTCCGAGTTCATCTCTTCCGTCGGCATCTCGCTGGGGATCGACCGGGTGCTCGCGGAGATGCGCTTTGAGCCGGTCGAGCGCCCGATCGGCATCCAGATCTATGGTGCCGACGCCACGATCATGGCGCGGGCCGCCGGCATGGTCACCGAGCTGTTCGAGCCGGACTTCGTAGACATCAACTTTGGCTGTCCCGTCAAGAAGGTCGTCCGCAACAACGGCGGTTCGGGCTGCCTGAAGGACATGAATCTGGTCCGCGGCATCATCGGGGCCGTCCGGGATGCCACGCGTCTGCCGGCGACGGTGAAGATCCGCAGCGGCTGGGACGAGACGCAGCGCGATCCAGTCGACATTGCGCTTCGCTGCCAGGAGGCCGGCGCGCAGGCGTTGACGCTGCACCCGCGCACGCGAACGCAGATGTACCAAGGCGCTGCAAATTGGGACGAGATCGCCGCCGTCGCCGCCGCACTCACGATCCCCGTCATCGGGAATGGCGATATTCGCAATCCCGCAGACGTGCTGGCGATGCGCCAGCAGACAAACTGCGCCGGCATCATGATCGCCCGCGGCTCGTTCGGGAATCCGTGGCTGTTCGCCCAGGCGCGTGACCTGCTCGCAGGCCGCGCGATGCGGCCCGATCCGACTCCCGCGGAGCGTTTCAGTACGGCGCTCGAGCACGCGCGGCTGGCATTGCGGCTGCAGGGCGACACCCGGAAGACCGCGCTGGAGTTCCGAAAACACTTCGGCTGGTACACCAGGGGCCTCCCGGGCGCGTCGGAGCTGCGCCAACGACTCTTCGCCATTGAGTCAATGGCGGAGGCCGAAGAGATTTTCAGCGAATATCTGTTCGGATCTGTGCGATCTGCGGCATGA
>Ga0137418_10005499_pt1 | contig 11621 bp, 9 predicted proteins | sample CZODoug3_1_2_16f_FD_122242 | JGI IMG/M metagenome (GOLD analysis project Ga0137418, IMG submission 122242) | Vadose zone soil fungal communities from Angelo Coast Range Reserve, California, USA - CZODoug3_1_2_16fungal (Hybrid Assembly) | ecosystem: Environmental > Terrestrial > Soil > Vadose... | reverse complement strand
TTGGTGGACCTCCGGTGGGATGCTGGTGGTCGCGTTGTGAAAGGTGTGCGCGACCAGCAGATAGGTGATCAATACCAGGCCGACCCCGCCCAGCGCGAACAGCGACGCGTAGAGCAGCGTCAGCCGCGACCGGGCGCTGAGATACCTTCTCACAGCCGGTAGCCGACGCCGGCGACGGTCTCGATCAGAGGCGGATCGCCGAGTTGCGCCGCAACCGCCCGACGGTTACCGCGACCGTGTTGCTGAACGAGTCGGCGTACGCGTCCCATACGTGTTCGAGCAGTTCCTCGGCGCTGACCGCAGCGCCGTCCGCGCCGGCCAGGCACTCCAGCACGCCGAACTCCTTGCGGGTCAGGGTCAGCGGGACGCCGGCGCGGCTGGCGCGGTGCCGCGCGCGATCGACCACCAGGTCCCCCCGCTGCACGACCGCGGGCGAGCCGGGACCGCCGGCCCACCCTCACGGCGACGACGCTGCGAGACCGCGTGCCCGGGTTCCACGTCGAGGGGACCGCAGAGCACACTAAAGCACATGCGTCCTGTGTATGTCGTGACCCACTGCAGAGCGGCGTAGCCTCGAACAATTGGCACCTCATACCGAGCCAGCACGTGCCCCGACCAGTTGGGTGCCTGCGGAAGGGTTCTTTCCGTCAGAGTCCCATCGGGATACGCGACATTGTTCACGTGAGAGCGCAGGGCCGAGATTCCGGTGCTGGCTGGAAAGCCAACTATAGCCAAAAGCCCCCTGACGCAGCGGCGGTATGCCGAAGGCGGTCATTTCGCCAAAGCATCGCACGGCGACGCGGTGGATTTCCTGCTGGAACAAATACGCCGCTATCCTGGCGAGATCACATTGATCGCCATCGGGCCCCTGATGAATGTAGGCGCCGCGATCGACAGAGATCCGGCGACGTTTCGTAAGTTGAAACGCGTGGTTCTGATGGGCGGGTGCATCCACCGTGGCTACGGCGACTTGGGTTACACAGCTCCGGTCGGCGCGATGGCGGAATGGAATATTTTGAACGACATCCCATCCGCACAGAAACTCTTTGGAGCAGGCGTGCCGCTCTTCCTGATGCCACTCGATTCAACGCAGCTCAAAATGGATGAAGTGAAGCGGGCATTCCTCTTCAGCCAGGGCACACCCGTGACAGATGTACTCACGCTGCTGTATCACGAGTGGGGACAAGAGACCCCGACGTTATTCGATCCCATGACGATCGCCTACCTCTTAAAGCCAGAGCTATGCCCGGTAAAGCCGATGCGGATTCGCGTCGACGAAAAGGGCTTCACGCGTGCGGAAGAAGGGGCGGCGAACGCTCAGGTTTGTCTCGATTCGAATTCTGAGGACTTCTTCCGATTTTATTTGAAACGTGTGGCCGCCCGATAGTGTGCAGTCGAGGCATTCTCCGCCAGCGCGTTCTGAAAGTACACGAAAGAGGTCTGCGACTGGGGCTGAAGATCATGCTAATTTGCCGATAAGGGGCACACTCTTGTGCCCGAGAGGCTGCCAATGCCATTCGTGAATGCCTTCAAGGCCCTTTTAGACCGTGACAGTCTGCGACCCGCTTTGGTTCCCGTCGTGAGCCGTCTTGCGAGATCGCAGGGGCTGGGCGTGAAGGAAATCTTCTACGATCAAGGGGTATGGATGCACGAGACCGAAAACGGCTACTTCGCGTATCACCAGCCTTACATCCGACTGAATTTACGGCGACTAGACGAAGTTGCGAGAGTGAATTTTTTCTGGGGATACAACCCGAGACCTGGCGACGTGGTAATGGATGTAGGAGCGGGCGTTGGCGAAGAAACTCTCACGTTTTCCCGCGCCGTTGGCACACACGGCAAGGTTATTTGCATCGAAGCCCATCCGCGAACCTATCACTGCTTGGAGAAGCTGATCCAATATAACCGCCTGGATAACGTCACCGCCCTGCACCATGCGGCTACGAAACCCTCGTGCACAACCGCGACTATCGAGGATTCCAAAGAATATTTAGGCAATCGCATCAATGCGATCCAAGGCTTTTCCGTTCCCGCCACCACGATCGACGAAATTCACAAGAAGCTCGACCTTGGGGGCATTGATTTCCTGAAAATGAACATCGAGGGCGCCGAGCGTTTTGCTGTCCAGGGCATGGCCGAGACGCTCAAACAGACGAGGGTCCTATGCATCTCGTGCCACGACTTTCTTGCCGAAGCGCGCGGGGACGGGGAGCTAAGAACCAAGGCGATAGTCCAGCAGTTTCTCCGGGAGAGCGGATTCAGAATCGTAGCGAGAACGGAAGAGACTCGACCGCCTTACCTCCTCGACCAAGTTTGGGCCTACAACGAACGGATCGGGGAAGATGTTGGCCGATCACAGGCTGCGTGACCGTAGACCCGCGCCGTTTGGAACCCAATCAGTTCACCGCCTAGTCGACGGCGCTTGATATTCTTACGCTGTGAAGCGATTTGCGTCCGTCGTTGCCGTCGTAGCGTGCCTACTGATCTCGCCTGCCCCAGGAAAGGACCTTCCCAAGGGCCATCGTCCCGTGGGACAGCCCGCGACCGCACTTTCCGTCGTCGACCCCATCATCCAGGACGCAATCCAGGACCACAAGATCCCTGGCGCGGTGCTGCTGGTAGGGCATGGTGGGAAGGTGGTTTACCGCAAGGCCTATGGGTCCCGGGCGCTGACTCCGCGACGCGAGGCGATGACAGCCGATACGATTTTTGATCTGGCCTCGCTGACGAAGGTGGTGTCAACGACTACCTGTGTGATGCAGCTCTTCGAAAAGGGAAAAATCCGGCTCAATGATCCGGTAGCGAAATATCTTCCGGAGTTCGCGCAGAACGGCAAGGAAGACATTACGGTGCGGCAGTTGCTCGTGCACTACTCCGGTCTGACTGAGGATTTGGATCTGAAGGATAAGAACTCTCCCGTCAAATGGGAGGGGAAAGACACCGCGTATCAGTTGGCCTTCGAGGAGAAGCCGGCGTTTCCGGCCGGGTCGCGCTTTTTGTACAGCGATATCAACTTCATCACGCTGGGCGCTTTGGTGGAACGGGTTTCGGGCGAGCCGCTGGATGTGTATGCGTCTCGGAATGTGTTCCAACCGCTCGGCATGATGCATACCCGGTATCTTCCGCCGAAGGCTTGGAAAGCCAAGATCGCGCCGACTGAGTACGACGACAACCACATTATGCTACGGGGCGTGGTGCATGATCCAACGGCGCAGCGGATGGGCGGGGTTGCCGGACACGCCGGGGTTTTTTCGACGGCGGACGATTTAGCAAAGTTTGCGCAAGCGCTCTTGAGCGGCGGCGGCAAGGTTTTGGCGCGCGTCACGGTGGAGAAGATGACCACGCCACAGCAGCCACCGAATGCAACGGCGGTGCGCGGATTTGGCTGGGACCTGGACTCGCCGTTCTCGAGCAATCGCGGGGAGCTGCTACCGGTGGGCTCTTATGGGCACACGGGTTTTACGGGAACGTCGTTGTGGATTGATCCGGCGACCGATACCTACATCATCCTGCTGACGAACGCCGTGCACATGCGGACTGTGCGGAGCGAGGGTGGCAGTGCAATCGCGTTGCGTACGAAGGTGGCCTCGGCCGTGGCTGCGGCTCTGCATTTGACGGTGAGCGAGCAGGAACGTCTGCGGCTGGCGAAGATAACGGGATACAACGAGAGCATGGCTGCCGGGCGCCGCGTGAATGAGCGCAATGGCGTGGTGAAGACGGGCATCGATGTTTTGGAAGAGAGTGGATTTTTGCTACTAGGCGGGGCAGCGGGCGGAACAGCAGGCGGGACTTCGAGCGGGACAGCGAGCGAAGACCCAACAAACTTCCCGCGCAAACGCGTGGGGCTGCTAACGAATCAAACGGGAGTCGACAGCCAAGGACGACGGACCATTGACGTGCTGAACAGCGTACCCGGCACGACACTGACTGCGATTTTCAGTCCGGAACATGGCGTCGAGGGAACGCTGGATACGACCTCCGTCGGAAACACGAAAGATGTTACGACGGGAGTACCGGTCTATAGCGTCTATGGCGGGACGGATGCAGCGCGGCGGCCATCGATGGATGTGTTGAAGACTCTGGACATTCTGGTCATCGATTTGCAAAACGCGGGCGCACGGTTCTACACCTACGAGACAACGCTTGGCTACTTTCTCGAGGCCGCGGCTAAGGCGGAAATCCCAGTGCTGGTGTTGGATCGCCCGAATCCGGTTACGGGATCCATCGTGCAGGGGCCGGTCGGAGATATGGGGCACGAGACTTTCACCAACTACTTCCCTCTCCCCGTACGGCATGGGATGACGATGGGCGAACTGGCGCAGATGTTCAATGAGGAACGCGGCATCCACGCCAAGCTTTCCGTCAGCCCGATGCAGGGGTGGATGCGGGGCGACTGGTTCGATGAAACCGGGCTCTCCTGGGTGAACCCATCGCCGAACCTGCGCAACCTGACCGAAGCGGCGCTGTACCCCGGTGTGGCGCTGATTGAGGGGACGAACGTTTCCGTGGGCCGCGGCACCGACACGCCGTTTGAAGTGGTGGGCGCGCCTTGGGTGAACGCACGCGAACTGGCGCAGTATCTGAACGGGAGGAGCATTCCAGGTGTGCGGTTTGTGCCCGTCAGCTTTACCCCTGCCTCCAGCAATTATTCCGGAAAAGCCTGCCCGGGCGTGAATCTGGTGCTGCTCGACCGCAACGTGTTCGACGCACCGGAGCTGGGCGTGGAGCTGGCGCTGGCTTTCGCCAAGCTCTATCCGCAATTCCGAATAGAAGCAGTGAAAGACTTGCTGGTGAACGCGGCGGCCTACGAAGCCCTGGTCGCGGGCCGTGACCCTCGCCGAGTGGCTGACGACTGGCGCGAGGGCCTTGAGGCGTTTCAAAAGACCCGGGAGAAGTATTTGCTCTACAAGTAGGTGGGCGGGTCAACCCGGAACGAGTAGACTGCATCCGAGCCTAGAAAGCGGCTCGGGGTGATTCTGGAGGATCTATGCAGCGCTGGAGCAAGGGGTGGATGGTATCGGGCTTGGGCTGTGCGATGGCCGTCGCCTGCTGGGCGCAAGCGCAGGACGACGCTAAACCGGCGTTGGAGGAGCGGAAGCCTCTCGAACGGCCACAGAGGCCCGAGAACAAGGTGTCGATCCCGGCAGGGGCAGAGATCTTGCTCCGTCTGGAGCATGCGATTACCACCAAGAGCGCGAAGGTGGGCGATCCGATCTATGCGGTCACGGCCTTCCCTTACGCGGTGGATGGGCAAATGCTGGTACCAGCGGGGACTTACGTACAGGGACGAATCAGCGCGATTCAGCGGCCGGGGCGGGTCAAGGGCCGGGCTGAGCTTCTATTTCACTTCACGACTTTGATTTATCCCAGCGGATACACGGTGCTTTTGCCCGGGGCAGTCGACAATGTTCCGGGCATGGAGCATTCGAAGATGAAGAACGAGGAAGGCACAATCCGGCAAGACAGCGACAAAGGCCACGATGTGGCAACCGCGGCCGAAGCAGCGGCCACCGGCGGATTGATTGGCGCGGCGGCGGGCGGCCTCAAGGGTGCGGGCATCGGCGGCGCGGGTGGAGCCGTTGTGGGAACCGCAATCGCGCTGTTTTCGCGCGGGAAAGACTTGCGGCTGGAGCAAGGAACGTCGATCCAAATGGTGGTGCAGCGCGCGATCGATATTGATGCAAATCGTATCGTGGGAAGGCCGCTGCGCGGCGATCTGCAACGATACGATCCGCAGTAGTCCGCGCTGCGCGCGCGCTCCTATTTCAGAACAAAGAGTGCGTTGACATGCGCCGTGACCACAATCGTCTGCGGGGTGAATTCCGCGGTCGGCGCGGCTTCAGCCTGAGCACGCAGCGCTCCGGCCAACATGGGCACGGGGCCACGCGCCATGTTGGCGATCACCCGAACCTGCTCAAACGTATCCACGGAAGCGTAGGAGAGCGCGCCGAGCGCGCGGCCTCCAGCCCTGGCAATCGTCGCGGCCGAATCATTGGCGCGGCGGTATGCGTCTTCTACAGCCTTCTGCTTGGCGGTGTCGATATTCTCCAGCGTGTAGCTCAGCGACTGGTTGTCCGTAAGGTCGGTATCGGCGAGCTGCTGGACGATTGGACCAATCTTGTTGAAGTCTTTCAGTTTGAGGGTGGTGCTCGCATTCACGCGGTAGCCCACCAGTTTTCGCTTGGGCTGCTTCCAGTCGTAAACGGGCTCGACGGAAAGATATCCGATCTCGGCTGATTTGGGATCGACGCCGACGGCGCGAAGGATTTGGCGGAATTGATCTGCGTTCTTGGAGGCGTGCTCATAGGCGGCTTTCGAGGAATCCTCCTGGGCAGAAATGTTGAATTGCAGCAGAGCCGTATCGGGCTGGGCCTCGTACTTGCCCTCGGCACTGACGTAGACGGTGTTGGCCTGGGCGGCAATGGCAGGGTGTTCCTGCGCGGCGGCGAGGCCATTCCATAATAGGCACGCGCTGAAAACTACGACGGCTGCGGGCGATCGCTTCGACATACGTTCTCCTTCGACATGCGTTCTGCTTCGACGGAATTCAGTATATGCATGCGAGCTCAGGCCAGCTAGGCCAGCGTGGTCACCGGGGATGAGGGTTCTTTCTCGTTGCTCCTCCCGGCCTTCGGCGCAACCACCCAGGCCAGGCCGAGCGCGGCGAGCAACAGAATTGCCGACAGGAACCAAGGAGCTCCGGGGATGAAACGGCTGGGGGCAATGTAATAGGCGAACACGGCAGCAAATACTCCGGGCCCGACAATCATGGCTATCCCACGCAGCGATGCGACCGCGCCTTGCAACTCTCCCTGCTCGGATACGGAAACGCGGCGCGTCATCAGGGTTTGGAGGGGTGGAGCGGCCAACCCCCATAGCGCATTCACAGGAATGACGGCTACGAACAGCCACCCTGTGGTAGAGGCGCCAAACAAGGCAAATCCCAAAGCGCCGAGGAACAGACCGAGGAATAGCGTGGCGCGTTCTCCGAAGCGCTTCACCAGCGTGCCCACCATCCCGGCAGAGACGATCATCGTGGTGATACCGACTACCGCGAGCGAATTACCCACGTCGCGTTCGTTCCAGTTGTAGCGCAGCGTGGCATAGAGCACAAAAACCGTTAGATAGACTTCGTGCGCCAGATAGTTGAGAAAGCTGACGCTGGCCAGACCGAACAGTTCGTGGTGCGAGCGCAGGAGTTTGAGCGCTCCGAGCGGGTTGGCTTTTCCCCACATCATTTTCAAAGGACGGCGCTCCGGTGGCAGGGACTCGGGCAAGATGAAGAATCCGTAGACAGCATTCAACAGGCTGAACGCGGCTGCGGTCCAGAAAGGCAGGCGCAAATCGATGTGACCCAGCCAGCCCCCTACGGCCGGTCCGAGGATGAAGCCCAGGCCAAAGGCGGCGCCAAAGATGCCGTAGGCGCGAGAGCGAGTTTCCGGTGTGGTCACGTCGCTAATGTAGGCATTGGCCGTCGGGCCGCTGGACGAGGTGACGCCGGAGAGCAGGCGTCCGACGAAGAGCCAGGCAATCGTGGGTGCCAGGGCCATGATGATGTAGTCGAGACCAAGGCCGAAGTTCGACAACAGGATGATGGGCCGTCTGCCGTAGCGGTCGGAAAGCACGCCAATTACGGGGGCAAAGAAGAACTGCATCATCGCCCAAACCGTGACAAATAGACCCAGATACTTCGTCGACCGGCCGATGTCCCCGTGCAGGAAGTTGGTAATGAGCCGGGGTAAAACCGGGATGATGATGCCGAACGCCAGCATGTCGAGCAGAACGGTTACGAAGACAAAGCTCAGTGCAGCGCGGCGTTTGCTCTCCAAAACTTAGATCTCCTGGCCTTCGATCTCCATGGGGCTGACCTAAGAATAGCTGACCTAGACCGATTTAGGGGGCGCGGTGGTGCGCTTTGCCTTTTTGCCTTTTGGCGGGCGAGGACGCCCGCGCTGCGCGGAGCTAGCGCCGAGCTAGCTGGATGGCGTGGTCGAGACGGATTTCGAGGATTGTGCCCTTCTCCAGGCGAACGCTTTTGTCCGCGAAGAATCCGGCTACGCCACCGATGCGGGACCACGGCGAATGCGGCTCGTCGATGGAATCAGAGCTGGACTTGGACTGGTGCGATGCCGCCTCGATGGAGCCATCGTCGTCGCCTTTCACGCCGTGTTCCCCGGGAACACCAGTGACTGAGGCCATCAGCGGCTCCCATCCTCGTTGGGACTGAACGCCGTCGAAGCTCAAAAGTAAGCGCGGGTGGAAACCCTCGGAGGCGCGGCTGATGTGGCCGCGAATCGCGCTACCCCGAGGAATCATATTTCCATTGGGAGCGATGAGGTCTTCGGCCAAGGAAGCCTTAAAGTGCTGGCCCGGTCGAGCCGTGCGGGTTTCGAGCCGCTGCCCAAGCCGGATGAGAACGTTCTTGCCCTCGGGAATTTCGTTCGAACTCGCCGGCGGAAATGGCGCGACGGCGTGGTTCTGCGCGGACAACAGGCCGCCACCGAGAAGCAGTGTTAGCCAACCCAAATATAGTTTGCGAAAGCGTGCCATGGGCCACCCTCTTGAAGAATCCGCCCGCCGGAAGCGTGCCTGCTTCTTGGGTTGGATGGGTGGAAGGGCAAAAACGCTGCCTGACCGTCCTCGAATGAGTATCCTCGAATGACCGTCCTCGAATGACGTGGGGAAATGAATGACGTGGGGAAATGACGTGGGGAAGTCGCTACTTGCCGAGGGTAGCGCCAGAAGAGTAACCGAACTTGTGAATTTGATTGTCAATCTCCCTGCGCAGATCGTCCCAGATATGGTCGGGCATGGCCAGGAAAGTGGCCACCACGTCGGGATCAAACTGGCGCCCGGAGAAGCGTTGGATTTCCTCCTTGGCGGCCTGCAAACTCTGCTTGGGACGGTAGGGGCGATCCGAGGTGATGGCATCGAGCGTGTCGGCAACGGAGAAGATACGGGAGCCCAGGGGAATTTCCTCGCCACGCAAACCGCGCGGATATCCCGAGCCATCCCATTTTTCCTGGTGGGAATAAACGATGTCGGAAGCCTCGGCCAGAAATGGAATTTTGCGCAGCATTTGATAGCCGTGGTAACAGTGCTCGCGCATGATGCTGACTTCTTCAGCCGTGAGCGGTCCCGGCTTGCGCAGGATGCCGTCAGGAATGGCCATTTTGCCGATGTCATGCAGGAAAGCGCCGCGAGCGATAACGCGAACCTGTTCGTCGGAGAGGCCGCGATGACGAGCCATGGCGATGGTGAAAGCTGTTACCCGTTTGGAATGTCCCTCGGTTTCAGCGTCCTTCAAGTCAAGAGCGTCACCCAAAGCTTCCAGCGTAATGTCGTAGGAGCGTTCAAGACCCGACATCGCCGAGCGCAACTGCTCGGTGCGGGCCGCGACCAGGGATTCGAGATTGGTCTGGTAGGTACGGTTTTCCGTTTTGAGGCGCCGATTTTCGAGAGCGCGCCGGACGGTGGCCAGCAACTGCTCACGTTCGAAAGGCTTCAGAAGGTAGTCGTAGGCGCCGTTGCGAATGGCCGCCAGAGCCACGGAAATGTCATGCACGGCCGTGACCATGACGACCGGCATATCTGGATACTTTTCCTTGGTGCGTTCCAGAAGGCCGATGCCGTCCATATCCGCCATCATCAAATCGGAGAGCACGAGCTCGAACGAATCCCCGGTAAGGAGAGCAAGCGCCTGCTTACCGGAGGCCGCCTGCTGGCATTGGTAGCCGCTGGATTGCAGCATGGCGCTGACAATTTCGCGGATCGGCTCTTCGTCGTCCACGACTAAAATACGTTCGGTTGCCATAGGGAAAGACTTCTACAATTCTACCCTAGAGGTTCAGGGCGGCCTTACCCGAAGGTAACCCACACCTTCGATGGTAACGAGGCCGGGCCTGGTTATTCGTGATATACCACGGGTAGCCCTCCCCCCCGGACCGCCAGAACTGAACAACACCCCATGCCCTACGCCCACATGCGTGCCTGGCTCACAGGCCTGGAACCGCTGGTACCCCAGTTGACGCCGTCGGCGTTTGCCGCCCTCATAATGCTGGCGGCAAGCTTGCTGATATTTCGAACGTTCCGGGAGCGCTACCTGCTGGTTTGGATTTTCGGATGGGTGGTGTATCTTGCGGCGCGTACCGCGGCTTCGGGCGGAATGGCGGTTTTGCCGCTGCGCTATTCCCAGGCCGTGGGTGAAACGGGATTTGTGCTGGCCGTTTGCATCTTCGCGGCGGCGATCCTGCTTTCCGTCAGCGCGCGGCGGGCGCTGCTGGTGGTTCTGTTCGTTGGCTCCTTAGCGGTAAGTGCGTCGGCCGTGCAGGCCGTGCTCTGGCCCGGGCAAGTGATCCTCCGCGCATCCCTGGAAGTTCTGTACCGGGTTATCACGTTTGGATCGGCGTTCTACCTGCTGGCTTCAATCCGGGGAAAGTGGCGAATTGGGCCCATCTCGCTGGCCATCTCCCTGATGGCGTTACACCTTGACTGGGGGCCGCTGGCGGGGCATCCGGCGCCCGGGGCGGACCTGATCATTGATCTGATATTCGGTTTGAGCATGTTGATGGTCGTGCTCGATCAGTACCGTGACCGCACGCTGCGGTTGGCGGCCGTGACGGCACTCACTTCGTCCATTGCGCGGGCGCAGCATCCTGGAACCATGCTGCTTTCGACGCTGGACGAACTGGTGCGGCTGATGAACGCCAAGGGGGGATGGTTTCGGCTTCTGGAAAACGGCAGTCTCAAGCTGGTGCAGCACGTGGGCGTTTCTGAAGCGTTCACGCAGAGCAGCCAAGTCACGACTCTCGACGAGGCTACGGAGAAAATCCTGCACACCGGGTGGCCGGTGGCGCAGCGAGTCGCCACGCTCCATCCCAGTTTGCGCGGCCCGGCGCTGGCCGAAGGCTTCCATCACATCCTTCTGGTCCCCATCCGCGGCAAGAAAACCATCCTGGGCACGCTTTCGCTGGCGTCCAGACGGGCTCGCTCCTACAGCCGGGAAGAGCTAGAGTTCCTCTCCACCAGTGCGAACCAACTGGGCATCGCCGCGGAGAACCTGCGCCTGCGGGAACAGATTGTGCGTTCGCAGCGGCAATGGTTGAACACCTTCGACTCCATCGAAGACATGATTTTGCTGCACGACGCGAACCACAAGATTCTGAAAGTGAATCGCGCGTTGATGCGGCGACTGAAGTTGCGTCCGGCGGAAATCGTGGGCAAGCTGTGCGAGGAGGTGCTGCCGCAGCACGCAGCGTGGAAAAACTGCCCCTATTGCTTGAAGGACGAAAAAGGGTTGTCGGAACATCCCGATCCATGCCTCGGGGGATTTTCGCTGGTTTCAACTTCGTCCTACCGCGAGCATGGCCAGGAACGGCGGGGAACGATCCACGTAATTCGCGATACCTCGGCGCGGCGGGCTGCGGAAGAGAAATACCGCATGCTGTTCGAGCAGGCGCAGGAGGGTGTATTCGTCGCCGACCCGAAGGGCAAGCTGCTCGATTGCAACGACGCGTTTGTGCGGATGCTGGGCTACTCCAGCCGCGACGAGCTGATGGCGCTGCACATGGACAACGGGGTTTATACGTCGACCGAGCAGCGCGAGTCGATCCGTATTGAGC
>Ga0137418_10005498_pt1 | contig 11621 bp, 12 predicted proteins | sample CZODoug3_1_2_16f_FD_122242 | JGI IMG/M metagenome (GOLD analysis project Ga0137418, IMG submission 122242) | Vadose zone soil fungal communities from Angelo Coast Range Reserve, California, USA - CZODoug3_1_2_16fungal (Hybrid Assembly) | ecosystem: Environmental > Terrestrial > Soil > Vadose... | reverse complement strand
GACAACGCCATCACCCGGACGATCTCGCGCACCATCATCACCCACGGCTGCACCCAGACGATGGTGACCTCGATGCTCGTGTTCGGGGGAGCGGCCCTGCACTACTTCGCGCTCGCCCTCACGATCGGCATCTGTTTCGGGATCTATTCCTCGGTCCTGGTCATGGCGCCGATCGTGCGCTGGCTGGGCATCCGGCGAGAGGACCTGGTGAAGCCGCTCAAGGAAAAGAAAGAGGAGGCGGTGATCTGAGCGTTGGGTCGCTGGAATAAACCGCCGCCGGAAACTGTTATGCCACCCATGCGGCGAACGCCGCTACAATGACGTCCGCATGTCCCTACAACTGAGGAGAAATCTAATGAAAAAAAGGCTTATGCTGGCCGGATTCGCCCTGGCGCTCGGGGCGGGATACACGCTCACCGCTTTCTCGCAGGTCAAGCCCGAGATCATGGTCAAACAGCGCCAGGCGGCGATGACCCTGCAGGGTAAGTACATGGGCCCGCTGGGCGGAATGGCCGCGGGCAAGGTTCCCTACAACGCGGACACTGTCGCGTTCAACGCGGCCATGCTCGACGCCCTCAGCAGGATGCCCTGGGACGGCTTCGCCGAGAGCAGCAAGGACGCGGGGGTGAAGACCGCCGCTCTGCCGGCGATCTGGAGCGAAGGGGCCAAGTTCAAGGAGGCCCAGGACAACTTCCAGAGCGCCGTGCAGGCACTCGTAAAGGTGAGCAGAAGCGGCGACGAGGCGGCCATCAAGGCAGCGATCGGCGCCACCGGCAAGGCCTGCGGCGCTTGCCACCAGAATTTCCGCGAGAAACAGAACTAGAAATCGCTGCTAGCCGAGAGCCCCGCCCTGCGGGGCTTTCTCTTTCTGGGTCGTTTGCTATGCTTGACGGCGTGCTCAGGTACGCTCGATCCCCGAATCGGCTGCTTCTCGGGCTCGTGCTCGGCGCCGCGCTCGGCAGCGCCTTCGCTCAAGGCGATGCGAAGCGGGGCGAATATCTCGCCAAGGCCGCGGGCTGCGTCGGCTGCCACACCGAAGAGAAGAAGGACGCCGTTCCCTTCGCCGGCGGCCGCGCGCTCAAGTCGCCCTTCGGGACGTTCTACGGCCCGAACATCACGCCGCACCCGCAGGCGGGGATCGGGCGCTGGACCGAGGCCGATTTCTTCCGCGCGATGCGCGAAGGCGATCGGCCCGACGGCAAGAACTATTTCCCCGCCTTTCCCTACCCCTCGTTCACGAAGATCGTCGACCGCGATCTGCGCGACCTGTGGGCCTTCCTGCGTACCCTGCCGCCGAGCGCCCGTGCAAACCAGCAGCACGACCTGCGTTTTCCTTTCGGCTGGCGCTTCCTGGTCACGTTCTGGAAGTGGTTCTTCTTCACTCCCGGCCCTCTCACGAATCTCCCGGGGCTCTCGGACATCGCCAACCGCGGCGCCTATCTGGTGCAGGCCCTCGGCCATTGCAGCGAGTGCCACACGCCGCGCAATTTCCTCGGCGGGCCGAAGACGAGCCGCTTCCTCGCCGGCGGCAAAGGGCCCGACGGCAAGGATGTTGCGAATCTCACCCCGACTGGGCTCAAAAAGCAGAGCGACAAGGACCTGCAATACTTTCTGACAACCGGCCTCACCACCGAGGGCGACGTCCCGGCCGAGACGATGGGCGAGGTGATCACCAACACCACCAGCCAGCTCACGCCGTCGGACCTCGACGCGCTGATCGCCTACCTGCGCACGCTGCCGCCGCTTCCCAGCGAGAAGAAGTAAAACCGGGGACAGACCACGGTTTTCATTGCTTTCCCCGCAGATACCTGACTAGAACAACGCTTCCTCTCCACCGGAATGCCGGGGGAGCTCGCTCGGTCGCCCCGGCTTACCGGGCCCGGCGCGGCGGCCGAGGGCAACCGCCATCTCCTTCCTGAAGCGCTCATTGCCGAGCGCGTAGCCCGCGTTGACCGATGTGCGGATTTCCTCCAGCTCCATCGGCTCCGGTTCGCCGCGGAACAGCTCCAGATACGCTGCTCTTCTGTTCACCTCGTCCGGACCAAGCGCAAGAAATATGGGATGGGGAGTGATCAGATCGCCGCGCTGGCCTAACGCGTTCGCGCCGAAGCTCGACCAGGGGTAGGCACCGGGAGCGTCGACCATACTGGCGCGCACTGGATTGAGCTCGATGTACCGCTGGCAACGCAGCAGATAGGTTTCGGCCTGAACGATGCTTGACCGGAAACGTCCTTCCCACAGCGTGCCGCTGCGATCGTAGACGCGATTGACGTATTGCACGTAGCGCTGTCCCAAGTGCTTCATCAACAGCGAGGCCCCATCGGGCCGGCCCGGCGTGAGCAGCAGGTGCACGTGGTTGGTCATCAAGACATAGGCGTGGATCGAGCACGTGTAGCGCGCCGCCAGCTCTTCCAGATGGTGGAGATAGCAGCCGTAGTCGTGATCGGCAAAAAAGCAGGCGCTGCGATTGTTCCCACGCTGGATGACGTGCAGCGGGGCACCGGCAATGCGTAAGCGAGCGCGACGGGGCATGGCGAGTATGTCGGTCCTCTCGATAGCCCTCTAACGCCCCTGCAGTCGTCAGGCTTACAAACCGTGGTCTGTCCCCGGTTTTCGGCTTTCGCGCCGGATGCTGTAGTACGTCCCGGCGAAGATCACCGCCGCTCCGAGCAGGATTGGCATTTCCAGGGGCTCGCCGTAAAAGAGCATCCCCACCACCGCGATCAGCGGGAGCCGTAGAAAGTCGATGGGAACGACGAGCGTCGCGTCGGCGATGCGCACTGCGCGCGTGAGGCAGAAATGCGCTGTCAGGCCGGCCGTGCCGACCAGGAGGATCCACGGCAGGTCCCTTAGCTGGGGTGCGACCCAGTGAGGCAGCGCGGGCACCAGTGCGAGCGGGAGCTGCACCGCCGCCATGTAGAACACCACCGCGAGCGCCGAGTCGCTCGCGGACAGGCGCTTGGTGGCGACATTCATCGAGGCGTAGGCGAACGATCCGGCGAGCATCACGAGCGCCGCGGGCTGCACCAGCGCGAAGCCGGGCCGCAGGATGATCAGGACGCCGGCGAGTCCGAGCACGAGCATGACGACCCGACCGCGATTGAGACGCTCTCCAAGGATCAGCGTCGCGAGGATCGCCGTCCACACTGGCATCGTGAATTCGATCGCAAAAACGGTCGCAAGGGGCAGCATCGCGATCGCGTACACCCATGCATACTGGCCGCCCAGGTGCAGCACGTTGCGCAACACGTGCAAGCCGAACCGGCGGGTGCGCAGCCGGCTCAGGCCGAAGCGCGGCAGCACCGCGAGCACGAGAACGAGCGAGACGAGGCTGCGCAGGGCGAGGATCTCGAAGTTGCCCATCGTGCGCAGCAGCTCGCGCACCGAGACAGCCATCAGCGAGAACGAGAGCAGAGCCCCGACCATCCACAATGCGCCGCGCAGCGCGGCGGGTAGTCGGGACAAACCGTGGACAGACCACGGTTTTGCTGTTTCTATGTTCACCGGTCGATTGACGACAAGTTGGAAACCGTGGTCTGTCCCCGGTTTTCCTCAGCCACGCGCCGGGAAATCGCTGCGCTCGAGAAGGCGCGAGACGGCGTAGCCGAACACGAGCCCCCAGAACGGCGCCCCGATATTGAAGACCGCGATATCGGCGACGGTCACGAGAAAGGTCACCAGCGCGCCGAGCGCGAAGCGGTCCCTGAAGCTCACCGTGAACGCGGTCTGCAGCACGCGCAGCATCGCGAGGCCCGCGAGCGCGGCGATGAAGGCCTTGGGCGCGGTGAGCATCAGGCGCGTGAAGAAGGGCGCGAAGAGCCCGAAGGCGAGCGCGAGCACGCCGACCAAGATCCCAGCGGTATAGTGCCGGCGCCTCTCTCCGGAAGACGAGATGATCGCGTTCACGGGGCCGGTGAGGCAGGTCGAGACCGATCCGACGAAGGCCGTGACGATAGCACCGGCGCCGCACGCGGCGGCTATCGCATCGACCGGCGGCGAGTGACCGGCGGAGCGCAGCACCGTGATCCCCTGCCCGTTCTGCACCACGAGCACGGTGATCGCAAGCGGCACAACCAGCTCGACCATCGCTCGCCAGGAAAACACCGGCGCGTAAAGATTCGGATGAGCCAGCGCGACCGTCTGCGGCGCAGCCGAGAATTTTCCGAGGACGACTATCATGACGAGTCCGAGCACGAGCGCGCCGATCAGCGGCGGAAAGAGGCGCGTCAGCCGCTGCGAGGCGCCGAGCGCCAGGAACGCGGCCGCCATCGGCGCCGCGATCCAGAAATCGTCGCGGATGGCGAATATTAGATCCAGGCCGAATCGCAGGAACACGCCCGCCACCATGCCCATCACGATCGGCATCGGCACCGCTTCCATCGCCCGCCGCACCCAACCGGACAGCCCCAGCGCGAGCATAAGGATCCCGGTCGCGATGTACGCGCCGATCACCTCGGCGTAGCTCAGATGACCGAGCGCGGGCCCGACCAGAACTGCTCCTGGAATGGTCCAGAAAAAAACGAGCGGCTGGCGGTAGAACCAGCAGAAAGCTATGCTGATCAGGCCGTTCACGAAAAACGCACCGAAAATCCACGAGGACAAGTCCGAGGGCGTGAGCCCTCCGCGCGTGCCCACCGCGAGGATGATCGCCACCGGGCCCGAGGCAGCGAAGATGAACGCGACCAGGCCGCTCACGAAGTAGACGCCGCCGAAGTCGGCGAGAACCCGGCGCAAGGCTGGAGGAGTCAAGATCGTCTTCTAGATCTTGCGCGCGAGCTCGGCGGCCTTGCCGATATAGCCGGCGGGCGTGAGCTTGAGAAGCCGTGCCTTCTCGGCCTCCGGCAACTCGAGGCCGCGGATGAAAGCGCGCATCGCTTCGCCGTCCACGCGCTTGCCTCGCGTGAGCTGCTTCAGTTGTTCATAAGCATCGGGAAGACCGTGGCGGCGCATCACCGTCTGCACCGCCTCGCCGAGCACTTCCCAGTTGGCGTCGAGGTCTTCGAGCATGCGCGCGGGATCGGCCTCGAGCTTGCCCAAGCCTTTCTGGCAGGACTCGTAGGCGAGCAGGCTGTGGCCGAGCGCGACACCGATGTTCCTCAGCACCGTCGAATCCGAGAGATCGCGCTGCCAGCGCGACACCGGAAGCTTCTCGGAAAGATGCCGCAGCAGCGCGTTGGCGATTCCGAGATTGCCCTCGGAATTCTCGAAGTCGATGGGATTGACCTTGTGCGGCATGGTCGAGGAGCCGACTTCGCCCGCTTTCGTTTTCTGCTTGAAGTAGCCGAGCGAAATGTAACCCCACAGGTCGCGGTCGAGATCGAGGAGCACGGTGTTGGCGCGCGCGAACGCGTCGAACTGCTCGGCGAAGCTGTCGTGCGGCTCGATCTGGATGGTGTAGGGGTTGAATTCCAGGCCGAGCGATTCGACGAACGCCTTGGCGAATCTCTCCCAGTCGAAGGCCGGATACGCGGCGACATGGGCGTTGTAGTTGCCCACGGCGCCGTTCATCTTCCCGGTCAGCGACACCGAGGCGATCGAGCGCCGCGCCCGCCGCAGGCGATGAACCACGTTCGCGAGCTCTTTGCCGAGTGTCGTCGGCGAGGCGGGCTGCCCGTGGGTGCGCGCGAGCATCGCGGCGGCGGCGAGCTGCCGGGCGAGCGCGGCGAGCGTCTCGATCACGCGATCGAGCGCGGGCAGGAGCACGCGGTCGCGCCCTTCTCGCAGCATCAACCCATAGGCGAGATTGTTGATGTCCTCGGAGGTGCAGGCGAAATGCACGAACCCGGCGACCCGCGCGCCTTCCGGATTGCCCGCCAGACGCTTCTTCAGCCAGTATTCGATCGCCTTGACGTCGTGATTGGTCTCGGCCTCGATCGCCTTCACCTGCGCAGCATCCTCCTCGGAGAACGCGGCGATGATGCGCTCGAGCTCGGCGGTCGTGTCCTTCGAGAAGGGCTTGATCTCGGCGATCGCCGGTTCGGCTGCGAGCGCCAGGAGCCAGCGGATCTCGACCGCGATGCGGTAGCGGAAAAGCGCCGACTCGGTAAAGTAGGCCCGCAGCGGCTCGAGTTGCTTGTGGTAGCGTCCGTCCAGAGGGGATAATGCGCTCAGCGGTGACTGCGGCGGCATCGACGGAGCCCGTATGACGAACAGCGCCAATTTTAACACGCAGGTCAAAACGACCGACTTCAAGCAGCTGCTCGCCGATGTCCGCGCCTGCCGGATGTGCGAGGCGCACCTTCCCAATCCGCCGAGGCCCGTGCTGCGCGCATGGCCCACGGCGCGCGTGCTGGTCGTCGGGCAGGCACCCGGCCGGCGCGTGCACGAGAGCGGCATTCCTTGGAACGACCCGTCAGGCGATCTTCTACGCGAATGGCTGCGCATCGGCCGCGAGGATTTCTACGACGAGCGCCGCATCGCCATCATCCCCGCCGGCCTGTGCTACCCGGGAACGGGCGAATCGGGCGATCTTCCGCCGCGGCCCGAATGCGCGCCGCACTGGCACCCGCGGCTGCGTGCGTTCCTGCCGCGCATACGGCTGACGCTCCTCATAGGCAGCTACGCCCAGGCCTACTACCTCGGCGCGCGCAGAAAGAAGACTCTGGCCCAGACCGTGCGCGCCCGCGACGAATACCTCCCCGAGTTTTTCCCGCTGCCTCACCCGAGCCCGCGCAACCGCCTTTGGATGAAGAAGAACGCCTGGTTCGAGCGCGAAGTGCTGCCGCAGCTGCGGCGCAGGTTCAAAGCCGTCCGCGTGATATAAGCTGATACGAATGAAGCTCATCGGCTCGCTCGCCAGCCCCTATACGCGCAAGGTGCGCATCGTGCTCGCGGAAAAGAAAATCGACTACGACTTCGAGATCGACAACCCGTGGAAAGCCGACGCCAGGGCGGCGAAACTCAACCCGCTCGGCAAAGTACCCGTGCTGGAGCTCGACGACGGCAGGACCCTGTTCGACTCGCGCGTGATCGTCGGGTTTCTGGACAACGCTTCGCCGATCTCACGGCTGGTCCCCGCGGAAAACCGCGAGCGGGTCGAAGCGCGGCGCTGGGAAGCGCTCGCCGACGGCGTGCTCGACGCGGGAGTGCTCGCGCGGATCGAGAACCAGCGCGAGGCGAAGCTCAGGAACGCGCCGTGGATCGAGCGCCAGATGGGCAAGGTCCGCGCCGGGCTCGCCGCGATGGATTCCGAGCTCGGCGACAAGGCCTGGTGCGTGGGGAACGGCTACACTCTCGCCGACATCGCGCTGGGGGTCTGCCTCGGGTGGCTCGATTTCCGCTATCCCAAGACGGACTGGAAGAAGGATCAGGCCAATCTCGCGCGCGCATTCGCGAAGCTCTCGGAGCGCCAGTCGTTTTCCGATACTCTTCCGAAGGAATGATGGCTTCGTCTCGATATACTGAGTTGCGCTCCGAACTTCGATCCACCCGACGACGAACCCAATGCAGGAAATGCTCGCCAATCCCGCCGTGCAGGGCGGCCTTGCGCCTTTCGTCGCCGCGCTGGTCGTCGCCGCGCTCCTCACCCCCTTCCGCCTCGGCGGGCTCGCCGTCGTCGCCGCATTCGCCACCGCGGTGTACTTCATCGCCGGATTCACTTTTTCGCCGCTGACCGCGACGCGCAAGATCATCCTGCTTGGATTCGCCGCGCCGCTGGCGGGCATCGTCATCGATTTCGCTTTGCGGCCGACGCGTTTCGAAGCGGGAATGCTCGCCTTGGCCGGAGCCGCCGCGGCCGCATGGATTTTCTGGCCGGTACTCGCGCAGATGGACCTCGAACGAGGGTTGCTGCTCGGGGGCACCGCCGTGCTCGCCACGGCCTGGACGATAGGGTTCTCGCACAGCCGCCTTGCGGAGGACGGCGTGCGGGCGGGCGCGGCCGGGCTCGCCCTCGGCGCAGGCACCGGGGCGGCGGCGATCCTCGGCGCGTCGTTGACCTACGGTTTGTACGGCTTCGCGGTTGCCGCCGGGTCGGGCGCGTTCCTGCTGGTGCAGATGATCATCGGAAGAAAAACTCACGCGGGCGCGACCTTTATGCTCGCCGCGACCGTCGTCACCATGCTTCTCGCCGCGGCGACCATGATCCTCGCGCAGCTGCCGTGGTACGCTGTCCTCGCGCTCGCGTTCGTGCCGGTCGCGGCGAGCCTGCCGCTGCGCGCGGGTGCGCCGATCTGGCTGCAGGCGGTGCTGCTGTCGTTCCTCGGGCTCGTCGTGGCCGGAATCGCCTGCGCGCTCGCCTGGCAGGCGGGCGGCTGAATCCCAATCAACCCCACACAGAAGGAAGAGAGCATGTCGAATAAATTTGCTGCAGGCCTGATCGCCGCCGCGCTGCCGCTCACCGCGGCCGCGGCACCGGAGTCCTTCACCGTCGATCCGTACCACAGTTTCCCGTATTTCGAGGCGGTGCATCTGGGCACCTCCGTGATCCGGGGGCACTTCGAGAAGATCTCGGGAAAGCTGGTGCTCGACACCGCGGCGAGGAGCGGCGCGATCGAGCTCGCGGTGCCGACCGCGACGCTGACCACCGGGGACAACGACAAGGGCAGCCGCCCGCGCTCGCGCGACGAGCACCTGCGCTCGCCCGACTTCTTCAACGTCGCCGAGTTCCCCGCCATGAGCTACAAGGGCAAGGCGACGAAATTCAACGGCGATGCGCCCGCAACCGTGGAAGGCGAGCTGACGCTGCTCGGCGTGAGCAAGCCGGTCACCCTGACGGTCGAGCGCTGGAAATGCGGACCGGATCCCCGCACCCAGGGCAAGCGCTATTTCTGCGGGGGCAATGCCACCGGAGCGTTCAATCGCTCCGACTTCGGCATGAAGTTCATCGTCGGGCCGGTGAGCGACGAAGTGAAGCTGTGGATGTCGCTGGAGGCCTTCCGCGACTAGGCGCGGCGGACCCTGTGCGTGAAAAAGCCGCACTAGGGCGGCTTTTTCATTGAATGACGCCGCCGCCCAGGCACACCTCCTCGCGGTAGAGAACGACCGACTGTCCCGGCGTCACCGCCCATTGCGGTGTCGAGAATTCCACCTCGAGGTCCTCTTCGCCGACGCGGTCGACGCGGCAAGCCGCGTCGGCCTGGCGGTAACGCGTCTTCGCCCCGTAGGAGGAGCGCGCTTGCGGCGCCGCCCCGCTCACCCAGGCGAGGTCCTCCGCGCGAAGTTTCCGCGACAGCAGCAGCGGATGGTCGTGCCCCTGGACGACAATCAATTCGTTCTTCGCCAGATCCTTGCCGCAGACGTACCAGGGCCCGCCGGCCGAATCCTTCAAGCCGCCGATGCCGACGCCTTTTCTCTGGCCGATGGTATAGAAAGAGAGCCCGATGTGCTCCCCGACGGCCTTGCCCTCGGGCGTGCGCATCGGACCGGGCTTCCTCGGCAGATAGCGGTTGAGGAATTCGCGGAACGGCCGCTCGCCGATGAAGCAGATGCCGGTCGAATCGCGCTTGGCGAAGTTGTGCAGCCCGGCCTCCTTGGCGATCCTGCGCACCTCGGTCTTCTTCATCTCGCCCAGCGGGAACATGACGCGCGTGAGTTGTGCCTGGGTGAGGCGGTGCAGGAAGTAGCTCTGGTCCTTGGCGGAATCGACCGCCTTGAGCAGCTCGACCTTTCCTTCCGTTTCCCGTAGCCGCGCATAGTGGCCGGTGGCGATGTGTTTCGCGCCCAGCGCCAGCGCGTGGTCCAGGAAAGCCTTGAACTTGATCTCGGCGTTGCACAGGACGTCCGGGTTGGGCGTGCGGCCGGCCGAATATTCCGCGAGGAAGGCGCCGAAGACGCGCTCCTTGTATTCCGCCGAGAAATTCACCGCCTCGAGCTCGATCCCGATCACCTCGGCGACCGAGGCGCAATCGACCAAGTCCTGCCGCGTCGAGCAGTATTCGTCGTCGTCGTCCTCTTCCCAGTTCTTCATGAACAGGCCGACCACGTCGAAGCCGCGGCGCTTCAAGAGCAGCGCGGCGACCGACGAATCCACGCCGCCCGACATGCCTACGACAATGCGTTCGCCCGCCATCGACGGACTTTAGGCTACGCGGCGCTGGTTCTTGCGGATGAACTCCGCCATGCGCGCGACGCCTTGCTCGATCGCGGTTTTCGAGGCGGCGTAGGAGAAGCGGATGTGCTGGCCTTCGCCGGGCACGCGCGCGCCGAAGTGGATGTCGGCGAGCACCGCGACCCCGGCCTCGTTGAGCAGCCGCTTCCTGAACTCCTCGGAATCGGCAGCGCCGGTCATGCGGCAGGCCTCGGTCACGTTGGGCCAGGCGTAGAACGCGCCGCCGGGCGTCTTGCAGGAGACGCCCGGGACGCCGTTCAATAGTCCCACGATGAGATCGCGCCGCTCGAGGAACGAGTCGCGCATTTTTTGCGCATCGCCCTGCGGACCGTTGATCGCCTCGACCGCCGCCCATTGGCTCACGTGCGAGGCGCAGGAATCGGTGTTCGTCACCCAGCGCACGAACTGGGAGCTGAGGATCGGGTTGGAGGCAAAGCCGATGCGCCAGCCGGTCATCGCCCAGGTCTTGGAGGCGCCGTCGGAAATGATCGTGCGCTCGACCATTCCGGGGAGCGAAGCGATCGAGCAGAACTCGCCCTCGTAGCAGAGCCGCGAATAGATTTCGTCGGCGTAGATCCAGACCTCCGGATGGCGTCTCAGGAGGGCGGCGATGGCTTCGAGGTCTTTCTTCGCCAGGATCCCGCCGGTCGGGTTCTGCGGCGAGTTGAGAATGACGAGCTTCGTCTTCTTGGTGATTTTCGCCTCGAGCTCGGCCGGATCAAAGGCGAAATTGCGCGCCTCGCGAAGATGCAGCGGCACCGGCACCGCGCCGTTCGCGACGATCTGCGACTCGTAGATGGGAAACCCGGGATTCGGATAGATCACCTCGTCGCCGACGCCGTAGTCGGTGGTGGAAAGGATGGTGTAGGCGATAAAGGGCTTCGCCCCGCCGCCGATCACCACGTCCTCCGGCCGGATCGAAAGGCCGCGCATCTTGCCCATGTAGCGCGCCGCGGCCTCGCGCAGCTCGGCGATGCCGGCCGAGGGCGTATAGCCGTGCTTGCCTTCGCGCACGGCGCGCACGGCCGCGTCCTGAATATTGGCGGGCGTGTGGAAATCGGGCTGCCCGATGCAAAAGGAGATGATGTCCTTGCCCTGGCGAACGAGCTCGTTCACCTCGGCGAGGACGACGAAGGCGTTTTCGGTGCCGAGGTTTTCGGTGCGGCGACTGATCTGGGGCATGGGCGCACGGTCAGGCGATTGCAAGGGACGCCATTTTAGCCTATGCGGCGGCGCCTTCGTGCCCTATCATTGCGCCGGATACGGAGACCCGGATGCTCATCAACTGCGCGGCATATCAGGACGGCAAAAAGCTCGGCGACATCGCGCCCGAGGACATCGGCAAGTACGTCAGCCGCCCGGAATGCTTCGTATGGGTCGCGATGAAGGACCCCGGGCCGGGCGAGCTCGCCGCCATGCAGCACGAGTTCGACCTGCACGAGCTCGCCGTCGAAGACGCGCGTCACGGCCACCAGCGCCCCAAGATCGAGGAGTATGGAGACTCGCTGTTCGCGGTGCTGCACAACATCGAGTTCGTGGGCGGCGAGATCAAGGTCGGGGAGGTCGACATCTT
>Ga0137418_10005497_pt1 | contig 11622 bp, 10 predicted proteins | sample CZODoug3_1_2_16f_FD_122242 | JGI IMG/M metagenome (GOLD analysis project Ga0137418, IMG submission 122242) | Vadose zone soil fungal communities from Angelo Coast Range Reserve, California, USA - CZODoug3_1_2_16fungal (Hybrid Assembly) | ecosystem: Environmental > Terrestrial > Soil > Vadose... | reverse complement strand
GCACCATGCCGGTGAGCACCCCGGCGACCGAGATGTAGAGAATTGTGCAGATCAACAGGGAAGCTATGATTCCGATGGGCAAGTCCCGCTGCGGATTCTTGGCTTCCTGCGCGGTCGTGGAAACCGCATCAAATCCAATGTAAGCAAAAAAGACGTACGCCGCTCCCGCTCCTACCCCGGCAAAACCCATGGGTGCGAAAGTGGACCAGTCACGGCCCCAATTGGAAAAATCGACGTATTGGATTCCCAGGCCGATCACGAAGAGCACCACGGCAACCTTAATGGTCACGATGGCGGCATTGAAGCGCGCGCTTTCTTTTATGCCGATGACCAAGACCGCGGTGATGACGAGCGCGATCAAAAATGCGGGTAGATTGAAGCCGATTTCCGATCCGAAAAGCGTCGGAGCATTGAGAAGCGCGTGCGCCTGCTGAAGCAATTCCGGCGACTGCGCCTTGACGATGGTATCGACCTTGTCGAGGAAGGCCTGCGTGCCTGGCCGCAACGTAGCATCCGAGGCCTGTGCCATCTGACGCGCGACGATCTTCGTAGCGGTGCCCAGCCCGGTCCAATGGTCGTAGGCCAGCCACAATGGCATCTTGATCTTGAAAATATTCAGCAATTCAATGAAGTGGTTGGACCAGCCCGATGAGACCGTGCTGGCGCCCATGGCGTACTCCAGCGTGAGGTCCCAGCCGATGATCCAAGCGAATAGTTCACCAAGGGTAGCGTAGGCGTAGGTGTACGCGCTGCCTGCCAGCGGAATCATGGCGGCAAATTCCGCGTAGCACAGCGCCGCAAACGCGCAGCCCAGTCCGGAGAGCACGAACGAGAGCATCAGGCCCGGCCCGGCATAGTGCGCACCCAGTCCCGAAAACACAAATATGCCAGCACCGATGACCGCCCCCACGCCCAGCGCGGTCAATTGGACCGGACCAAGCGTGCGTTTCAGACTGTGTTCGCCCGCTTCCTTTGCTTCCGCGAGCAACATGCTCATCGGTTTTCTTGCAAACAAGGGGTTGCCCATGCAACTCCTCCTTTAGGGTTTTTCCCGGTTTCCCTGTATTTCCAGGGTGCGTCCAATTTGGCCTTAAGCATTGTAGGGGCGCAGCATGTTGCCCCCTACAAGAAAATTAAGCTATTCCGCGCGGCCGGCTTGAGCGGTCCGCCGCGACCACCATGACCACAGGAGATAGACCGGCAAGCCGATAAGGACAATCACTAATCCCGCGCCCGCTGTCTGCGTTTGATATAGCAGAAGCACCAGCATGATTGCGGCCGCCACCAATACATACAGCATAGGAACGAACGGGTAACCGAACGCACGATATGGCCGCTCGGCATCAGGCCGTTTTGCTCGCAGCACAAAAATCCCTATTATTGTCAAAACGTAGAAGAGCAACGCGGCGAAGACGACGTAATCGAGCAGATTGCTGTAAACATTGCCGTAGGTCACTACTCCAGCGGCACTCACCTTCCGCGTGCGCAGTAGAATCAGGATGGTGATCCAAACCCCTTGACACATCAGCGCCGAGCCGGGTACGCCATTCTTGTTCAGCGCGCCGGTGGATTTGAAGAAAAGCCCATCCCTTGCCATGGCATACGAAACTCGCGCACCGGCCAGAATCAATCCATTGTTGCAGCCAAATGTAGAGATGATGATGGCGACGGCCATGATCATGGCGCCCGTGGGTCCGAAAATGGCGTTTAAGGCCGCGCTGGCCACGCGATCATCAGGAGCGGTCTGAATCTGCACCAGCGGCAACGTGCAAAGATAAGCCAGATTCGCAAGGCAATACAGCGTGATCACGATAATGGTGCCGAAAGCCATGGAGAGCGCCACGTCGCGCTTCGGGTTCTTTACTTCCGCCGCAGTGAAGCCGATATTGTTCCACGCGTCCGCAGAAAACAGCGAACCAACTTGCGCCACTCCAAAGGCCACGAACAGGCCAAACGCGCCACTTGCGGCAGTGACGGCCGGCACAAAGCTTCTCAGGAAATTGGCGCCAGGCTCGATGGACTGCGCGTTGCGAATCGTCCAGAAGTGGCTGAAATTCTCGGTAATGGCCCCGGCATTTCTCCCCACAAAAATGCCCAGGAAAATTAGCCCCAGAAGTGACAGCGTCTTCGCGCTGGTGAAGACATTTTGGATAAGCTTCCCGAGGCGCACGCCCAGCGTATTGATGAACGTCAGAAACACGATCATCAGCACGCCCACCAATTGTTGTATCGAAAGGCTGATCGCGTACTTCGAACCGAGGGCGATGGGGTGAACGATCCATACGTTCGGAGATATCGATGGCAGCAAAACGCCGAGATAGCGCGCGAAACCCACCGCTACCGCCGCGATCGTCCCCGATTGAATCACCAGGAAAAGCGTCCAGCCATACAGAAATCCCCAGAGCGGCGAGTAAGCTTCGCGCAAATAAACGTATTGACCGCCCGCGTGCGGAAACAGAGCGGCCAGCTCGCCGAAAGAAAGCGCGGCAGAAATCGTCAGTAGTCCGGTGAGAATCCAGGTGAGCAGCAGGCCGCCGGCGGATCCGGTTTGCCGCGAAATATCCGCAGCGACAATAAAGATGCCGGATCCAATCATCGACCCTACGACGATCATCGTGCCATCGAACAGTCCAATGGCGCGCACAAAGCGAGGCCCCGATTTTGCACTGGTGTCCGCAAGAGGATGTGTTGTGTCTACCATTCGCCGAATGCCCTCAGCCTGTCGCCGCGTGGTTGGCGGGTCCCAGCAGGTCGATGTATTGCCTGGCGCGCTTCCCAGGTTCCGGGGCGCCCAGGATATCGCTGATAACCGCCACGGAATCGGCCCCTGACTCGATTATCTCAGGAGCGCGCTCCAACGTGATGCCTCCAATAGCTACAATCGGTTTATCAGTTAGCAGCCTGACCTCTCGGATGAACTCTGTGCCCACAACAGGATCGGGATTTGACTTTGTGCCGGTCGAAAAGATGGGTCCGACGGCGATGTAATCCGCAGAAGATGCAGCGGCGCGCCGGAATTGTTCGAGATTGTGCGTGGACACGCCAACGAGTTTCTCTGTTCCAACCACCTGCCGCGCTTTCTCCACCTCTAAATCTTCCTGGCCAACGTGGACGCCGTTTGCTCCCGCAAGGGCCGCGAAATCCGCGCGGTCATTCACCACCACCGAGACCTTCAGCGGTGCAAGCAGCGAAACCAGCTCTCTTGAAGATTCGAAAAGTTCGCGTGGGGATGCCCGCTTGTTTCGGTATTGCAGCAACCGGACACCGGCATCGGCGAGTTTTTGGGCGCACTCTGTTTCGGGAACGGTTAGCAATGCTGCGTCTAATATCACATACAGCCGCGGTAGAACAAGGCGCTTCAACGTTTATTTTCCGTTCGTTCCGAGCAATCTTTCGATGAAGTGGGTATCGAAATTCCCCGCGGCAAAATCCGGATCGGTGAGAATCCGGCGGTGCAACGGGATCGACGTCTTGATGCCTTCGATCACGAACATCTCGAGCGCCCGCTTCATGCGCCCAATTGCTTCGGTGCGGTCGCGCCCCTTGACGATCAGCTTTGCAATCATCGAATCGTAGTACGGAGGAATGATGGCATCTGCATAGGCCGCCGAATCCACACGCACGCCCGTGCCTCCCGGAGCCTGAAACGTCGTAATGCGTCCGGCAGAGGGCACAAACGTCACCGGATCCTCGGCATTGATCCGGCATTCAATAGCATGCCCGGAGTGGTGAATCTCCCCGGTGGCATCCTCCATCCGCTCCCCGGCGGCAATCCGTATCTGCGCCTTGATCAAATCCACTCCCGTGACGAGTTCCGTCACGGGATGCTCGACCTGAATGCGCGTATTCATCTCAATGAAGTACATTGAGCCGTCTTCATCCATCAGGAACTCGACGGTCCCCGCGTTGGTGTAGCCGATCTTTTCCAGTGCCTTCACCACTTTCGTGCCGAGGTCCTTCCGCCGTTTCGCGTCCAGCACCGGCGAAGGCGATTCCTCCACTAATTTCTGGTGCCGCCGCTGGATGCTGCATTCGCGTTCGCCGAGATGGATCACTTTCCCATGCTGGTCGCCCAGCACTTGAAACTCAATGTGGCGAGGATGCTCGAGGAACTTTTCCGCGTAAACGTCCGGCGTGCCAAAGGCTTGCTGCGCCTCGCTACGCGCTGTCTGGTAAGCGGACAGAAGTTCATCCTGCTTGCGCACCACACGCATGCCGCGTCCACCTCCGCCCGCGGAGGCTTTGAGAATGAGCGGATACCCGATGTGCGCCGCCTCTTTGGCGAGTTGCTCTTCCCCTTCAACGATGCCTTCGCTCCCCGGAATGGTGGGCAAACCTGCGGTCTTCACTTCTCGCCGCGCGCGATCCTTTTCTCCCATCATTTCGATGATTTCCGGCTTCGGCCCGATGAAGGTGATTTCCGATGCTTCGCAGACCTTAGCGAAGTTGGCGTTTTCAGAGAGGAACCCGTAGCCCGGATGGATGGCATCCACGTTTGTGATTTCGGCCGCGCTGATCACCTGGGGGATGTTCAGATAACTCTCGCTGCTCCGGGCCGGTCCGATGCAAACTGCCTCATCGGCAAACCGGACATGGAGCGAGTTACGGTCCGCTTCGGAATAAACGGCAACCGTGGATATCCCCAATTCCTTGCAGGCGCAAATGACCCGCAGGGCGATCTCCCCGCGATTGGCAACTAGGATTTTCTGGAACATGGTCTGGCGTGCCGGCTACTTCTTCCGGCTCGGACGGATGCCAAAGAGAGGCTGCCCGTATTCGACCGGCTGTCCATTTTCGACGAAGATCCGAATGACTTCGCCGGTGGCGTCGGATTCGATCTCGTTCATCAGCTTCATCGCTTCCACAATGCAAAGGGTCTTTCCCGTCTCCACGTACGAGCCTACCTTCACAAAAGCCTCTGTCCCGGGGCTGGGCGACTCATAAAACGTCCCCACGATCGGGGACTTGACCAGGTGTAGATCTTCGGTGGAACGCCCCTCAGTAGGAGCCGGAACGCCGCCTGCCGATTCGTGCGGAGCTTCCACCGACCCTGGAACGATAATCTCCGGCACGGCCATTACCCGTGGAGCGGCAACCACCACCCCGGCCGAGGGCTTGCGCAGCCGGATCCGCAAATCACCCCTGGAATATTCAAACTCTTCTAGATTGTGCTCCGTCATGAACTGAAGGAGCTGTTCGATCTGCTGAATTTCCGGATTGGCGAACGATGGACTGGACTTTGTAGGCTTTTTGCGTTTCATGCCTGCTCTAGATCTCGATGAGATCCCGCGGTGAGCGGGTCAGTACTTCCGTATGGTCGGCGTGAACGGCGACATCGTCTTCAATGCGAATCCCCCCGATGCCTGCCGAATATACGCCAGGTTCAATGGTGATTACGTTTCCCGGCTCCAGGCGCTTCTTCTGCCCCCGCGCCACCCGGGGATCCTCGTGCACTTCGAGTCCAAGCCCATGGCCCGTGCTGTGAACAAAGAGATGGTCTAGGCGATACCCGGCTAGGACTTCCCTCGCCGCCCTATCGATATCCCCACAAGCCACGCCGCTCTTTGCAGCCGCGATCGCTGCTGTCTGGGCCTCCAAAACCGCCCGATACCAGGTCCGAATGCGTTTTGGGGCCCGCCCCAAGTACACTGTGCGGGTAATGTCGCTGCAATAGTGGCCGAGTATAACACCCAGGTCCAGCACGACCAACTCATTTTTCCTCAGTCGTTTGGCCGTGGGGCGCGCATGCGGCAGGGCGGCTCTCTCTCCAAATGCGACTATGGTTTCAAACGCCGGTCCCGACGCGCCTTTCTTTCTCATTTGATATTCGATCTCGGCTCCCACCTCAAATTCTCGAATCCCCGGTTTTAGCAGACCGATTGCCTGTTGCACAACCTCACCCGCCAGGATGGCCGCACGTCGCATTTGCGCTAGCTCTGCCGCATCCTTGCGAATCCGAAGGCTCTCCACCTTGCCCAGAGCCGGAATCCAGCGCACTCGCGCACCAGCCGCTTTGCGAAGGCTCTGCAGCTGCGCCACCATAACCTGGGAGGGATCGAATCCCACCCGCTTGGAATGCGAATCCTTCAAGAATTGGCCGACCGATTCAAACAGGGAGCCTTTCTGCTGGAGGATGCGGACTCCAGACGCCTCCGCTCGGCCCTGCGCCATGAATCGGCCGTCCGTAATCAGGTTGGTGCGCTTCCTCGACACCACCAGAGCACCGGACTCGCCCGTGAAGCCGGTCAAGTAATACCAGTTGGCGGGGCTGGTTATCAGCAGCGCATCGATTTTCGCGTCAAGAAGGTTTGAAGTCAGGCTGTCGCGGCGTCGATGCAAGAGTGTCTTCATAAATGGAACGAGGAGACCATAGTCTCCTCGTTTCCGGCCTCGGTTGAAAGAGTATTTCCTGAATCACCCGGGGATAATCCGCGGAGTCAGGAAGAACATCAGTTCCTGCGACGTGGTCGTAATGTTGGTCCGCTTGAAGAGATGCCCGATCAGCGGCAAGCTGCCCACGAGCGGAACCTGTTGGATGTCCGTGCGCTGCGAGGAGATGATAATACCGCCGATTACGACGGTCCCGCCATCTGCCACAGTCACTTTGGTTTCCGCCGACTCGGTATTCAGAGCGGGGATTCCCGACACGCGAGGGATACCGGCATCGATCTGCGTGTTCTCAACGAGCACGTCCATGAACACCGTGCCTTCGGCGGTGATTTGCGGCGTCACTTCCAGTTTCAGCACGGCGTCAATGAACTGCACCGAGATTGTGTTATTGATCGTCGTCTGAATCGGGATCTTAGTTCCCTGCTTGACCGTCGCCTTCTCGTTGTTCTGAGTAATGACCTTGGGCTTTGAAAGAAGCTTGCCGACGCCTTTGGCTTCTGCCGCAGTGATGAAGAAGTCGACCGCAAAGTTAGGTGAACGGTGCCCCAGGAACAGTCCGCTCGTCGGTGCACCAGCTCCGAGGTTGGTGTTCAGCGGCAGGCTGCTAGTCCCCGCACTCGTATAAAACGGAGGCGGCGTAGTCGTGACATCGCTGGTCCCGACCGCCGAATCTCCACCCGCGAATGATCGGCCGCTCGTGGTTCTTCCCGCAAAACCCAACTGCGTCCCGATATCCAACGCGAAGGAACGCGACGCGGAAACGACCCGCGCTTCGATCTCCACCTGCTGCGACTTGCGGTCCAGCTGGCGGATCAGGTTATCAAGGATTGGAATGACCGACGGAATGTCGCGAATGATGACCTGGTTCGAACGGTCGTCATACAAAATATCACCGCGCGAACTGAGGAACTTCTTCAGTGTGGGCGCCATCGAAGCCGCCTTGGCATAGCTGAGTACGCGGGTGACGGTCACCGGAGCGATCGCTTCGGCCTGCGCCTTTTCCAGATCGCGCTGTGTTTCGGCCTCATTCTTAAGAGTGGAGCGCGTCGCGATGCGCAGAACGTTGCCGTTGAGCTGTTTGTCGAGGCTGTTGTTCTGCATCACGATGTCGAGCGCCTGATCCCATGGCACTTCATCCAGAACGATCGTAAGGCTCCCCTTGACTGCTGGATCCAGCACCACATTCAGTCCGCTGATTTCGTGAATCAGCCGGAAGAAGTCCTTGAGGTCCACGTCCTTCAGGTTTACGGAGATCGGCTCACCGGTATATTTTCCCGCTGCCGGAGCAGGAGCCGCTCCCGCCGGGGCCTGCGTTGCCGACGATGTCGCCATCGTCGTGGCTGCCGTGTTTGCTTGTTGTACTGCTTGCTGAGCGGCCGCTTGTTGCGTCGTGGAATCCGGCCGAACTGGTTCCTTCTTCCCGCCAAACGATGCCAGTGTGACTGAGGGCTGGGTCAGTTCGCCTGGCAAGGCGAAGCGAGGAGCGGAAATCTTCCAATCCTCGGACGAGCGGCCCGCAACCAGGCGGGGCGACGCCGCGCTGTAACGGAATTCCGGGCGCGCCTTCTCACTCTGCCGCAACGTCAGAGTTGTCGCGCTTGACACGGGCTCGACTGGAGTCGCTGACGGAGTCTCGAAGTAGATGACTACCGCCTCGCCATCGCGTGAAATCTGGTAAGGAGTCGCCGCTGTTAGATCGACAACCACGCGCGCCACATCCGGGCGGTATTGTCCAATGCGCACTCCGCGCACAGGAGCGGATATTCCCGGGATGACCGTCTTCTGTACCGCCAGTCGCGCTCCAGCAAAATCCAGCACCAGACGATCCGGGTTTTGCATTCGGCCGGCGCGTACCTCGAGACGTCCCTCGCCTTCCACGCGAACCGCCGCCCGTTGCGACGCTTGGGTAATGGCAACGCTGGAGATGACCGCTGCGGTCGCCGTTGCGCCAGCGGGCGCCTGCGTTTGCGCAAGCGCCGGGCTGCTCGCCAATGCCATGCTTGCAAGGATCAGGTAGCCATGCCGAAGGGCCGGCCAATTCGTCTTCATTGCTGTTCTCCTGGACTGGAGTAAATTCGTTTATTTACCTGGTGCTCGACGGGCTTCCCGAAGGCATCTTTTCCCTCTTCATGGAAGGAAACGCTATCCATCGAAATCTTTTCTACGCTGCCGTCATACAAACGATCGCCTTCACGCAAGAAGTACGTGCGCGCCTGCGGGTTCGAAACCACCGCGATCATCCCATTCGGCGCGCGCACGATGCCGTCAAGACGCAGCGTGCTGACCTGCAAACCCAGCTTGCCGGGAGGAAGGTTCTTGGGCGCGTCTTTTTGCCGGCCAATCAAGGACTCAAACGGATCACGGCGAGCCTGTTTCACTTCGCTTTCCGCGGCCGCCGGTGCGGCGCCTGGAGTAGCACGCTTCTCCACTGCTCTTACACTCGGTTTCGCAGCCGGCTTCGTCGCCCTCTTCGTTCCAGGCTTCCCTGCAGGCTTGACTGCGGGTTTCCCAGTCGGTTTGGCAGCTTGTGGTGCGGGTTTGGTCGCGGTTGGGACTGCAGGCTTGGCCGCCGCTTGCGGCGCGGGTTTGCCCGCCGCTGGTGCTGCTGGCTTGGCTGCTTGCTGCGCGGGCTTGCCCGCGTTACCCAGTGCGGACTTCACACTGTTGGGCGTTGACGGGTTCACCTGCGCCCGCAATCCGGGCGTCGCCGCTGCGATTAAAATCCCTAGTCCGAGAGTTATCGCTGAACGCATAGTTCGCTCATTCCCGCTCAGGGTTTCCCAGCCGCGCCGGCTTGAGGCTTGGCTCCGGCTGCCGGAGCCGCACCCGTATCGGCGGGCTTGGTGAAGAATGTTGTTGCCGTGAAAATTCCAGAAACCGTTGTTCCGGGGCGCGTCGGATACTTCGTGCCCTTCGGCTTGTCCGGATCGTCAAATGTCAGGTCGCCCACATTGATGATTCGCGACAAACGGCCCAGCCTTCCGAAGAAATCCAGGATATTGAAGTACGGGCCGTCGGCCTGCACCTCGAACGGCATTTCGTAGTGGTACTCCTTGGGAACGATGGCCTGCGCTGTCAAACGCCGAATCTGCACGCTGGATGCGCTGGCTGCTCCCTGCAACAGCCGGATAAACTCGTCGGTCTCTTTTTCTTCCGGCACGATGGTTTTCAGCGTGTCGAGTTGCTTCGACAGCGCGTCCATCTGCTGCTTCAACTCTCCGTAGCGTTGCTTGTAAACCTGGAGTTGTGTGACTTCCTGGTTGAGCTTGGTGCGTTTCTGAACGGCGCTGTCCACCTCGTCCCGCTCCCGAGCAATCGGAGAACCCGGCACGTAAACGCCCACCAGAACCAGCACAACAGCGACTGCCGCAGCCACCAAGGCCTGCATGATCACGGACATGTCTCGAAATGGATTGGCCATGGCGCCTTATCCTTTCTTCGCCGGCGCCTTGGCAGCCGCAGTGGGAGCCGGCGCGTTGGCCGGCCGTGTCTGCACTGCGGGGGGCGGAGTGATTTCGGCTGAAATCTGGAACAGGAAGGACTGCACTGCCATGTTCTTCTCGTCCTGCCTCGATTCCTTGATTTCGACCTTCTGGAAATAGCCGGAACGCTTCAGCGCGGTGATAAAGTTCGCAACCGCGTTGATCGATGCGGACGAGCCTTCCAGCGAAAGCGTGTTGCCCTTGCGGACCATCTCCGTGAGCCACAGGTTTTCGGTCCGCGAAACCGTGTTGGCAACCATCTCGAGCAGTTCCTGCCCGCCGGTGCGGTCGCGTTGCAACTGCTCGATCGTCGAAACGCGCTGTTGCAAGACCACCTTTTGCTTTTCGAACGCTTCGACTTGCAGCTTGGTCTGCTCTAGATCTGTCTTTTGCGCTGTAAGTCTCTTGATTTCCGCGTTTTCTTTGTTGAGCTGGTTTTGCCACGTGTAATAGAAAAACCCGAGGACCACGGCGCCGAGAACCAGTCCCGCGCCGATGAATACCACCGGCAGGGCTGCTCCCGTATCTACCGGACGCCGTGCGGCCTTCGGTCGAATTTGCCCAAGAAGGTTTATGCGGATCATGGCTAGTCGAAGCTCCTCAGCGCCAGACCTACGGCAATGGCCAGCCGCGGCGCCATTTCGCGGATCTGGTCATCACTGTGCTTGCCGGGATCGATCAGCACCTTGCGGAACGGATTCAATTCTTCTACCGGCATGGCAAATTCTTCCCTCAGTAAGTCCACCAGGCCCGGAACACGCGCCGTGCCGCCCGCCACTACGATTCGTTGAATATTCTCGCCGCTGGCCGTTGCCCGGAAGAAGTCAAACGTTTTTTGAATTTCCAGTGTCAGGATGTCGGAAACGCTGCGCAGAATCTGCTGCTTCTGTTCGTCTGTAACGCTCGGCAGCGAATCGCCCCTCTTCAAGCGCTCTGCATCTTCAAAGCTGAGGTCCAGTTCCTTCTGCAGCGCGTCGGTATACTGGTTGCCTCCGACGCTGACGTCGCGCGTGAACAACGGAACGCCCCCGCGCACGATATTAATGTTCATGACGCTCGCGCCGATGTTCAGCAGCGCCACCGTCTGCCCCGCATCCGGCTCGTAATTGATTTCGAAGCAGTTCTGCAAACCGAAGGCATCGATATCCACCACCACTGGCGTCTTGCCCGCCTGCGCCAGGACATTGGTGTGATTCAAAATTTTGTCCTTCTTCACCGCCACCAGCAGAACGTCCATCTGCGAGTCCATCGACTCCAGCAGTTGATAGCTCAGGTTCACGTCCGCGATATCGAAGGGAATGTGCTGGCTGGCCTCGGAAGGAATCCGGTCGTAAAGCTCGTCTTCGGTCATCAACGGTAGCGGCACCCGCTTGACGATCACCGAGTGCCCCGAAACCGAAGTAGCCACGTTTTTCGTCTTCACCCGCTGCGCGTCGAAAATCTTGCTGATGGCATTGGCCACCTGCGGCGCGTCCATGATGGCTCCGTCCACCACCGTATCCGGCGCCAGCGCTTCCATCCCGAAGCTCACGAGCTCATAGCCCGCTTTCGTCGATTTCAGTTCCACGGCCTTGATCGAACTGGACCCGATGTCCAGTCCTACGAGCTGCCGGCTCTTTTTTCCAAGTCCAAACATTTCGCGGCCTCTTTCCCTGTTTCCCGCGCCAGACTAACGGCGCCTCGCGGTCGCCTGGCTCATCTTGCGTTCCATCCAGCGGTCCAGGATCGTTTTACGCAGTTTCCAACGGTT
>Ga0137418_10005496_pt1 | contig 11622 bp, 10 predicted proteins | sample CZODoug3_1_2_16f_FD_122242 | JGI IMG/M metagenome (GOLD analysis project Ga0137418, IMG submission 122242) | Vadose zone soil fungal communities from Angelo Coast Range Reserve, California, USA - CZODoug3_1_2_16fungal (Hybrid Assembly) | ecosystem: Environmental > Terrestrial > Soil > Vadose... | reverse complement strand
TCGTCTGGACTATTCGTCGGAACGGCTGTTGGATCATCGGCGGTTGATTGAGCGGGTTTCTCGCACCGTCCCGAGCCGAAAACGACGAGCGCCGAAAGCGACCAGTGCCGATGGCAACCAGCGTCCGACGGGACCAGTGTCCAAAGGCCAGCGTCCAGGGGCCAGGGTCCAGAAGGCCAGTGTAAAGCGAGCATCAACCCTGCAGCAGCCAGCCAGTCTGCGTGCAGTTAACTGGCGTCGTAAGGTAAGGCAATTGCCAACGAAAAGCCTTTGAGGCTTTTGGGACCATCGGTCGCTCCGGTGGTCCTTTTCGTTGTGAAATAGCTAGTGCGGTAACCGTCCCATGCGCGATTAAGCATGCTTTTGTCCGCCGTTTTTCCTTCCCCCAGGGCATCCTGAACAAGAATGCTTCCCGGCCGTCGTGCGGTCATTAATTCAAATCACGCGGCGAGCGCCCGATAGACGGACGCGCGGCCGATCTTCAACGTCTTCGCGATGGTAGACGGCCCCATGCCGTTGGCTTTGATCTGCTTGATCTTGGCCGGATCGATGGTCGCCTGCGCCCCTTGTATGACGCACTGGGCGGCGCGGCTGGCCGTCCTATCCGCGCTTCATGAGCCTACCGCGAGTCGGCCCGTTTCCGGTTACCAATCTGAACGACATTCCCTGTTTTTTTGGATTCGCAACCTTGGGCGGCCTTCAGGCCGCCCTTTTTCGTTCGACGATGAAGCGGGTTGAGGACGGGACGTTCTAAACACCCGACAATCGTGCGACGTTGGCCGCAACAATCTTCTGATAGTTGTCAATGACGAGCGATGGGTTGCCGCCGCGTAAGATAATTGCCCCGGCTTCCTCCAGCGCTTTAACCTTTTCGGTGACCATTAGAAACATCTCATCGGCCGTGCCCCTACCGAGGGCGATCAACCGAAGGCGCATCTCGATAACTCGGGCGGCCTCCACCATGAGCGTTATCACCGTAAACCAGGACAGCATCGACGTTGACCTCTCGGCGGGATGCCGCGGACGCTAACAGTCTTGATGATGCGTTCGTTCTCAGCGGGTCGATCAGACAGCCTAACGCCGCTTAAGGCGTTTCTCGACTCGCTTGCGGCTGTTGCCGACTTTCTTCACAGCTTTCTTACGCGACGCTTCGCGCTTATGTCGAAAGCAGCTAGGGGATGACGGTGCCGTTCAGCAGTGCTTGTAACAGAACCGAACCAAGCTCAGCTCTGCCTGTCAGAAGGTTTTCAAGGGCATGGCATGTAAGAAAAGCCCGCCGGCGTGAACCGGCGGGACTAATCGCGTGGCGAGGCAAATCACGCGGCTTTCGCCGCCACAATCGCTGCCGATGTGATTTGAGATTAACGAGCGCAGTTCGAATGTTGTCTCAACTGCGGTCGGTCGTGAGTCCACGTGTGTGAATCGCCCATCGAATGTTATGGAATAACTGAGCCGGCGATGCATTCAACAAACGCGAACAATTTAATTTCTCAGGCTATTTGCCGCGGCAAACGAAATGCGCTTGGGCGATCTACTAATGGCCAGCGGGCTGTCGGCTCATTTTCTCCAAAAGCTCGCGCATTGCATCGAACTGTGTGCCGAAGCCTTTCCAATCTCCGGACTTCAATCGCTCCATCGCTCGATTGTAGCGATCAAGCGCCTCCCGTGCTTGACTTGCCGCTGGGCTTGTCACGGGCATCTCCTCTGTCGTGCTTGAAGCTGCCGGCGCGGCGCCGGGCTCTATGAACAGCGCTGACAAGGCCTCGGCGAGCGTCTCCTTCATCACCACATGTTCACCGTAGGCTGCGATCACGCGTTTCAGCTCCGGCAGGTGTCCCTGCTCCGCTCGCAAATAGAGCGGCGATACATAAAGGATCGAGTTCTCGATCGGGATCACAAGCAAGTTCGCACCGCGTATCACCCGCGAGCCCATCTGGTTCCACAGCGTGATTTGTTGGGATATCTCGGTGCTCTGGTTGATCCGGGCTTCGATCTGGAATGGTCCATAGACGAGCTTCTCCTTGGGAAACTCGTAGACGATCAGCTTGCCGTAGTCGGGTGCATCACAACGCGCAGCGAGCCACGCGATCATGTTGTCGCGGCGGCTCGGCACCATGGGGAGCATGAGGAAGAACTCGGCCTGCGGCTCACCGGGCAGCCGCATGATGATGTAATAAGGGGTCATCACCGAGGTGCCGTCGCCGCCCGGCTGTCGCGGGAATTGCCAGAAATCCTCGCGGTTGTAGAAAACGTCGGCCTCCTCCATGTGGTAGGTTTGATACAGCCGCGCCTGAATCAGGAACATATCCTCCGGATAGCGAATGTGCTTCTGCAAATCCGCGGGCATGGCCGTGAACGGCTTGAACAGCGTCGGAAAGATGCGCTGGTAGGTCGCGGCAATGGGGTCGCGGGGGTCGATCAGATAGAAATCGACAGTCCCGTTATAGGCATCGACGACAATCTTCACTGAATTACGAATGTAGTTGAGATCGAGCTCTGGCACGGGCTGCGCAGAGGGGAAATAGGAACTCGTCGTGTAGGCGTCCTGTATCCAGAACATCCGCCCGTTGCTGATGACCAGATAGGGATCATGATCGAGCGTGAGGAACGGAGCGATCGTGCGCACCCGTTCCCGGATATTGCGCCGGATCATGATTCGGCTGTCGGCGGTGATGTAGCTTGAGAGAACCAGGTTCGAGTCGTTGAAGTAGTAAGCGAACAGCGTTCTCCATCCCAATGCTCCGATCGACACGCCGCCGGTGCCGTCATAGGCCGCATAGACGTTGTCCTTCCCCTTCGGATAATCGAACTCCGGGATGCTGGCCTTGACGATGACGTAGTCGTCGCTCTCTTCTCCAAAATAGATGCGAGGTTCGTTGATTTTGGGACCTCCGTCTGCAACGGGCGGAATATCCCGCAAGTAGAAAAACGGCAGTCCTTCGGTGCTCTTGCGGGTGACCGGGCTCATCACCGCACCGTTGCCGTGCGTAAACAGCACGTGGCGGTTAACCCAGGTCTGGGCGTTGGGAGGCAGCAGGAAGGACAGCAGTTCGCGAGCCGAAAGCATTACGCTTTGGTAGGAGCCATCGAGCCAATAGCGATCAACGTCAAGATCATGGAATTTGTAGTAAGTGCGGATCTCCTGCAGCTGCGCGTAGGTATCCGACAGCGGCAGCCAGTCCCACAATCTGATATTGTCGATTGTCGCCTTGTTGGCCTCCAGCGTCTTGAAGGTAAGCTTTTGTTCGGCAGCAAACGGCTTGGCTGCGATCCGATCGAGATTGTATGCCTGCCTGGTGAGCGCGATGTTGCGTTCGATGTAGGGCCTCTCCAGCTCCAACTCGGTCGGTTTGACGAAGAAGTGCCGGAACAACGCGGGTACTACGCCGGACAGCAGGAGAGAGCCGATGCCAATAAGTAAAAACCCGGCGACAAGAAGCCGGTAAGTCCGCACGCGGAGATTTGCCCACGCGGCGAACGCCGCGATAATTGAAAGCCCGATCAATATCCACAGGCCGGGTAGCCCCAGATGTATATCGGTGTAGCTTGCGCCCACAACTACGCCGTTGTCGCCGTAGAGCAGCAGATAGCGGTCGAGGCCATAGGACCAAGCCTTCACCGCGAAGAGAAGGCCGACCAGCGCGGAGCCATGAGCAATCACCGTCGGCGACATCGATCGGCGATGAATGTCGTATTCGATGTCGCCATGCACCCAGTAGATCGCTCCGGCAAAAAGCGCGCTCAGAACGAGTGTGAGCAGCAGCCAGTTTTTGATGAGGATATAGGTCGGCAGTACGAAGAGATAGAAACTGATGTCCTTGTTGAAGAGCGGGTCGTCTGCACCATAGGGGACGTGATAGAAAAACTGCAGGATGACGCCCCAATTGCCGACTTCGACCGTAGCAACCAGCACAGCGAGCAAACCTGCACCGCCCACGATAACCCGGGACCATGGCAGCCGATCGCGCATGACCGTCAAGAGATCGGGCGGCGGCACATTGCCCGCAAGATTCGCCACGAAGGTCGAGACAGATTGCGTCGGCTGCCGTCGGCCAAAACGCACCGCGAGCCATCCGTTCAACCAAAGGATGACGGCAGTTCCCGCCCAGACCGCAAAAAGGACGGCGGCTTTGGCGCCGATTGTTATCCAAAAAACCTGCAGATAACCGATCGAGGAAAACCACAGCCAGTCAACCAGGAAGTCGCTCGCGAGCCCGAGCAGGAGCAGGCCAATCCCGACGACGACGGCCGCAATGATGAACCCGACCACGGCGTTTTGCCTTGGTACCTTCGGTTGGGGTCCGGTAATCCGGATCGTCATGGTGTGATCATAGCGGAAATGAAGGACGCCTGCCGCTTGATTCGTGATCGGGATTGCGCGTCAAGGCGGGGACGCGGGTGTTCCAGGCTCCCTCGCCGCGACCGCGGAACGCGTGAAGCTGTTTCGGGGAGCGCGCCAGCGAAGCTAACGTTCATGTGATCAGGCCGTTTGGCAGCCCTTTGCCTTTGCAATTACTGCACTTTCCAACATTTGCGCTTCACTGCTCCAGAATTTTGGGCGGCCCGATGGAATAGGACGCGCCTCCATACGTCACATCCGCAACAACCAGTTGTGGAGATCACAATGCATCAACCATCCTTTCGTGACGTCGCGGCAGCACTGTCAGGCAAGCTTCCGAGGCCAGGCCTCGGCACCGCGATCTTTGGCGCCCGCCTTCTCATCGCTTTTGCCCTTCCGTCACACGTCCTTGCGCACGAAGCCCATCTGGCCGCGCCGCCGGCGACGGCAGTTGCCGTCGACGAGGCTCCGTTCTGGAAAGAGAACGAGGCCGCGATGGCCAAGATGATGAACGACATGGCGATCAAGCCGAGCGGCGATATCGACAGCGATTTCGTGGCCATGATGTCCCCTCACCATCAAGGCGCGATCGACATGGCGATCAGCGAACTGCGCCACGGGAAGAACGAGCAGCTGCGGCGCATCGCGCAGGAGATCATCGTCGACCAGATGCAGGAGATCGCCGCCATGAAGCTCGCGATTGGCGAGCCGGCAACGGGTTCCGCACCTGCTCCGACGCAACAACAACAGGCCTCGGCCGCAGTCGAGCATCACCACTCCGGCATGCATATGGACATGTCACCGGCAATGAAGAACTAGGAGCAAAACATGACGATATGGAAGAGCCTTCTCCTTGCAGGCACGATGCTTGCGACCTCTAGCAGTGCGTGGGCTGGTCAGGCGCCCGGTGCGCTATCCGCGCCTGATGTCCCGATCAGCCATCACGACCGCGTTTACGCAGCGGAGCAATTCTCGAATACGGTCTCGGTGACGGACCCGGTCGATAACAAGCTCCTCGGCGTGATCCGGTTGGGCGATGCGCAGCCGGCCAATTTCAGCCCGCTCTACAAGGGTCAGGTTCTCGTCCATGGGATGGGATATTCACCTGATCATCGGACGCTGGCGGTGGTTTCGATCGGGTCGAATTCGGTGACCTTCATCGACACTGCGACGAACGCTGTCAAGCATGTGACCTACGTCGGTCGCTCGCCGCATGAAGCGTTCTTCACGCCCGACGGGCGGGAGGTCTGGGTCACCGTACGCGGCGAGAACTACATCTCCGTGCTCGACGCCAAAACATTCGCAGAAAAGACCCGCATCATCACGCCGAGTGGTCCGGGCATGCAGATCTTCTCGCCGGACGGCAAATACGGCTATATCTGCTCGTCCTTCAACCCGGAGACCGACGTCGTCTCCGTTGCCGATCACAAGATCATCGCGAAGGTCAAGCAGGAGAGCCCGTTCTGCCCGAACATTGCCGTGACGCCGGACGGAAACCAGGTGTGGTTCACGCTCAAGGACACTGGCAAGACACAGGTGTTCAACGCTAGGCCGCCATTCAATTTGATCAAGACGATCGACACCGGCCCGATCACCAACCACGTGAACTTCGCCCATACCGCAAAGGGGACGTTCGCCTATGTCACGATCGGTGGCTTGAACGAAGTCAAGGTGTTCCGCACCGACAATTTCTCGGAGGTCGCGACCATCCCGGTCGGGAATCTTCCGCACGCCGTGTGGCCGTCCGGCGACGGCTCGCGCATCTATGTCGGGCTCGAGAATGCCGACGCGCTCGCGGCAATCGACACGGCAACCAACACGGTGCTCGCAAACATACCAATCGGACAGGCACCCCAGGCGATCGCCTATGTTCCGGGCGCGGCCCCCGATCCTGACGATCGCCAGAACCTGCAACCTCTCGGTGTCGCGGGCCAGGCCGCGCATCTCGCGCTCGCGACGAGAGGCGAGAAGGACGGAAAGGCGCCAACCAGCGTCTCGCTGTTCGACCAAGGACTGATTCAGGTGCTGCAGGCGTCGGTAACCGGGCTCGAGCCGAAGCAAAAATACGTGCTCGCGCTGGCGGATCGCGTGGACGGCGGCCACTTGCAACCGCTGGCGGCCTTCATGACCAATCCGGCTGGATCGGCCATCGTCAATGCGACCGGCCCGATCCGGCAAATCGTCAACGATCCCGCAAGCTCAGGGCGGCGCTATCTGGTCATTGCGCCCGGAGATGCAACGACGTTCGGAGAGGCAGTACAGGTGCAAGCCCGGTGATGGTAGATTGAGGAAAGCCGCAGGCGGAGCGCGCCATGAAAGACATGCTGCTGCAGGTCGAACCGCTGATCCCCGCGCTCCGCCGCTATGCTCGCGCACTGGTTCGCAATCGGGCGAATGCCGACGACCTGGTGCAGGACTGCCTCGAGCGTGCCGTCAGCCGCTGGTACCAGCGGCGCGACGGCGACGTCCGCGCCTGGCTCTTCACCATTCTGCATAACCTGGCGGTCAATCAGTTTCGACAATCGGCGTCGCGCGGCAGGCATGTCCCGATCGACGAGACCAATGAGGACAATTTCGGCGAAGCCGCCGCGCAGGAACAGAAGCTCATGGTTCAGGATGTCCTGAACAAGCTCGCAAGACTCCCCGAAGACCAGCGGGCGGTGCTGCTGCTTGTTGCCGTCGAGGACCTTTCCTATGCGGATGCCGCAAAGGTGCTCAACATTCCCGTGGGTACGGTGATGTCACGACTTTCCCGGGCGCGCGAAAGGCTGCAGCAGGAGATCGAGGGGATTGCGGACAATATATCGACTAACGTCGTGCCACTACGGAGCGAGAAATGAACCATCGACCGATCACGGAGGATGATCTCCACGCCTATGTGGATCGTGTCCTCGAACCGGAGCGGCAGGCGGAAGTCGCCGCTTATCTGGGCGATCATCCGGACGTGGCCAAGCGCGTCGCCGCCTTCACCGATCAGCGTGATCTGCTGCGTGCGGCGCTCGCGCCGATCGCTGAGGAACCGTTGCCGGCGGAGCTCAATCTGTCGCGAATCATCGAGAACCGCGCGCGACGGCCTTCGGTGGCCCGGTGGGCGATGGCGGCAATGCTCCTGTTAAGCATCGGCGGTCTCGGCGGCTGGGCCGTGCGCGGCGCGCTGCAGGCTTCGCCGGAAGGATTGGTTGCGCTCGCTCAGGAGGCCACCGCTTCGTACAACGTCTATGCACCGGACCGGGTCCGACCCGTCGAGGTTCGCGCGTCAGACAGTGCGCAGCTCGTGCAATGGGTCTCCGACCGGCTGCACCGGCCGGTGAAGGTGCCGGATCTGGCCGCGTCAGGTTACCGGCTGATGGGAGGGCGCCTGGTCGCCACCCAGCACGGCCCGGCGGCGATGTTCATGTATGACGATGATCACGGCAGTCGGCTTGTCGTGCTGACGCGCCCGATGAGCAGCGCGGACCAGAATGCGCCAATGACGTCCCAATCGCAGGGCGATGTCAGGGGCTTCGCCTGGGCTGACGACGGCGTCGGCTATAGTCTGGTCGGCCACGCCGCTCCGGAATCCTTGAGGCCGATTGCAAATGAGGTTCGCAGGCAGGCTCGTCCGATCTAAACGCCATGATCGTTCCGCCTGAGCTCATCAAGACAAGACCTCGCCATGAACTCAACTGCGACTATGTTCATCCCGGAACTTGGAATGATCGAGCCTCGCCCTTGCCATGAACATTTTCCCATGAAGCCGCAGCTTCGCGAGCTCGGCGTGCCGAATCATCCCAGGAGTCAGCGCCATGTCCGTTCTCGGGTGCAACCCAGAAGCGCCAGACATGCGATAAGGTATTCGACAGAAGCATCCGCGCGCTTAGTCCGCCCAACCGTCGAGATGCGGACGTGGCGAACTTCGCCCATGGATGGAACGCAGCCATCGCGTTGCTGGAGGTAGCTGCATAGAGGGCCGCAGCCTCTTTCCCGGACCGCATCTCAGATCGCGGACGCTATCAGTCCGACTCTCATATCCTTGGCGAGATATACGCATGTGTCATCGGCAAATACACGGCCGTTCGCAATTCCAAGAGCCAGTTTGCCGCGCCTTACTTGGCGCATACTGACCTCGTATCGCACGCGCTTGATGTCTGGCTTTATGTCTCCCTGGAACTTCACCTCGCCGACGCCGACGGCGCGGCCTTTGCCCGGTGAGCCCGACCAGCCAAGCCAATAGCCGATGATCTGCCACATGGCGTCCAGACCCAGACATCCCGGCATCACCGGGTCGCCGGGAAAGTGACAGTCAAAAAACCAGAGGTCCGGCGTGATATCCAGCTCACCGATTACATGGCCCTTGCCGAATTCGCCGCCGTCTACGCTGATCTCGATGATACGGTCCATCATCAGCATGGGCGGTGCTGGCAGCTGAGCATTGCCCGGGCCGAAATAGCCGCCTTGGCTCGATTTGAGCAGATCTTCCTTTTTGTAGGACGACTGCGGAGCGTGAAAGTCGCGAGGGTCGGACAAGGCCATGTCACCTTTGACGATGTTTGGCTAGTGGCTGGAGAGCAATTGGGTCCCCAAAGACGACCGCAGCGTGTTCTGGCGTAGAATGGCGCGCCACGGCCGATGAAGATGGGCACTACTCCCTCACGATTCCCCTATGATACTGCAGCCCGCGATGCGGTCCAATTGGCAAGTCTGCGATGCTCTGCCATCTAGCACTACGCAACGTGGATCCCCGATGTTGCGGGGTGGTCCGCTTACGCCTCAATAGCGGTAATCTCGATCAGCCTCCTAGATAGACGAAGGGCCAAAAGCGGTCATTCCGGGCTACGCGATCATTGAACAGAAGCACCGGCTATGCGTCGTGTGAAACGGCGAATCCCATTGAGTAGATTTCTCGCCCTAAACACTAGAGCTATGACCCATTCTGGCGTTCCCAGATGACGGAGCATCTCCGCGTTGCCTTGATCTATTTTCTGCCACATGTTTTGGTCGGTATAGGATGCGTTCTCTTCATTGCACAGGTAGAGCCTCCGAGTGATCTCTTCGTGCAAGGCGTCGACGCCTGACAGATGCCGAGCAAAATCGAGTTCTCTTCGAGCACAAATCCGTTCGATCCGGTGGCGGACCGCTTCGTCATAGCGGATACCCCGCTTCTCCAGCCTTGCATGGGTCGCCTCATGTACAATAGCGGATGCGATCCATTCGAGCGTTGTGTTTTCAGAAGCGACGACACGTTCGTCGAGCAAGCAGGCGTTCAACGAATGCAAATAGCAGCCGGCTCCATGGGGAACCAGCTGCACCCAGATTCGAGATAGGCTATTCTTGACACGTCGGTAGTGAAGTGGAGCAAAGCGCTCGATTAGCCGAAGCGCGGCTTCAACGCGTTGCAGCGCGGGCTCCGAATCCCACTGAGCACTTCCGATCCAAAGGCCATCGATCACGCTGCCTTTCGAAAGCCACAGCGCAAATTTGTCAGCCAGAGAGGGTCTTGTCACTGGAGAGTCGCGAGACATGGGCCACCGTCGCTTCCGACTACGTTAGCAAGCTGATACGCGGGCTCCACTTCGGTGGACTTAAAAACTTAACTCAAAATATATCGATTGCTTGGGCCATGTCCGCTTCGGACCAATCTCATCGATTTTGCGATGTCTGCTTTACCGTCCGCTATCCACGATACCAGACATTCTCACATCCAATCGGCCTGCATATCGACTGCACGAAACCGGCACGCAATCTGCTCTTGTGATGCACTTTCCCGATTTTGCCTGATCGCAACTTGTCGAAGAATTTCGCAGGCGAGCGCGTTCCGGTTCATCGCTTCATGGACCTCGTTGAGATCGCGGTGGCGCGCCTTTCTTGCCGGCGCCCGCCGGAATTGTCTTTTTACGCCCGGGTCCGGGCTGTATGAGGTGGTTTACTTTTTTTGCCGCCGCAGCTATTTTCACGGCCGGCGTCTTCCTTCTGCTTAACGTCGCCGAACGTTGGTCCGGCTTTGGGGCGGCGGGAATGACGGCATCAGAAGTAGCGGGCCCAGCCATCTCCAGCCCGAACAACGCCGCGACATCACTGTCGTCGAGCAGCCTCGCCGCGCCGGGCGCAGCTTTTGCCAAAGCAAGATCCTGTCCGGCATTGGCGAGCAATTCATTTTCATCCACGCCGCGCAGCACGAAGAGAAGCTGAGGCTTTTCGTCGAGTCTGGCGCCAACGCCGTAGAGCGCTGCCGCAACGTGTTTGCACATGTCTGCCCAGTCCGGACAACTACAGGACAGCTTGATTTCCTCGGGCGACGGAAACAAGCCGTCGCCCTCCCGGCAGACTCGGTCCATGATACCCTTGGCCATGCGACCTTGCAGGAGTTCGACCAGCGAGTCGATTGCTCCTGCGCAATCCCGACAGATGGCCGTCCAGCGCGCCGCCTTGACGGGTGCGATGGTGATCTTGATCTTGTAGAGCGAAGAACCGGCAACCATCGCAACGATCTCACCCTTCGCAATTTGCAGGTCGAGGACGGAGCCGTTGCGGACATAGGTTCGGCCGCGCGGAATGCGCGTCGCGTAGTCGCTATAACGCTCGAGGTTGGCGCACCACGACTTGCCCCAGAAAGTTTTGGCAATCGTGCGGCCCTCGATCGTCACGGGGGCAACCGATTGCCCCTGTTTCCTGAGCTTGGCCAGCTTGCGTTGCGCCTGTCGCCGCTTCTCGGCCACCGGCACATAAGGGTGCCATTCAAAATAGCTCATCCGTCACCCTCCCTCATTGCCGCGCTCAAATCGAGAGCCACGAGCTTCAACAGCTCGTCATCCTTCATCTCGGTCAACACCTTGTCAGCCCCGCCGCCGAGTACATCCCCGGCCAGTTGCTTCTTCGACTCGATCATCTGGTCGATCTTGTCCTCGACGGTGCCGCGGCAAATGAACTTGTGCACGAGTACATTCTTAGTCTGCCCGATTCGGAAGGCACGGTCGGTGGCTTGGTTTTCCACAGCTGGATTCCACCACCTGTCAAAATGGATGACATGGGAGGCCGCGGTGAGATTGAGCCCGGCGCCCCCGGCTTTGAGAGAGAGCACGAAGAACGGGACGTTCTCATCCTCCTGGAACCGACGCACCAGATCCTTGCGCTTCTTGACTTCTGTCTCGCCATGCAGGACGAGGCCGGCCCGCCCGAACACGGAGCCCAGGAACGCCAGCAGTGGAGCCGTCGTCTCCTTGAACTGGGTGAAGACGAGCGCCTTCTCCTGTCGGGCGCCGACCACCTCCGCGATGTCGCGCAATCGCGCGAGCTTGCCGCTGTCC
>Ga0137418_10005495_pt1 | contig 11622 bp, 7 predicted proteins | sample CZODoug3_1_2_16f_FD_122242 | JGI IMG/M metagenome (GOLD analysis project Ga0137418, IMG submission 122242) | Vadose zone soil fungal communities from Angelo Coast Range Reserve, California, USA - CZODoug3_1_2_16fungal (Hybrid Assembly) | ecosystem: Environmental > Terrestrial > Soil > Vadose... | reverse complement strand
CTCCCGCCAGCTCCCAGTTGGTCGGGTAGCGGGTGACGAGACCTGGGCCGATCGGCTTGTTGTCGGTGTGGCCGGTGACCACGATCTGGTAGTTCGTCTGCTTGAGCTGTTCCGCGACCCTTTGCAGCACCTCGCTCCCGCTCTTGTCGAGGGCGGCCGAACCGGAGGCGAACAGGATTTCCTGGGCCACGTTGACGCTCAACCCGTCGCGCAGTTGTTGCACCTGGATCTGCCCGTTCTCGAGCTCCTTCTTCAAGCTCCCGAGCAGACCGTCGTAGGTGGCCTTGAGCTGCTTCGCCTCCTCCTCGTGCTGCTGCAACTGTGAGCCGAGGGTCTTCTCCTGCTCCTGGAGCTGGGCCAGGCGCTCTTCCAGGGCCGCCTTCTCGGAGGCAAGGGCGCTCTTTTCCTGCTCGAGGGACTGTCCCTTCTGGTTGGCGGCGCTCACCTCACCCTGAAGAGCCTGATTGCGGCCGGCCAGGGCATCGCGCTCCTGCTGGAGCGACTCGTACTTGCCGCTCGACACGCACCCGACCGAAAGAGCGAGGACGGCTCCGAGGAGCACCGTGATCACGGGGCGCGCGGGACGACGTGAAAAGGCGCGAAGCTTGAGCATCAGGTCACCTCCCTGCCGTCGTGACCCTGAGCGCGCACCCTCATGCGCCCGTGGCCCGAAGCCCGGTCAGTCTATTCAAGCCAAAGCACTCGTTGCAAGTCCTCCGTCGTCGTCCGGCGTCGGTGGTATGATTCACCGCGCCCGGGCGACCCCATGCACGATCTCACAAAAGGCTCCGTCACAAGGCACTTGCTCGCGCTCTCCTCCTTCATGGCGGCGAGCATGGTGTTCCAGACCCTCTATTACCTTGCCGATCTCTATTTCGTGGGACGTCTGGGCAAGGAGGCGATCGCGGCCGTCGGCCTGGCGGGCAACCTGATGGTCGTGGTCCTCGCGATCACGCAGACTCTCAGCGTAGGCACGACGACGCTCGTCTCGCACGCCGTGGGCCAGAAGGACCACGAGCGCGCGAATCTGGTGTTCAACCAGGCGTTCGTTCTTTCGCTCCTGGTGGGCGTCGGGGTGGCGATTCTCGGGTTCGGGTTGCGCGAGCGGTACTGCCGCTGGCTGGGCGCCGACGGCGCCACGGCGCAGCTGGGGGTGGACTACCTCAACTGGTTCATCCCCGCGATGCTGCTGCAGTTCGTCATCGTGGCCATGGGCGCGGCCCTGCGCGGCAGCGGCGTGGTGAAGCCGACGGTCGGCATCCAGATCCTGACTGTCATCCTGAATATCGTACTTGCGCCCGTGCTCATTCTCGGCTGGGGTACGGGCCACCCTCTGGGCGTCGCGGGGGCGGCGCTGGCGACGTTTCTCTCGATCCTGGTCGGCACCGTCGCGTTCTGGATGTATTTCCTGCGGCCGCAGAACTATCTGAAATTCTCCCTCGCCTACTGGAAGCCGAGGCGCTCTCTCTGGTGGGGCATGACGCGCGTCGGACTGCCGGCCGGGGGCGAGTTCGCACTGATGGCGGTCTACATGGTCCTGGTGTACTGGATCATCCGCGATTTCGGCGCGGCGGCGCAGGCCGGTTTTGGAATCGGCGCCCGCGTGATGCAGGCGATGTTCCTGCCGATCATGGCGATCAGCTTCGCCGCGGCGCCGCTGGCCGGGCAGAACTTCGGCGCGCGCAACGCCGAGCGCGTGCGGCAGACGTTCAAATCGGCATCAATCCTGGTCTCCGTGCTCATGATCCTGTTCACACTGCTGAGCCACATCTCGCCCGAATCCCTGATCCGCGCCTTTTCCAATGAGCCCGGCGTGGTCGCCTTCGGGGCCGGATATCTGCGCATCATCTCCCTCAATTTTCTGGCGATGGGACTGATCTTCACCACCTCCAGCATGTTCCAGGGGATGGGGCACACGCTGCCGCCCCTGGCCGCCTCGTCGCTGCGCTTGCTGCTGTTCGCGTTCCCCGCTTACCTGCTTTCCCTGCGCCCGGGATTCGAGATCCGCGACGTCTGGCACCTCTCGGTGGCCACGGTGGCGATCCAGGCCGTGCTGAACCTGCTTCTGGTGCAGCGCGAATTCCGCCGCCGGCTGGCCTTCGATCCCCCGGCGGGCTTCGTGCTCTCCGAGGCCGGAGGCGGTCAGAGCGCCGGCACATAGGTCTCCTCGACCTCGAGGCGGACCTTGATCTGCTTCAGGCGCCGGTGCACCCGCATGATGGTGTGCAGCCTCGGGTCGAGATAGTCCTTCAACATCGAAGGCCGCGGATCCTTCAGGTAACGATCGGGGTTCTCCCGGACCTCCGGGGACGCGACCAGGTCCAGCTCGTCGCGCGACGAGACATGCTGGATGATGCACGGGGCGTGAGTCACCCCCATCTTCCGCAGCGTGAAGGCGCGGTGGCTGCCATTGTGCAGGATCATCCGCCCCTCGGCGTGGACGGCGCTCATGAAATTCGAGCCGAAGCCGACCGCGGCCCCGACCACGCCCACGAGGTCGCCCGGCGGCGGATAGTCCTTGATGTGCGGGGGCGCGATCCGCATGGTGCCCAGGTATCGCAGGTCGTTCGAGGGTGACATGAAAATGAAGCCGGACTGGCTCACCTTCAACCATTTCACCGGCGGCTGCGGGTGATCGAACGGGAGACAGGTCCGGAAGATCCGGTCCCTGTCCGGGTCCGGTCCGAGGCTGGCCTCGAGGCGGCGCGCGTAGGTCAGGTCGATGATCTTCTGGGACACCACGAGACGATCGAGCTCGACGATCGCGACGTCGGTCGGCACGGTGTTGAACCCATGGCGCACCAGCGGGTCCTTCAGGAATTCGATCAGGAGCGGCTCGTACTCGGGCCCCAGGCCGGCGACGGGAGGGTCGTCCGCGATTCCGGCCTCGTCCTTGTCGAGGCCGCGGGCGATGTCGCTCGCCGCCTGCCACTCGTCCGCCAGAGCCCGCTCGCCCGGAGATTTCACCGCGTTCGATCGGGCGAAGCGAATGAACTGCTTCAGCGTGGGGCGTCCGATGAGGTAGAGACTCTCGTCTTCGTCGGCGGGCGCCGCCGCCGGGCCGGCCTCATCCGCCCCGGCCTGTCCGCGTGATTCGATCTCTTTCGTCTCTGGCCGGGGCTCCAGCTCCACGCCGGACGCTCGAGGTGCCGCGATCATGTCGTCCCTCCTCGTGATTCGTCACCGCGCCGATGAGCGGCGCGCCTCCCGGGTCACCACCACGACCAGATGGCGACGTTGAACGTGAGCGCCATGCGGCGCGCGATCAGGTCGACGATTCGTCTCCGGCCGCAGAAGACCTTGGCCTGTCCGGTCATCTCCGGCTTGAGGAGCCTGGACCGGTTATCGATCAGGGTCGTGACGATGACCGTCTTGGTGGTGCTGGTGGCGCTCGACAGGGGGCTCCGCCCGGGCTCGGCGCTCGGGCTCGCGCCCCCCTGGGCCGAAGTGGCGATCGATGTCACGGCCCCGTAGAACGACCTGTCCGGATAGGCCCGGGCCCGGAGCTCGACCCTCTGACCTACTTGAAGACCGTCGAGGTCTCTCTCGGAGACGAAGATCTGCGCGGTGACGCGGTCCATGTCGAAGACCTTGGCGATGAGGTCGCCCTTCTTCACGAGCTGGTGCTTCATCTCCTTCAGCTCCCGGGACGGCGTCGCGACGACCCCCGAAACGGGGCTGAGGACATCCAGCCACCCGAGCTGCACATCGAGGTATCGCTTCTGAGTCTCCAGCCGGTCGATCTGCGCCTTGACCGCGGCGATTTCCTCGGGTCGCGAGCCATGCCGGAGGAGATTCAGCCGGCTCTTCGCCTCCGCCAGATCGTTGGCCGCCGCGGTGGCCTGCTCCTCGGCGTCTTCGAGCTCCTTGGGGGACAGCAAGTTTTTCTGAAAGAGGCTCCGCATCTTCCCCAGCCGGCTCTGGGCATACTTGAGCGTGTCGTCGGCCTTGGAGACCGCGGTCCGCGCCACCTGGATCTCGGCCTCGGTCGGCCCCGCCTGAAGCTTTCGAAGATTGGAGCGGGCCTCGCTGGTCTCGGCCTCCGTCTTGCCCATCTCGGCAAGGAGGGCCTTGTCGGACAGCCGCGCGATACGCTGACCGGCCTTCACGACGTCGCCCTCGTCCACCTCGATCGAATCGATGATCTCCTCGAGAGGAGCCCTCACGTCCGAGTTCTCTTCCGGCAGGATGTTCACCGGGCCCGCGATCTTGAGCTCCATGTGTCCGAGGAACAGGACCGCCAGAAGGACCGCCGCGGCCGCCGTCCACGCGCCCCATTTCTTCCAGTCCCGCTCGTCAGCCGTGCTTTTTCTGCCGATCTCCTTCGGCTTGCCGGGCTCCTCCGCCGCCTCCTTCTTGGTGCTCTCGCGCTTCTCGACACTCTCGGAGCGCTCGTGTTCGTCATCGTCCTCATCATCGTCCGACGCCGACAGAGCCGACGACTTCCGGAAGAGCCTGTTGAACCGCCGCCTGACCTTCAAACCGACCAGCGAGCTCGCCAGGAACAGCACGAGCGGCTGGCCATTCTGGATGAAGAGGTCGCCGAGCTTGACGAAGGCGTAGCCCAGGGCGGAGACGGAGAACAGGACCGCCATCAGTCCGTAGGACAGGTACATCCTCCTGTCACGCAGGGGGATTTCCGTGCCCGTTGGATCGGCCAGGCCGAGGAGCCGCTTACACCAGGTGCCGATGTAGGCGAACGACCTTCGCCGAAGGTTCGGGACTTCGATGTAGTCGCTCAGCAGGTAATAGCCGTCGAACTTGAGGAGCGGATTGAAATTGAAAAGCGTCTTGATCCCCACGCCACCCGCCACGATGAGAGCGAGATCGTGAAGCCACGACTCCGCATCGGTCCACCGCCAGATCATGGCGGCCAGGGCCCAGATCGTGAGCTCGAAATACGGTCCAGCGAATCCCACCCAGAGTCGCTTGCGCTTTTCCGGGAAGAGCCAGGCATCGCTGACGTCGCAATAAAAGGCCGGTTGAAAGTACATCAGCATGAAGCCCATCTCGTGGACATCGCCGCCAAACCACTTGCAGGTGAGGCCGTGGGCAAATTCGTGTGCCGACACGACGATGCAGAGGACCGCCAGCAGGACGGATATCGCCGCGAAGCTGCCGAGGCGGGCCAGGTCATCCGCCAGCTCGGTCCGGTTCATGAACACGGTTCCCGCCGCCGTCAGAATCAGGGCGGCCGACAGAGACATGAAGGCGGGCGTGAAAAAGAACCGCAATCGCGGAACCAGGCGTTCGAGAAGCCGGTCCGGGTCGCAGACCTTGATCCGGAAATACAGAAGATTCCCGCTGATTCGACGTTTTTTCCGGCTCGACCCCTTCTTCCTTCTTCTTGCCGCCTCTTCGGTTTCCAGGAGATTCGTCTTGACGAGGGTCTTGACGAATGCGTGGAGCGTCTCGATGGGAACGGATGCCCCGAAGCGCGCTTCGGCCCTCTGCCGGACCGCATCGAGCGTCGTCCGGCCGTCGAGCTGCTGCGCGATGTAATACTCGGCTTCCCGAAGCCTGAAAAAGTCCCCGGAAACGGGATCCTTGACGACAAACGAGGCTCCGCTGGTCGTCTCCTGCTGCTTGACGGTCAGATCACGCCTGAGTCCAGGCGGGGTCGATATCATGGTGCCTCGAGAACCATCGGACGGCGCGTGCCGGAAGAGGCCTCTTCCGGGTCCCCCGGTATCGATGGATGCACCAGGCGTCCGGGGCCCCGGACGCCTGGTGCCAGGCGTCACACACTCGCTAGCCGCAACTCTTGGAGCCTCCGTTGCTGGCCTTGGAGCCTTCGTTGCTGTGGTCCTTGGAGCCTCCGTTGCTGCCCTTGCTGCCGCCGGAGTTATGGCTACCGCAGTCGCCACCCCCGGAAACGGCCCAAAGCGGTACGGCGATACCGCCCGGAGCGATCCGCTTCTCGAGCTTCTCGAGTTCGAGATTCAGGTGCCTCATCAGTTTTCACCTCCCTTCGGGTTGGCACTGTGCTGCCGTTTACAGCGCGACCGGCCGTCGTCTCGTCCTCCTCGTGCCTCGGTCATAGCCACGCCCGTCACGCGACTGTCACCGGTCGCGGCTATTAGTACGCCGAGCGCGTTCGATTGACAGTCCGGAATTTCCCGCGAAAACACGAGAGAAAAGTACTGTCGAAGCGATCGGTGCGATTCCACGAGCGGCCCGGACCGTGGATGAGGTCCGATGGCCCGGTTGTCCGGACCTGGGCATCACAATCCTGTCATCGCGGGCTCTGCGCAACCGGCCGGGCCACATCGTAAATTCCCGTCCCGTCTTGACTTGCACGGCACGCGCAATAGATTGAATCGCGGGGAGGATCCGCGCGGCTCGCGGATGAACGACCGCGCGCGGATCTTCGAAGCGGTTTTCAATTGTTCATGGAGTGAAGGCCAGCGTGCGCAGCCCTCGGTTACGTCGACACCTCAGATTCCATCGCCCGGCCGTGTGTCTGCTGGGGATGCTCCTGGCCGTCGCGACCGGATCCGGCCACACGGCGTTGTGTCAGGATGCCGCGCCCGATCTCACCGCCATCGGAATCGAGGCGGTGATGAACATGGAGGTGACCTCGGTCTCGAAGAGACCGGAAAGACTCATGGACGCCGCCGCGGCGGTCCAGGTCATCACCTCCGACGACATCCGGCGCTCGGGGGCCACGACCCTGCCCGATCTTCTCCGCCTCGTGCCCGGAGTGCAGGTCGCGCGCGTCAACTCGAACACCTGGGCCGTCGGGGTGCGGGGCTTCACCAGCACCCTCTCCCGGTCGCTGCTCGTCCTCATCGACGGGCGGAGCGTCTATTCCCCTCTGTTCGCCGGCGTCTACTGGGACGTCCAGGACGTCCTGCTGAACGACATCGACCGGATCGAAGTGATCCGGGGCCCCGGAGCGACGTTGTGGGGGGCGAACGCCGTCAACGGCGTCGTCAACATCATCACCAAGAGCGCCGCAGCCACGCAGGGCGCCTACGCCTCGGTCCGCGGCGGCAACCAGGATCGGGTCCTGGCGACCGGCAGGTTCGGTGGCAAGCTGGGGCGCGGCGCTTCCTACCGGGCCTACGCGAGATTTTCCGATTACGACCCGGAGTTCCATCAGAGCGCGCCCGATTTCGACGGCTGGCACCTGGGGCACGCCGGGTTCCGGGCGGACGCCGATCCGGGGGAGCGGGACCACGTCACGATTCAGGGAGATCTCTACGGCGGCAAGGCGGGGCAGCGTACGACCATTTCGACCTACACCGCCCCGTACAGCCAGACCGTGGAGGAGGATGCCGACCTTTCGGGCGGGAACCTGCTCGGTCAGTGGAGGCGCCGGGTCGACGAAAACTCGGACACGACGCTGCAGTTCTATTACGACCGTACGCACCGGCGCCAGCCGAACTTCAGGGAAGACAGGAACACGCTCGACGTCGAGTTCCGGCATGATCTCCGCTTTTCACGCCACGAGCTTCTGTGGGGCGCCGGCTATCGCCTGACCTCCGACGACACCGGAGGCGTGCCGACCCTGCAGTTCCTCCCGGTCAGCCGGACCGACGACGTCTGGAGCGCGTTCGTTCAGGACGAGATCCGGCTCGTCCCTTCGAGATGGACCCTGACGCTGGGCTCGAAGTTCGAGCACAACGATTACAGCGGCTTCAATGTTCAGCCGAACGTGCGCATCCTCTACAGTCCGGCGTCGCGGCATGTCCTCTGGTCCGCGGTCTCGCGCGCCCTGCGGGTTCCGTCGCGGATCGAGAGCGACCTGTCGGCGACCGGGCTCATCGATCCCACGACGCCCACCTTCATCCGGCTGCTGGGCACGAAGGATTTCCAGCCGGAGCGTCTGACAGCCTACGAGATCGGGTACCGGGTTCAGGCGACGGAGCGCGTGCTGCTCGATCTGGCCCTGTTTCACAACGACTACATCCGTCTTCTGAGCATCGAACCGGGTACTCCCTTCACCGAGACGTCGCCGCCGCCGAGCCACACGATCGTGCCGCTCTTCCTCCGGAACAAGATGACGGCGGTCGTCGATGGCGGTGAGCTGGCCTGTGAGTGGCGGCCGGTCGCGACGTGGCGGCTCAACGGCTCCTACTCCTACCTCAGGATGAGGCTCACGCCGGCCGCGGACAGCCTCGACACCACGACGGAGATCTCGACCGAGGGATCGAGCCCGCAGCACATGGCCAGCGTTCGCTCGTCACTCGACCTTCGCCGGAATTTTGGCCTGGATGTCGCATTCAGGTACGTCGGCCGCCTGCCGAGCCAGACGGTCGACGCCTACACGGAGATGGACGTGGTGGTCAGCCGGCGCCTGCCCCTCGGCTTCGAGGTCTCCCTGGTCGGACAGAACCTGCTTTCGCCGCATCACGCCGAGTTCGGCGGCGGGAGCGGCGGGCCGATCGAGGTCAATCGAAGCGTTTACGGAAGGATCGTGCGGCGATGGTAGCGGGCGCCCGCGTGAGCCGCGGGGCCGTGCTCCTCGGCCTGACCGCGGCTCTGATCGCCTGGGGCGGCCGCGCGCTGGGAGACGAGCCGGGCCCCGGCAGCCTCTCCGAATATCAGGTCAAGGCCGCCTACATCTACTACTTCACGACGTACGTCGACTGGCCTCCCGACACATTCTCGCGCAGCGGCGACGCCCTGGTCGTCGGCGTTCTCGGGGAAGATCCCTTCGGCTCCATTCTCGACGACACTCTCCGCGGCAAGTCCGTCGGCAGCAGACGGCTGGTCGTCAAGAGGATCGGCAATATCAAAGAAGCCCGCGAGTGCCACATCCTGTTCATCAGCGCTTCGGAACGGGACCGCCTCGCCACCATTTTCAAGGGTCTCGACGGCGCGGCGATCCTGACGGTCGGCGAAGTCGATCACTTTGCCTCCCGCGGCGGGCAGATCGCATTCCGCATGGAGGATAAGAAGGTCCGCTTCGACATCAACGTGACGGCCGTGGAGCGCGCCCGGCTCAAGATCAGCGCCCAGCTCATGAAGCTCGGCAGGATCGTCGAGGGAACGGAACGCCTGGGAGGTTAGGCCGGATGGCGTTTTTTCGCGGGGCATCGGTCAAGGCCAAGCTGATCCGGGCCAGCATCCTGGGCAGCGGAGCCGCCCTCCTCGTCGTCGGGGCCGTGATCACGAGCCTCGACCTCGTCGCGCTGCGCCAGAAGCTGGTGCTGAGAATGTCGATCCGGGCCGACATCGCGGGAGCGAACGGCGTCTCCGCCCTTCTCTTCAGCGATCCAAAGTCGGCCGAAACGACCCTGGCGGCCCTGAAGGCCGATCCGCGCATCCGCGCGGCGGGACTCTACGCCGCCGATCGCCGGCTGTTCGCGACCTACCTCAGCGATCCTTCCGGCGGCGGAGGTCTTCTGCCGGAAACGCTCGGCGAGGTCGACCATGGCTACCGCCTGGGGAGCGACCGGCTCGTGCTATGGAGGAGTGTCCTCTTCGAGCAGAAGCCGATCGGCACCATGGTCATCGTGTCGGATCTGAGCGAGGTCGCGGCGACGATGACGCGCGACATCGTCGTCTTCGCCAGTGTGCTCCTCGTATCTCTCCTGCTCGCGCTCGCCATCTCCACCAGGCTCCAGCGGGACATCTCGCAGCCGATCCTGGGGCTCGCCGAGATCGCCCGGAAAGTCTCCGTGGAGAAGGACTATTCCGTCCGCGCCACGGGCGGCGGCGACGGCGAGATCGGCGCGCTGGTCACCGCCTTCAACGAGATGCTCGAGGAGATCAGGCAGCAGGAGGCGGAGCTCCGGGCGGCCCGCGACAGGCTGGAGCAGCGCGTCGCCGAGCGCACCGGCCAGCTCCAGGCGGCCAACAAGGAGCTCGAAGCCTTCTCCTACTCCGTGTCGCACGACCTGCGCGCCCCCCTGCGCAGCATCGAGGGCTTCAGCCGGGCGCTGATGGAGGATTGCGAGGGCAGCCTCAACGAGACGGCCCAGGACTCGCTCCGACGGATCATCGGGTCGACCGTCCGGATGGGCCAGCTCATCGACGGCCTGCTGAATCTCTCCCGCCTGACGCGCACGGAGGTCCGGGGCGGGAGCGTCGATCTCAGCTCCCTCGCGCACGAGATCGTGGCCGAGCTCAAGGACGGTGACGGAAGCCGTCCGGTGGAGTGCGTGATCGCCGCGGGCGCCATCGCCGAGGGAGATCCCGCTCTCCTGCGTGCCGTGCTCCAGAACCTGATCGGGAATGCGTGGAAGTTCACGCGGAAGCGCGAGCCGGCCAGGATCGAATTCGGGGTCGGCGAAGAATCGGGCGAGAAGACCTACTTCGTTCAGGACAACGGCGCCGGGTTCGACATGTCCTATGTGGACAAGCTCTTTGGCGCGTTCCAGCGCCTGCACGGTCAGAACGAGTTCCCCGGCATCGGCATCGGCCTGGCCACGGTTCAGCGCATCGTGAACCGGCACGGGGGCCGCGTGTGGGCCGTCGGCGCGCCGGACAAGGGAGCGACCGTCTACTTCACTCTCGGCGGAGGAGGCACCAATGGCGGATAAGAGGATCGTGCTTCTCGTGGAGGACAACCCCGATGACGAGGCGCTGACCCTGCGGGCGCTCAAGAAGAACAACATTCTCAACGAGGTCGTCGTGGCGAGGGACGGCGCGGAGGCGCTCGACTATCTTCTGGGCACCAACGGAAACTCCGGACGGATCAATCTCGACCAGCTCGCCGTCGTCCTCCTGGACCTGAAATTGCCCAAGGTGAACGGCCTGGAGGTGCTGCGCCGGCGTCACGCGCGAATCGTCGAGCACCATGATCCGCGACGAATTTTCAAGGCCGCCGTAGTGCCGCTTAACCCACGCCGCCAATTTGATCAGCCGGGCCTCGTCCGAAACGCCCTTGGTCGCCACAATCCCGCTAGGCCGCGCCCCATTGGCGTGCAGCATCGCGTGGGTTTGCTCGGCGGCCAGGGAGAGGCCGATCGCCTCGCGCGCCAACCGGACGATATCGAGACCTTGAAATCCGTCCCAAGACAGGCCGCGGAGCTCAAATATCTCGTCCGGCGAAACGGTCTCCATTGACCCGTCGGGCGCATTGATCCGGTAGGACAGCGAGTAGTCCGATGCCTGTATTGCCTGCACCCTATTCGGCCCAGAAGGCGAACCTTCCTGCCGCGTGATCATCTCGTCGGTCCAGGGTGTGTAACTTGTGGAGACCTGCACTCCGTTGCCCAGCGTTTCCTTGGTCGGCAGACTGGAGTCATTTGCCGTGTTGAGCGTCCAGAACACCGTGCCGGCGCTGTTGTCCTTGACCTGATTCAAGTATCCGTAGGCGTCATAGACACTCTTGACGACAAAGCGCACGCCGGATGTGCTGGTCGGATAGGTCAGTGTATCGACGGTGCCGAGCGTGTTGTATGCGTGGTCGAATGAGTAATTGACCGCATCCTCGGTGTACGTCACGGTCTGCAGACGGCCGAAGGTATCGTAATTGTACGATTCGCCGTAGCCGTCGGGCTTCGTTACCGTCTTGATGCGCCCAATCTCGTGCAAGTTTGGATCAGTCCCATACGTCCAAGAGAGCGCGGTCGTTGATTCTGGCGCCACCTGCGAGATCATGCGACCCAGCGGATCATAGCCATAGGTAGTGGTTTGACTTCTGGCGTCAGTCTGCGCGGCCAGCTC
>Ga0137418_10005493_pt1 | contig 11624 bp, 14 predicted proteins | sample CZODoug3_1_2_16f_FD_122242 | JGI IMG/M metagenome (GOLD analysis project Ga0137418, IMG submission 122242) | Vadose zone soil fungal communities from Angelo Coast Range Reserve, California, USA - CZODoug3_1_2_16fungal (Hybrid Assembly) | ecosystem: Environmental > Terrestrial > Soil > Vadose... | reverse complement strand
ACAAGACCGCGGCTCACAAGATTCTGAATAGCCCGCCGAACGGTAATGCGGCTGACACCAAATCGCGCAATGAGGCTGTCTTCGGTGGGCAGTTGGTCGCCAACCTTCAGGTCGCCATCGGCGATTTCGCCGGCGAGGACCGTTTCGACGCGTGAATAGAGAAGAGAGTCATGCGCGATTGGCATGAAGACATTATAATGTCGTATTGTCACAAAACCCAGCCGTCGACAAACAGCTTCCGACTGATGGGAATCGGAAATTAATGCCCGCGGATTGGTCCCGATAAACGCGCATCTCGTCAGTGCTTGATTTCCTGACGAGATGCCGACTTCCCGTTACTAATCCGGCCAACTTCCTCGAACCCCGTTTGGGGTAGAGGACCCTAGGCGCTCTCGACCTAGCGACACTGCTCCTCCCCTCCGGGCTATCAACAGCCGATTTACAATCTGCGGATGGTCACGCCGCGAGCGGAAAGTTTTCCAAGTAATTGCGCCACTCCCGGAGAAACTTCACCGTCGCCAGGGACAACTACTGCCCATTCAAGGTTTTCCTGGAACTCTCTATTGCGAATCTGCCACTGGCCGAAAGACGATGATTTTAGCTCACCAATTTGGATGATGGACCAGTGCCGCACCAACGCCAATGCGGTGGCATCGTCAGGTAATGGCCCAGACAGAATGAAGTGGTTGTTCCCATGCACGAGGATGCCAACCATCTAAGTTTGACCCTCCAGGCGCGGATCGGGAACTGAGTAGCCAATTGCGAAATGGTAGACGACTTGTCCTAGCTCAGGGGACAGACTGAGATATCGATTCACTTCCTCATCAAAAAACGCTCCGATGCCTGTTGCTCGCAGGCCGAGAGCCTCGGAAGCAAGATACATTCGTTGACCAATAGCACCCGCCTCGAAATGCACGTATCGATATCCACGATCGCCGTAACTCCGTGCAGCATTCTCAAAATCACCGATCATGGAAAATGTCAGGCAAGCGTTACCCGCCAGGTCCTGTCCCAAACTGAGAGCTGCCGCTACCAGGCGTTGGTCTCCTTGCTTGATTATTTCCAGCTCAGCGTGCTCGGGCCAGTAGCGGTAAACACCCCGCGCCAAGCCTTCAACGCGGTGAACGTAAAGATATAGTTGGACGAAACGAGTTGTAGCGAAATCGGCGAAGAGAGGCTCCTTTGTGCTTGAGAGGAGAGTCGCAAGTTGCGAGAGGGAGATCGACCCGTCCCCACCCTTGAAGTCAAGAGCGGAACGCCGCGTGCGAACGACGTCGCCGAAGCCGCGGCTTGCGGAGACATGAGGCGGGAGGCTGATTTGGCCGCGGCCGGATGCCTTCGGCGGGCCAAGAGAGGGGATGATGGCTTCCGTACTGAGCTTCGTGACCGCGTGAACTTTCTCGATCAGAGGATAGGGTACTTGCTCCTCCGTCAGCCGGTTGGGCTGACCACCAAACAAAGTCATGTCGACTTGATACAGCACCCTCACGGGGATAGATGGGCCATGAAGCCCGACGATCAACATCGGCCACTCATCATCACTGAGGTGACACACTTCCGCGACTCTATCGTCCGAGAAGTTGCCAAGCGTAAAGCTCTCGCAACCCAGAGATCGAGCAGCAAGTGCGAGTGACTGCCAGGCATGGCCAATGTCGTGCAAGCAGTAGCGATAGGCCCGGTTTTGGTATTTCCAGGCTTCGCGCCAGGCAATGCTGGTCAGAACGAACACCAGTGGGGCGGAGGTGTCGACAAGTTTCCTGCCAATATCGCCGATGGCGCGTTGTTCCACCATGTGGGATGAGGGACGATAATGATAGAGACCGTCGGACCAATCGACGAGGCCACGGGTGGAGAAGTGAAATTCGGTCGGGTGGAGGTTACCGGAAGAAGGATTCACGCGCAATGCGTAAGTATATCCGGTTGACGGCACTCGTTTGGAGGCGCTAATCGAGGCTGAATAAAACATCAACTGCGAAAGGAATCCCGCACCATTCATGGCTGAAGTGTTTCCTGGTTTGCCCTCGAGTACTTCAAGAGCTGAAATCTGCGGAGCTGGCGGGTCGGCCGGCAAATCGAGGATGGGCACGCCCTCATAATGCCGGAATGGATTGGGCATTTTGGTCCAATCGAGATAGTGCTGAGTTCGCCGCAGCGATTCGACACTGTGCTTCGTCAACTCATGGTATTCGAGCCAAGTCATGTAGCGTGAATCCCGAGGTGCCCATTCTGGCAAAACAGACATGCGGGTATTGTCTGATATCAATTGTCAGCCAAAAGAGCGTATCAAACGAAAGGTCTTCATTCCTCAGCGCGGGCATTCATGAGTCTGAGTGGTCCTGGATTTCCTCGAACCCCGTTTGTGGAAAGTTATCTCTTTCTGGCGAGGTAAGTGTTTTCTCTTCTGCCAGGTACGGTCAGCTATATCAGCTTTGCAACTTCAGCTTTACCGGCGTTAATGGTGGGAGGGGCGGCATTTCTCCAGAGTGAGAAGAAATCGTTTTAGGGGGCTCGGGCTGTTGCTTGTCGCCCTTCTGGTTATCGCGTCGCCAGCTTCTGCGCGCCCCGGACAGGTTTATTTCTGCGCCTTCAGAAGTTCTTTCAATTCGCGGCAGGGGGTTCGTCAACCATCGCTTCTAACGAGAAAGGGCTGGCGATATCGCCAGCCCCTTGCTACTTCGTCTTCCGGTCCAGGTCTCTTCAGCGAGACCCTGCCGCGACCGCCAAGGCCGGCTTTCCCACATTCACCTTGATCTGCTTCGGCTTTGCTTCCTCGCGCTTCGGGATGCTTAGCGTCAGCACCCCATTCTGATAGTCGGCTTTGATCGCCTCCGAATTCACGGAGTTCGCCAGCGAGAAGCTCCGGCTGAACGAGCCATAGGCGCGTTCGACGCGCAGGTAATTTTCCTCTTTCACCTCATTCTCAAACTTGCGTTCGCCGCGAATTGTGAGGATGTTGTTCTCGACGTGGATGTCCAGGTCCTGCGGATTCACATCTGGCAGGTCCGCCTTCACGACCAGCTCATGCTCTGTCTCGTAGATGTCGACGGCCGGTGCCCAAGGGGTCAAGTTCGACTCCTCGGCCGTACGTCCCACCATATCGCCAAACACGCGATTGATCTGTTCCTGCAGGGTCGTAGCCCCGCGGAAAGGTTGTTCCCAACGATTCATTGTTCTCATTTTAGCTCCCTCATTAAACGTTTACGGATCTGTCTTGGCCCAGGTAATTTCAGATAACTCATGTCAGTTCACATCGCCGTCGATCGCGATCCGCAACGACTGTGTTCACTCTTCAGGGTTCGCTCGCAATCCGGTGCAAATTAGATCAGCGTTTAGTACGAGGCTCCCATACCGCCGCCGTAGCCTGCGCCGGCCGCGACGGCCTTTTCTTCTCCCTTGAAGTCGGCGATTAGAACTTCCGTGGTCAGCATCAACGAGACGATCGACGCAGCGTTCTGGAGTGCGAGACGGGTGACCTTCGCTGGATCAATCACACCGGCCTTGACCATGTCGCCGAAGTCACCGGTCTCCGCGTTGAAGCCAAAGTTTTCATCCTTCGATTCGCGCACGCGTCCTACAACCAGCGCGCCCTCGTGCCCGGCGTTCTGGGCGATCTGGCGCATGGGCTCTTCAAGCGCGCGCTTTACGATGTTCATCCCAATGGCCTCATCGTCGTGGAGCTTGAGCTTCTCCAGGGCCGGCAAGCAGCGCAGAAGAGCCGTACCGCCGCCGGGGACAATGCCTTCCTCAACAGCTGCCCTGGTTGCGTGCATGGCGTCCTCCACTCGAGCCTTTTTCTCTTTCAACTCGGTCTCGGTCGCCGCACCCACCTTGATGATCGCGACGCCTCCGACGAGTTTGGCCAGACGCTCCTGAAGCTTTTCCTTGTCATAGTCCGATGTAGTCTCTTCGATTTGCGCACGAAGTTGTTTGATTCGGCCTTCAATCGAGCTGCTCTTACCGGCGCCCGCGACGATTGTGGTGTTGTCTTTATCTATGGTCACCTTCTTGGCGCTGCCCAGTTCTTCGATTTTAACGTTCTCGAGCTTTATGCCGAGGTCCTCGGTGATGGCCTTACCACCAGTGAGAATGGCAATGTCCTCGAGCATCGCCTTGCGGCGGTCTCCGAAGCCGGGGGCTTTCACCGCTGCGCACTGCAGGGTGCCACGCAGCTTGTTCACCACCAGGGTGGCCAAGGCTTCTCCGTCGATGTCCTCAGAAATGATCAGCAGCGGTTTACTCATCTTGGCCGTCTGTTCAAGCAAGGGCAGCAGGTCCTTCATCGAGCTGATCTTTTTTTCGTGGATCAGAATGCGGACATCTTCCAGGATGCACTCCATGCGTTCCGGATCGGTGACGAAATACGGAGAAAGGTAGCCGCGGTCGAATTGCATGCCCTCGACCACTTCAAGGGTTGTCTCCATCGTCTTGGATTCCTCAACAGTGATGACGCCGTCTTTGCCGACCTTCTTCATGGCTTCGGCGATGAGGTCGCCGACTTGCTTGTCGGTGTTGGCACTGATTGTACCCACCTGGGCGATCATGTCGCCCTTCACTTCGCGGGAGAGCCGCTTGATCTCTTTCACGGCGACTTCCACAGCCTTATCGATGCCGCGCTTGAGCGACATCGGGTTTGCGCCCGCGGCAACCGTTCGTACACCCTCACGGAAGATTGCTTGGGCCAGCACGGTCGCGGTGGTGGTGCCGTCGCCAGCCACATCCGAGGTCTTGGACGCAACCTCGCGCACCATCTGTGCACCCATGTTCTCTAGGGGATCCTGCAGCTCGATCTCCTTTGCCACGGTCACGCCGTCTTTTGTGACGATGGGTGCCCCGAACTTCTTCTCGATCACCGCATTACGCCCCTTCGGGCCCAGCGTGATCTTTACCGCGTCAGCCAGAATGTTGACGCCGCGCAAAATTGCCTGACGCGAATTCTCACCAGTTACAATTTGTTTTGCCATGTGACTTCACCCTCCTGGGTGATCGAACTTTCCACTCCCTCCAAAGCTCTCGGATAGGAGCTACTACTACTTCTTGCCGGATACCGCTTTTGCCATGCCGCTGACTTTCACCAGGATTTCCTCCTCGCGGAGGATCAGGTACTCCTGGTCGTCGATCTTGATATCGTTGCCAGTGTATTTGCCGAATAAGATCCGATCACCAACCTTCACGTCGAGCGGAACGCGGTGGCCCTTTTCCAGCTTGCCGGCTCCGACGGCGATTACTTCCCCCTCGTGGGGCTTTTCTTTAGCCGTATCCGGGATAATGATCCCACCCTTTGCAGTCTCTTTCTCTTCCAGTCTGCGCACCAGAACTCGGTCATGCAGAGGAGTGATATTCAGTGTCATTTCATTGACCTCCGTTCGATCCATTCGAAAAACCAAAACAGTCAACTCTTTGTGGCTCTAGGCCAACACTACGGGCGAAAAATCTTCCGGTTCTTCTGTCGTGCTGCTTCGAGGTCATCGGTCTCTTTTTTCTGGCGATCGATTTCTTTCTGCGGCTCCTCTTGACCCTCCAGCTTTATGGATTTGGCAAGCGCAGCCTCAACTTGTGCATCCAGCCGTTTCGAAAACATGAAAAGCGCAAAAGAGTTCAGGAATGTAGAACGGACTAGGTTTATCGAGTACTGCGAATCTTCCCACCGGGCGATGACCTTTTCTGTCGACCTATACAGTTCGTTAGTTGGGAAGCTAATCTCGCCAACAGGCCTCGTTGGAGTTCCGTACTTTGTCGAGATGGCTTGTACCATGTCCTCGGCAGTTAGCCCATGTGTTGCGTCGTGATCATAAGTCACCAAAATCCTGAAGAGCTCGCCATTGTGGAAGCTGAAGAAAATCTGCCGGACCGAGTCTGTTTGGCGCGAATAGTCAGAGGAGCCGCCCGGCCAACACGTCAACTCTTGAATTACCGCTGGATGCCTTTGGATCAGCTTTGTCTGGAGCGGTCTTAGGTCAACCTGGCCAGATAGTTTGGGCAAACTCATCCCCAACGAAAAGTCCCGATACTTGGAAAAATCCTGTCCATGGAGCAGAGAGGCCGTAAGAAACAAGGCACTAAGGCAAAGAATCGAATTGCGTATCGTGTTCATTTTCATATCCGCCAAAAAATTCCTAAGAACTTGAAAAAAGAGCCGCGTGTTGCCCTCTGGCAACTGCACCGTGACGTTCTTCCCCGCCGCCACTCGACCCGGATTCCAGCATTTTCAAGACGGAATTCTTTGCAGGGATCAGGCAAATCCCTTGTTGGATATGGCGAAAATGGGCTGTAACACTCATAAAAGGAATGCCGAGGAACCGTTTCGAAATGATTTCCGTGACTTCCACGGAGTTAAACTTTTGTCCTTCCCGTTTCGCCAGGATCTGGTGGACTGCCCTGCGCAGGGTTCCCAACTCCTCGCGACCAAGGGCGATTGCCCTGATCTCGCCGGCCAAATAGAAGAAGTACCACTTCGCTTCCTCGATTTTTTGGCCAAGTCCGTACCCATCGAGATTCTTTACAACTCTCCAGCCAGGCAGGAAAACTTCACTCTCGACCGCCAAGCCTGCTGGCAAAAGCGTGTTCTCTCGGATGAGGATGGTTCTAGATGTGTTGTTGGCTGGCACTTGTATTCTCCATACCCACATGACGTTAGAGCTGCCGCGCGTAAAGCCTTCTGCCGTTCACGAAACCTACGAGCAGCGTCAGGAGTACGGCACCAACTATTGCGACTAGCGTTGTGTAAATCGTTCCCCGATAGTCGGAAAAGCCCGCGGATCGCATGAGGAATCCGCCCGCCACAGCTCCGCCAATGCCTAACACGATGTCCATCAACGGGCCGTAGCCATTACCCTCGAGAATCTTTCCCGTTGACCAGCCGGCAACCAACCCGATGATGATCCACGATAGAAAGTACATAAATTTCTCCTTTTATTGGATCCGGGACTTACCTTCCGACGAGTCGTTTACTTGATCTCTCTTCTTCGGAGAAGTCTTCTTGTGAGCCATCCCGCCCCGATGCACTCACAAGGCTATAAACCAATGGAGTGGGTTCTTCCTCACACTGGTTTCATCGCGTACAACTCGCGGTCTGCTGTGCGAAGCAGGGCTTCCATCGTTTCACCGTCTTGCGGATAGAGAGCCACGCCGATGCTTGTGGAAAGCGGTGGCTGGAGACTATCCGTGGCTAACTGACTGCGAATACGTGATGCGACAAGCCTTGCGCCTGCCACCGTTGTCTCGGGCAGGATGATGGCAAACTCATCGCCACCATATCGCGTGGCCGTATCGATTGCGCGGCAAAAAATGCGGAGTACATCGGCGAGGCGGCACAGCGCCTGGCTCCCGATCAAGTGGCCGTAGCGATCGTTGATTTTCTTCAACTGATCCAAGTCGAGCAGTAGAATGGCAAACGGTCGCCCCGTGCGCCCGGTGCGTTTGACCTCTGCGTCGAGCGCTTCAACGAGCCGACGGTAGTTACCTAATCCAGTAAGCGGGTCAGTCACGGCGAGAAGTTGTACCTCCGCTTCCGCGTGTTTGCGCTCGGTAAGGTCGAATGCAGAAGCGAGAATGCTCAGCGCCCCATCAAATTCAATCATCGCTGTGCTGATATCGAGCCATCGCTCGTCGCCATTCTTCGTAAGAATCTTGACCTCATACTGGCGGGCGTCCCCTTGCCGCGCGCCCCCTCGGTTCAAGGCCAGTTCTCGACAATCCGGATGGACTAGATCCCAGAAGTTCATGGACAAAAGCTCTTCTCGTGCATATCCGGTGATCGTCTCGGCGGCATGATTCACATAGTGCAGCCGCTCGCCCTGACTGATGAATATCGCACAGGCAATAGCTTCAGCTACTGTGCGGAAGTCTGCTTCCTCGCATAGGAGATCTGGTCGTAACAGCGCATCCCCAGTCCGTTCCCTGATTTTCGTAAGCATTGGAAATCTCGCGTGCCCTTGCCGTTCCCCTCTGCCGGACAACTTGAGGGGCGGACTTAGCCCACCCCCCTCCAAACGAAAGGATCTGCTGGCTTCAGGCCGCTACGGCAGCGGCGATCTTGTGGAACGTGGAGTTAGCGACGTCATAGGTTTCAACCTGAGGAGCTCCCTCAACTACTTTGTCGAGGATCTTCGTCACTTCGGGGTAAGTTCCGCGGCTGTAAGCTTCGGCATTCTCGGCTTTGTCCCACAAACTGATCGCGAACGCTTCCGTGCCGCCCTGGCCAACAAACGTGATTTCGTCTTGGAATCCTTTCTGCTTTCGAAGCAGGGGGAGGATGTCCTTCTCCAGCCTCTGGGTAAACTCCGCAACACTATTGGGTTTCAGATGCATGTAAACTCTGCGTGCAAACATGGCACTCTCCTTGGTTCCCGATGCCAAGGGGGCGATTCAGATAACCACTCTTGGTTGAGCCTCCCTGAAGGCTCCCTCAGTCTGTTAACCATAGTGAGTTAATTAACTTGACGTGTCAAGTGGAATCTGGGACCATTTTTGCTGATTAATCAAATGCAGTTAACCCAGTGGAGGTACCCTGTGGATCTCTGCCTAGTGATCAAACGGCGGCTAGAAAAATTGGGGCTTGAGCAGAGGGATCTGGCCGCCGCCGCCGAAGTTACAGAGTCCTACATTTCACAGCTGCTGACGCGGAAGAAATTGCCTCCCGCGCCCGGCCGAACAGACATTTACGACAAGATGGGGAAATTCTTGAAACTGCCGAGCAGCAAGCTTGCGAAGCTGGCTGAGCACCAGCGCAAGGAAGAATTAAAGAGAAACCTGGCGGACCCACCCAAGCCCTTGTTTAAAGAAGTTCGAGAGTTGATTCTCCGCAAGTGCGTACCCGCCAAGGAAAAGCAAATACGGATCATTTTTGAGAAACAACCCTTCGGCGAACTCGAACGTCTCGTCACACAAAAGCTTTTGGACGTGATCAAGAAGGTCGCCAAAGAGGAATTGAACAGTGAAAACTGGCTCCACTTGGTGGCTCGACTCGCCGGCCGAACCTATGAACAAATGCGGGTTACCCTCCTTGAGTTCCTGGATACGGATGTGTTCAGCTTGTCGCATGAAAACTGTGTTTCCTTCTTGGATCCAGTAATTGAATCTTGGGACGTCGATTTAACGACCTTCGGGATGGAGATTGTTTTAAATCGGAGGATGGCCTCGGGGGATCCTAGGAGATTTGAGTTTGTTGAAACGGGACCTGTTCAGCCGGGGGTAGAGCAAGGGTTCGAAGAATTCCTTAATGATAGTTCGCTCAGCGGGACGGCCACCAAGGAAGAAATGGAGCTGCTCAGGAATTTAAGGTTTAACGGAAAACGGCCTACTTCAGTTTATTATTACCGAGAATTGCAAAGCCTCAGAGACCCGCTCCATTTTCGTGCGGAAAATCGATCGTCGATGAAGAATTCTGGCCGAACTAAGCGTTAACGACGCCTAAATAGTTCTCGCCGGCAGATTTGGTCGTAGACTTTAGATCCTGAGGATTCTGACCCGACGGCGAGGAGAGTTGAAGTGCGCTGCACCCTGCGCCGTAATCGCGTGCGCGCAACCTTTTCTATGAGTTCAAGTGATGTTTCTAGGTGCGGACGGTACCAACTGACTGCATCGGGAGCTTTGGTGGTATAGATGTTTTCCCAATGGGACCTTGCGTCCATAAAGCACTCCTATTTCTATGAATCTACGACCTTGCTGTCTGCCCCGCAACGATGCCTGCGCCAATTGCACGGCGCATACTGGTTCAAATCTGGACCCGTGATTTACTGTCGCCAGCATAATAACGAGTAACAGCGCCTGTGCTATAAATCTCAAATGCCCAAAATCATCGAGCAGTGGCTGCTCTTCAAATACGTCAATGGTGAGTTCACGCCGTTGTCCAAACCATTCAAAACTAAAGCACTGGCGGTGAAGGCGCGTTTGAAAATGCCGGAGCGAGAGCGGAGATCGGTAGCGGTGGGCGTGATTCGAATTAAGAAGTAATCGGTCGGGGACGCCCTACGGTGAAGAGCGTCCCGGTCATGTGTTTACCTTAGGGGTGTATTACACCCAGTGTACAACTGCGAATCCTGTCTAGCAATCGTGAGCAGTTCTACTTCCGTTTTTCCGGTCGATAGTCTTTGCAATCGCAGCCGGGATAAAAACACGGATGCGCCCAACCTTGTAGTGTTTTCTTCAAGTGATGAGCATTGAAGGCGTGATGGCAGCGACACGCTTTCTTTGAAACACGGAGTTTAAAGCGGCGATCTGGCATCGTCGGTGTCAGAAGATAGTTAGGCCGATTTGCCCTTTGGTTTAGGAAAAATTCCGCCGACGAGAGTGCGGAACTCGGCATAATACTCAGGATGCTTCGCGAGAATTGCAGAAATTTCCTGAGCGAGTGGACTTTCTGCGACCCATTTCTTCTGCTGGTTATCAGACATCGGAAGCAAGAGTAGCTTCGCTTGTTGCAGCAAGCCCCTTAACCGGAGATGGTCCGAGTGTTCATTTTCATCCATGTTCGTACCTCTAGATCAGAGCCATTCTCATAAATGACTCTCGGGAGTATTTTATCAATGAAATCTGGTCGGATATAGGGGCTGATTTGACGGGGCGGGACGGGGACCATGCTTATCTGCCCATATCAACACACTATTATGTTTGCCGAGGATGTATGGTACGTGGGAGCGAACCAACGAGTGGAGGGCGCGGCTGGGCGACCGCCACCGGGTCTTTTCCGAAAACGGAAAACCTGAACTAGCGTATATAACGCTGCGATTTACAAGGGGAGGGGCGGCTCAGGATTGACGCCGACAATCGAAAATTGCAGGATGATGCTGGAGGTTGGTCATGACTCAAGCACAAATAAAGCGGGCCATCATCCCGATCACTATTTCCTGCGTTCACTGCAAGCAGGAACAGGTCGTGCATACGCAAGCGCGAACAGGATTCTGGCAAATGGCGCATCAATCTGTTAAATGCGTGAAGTGTGAGCAATATTTCGACGTGATGATTCCCGACGCCATCACCGCCGGGCCATTCCTTCAGCTTAACGTCTCCTCGACGCAATAATAAGTCCGAAGGGCTTTTATCGAACATGTGGACAAGCTCTGTTAGGCTTTATTCTCTGGTGGATGTTTGAGGGCGGATCGGATCGCGGCGAGTAAGACTTCTCCCTCGAACGGCTTTCCCAGAACGGCGACCGCGCCGAGTTCGAGTGCCTGGGCTCGCACGCGGTCCTTATTTGCAGTGACCATGATAATGGGTATCGCGTGGCCTCTTTCCTCCAGCAGGCGTTGTAGCTCCAGGCCATTCAACCCCGGCAGGCGAAAATCAATGACGGCACAGTCTGGCTGCAGCGATCCGCACGCGTCGAGAAACACCTCAGCGGACCCGTAAACCTCGCATCGATATCCAGACGATCGAAGGAGGTTGCTTATTGAATGTTGGACGTCCTCATCATCATCAACTACGGCGATGGTTGGGACACTATCCCCGGTTCTCATGCAGGTCCTGGTCCGGGGACTGGACTCCCAGTTATCCTAACCTTCTAGCGCTGGTTGTCAAGAATCGCAATGCTTCTGGCGTTGCTTCGCAGTCTGCCCGGCTGAGTTCCTGATAAGTTTGAATGTATAGGTTGAGGGAGGAGCGCTTGGTGTCTAATCAAGTAAATGACG
>Ga0137418_10005490_pt1 | contig 11628 bp, 10 predicted proteins | sample CZODoug3_1_2_16f_FD_122242 | JGI IMG/M metagenome (GOLD analysis project Ga0137418, IMG submission 122242) | Vadose zone soil fungal communities from Angelo Coast Range Reserve, California, USA - CZODoug3_1_2_16fungal (Hybrid Assembly) | ecosystem: Environmental > Terrestrial > Soil > Vadose... | reverse complement strand
CACACGATCGCCAATTTTCACTTCCTCATCGGCGCCGACGTGCTTCATATCTAACAGAGGCTCGCCCATTCCGCCAACCTGGCCATGGATCCGCGAATCGGCAATCATTGCGCCGACGCCGCTGTCGCGATCGGTCAAAAGCAGGACCTGGCTCGTATCGCCATAAGATTCGATTACTTTTCCGACTACGCCTTCGGGTGTGATCACTCCCATATTCTTGCGAATGCCTTCATGCAGGCCCTGATCGAGATAAACCACCGCGCTGTTGGCATCGGCGCTGGAGCCGATCACGCGCGCCAGGATCATGGGAACCTTGGCCTGTTTCTGCTTGAAATTCAGAAGCCTGGCAAGACGGTCGGCTTCCGCCGATTTGCTTTGCAGCTGCATGATTTCCAGTTTGAGCCGGCCATTTTCGCGGATAAGGTCTTCGTTTTGCCGCGCGGTATCGCTCAGCGCGAAATAATGCCGCCAGGCGTCGCGGACTTTTCCGATGCCCCAGGCGCCGCTGCGTTCCACCGGCGAAACGGCGGAGACGGTCCAAACTCGGATCAGGCGGCCCTGCGAATCGCGTTTGATCTGTACCGCGAGCATCAAGACTTGCAGCAACACTACTCCCGCCAAAAGGAACAGCGAGCGATGTCGAGAGGGTAGGCCTGCCATTGGTGTACCGAAACGCGAAATTGGCGACTCGAATCTTTCTTGAGCGGCTAGTGGCTGGGAGCTAGCGGCTCGATCTTATAAAATTCGAAAAAACAAAAACCGAAACTTGAAACCAAAAACCGCTAATCGATGCAAACTTGGCGCAAGAGTTTGAAATCGCTGAGCATCTTGCCCGTGCCGAGCACGACGGAGGCAAGGGGATCATCGGCTATCGAAACCGGCAAGCCGGTTTCTTCGCGGATACGCTTATCGAGATTTTTGAGCAGCGCGCCGCCGCCGGTTAGAACGATGCCGCGGTCGCTGATGTCCGCAGAAAGTTCCGGCGGAGTGCGTTCGAGTGCCACGCGTACGGCGTTGACGATGGTTGCGACACATTCGGCGAGCGATTCGCGAATTTCGCTGTCGTCAATGGTAACGGTACGCGGAACGCCTTCGATCAGGTTGCGGCCTTTGACTTCCATAGTCAGCGGCTTTTCCAGTGGATACGCCGAGCCAATTTCCATCTTGATCTGTTCCGCAGTGCGTTCGCCGACCAGCAGGTTGTACTTGCGCTTCAAATATTGCATTACGGCTTCATCCATTTCGTTTCCGGCGACGCGCACGGAACGCGAGTAGACGATGCCGCTCATGGAGATGACGGCGATGTCGGTGGTGCCGCCGCCGATATCAACCACCATGTTGCCGCTGGGTTCTTCAATGGGCAGACCGGCGCCGATCGCAGCGGCCATGGCTTGTTCAACGAGATACACTTCGCTGGCGCGCGCTCGATAGGCGGAGTCTTGCACGGCGCGCTTTTCCACTGGAGTAATTTCGCTGGGCACGCCTATGACGATGCGCGGGTGCACCAGCACGCGGCGGTTGTGGGCCTTCTGAATAAAATACGTCAACATTTTTTCGGTGACTTTAAAGTCAGCAATCACGCCGTCTTTCATGGGCTTGATGGCCACCACGTTCCCGGGAGTGCGGCCGAGCATTTCTTTGGCTTCGCGGCCGACGGCCACCACTTCTCCCGTTACTTTATTAATCGCGACGATAGAGGGCTCGTTGACGACGATGCCTTTGCCATGCGAAAAAACCAGGGTGTTCGCGGTCCCTAGATCAATGGCCAGGTCGGACGAAAACAAACTGAACACCGACCTCATGTTGTAACCGTTCTTGTTCATTCCCCCAGTCCTTTCGAATCAGAAACGCAAAATCTCGACACAAGCATGCCCCTGCGGAGGGCTGACAAAAATAACGAGTTGCGGTGATGCTATATTCTCGCCGAAGATCGAACTGAGCGCAAAACCGGCGCGGTTCGGCGAAAAGTAATTCGCAACAATTATTTTGGCACGACGATGGTCACCTGCTGCTTTGCGGTGCCGCCGCGGCGATTTTGTCCCACGATTACGATCGAATGCTCACCCGGTTCCAACGGTTCAGTGAAGTAACGGAAGCCGCCGTCACCGCCGATGCTGGGCACCGGCTGGCCATTGATAATCAGCGCCGCGCCCGGTTCCGTCTTGCCAAAAACTTCCACCACGCGCCCGTGCAGCTGGGTGCCGCCGATTTCCAGCATCATCTCCTGGGTGCGACCCTGTGCGACGAGAGAGAATTTAAAGGTTTCGCTGACTTCGCTGGTCTTCTTGTTGACGTCGGTAGCGATGACGTTCCAGAAATAATCTCCCGCATCCAAGCCACTGATTTCAACGGACGGTCCCGGCAGCCTGACCTGCTTGATCATCTTGGTGAACATGGCGGTGGCGCTAATGCGCAAGGTGTAGGAGACGGCGTCCTTCACCGGCCTCCATTCGAAATGGATCGTTGCCGCTTTGGGAACTTCGACGATGATGGGCGCCAGATTTAAAGGCTGCAAGAGATCGGGAGGCGCAAGCACGTCGGACCTGGTGATCGGTCCGACCGAAGAAATGTTGGCCTTCTGCCACTGGCCCAATTCGACTTTTTCGGTTCCGCGACGGACTTCCGCGCCGCCGCTGGCCACTGTAATTTCGGTTTCTTTGGATTGTGGGTCAGACTTCACGGATGCGCGGCTATTCGGCCGCATTTGCGCGACGGTATCCTGCATGGTCACAGCCGCATGGGAATTCGGAGAACTCCAGTTGGGCGTGGAAAGGTCGACAGCGCCGGTATTGATGCGCACAGCGGTGGTTGCCTGGTCCAGGGTGACGTTGTTTTCTTCGACGGTAACCAGGGTGTCCGCCTTAATCGTGTACGAGGTGGTGTCGCCAAACGTAATACGCGCCGCTCCATCCCCGGCAGTCTGAATTAGGTCGCCCTTGTCCAACGTGGTGCGAAAGTCCGCGTCCACCCACTGCACGGAGTTGACCTTTTTCACCTGCACTCGTCCATCCAGGTTTACGAACTTGATTTGTGTCACTGCCAACGGCACCACATCGCTATCCGAGCCGCTGACCGCGCTGGAAACTTTTTTCAGCACCGCCGCGTAAAATCCCGGAGTTACGAAATAAACGGAAGCGAAAATCAGCGCCACCAGAATTATGGAGTACATCACCAGGCTCTTATAAGACACCGCGTGCCAATACACCTCGACGCGCTTGACCCGCTCCGGGCTGGCCTGATGTTGCGGATTGTTTGGCAATTGGCTATTCACACTTGAAGGCACGCAGGCGCGCCATTTTTGAAATCTAGCACACGGTTTGCGAGTGCGAGGCTCGGCGCGGGACTTCGTAGTCAAATTGCAAATAGCAACCCGGTTACAACGCCCGTTGCGCGAATGCGCCGCTTCCTTTTGGTACCTGTCCGACCGGCCAGTGCGGCAATGCGCTAATCTGTTGCTCGTGAATGTTGGAACGCAAGTTGCCAGGAGAATGCTGTCGAAAACTGCAAAGCATTGACGAAGCGAAGAAAAAACCCTGCTTGCAAGACTTCACAAGCAGGGTCTGTTGTTGCGGGGAAGAGAATTGTTCGTCAAAAGCGAATATAAGGGCCGAACGACGCGCGGAAATTATGGTGCGTGCCGCCATTAAAGTAGATTTCGTCCCCGACATCGAGACGCAGACCTACGGGGCCGATGTGCCCTTCGAGTCCGCCACCCGGGTAGACTGAACCCATGACGTTTTTATCGCGGAGATTCTGCACGTTGCTGACAAACGTCCCGAGTGTAGCCGGAGCGGCGTCGAACCTGGCGTCCACAAATCCGCCCTTGATGGTCACAAAAGGATGGAAATTGGTGTGGCCCAGGGCCAATTTGGGTCCAAAAAGCCCGTGCAGCAGCCGGTAGTTCGAACGGTTCACAGTGATGCTCCCGCCGTTGTCGAAACTTTCGGTGAACACCTGATTGAAGTCGTAGCTCATCTCCGCTTCCAGCATCACGCGATGGCCGACGCCGACTCCCAGCCGGCCACCAAGGCCCGCGAAGTCGGTGTCAGTCTGGCCAAGCCGGAAATAGTCCACGAAGCCTCCAACCGCGACGTGATCCTGGGCCGATGCTACGGGCATGATCAGCAAGCCGCCAAGCAGAAAGAACAGCGCAATACGCCTCATTCGGGTCTCCTAAATCGATATTCTAAATGTGATTCTGGCGAGAGAGCCGGAGGGCACCCGTCACGAAGAGGGCGACTTCTCTAAAGCTTTAGACGCGCGGCGTGAACTCGATGTTGCCCAGAGGTTTACCTGACTATTGCCGGCGGATTGCTGTAGATTTGTGCAGTGCGAAGAAAAAATCTTCAAAATTCGAATTTTGCGATTGACGACATGAGTGCAAAGTACTACGGTACTACCTTGCTGGGTGGGGTGTTCTGGTACTGATACTCTATTGTCCGACCCACGGATGATTGAGAAGATGGCCGCATTGAGGATGATCAGTAGTTCCTCGGTGGGCCAGTAACAAGAACGCGGCAAGTTTGCCGCAACTGCTTTTGACGGGCTGGCCTTCTGTCGGAAGCATCCTCAAGTTCGAATCCAGCAGGAGTACCCGGCGTAACGTATGTCCCTACTACACTTTCGCTGTAAAGAGCGGCGGCGCACCCAACGAGTGTCATTGAACGTACCGCTGGTGGTGCACGGGCAGGCGGAAGATGGCCAGAAATTTAGCATTCACGTGAAGTCAAGCGCGGTGAGCCAGCACGGCGCGCAATTGGAAACCGAGTATCCGGTGGTGGTGGGGCAGGTACTGCTTTTGTTGAATGAAAATAATGCGCGGAAAGTAGAATGCCGAGTGTGCTCGATCCTGCGCAAGCGTGACGGAAAGACCCACGTAGGGGTGGAATTCCTGTCCGGCGAAATCAATTTCTGGAATATGACGTTTCCGATACCCGGCGCAAAGCCGCTGCGGCGCACGGTTCCCAAGGTTAGCGCGAACAAAGTGACCGCTTAGTTTTTCCTGCTGAAAATCCTGCAAAATTCCAAGGAATCAACGCTTTTTGCGAGCGGCTGACCTGCGTGATTTTGCGCGACGCGAAGGCGAATTGACCAGGAGGGTTTGGTCCTTTTTGGGCAATTTGGCGACGACCAAGTCGTAGGACGCGCGCAGCAAATTTGCCAACTCGCCGCGGGCAAGCGCGTCGCTGGTCTCCAGGGCCACCCACTTGGCGCGCGCGAGATAGGGCGCGGGAATGATGTTGGCGCGTTCGGTGAGCTCCGCGAAAGATTCCTCGGAGCACTTAAAGCTAAGGCAGACGGGAGCGGGCTCCAGCGGAGCAACGGCAAACATTTTGCCGGAGATTTTGAAGACCAGGTCGCAGCCCCACTGGACGTGCTCGGACGCGTGAGGAAACGTTAGACAAGTCTTGCGAAGCCAATCGGCGTCGATCATTTGCGGCACTCCAGCTGAAGGCAAATTATAGACTGGCTAAAGAGATTGGCGTCAGATGAGATTTCGGCTGCTGGCCGACCACCAGTGACGGACTTATTTTGCGCGACTAAATTCCACGTATTCGCGGCCAGTGTAAAGCCGGAAAGCGCCGTCGGTTGCGGAGGTCACTTGCAAGGGGACGGGGCGCTTCATTTCGGTGTCTTTATGGGAATCGGTTTTGAACAGATCGTTAGCAGCAAGATCGAGGACTATGAATTTTCCACCTTCCACGAAGCCTACGCCGTAGGCGCCGGGCTTCAAAGTTTGCGAACCGAACTGAAGGGTCACTTCGGTGATGAAGTAGGCCTGGTATTTCTCGCGGATGCCGGTTGAGTAGCCGGAATTATCGACCAGTGCAGCCAATACATAGAAGCCGTCGGTAAAATGGATGCCACCGGCGTTGCGCATTTGAGTTGGCGCGGTCTGTCCACGGAAGAAGACTGATTCCGGAAGTAGTTTGGGTTTTATATCCGAGGCCTTGAGCACGGAATCTTTTTCCGGTTTCGTCGCAGCAGACTGTTCCAGCGAGGGCGCCGGAATTACCGCAAACAGAAACGCAAAAAACAATATTGACCCGAAGAACTGATTTTTCCTTACGTTCATTTTTCCTCCGCATGCTCAGTTAAATCGCATAGAGATTACACCAAGTTGTTGGCCACGGAGGTGAGCAAAGTCACATCGGTTGGTGATACCTGTGCTAATGTACGCGTCGCGATCTTTGATGGGAGGGTGGGGGAATGCTCGAGCGGCGCGAATTCATGAGAGTTTTTTCGGCGGCAGGATTTGGCGGCACATTGCTGCCCGGAGTGTTGTGGGCGCAGGCGCAGGGAAAGGCCGCGATCAGCAAGGAAATGATTGATGATGCGGCGAAGATCGCGGGCATCGCTATCACAGATAAGTACAAAGAGATGTTGGTGGAGAGTTTGAAGGAGCATGGCAAGGGGTTTGACGAGATTTTTGCGCTGCACATGGCAAATTCGGTGGAACCGGCGCTGTTGTTTGTTCCGGATATGTCCGGCGTCAAAATAGAAACGCAAAAGATGGCGCTGAAAATGTCAGGTGCGCCGGCGATTGCGGTTAGTAAAAGTCCTGAGGAACTCGCGTTCGCCACGGTTCGCGAACTCGCGGAGCTGCTGCGAACGCGAAAAATGACGGCAACTTCACTTACGCAGCTGTATCTCGAGCGGCTGAAACGCTTCGACCCGCAACTGAAATTCATGGTCACACTGACCGAGGAGCGCGCGCTGGCGCAGGCTCGGGAAGCCGATCGCGAAATTGCGGCCGGAAAGTATCGCGGCCCGTTGCACGGGTTGCCGTGGGGCGCCAAGGATCTGCTGGCGGTGAAGGGTTACCCCACAACGTGGGGCGCAGGAGGATTTGAAAAGCAGGTGATCGACGAAGACGCCACGGTGGTCAAGCGATTGGATGAGTCAGGCGCGGTGTTGGTGGCAAAACTTACGCTCGGGGCGCTGGCGAACGGCGACCATTGGTTTGGCGGGATCACGCGCAATCCGTGGAATGTGCAGCAAGGATCGAGCGGTTCGTCCGCGGGGCCTGCTTCGGCAACTGCCGCAGGCTGCGTGGCGTTCAGCATTGGCTCGGAAACGCTGGGCTCGATCTCGTCCCCATCGACGCGCTGCGGGTGCACCGGATTGCGCCCGACGTTTGGATTCGTGCCGCGGACCGGAGCCATGGCGCTTTCCTGGAGCATGGACAAGCTCGGACCGATTTGCCGCAGCGTGGAGGATTGCGCGCTGGTGCTGAATGCGATCGATGGACCGGACGGCCGGGACCGCAGCGTGAATCAGCACGCGGTGTTCAACTGGGATGCGAGTCTCGACTGGCGCAAACTGCGGGTCGGCTATTTGCACAAAGATTTTGAACCGTCGCCGGAGCCAGCGGAAACCGAAGAGAAGCCCGCGGCCACTCCTGAAGAGCAGAAGAAGCGCGAGGAAGCCAGCAAGCGACGCGAAGCACGTCGTGCGCGGATGGCGTACGATCGCAAATTTAATGACGCGGCGCTGGAAAAACTGCGGGCTATCGGCGTAAAGCTGGTTCCGGTTGAAATGCCGAAATTTCCCTACGACGCGATGGTGATGATGCTGGAATCGGAAGCGGCAGCCGCGTTCGATGAACTAACCCGAACTGGGCGCGACAAACTGTTGACCGAACAGGGCGCCGACGATTGGCCGAACACTTTCCGCTCCGCGCGGTTCTTTCCCGCGGTGGAATATATTCAAGCCAGCCGCGCGCGCCGGCTGGCGACGGAAGCGGTCGGAAAAGTTTTTGCGGAGTTCGATGTCATCGTGAGTCCGACGTTCAGCCAGCAACTGGTAATTACGAATCTCACCGGACACCCGGCGCTGATTCTTCCCAACGGGTTTCGCGGCGAGGGCGCTCCGGCGCCAGCCTCGACGGAGAACGGCGCGGACGAAAACGTTGGCGGGCCGGGAACACCGGTGAGCCTGACGTTTCTAGGAAATCTATACGGAGAAGCGAAGATGCTGGCGCTGGCGCGAGCGTATCAGGAAGCGACTGGATTTCACCGGCTCTATCCGAAGCTCAACGGGTGAAGAGCGAGAAAAGCTAACTGCCTTTTTGAACTGGGAACCCTTTTTCGACCCAATCGGCGCTGAAGCTTTTTGGAAGAATCAGTACCCGGAGCCGGGCTAATGGAAAGTCTTTCAGTGCGCTGAAGGCCGGCCGTAGATTCGGACACTTCTCCAGCGGACAACATCCGCAATACAGAATGACATCGGAATTTTTTGGCAGCCCAGCCGCGTATTTTTTCAGCTCGGCAATTCCTTGTTCACTTGAGCCGGGACCAAAGTAAATAGCTCCTGGAATGTGTCCGCCAGTGTATAGCGTACGAACGCCGACATAGATTACGAGCGGATGGGGATGCCGCGAGTCTTGCAGTTCGGCGACCAACTGTGCCGGTTGCACGGTCTGGGCGGGGGTCCATGGATCGGCCGGAGCGGCGACAGTGAGTTCGCGGCAAGCGCGCAGGCCAGCATGACGAAGAATCGCGCGATACTTGAAAGAAGGGAACGAGCCAGAATTCGCTTTACGATCATAGGCAAAATCATAACGAGCCATCGACGCACCGACAAGCTCATCGCCGGACGACGGGACTAATTCTTGGGCGCGGAGCGTTGACGCATCAATTTGACCGCGGAGGAGCGCAAGGTTTCCGGAATGTTTTTGTTCATGCCCAGTTTCTTGAGGTCAGTGGCATTAATCATCGGGAGCAGGCCGAGAGTCACGTCGAGCGGAGCTTTGCCGTTGTTCAACAGATTGCGGACGATGTTGTAGTTCTTGCGAAAGTTGCGGTTTTTTCCGATCAACCTAAGAATTTCGTCGGTCAGACTGGTCATGCTGGCAAAGGCCTCCACTTCCTGGTTGGTTAGGCGAGGTGATTGCAGCACCGCCCGTTGCACCACTTTGTTGGTATCGCGGACCAGCGTCCGGCGGGCCTCCGAGCCTCCCATGATGGCAAACTTCACGCGTTGCGCGACCGTCATGGTCGAGATTTGCTGCAGCAGGGTCTTGCGGCGTTCGGGGTCAGGCTCTGCTTCTGCGGCGACTTCCGCAAGCAATTGCTGATCGGGCAGAGCGTCGCTCAGCAATTCGTTCAACTGGATCTTCTGCTCAAAAGTGACCGACGTTGATTTTTCCAGAGCGGCCGCAAGTTCCTTTGAATCGCTGACGCGCTCCAATTCGTCCATCAGCGATTGAACTCCGAGAGCCGAAAGATGTTCGACCAACGGGACCAGGTGTTCGGCGGGGCAGCTCTTATTCTTGATCAGAGCATCGGCGACACCCGGCTTGGCGGCCAGATTTTTTGCGGCAAATTCAAAAAGAGGTTCCAATGCTTGTTGGCGATTGAGCGCTTCGACAAAATTTTCGATAGGCAGGGCCAGAACGGATTCCTGGGCGTGGGTGGAGATAAGCGGGTCGGAATCAAGGGCGAGAACAGTGAGAACTTCGGCGAGATCCGGAGGAGGAAGTTTGACGCCTCCGGTACACACCGCCAGTTTGTCTTCACGGCTGGCAGTGCCGTTGCGCAGGTCCGCCAGAGCTTCAGGGCTGAGTGACTCCACTGTTGGTTGGCCTCAAATCTTTCGCCGACAAGGAGATTGTACCGGAAGATCGGGGCATGCCGAGGGGAGGAAGTTCGCGGCCGTTCAATTCCAGCAACACCGCGGAAGAGTCGGCGGCGGAGACTTGAAAATTGTCGCGGGCGGAAAAGTGCAGCGATTGTCCAACGTGGAGAACGGCGTCGTAGGCGACGGTACCGTCGGCGGCGACGCGCACCCGGGTGGCTGCGGATGAGGCGACGGAAAGCTCCAGTGAGACCGGGATAGCGACGGTGGGCGAAGAATCTTGTGCTGGAAGGATCACGTTGGCTGTCGGCTTCTTGGCGGCGCGATGTTTCTGGAAGGCCTGCCAGGCGTAACGCCCTGCGACGAATATTCCGCCAAGCAAGAGGATAAGCAGTAGAACGCCGGCGACCGGGATCCATTTGGGGGGCGAGGGAATACGATGCTCTGGCTTCTGCTCGGAGGCGATGCTGGATTCACCGCGAGCCATATCGTATTCGGAGAGCAGGTCTTCTTCGCTTAGGCCTAGATAACGGGCGATGGTCCGGACAAAACCGTGGCCAAAAACACCGCCAGGAAGTTTCTCCCACTGTTCATTTTCAAGGGCTTCCAAGAACTTGGCAGAGATACGTGTGGCGGCGGCAATTTCGTTCAGCGGAACTTCACGTAATTCACGTTCGCGCTTGAGGCGCTCACCAAACGTACCCTTGGCCATTTCGTCGGACCGATCCTCGATAGTAGCGGCTGGCCGCGGACGCTCCGCCAGAAAATTTGGCGGGGAAAAGCGGCAAAAAAGTTCCCCGACGCACTATAGGTTCGCCGCCGAGGCGCTGTCAAACCCATGAAAAAGAAAAGGATGGCGGAGGATGCGGAATTGAAGGCAGATTGCGCAGCCACAAGTGGATGGCGAGATGGGAACGCCTGTACCACGGACAGGTTGCGCGGGAAATTCATGGGCGCCTATACTGGCGGAGAATCGCAGAAAGAGGGAAGCTGCGAACGGAGTCGTGTATTTGGTGTCAACACGGCGGCCGAACCAGAAAGGGACAGGACCGTTCCGCGTGGAAGATCCAAAACAATTTCCGGCCGTTGATCGCCGCCGGAATCCGGGACAACCCGGGGAGAGACGCGAAGCCGGCGAAGTCGCGGTCTTCCAGGAACTCGGAAAGGCGCTGACGTCGTCGCTGCAGCTGGACCAGGTGCTGCGGACGATCATGGAGAAGATTGACGAATTTTTGCGTCCAGACAATTGGTCGCTGTTGCTGCTGGATGAGGCCAAGCAGGAATTATATTTCGAGCTGGCCGTCGGCACGGCGTCGACCGCGTTGAAAGATGTGCGAGTGAAGATGGGGCAGGGCATCGCGGGCTGGGTAGCGCAGCACGGCGAGACGGTGGTGGTGCCGGACACCTCGAAGGACACGCGTTTTTTTTCTCAGGTGGATGAAAAGACCAAAACCGAGACGCAATCCATCGTTGCGGTGCCAGTGAAATTCCGCGACACCTGTCTGGGCGTGATCGAGCTGATCAACTGCATGGGCCCGGAGGGATTCGATGCGCGCGATTTGAAATTACTGGAAGCGCTTTCGGACTTTGCCGCGATTGCTCTGGAAAATGCGCGGCATGTGAAGCGCATTCATGAGCTGACGATCACCGATGATTGCACGACGCTGTACAACGCGCGGCACATGGGCTTTATTCTGGAAACAGAAATTTACCGTTCGCAGCGCTACAACTACGAATTTTCGCTGATTTTTATCGACCTCGATCATTTCAAGCAAGTGAACGATACCCAAGGGCACCTGGTGGGTTCGCGGCTGTTGTGGGAAATTGGAAATGCGTTAAAGGCGCATTGCCGGTTGATCGATTTCGCGTTTCGCTATGGCGGTGACGAATTTGTGCTGCTGCTTCCGCAAACTTCGAAAGAAAGCGCCATGCTTGTGGCGCGCAGGCTGCACAAGATGCTGCGCGAATCGACCTGGCTGCCCGGCGAAGGGTTGAACATCAAGCTAACAGCGAGTATGGGCGTGGCATCGTATCCGATGGACTCGCGTA
>Ga0137418_10005489_pt1 | contig 11629 bp, 13 predicted proteins | sample CZODoug3_1_2_16f_FD_122242 | JGI IMG/M metagenome (GOLD analysis project Ga0137418, IMG submission 122242) | Vadose zone soil fungal communities from Angelo Coast Range Reserve, California, USA - CZODoug3_1_2_16fungal (Hybrid Assembly) | ecosystem: Environmental > Terrestrial > Soil > Vadose... | reverse complement strand
CCGGCGACCCTCGCCCGTGACCTGCACCGGCTGAGCCCCACCTACCGCGTGACGGCGGTGCGGGCGTTCGACCTGTTCCCCCAGACGGCGCAGGTGGAGACGGTGGCCGTGATGGAGGCGACGTGAAGTACTTCGTGACCATCGGCGCCCAGACCCACGAGGTTGAGGTGGAAGGCACCCGAGTGGTGGTCGGAGGGGTGGCGCTCGAGACCCAGCTCGCCGCCGTATTGGGGACGCCGCTGTATCACCTGCTACTCGGGGGAGAGTCGTGGACCGTCGCGGCCGAGCCGCTCGAAGGTGTTGGGCGGTGGGCGTTGGGGATGGTGGGAGAACGGGTGGCAGTTGCTGTGCAGGACGAACGGAGCCGCGGGAGCGAGGCGGTCGGCGCGAAAGGCCAGCCCGCCGCCGGGAGCGGGGGCACGGTGCGCGCACCGATGCCCGGCCTGGTGGTGCGCATCGAGGTCGCCGAAGGGCAGCAGGTGGACGCGGGGGCGGGACTCGTGGTGGTGGAGGCGATGAAGATGGAGAACGAGCTGCGCGCGCCACGCTCCGGGATGGTGCAGACGGTGCACGTGGCGATCGGGCAGGCGGTTGAAAAAGGCGCCTCGCTCGTGACCCTCGCGAGCCCGGAACCCTCGGGTTGACAGTCCCTTACGGCCCGGGTATAGTTCGCGGCTGCCACCCACCGGACTTCCTTTTGGAAGGGCTGGAATGAAGACGTTCACGCTGCGCAAAGAGGACGTGACGCACCGCTGGTTCGTGATCGACGCGGCGGGGCAGCCGCTCGGTCGGCTGGCGAGCCGGGTGGCGCAGATCCTGCGCGGGAAGCACAAGCCCACGTTCACGCCCCACCTGAACGGCGGCGACTGCGTGGTGGTGGTGAACGCCGCCCGGGTCAAGCTCACGGGCCGGAAGCTCGAGCAGAAGCGGTACTTCCGGCACACCGGCTACATGGGCCACGAGCGGTTCTCGCCGGTCAAGAAGGTGCTCGAGACACATCCCGAGCGCGTGATCGAGAAGGCGGTGTGGGGCATGCTGCCGAAGACGACGCTCTCGCGCCAGAAGGTGAAACAGATGCTGAAAGTCTACGCCGGTCCCGAGCACCCCCACGCGGCCCAGCAGCCCGAGCCGCTCAGCCTGGCCGAGGTCCGATGAGCTCGGGCATCACGCCGGAGCTGCGGTGGCACGCAGTCGGGCGCCGCAAGGTCGGCGTGGCGCGCGTGTATCTCACGCCGGGCTCGGGGAAGTGGAACGTCAACGGGCGCACGCTGGGCGACTACTTCCCCCGGCCGTCGCTCGTGTCGCACATCCAGCAGCCGTTCACGGCGACCGACACGCTCGGCGCCTTCGATGTGCGGGCGTTGTGCCGGGGCGGCGGGGTGACGGGGCAGGCGGGAGCGATGCGACTCGCGATCGCGCGGGCGCTGTGCCTGGCGGACGAGCGACACCGCAAGAAGCTGCGGGAGCAGGGACTGCTGACGCGGGATCCGCGGGTGGTCGAGCGGAAGAAGCCGGGCCGCGCGGGAGCGCGCAAGCGGTTCCAGTTCAGTAAGCGGTAAATCACACACGTCGCTCGATCCGGTGCTGGGTCCCCCCGCGGGGTTGCACCGGAGATGACGGCGGCGGCGGATCGAACCCACGAGAGGGAGTGCATGGGGCAGCCTACGTTGGAGCTTCTGCTGGAAGCGGGCGTCCATTTCGGTCATCAGACGCGCCGCTGGAATCCCAAGATGCGCCGGTTCATTTTCGCCGAGCGGTCGGGGATTTACATCATCGACCTTCAGAAGACCCTCCGGCAGATCGAGGCCGCCCAAGAGCTGCTTCGCGGCGTGGTGTTGAAGGGCGAAAATGTCCTGTTCGTGTGCACCAAGAAGCAGCTCAAGAACATCCTCCAGGCGGAGGCGCAGCGCTGCGGCGCGTTCTACGTGACCGAGCGCTGGCTGGGCGGCACGCTTACCAACTTCCAGACCATCAAGAAGCAGATCAAGCGGCTGAAAGACCTGGAGCAGGGCGCCGCCGAGGGCGAGTTCGAGAACTACACCAAGAAGGAGCAGCTGCTGTTCGACCGCGAGCGCGTGAAGCTCGATAAGTACCTGTCGGGCATCAAGAACATGAGCCGCCTGCCGGGCGCGCTGTTCATCGTGGATTCGAAGAAGGAGCGCATCGCGGTCGCCGAGGCGAACAAGCTCGGGATTCCGGTGGTCGCCATCGTGGACACGAACGCGGACCCGGAGCTGATCACCGTGCCGATCCCCGGCAATGACGATGCGATCCGGGCGGTTTCGCTCATCACCGCGGCCATCTCCGACGTCATCTCGGAAGCGCGCCACCACATGCCGCTGCGCGAGCCATCGGAGGAAGGCGAAGGGGTGACGTACTCGACCGAGACCGGTGTCGAGACGGAGGCGGAGGGGGACAAGAAGAAGAAGCCGGCGCGGCGCAAGCGTCGTCCCAAGCCGGAAGCGATCGCCGCACGGCTCAAGACGGACGAGGCGCCCGCCCCCGCCCCGGCTGAATCGAGCGGCGGAGGCGAAGGCGAGGTCTAAGCACGCCGGACGCACGCGTTCCGGTGGACAACCGACCGCCGCCCTCCGAGCCCAACGGCGCGAGGGCGGCGTTTTCATGAGGAGGAGGAGGAGTGACGATCGTGAAAGAGATTCCGGCGAAGCTGGTGGCCGAGCTGCGCGCCCGGACCGGCGCCGGCATGATGGACTGCAAGAAGGCCCTGGAGGAGACGGCGGGCGACCTGGAGAAGGCCGTCGACGTGCTCCGCACGAAGGGCGCGGCCAAGGCCGATAAACGGGCCGGGCGCGAGGCGTCCGAGGGCCTGATCGGGCACTACCTGCACCACGACGGCCAGCTCGGCGTGCTGGTGGAGCTCAACTGCGAAACCGATTTCGTGGCGCGTACCGACGACTTCAAGACGCTGGCGCGCGAGTTGGCCATCCATATCGCCGCCAAGAACCCGCTCGCCGTGCGGATCGAAGATCTGCCGGCCGAGACGGTCGCGCGCGAACGCCAAGTGTACGAGGCTCAGGTCGCCGAGCAGAAGAAGCCCGAGAACATCCGCGCCAAGATCGTGGACGGGATGGTCAAGAAATTCTACCAGGAGAATGTCCTGCTCGAGCAGACGTTCGTGAAGGACGACAAACGCACGGTCGGCGAACTGGTCAAAGAGCTGGCCGCCAAGACCGGCGAAAAGATCGACGTGCGGCGGTTCGCCCGGTTGAAGGTCGGGGAAGGCTGAGTGGCCCCGGCCTCCGGCGCGCATCTCGCCTATCCGCGAGCACTGCTCAAGCTCTCGGGCGAGGCGTTCGCGGGAGACCGTGGGGCGGGCGGCGGCATCGACTTCGGAGTCATCGACCACCTGGGGGACGAGCTCAAGCGCGTCGCCGGGGTCGGGGTGCAGCTGGGCCTGGTCGTGGGCGGGGGTAACATCCTCCGCGGAACGGCGGCGAGCGAGCAGGGCATGGATCGTGTCTCCGCCGACTACATGGGCATGCTCGCCACGGTGATCAACGCCCTCGCCCTGCAGGACATCCTGGAGAAGAAGGGCGTGGACACCCGGGTGATGACGGCGATCCGCATGGAAGAGCTCGCCGAGCCCTACATCAGGCGCCGCGCCGTGCGGCATCTCGAGAAGGGACGCATGGTCATCTTCGCGGGCGGGACCGGAAACCCCTATTTTTCGACCGATACGGCGGCGGTGCTGCGCGCGCTCGAAATCGAGGCGAAGGTGATCCTCAAGGCGACGAACGTGGACGGCGTCTACACCGCCGACCCGAAAAAGGACCCCAAGGCGAAGTTCCTGCCGGAGCTGTCGTTCCGGGACGCCCTGGTGAACGGCTATGCCGTGATGGACGCGAACGCCTTCGGCCTCTGCAAGGAAAACAAGCTTCCGATCGTCGTGTTCAACATCAACCAGCCCGGGGCGACGGCCAGGGTTCTGGCCGGAGAGCGCGTCGGCACGATCGTCCAATGACCCCCAGCACCCCTCTCCTCGCGGACCACGTCAAGCAGGCGAAGCACTCGATGGACAAGGCCGTCGAAGCGGTGAAGCGCGAGTTCTCGACCGTCCGCACGGGCAAGGCGACGACGTCGCTGCTGGACCTGGTGCGCGTGGACGCCTACGGCAGCGAGATGCCGCTCAACCAGGTCGCCAGCGTGGCGGCGCCCGAGCCGAAGCTTCTGACCATCCAACCGTGGGACAAGGGCCTCCTCAAGGCGGTCGAAAAGGCGATCCTCGCGTCCGATCTGGGACTCACCCCCTCCAACGACGGCAACCTCATCCGTATCCCGCTCCCCCCACTCAACGAAGAGCGGCGGCGAGAGCTGGTGAAGGTCGTGCACAAGTTCGCCGAAGAGGGCCGGGTGGCGGTGCGCCACGCGCGTACCGAGGCGATCAGCAAGATCAAGAAGACCGAGCACGTCTCCGAGGACGAAAAGAAGCACACCGAAAAGGACGTTCAGAAGGTGCACGACGATCATCTGCGACAGGTGGACGAGGCGGTGAAGGCGAAGGAAGCGGAGATCATGGAGATCTGAGATGGTGGACGACCTGCTCTCTCAGATTCGCCTCAACGGGGCCGTCCCCCGCCACGTGGCCGTCATCATGGACGGCAACGGTCGGTGGGCGCGCGAGCGCAGCCTGCCCCGGCCGCTGGGCCACCGGGCGGGGATGAAGGCGGTGCGCGAGGTGGTGGAAGGCGGGCTCGATGCCGGGCTCGAGGTGCTCACCCTGTTTGCCTTCTCCGAGGAGAACTGGCAGCGTCCGCTGACCGAGATTTCCGCCCTGATGCAGCTGCTCGAGGAGTACATCGCGCGGGAAGTGGCGGAGCTGAAGGACCAGGGGGTGGCGGTCCACGTGCTAGGCGACCGCCCCCGGCTCGCGCCCGGCGCCCGCGCGGCCGTCGAGCGCATCGAGCGAGAGACGCGCGACGGCGCGCGGCTGGCGCTCAATCTGTGCATCTCCTACTCATCGCGCGGCGAGCTGGCCCGGGCGGCGCGCCTCCTGGCCGAGGAGGTGCTCAAGGGCGTCAAGCGGCTCGAAGACATCGACGAAGACGCCATCCGCGCCAAGCTCTACACGGCGCCGTGGAGCGACCCGGACCTGCTGATCCGGACGTCCGGTGAATGCCGGCTCTCCAATTTCCTGCTGTGGCAGCTCGCCTACACCGAGCTGTACATCACGCCGGTCCTCTGGCCCGATGTCACGCGGCGCGACCTGTTCCAGGCGATCCTCGATTACCAGGGCCGGGAGCGGCGATTCGGCAAAGTCACGGCATGATGTCCCGCAATCTCCTGGTTCGGATCGCGTTCGCCGTCCCGGCCATTGCCGGGACCCTGCTGATCCTGTCCGTCGGTGGGTGGGTGCTGGCCGGCGCCCTGGCGATCCTGGGCGTGCTGGGTACACGGGAGGTGTACGATCTCGCCCGGAAGCAGGGGATCGAGCCGTTGGAGTGGATCGGGTTCATCGCCGCCGCGCTCTGCCCGCTCGCGACGTATTGGGTGAAGAGCTACGTGGACTGGGAGCCCGTGGTGTACGCCGGAGCGATTTGGCTGATCGTAGCGCATCTGGTGGCCGCCGCGCGCGGGCCAGACCACCGTCCGCTGACGACACTCTCGGTGACCGTGTTGGGCCCCCTGTATGCGTCGGCCCTGCTCTCGTTCATCATCGCGATCCGGCACGGTCCCCACGTCGACGCGCACCCGCGCGGCTCGGTGGCCCTCGCGGTGTTGCCCCTCGCCATCACGTGGGTGTGTGACACCTGTGCGATGGCAGGGGGCGTGCTGATCGGCGGGCCCAAACTTGCTCCGGTCCTGTCGCCGAGGAAGACGTGGGCCGGCGCGGTGGCCGGCACGGCGGGTGGTGTCCTCGCGGCGATCGCATACGGCCCGCTGGTCTTGAGCCGCGTGGCCCTCGGACTTCCCGGCTGGCAGCTCGCGGCGATCGGGCTGGTCACGGCGCTGGCGGCTCAGGCCGGCGATGTGGCGGAATCGCTCTTCAAGCGCGAGGTCGGCGTGAAAGATTCCTCGACGCTCATTCCCGGGCACGGCGGCGTGTTGGACCGTCTGGATTCGCTGTACTTCGCCCTGCCCGTCGCGGCGGGGTTGCTCCGGATCCTCGGCCTCGCATGACCGTCGGGGTCGCGATCCTCGGGTCCACCGGGTCGATCGGCTGTTCGACGCTTCAGGTCCTGGCGCGCCAGCGGGAACGGTTCCGGGTCGCGGCCCTCACGGCGCATTCCAACGCGGACCTCCTGCGACGGCAAGCGGCCGAGTGGAAGCCAGCTTACGTAGGGCTGGTCAACGGTGGGAGCGGGGAGCAGGGAGCGGGGAGCGGTACGTCATGCCTCGTCGAGGCCGCAACCCGCCCCGACGTCGACATCGTGGTGAACGGCATCGTGGGCGCCGCGGGGCTCGAGGCCACGCTTGCCGCGCTCGCTGCCGGGAAGCGGGTGGCGCTCGCCAACAAGGAGACGCTCGTGATGGCGGGCGAGCTCGTCACGCGGACCGCGCGCGAGGGCGGCGGGGAGATCGTGCCGGTCGACTCGGAGCACAGCGCCGTGCTGCAATGCATCACCGGGCGGCGCAGCGGGGAGTTGGCGCGCCTCATTCTCACGGCGTCGGGCGGCCCGTTCCGCACCTGGAACCCGAAGCGCGTGGCGGGCGCTACGGTCGACGAGGCGCTGCGGCACCCGACCTGGAAAATGGGCAAGAAGATCACCGTGGATTCCGCTAGTCTCGTGAACAAGGCCCTCGAGGTGATCGAAGCGCACTTCCTGTTCGGGCTGCCATACGAGAGCGTGGACGTGGTGGTCCATCCGCAGTCGGTAGTGCACGCGTTCGTCGAGTTCGTGGACGGGTCGGTCCTGGCCCAGGTCGGATTTCCGACGATGGAGCTGCCGATCCTGTACGCCCTCACCCATCCCGACCGGGTGCCGGACGCGGGGGCGCGCCGCTTCGATCCGGTGGCGGCCGGGACCCTCACGTTCGAGCCGGTCCAGCCGGAGCTGTACCCGGCGTACGGGCTGGGCCGCGCCGCGGCCGCGGTGGGTGGGACGGCCCCCGCCGCGTTCAATGCGGCCAACGAAGTGGCGGTGGAGCTGTTCCTCGCAGGCAAGATCCGGTTCGGCCGGATCGCGGAGACGATCGCGCAGGTGCTCGAGGCGCACCATGCGGGTGACGCCGCGTCGCTCGAGACGGTGCTCGCCGCGGATGCAGAGGCGCGGCGGCTCGCGCGGGAGGCGGCGTGCTCCTGACCCTGGCCGCGCTCGCGGTCGTCCTCGGCCCGCTGATCTTCGTTCACGAAATGGGTCACTTTCTCGCGGCCAAGGCCGTGGGGATTCAGGTCCTGCGATTCTCGATCGGCTTCGGGCGTCCCATTTTCAGCTGGCGGCGCGGTGAGACCGAGTACTGGCTTTCCTGGCTGCCACTCGGCGGCTACGTGAAGATGGCGGGGCTCGAAGACGAGGGAGTGGCCGGAGGCGTGGAGGGCGGAAAGTCCGACGTCCCGGTCGACCCGGCGCGGGCGTTCGACCGCCAGCCGGTGTGGAAGCGGACGATCGTGATCCTCGCCGGCGTCACCATGAACGCGGTGTTCGCGTTCGTCATCTACGCCGGTCTTGCGGCGACGGCGGGCACGCCGGAGCTCGCGAGCACGGAGATCGACTCGGTCGCGGCCCACGCGCTGCCCCCCGGCACGGAGGCACTCGCGAGCCTCAAGTTCGGCGATCGGATCGTGCGTGTGAACGGCGACACGATCCGTTCGTGGAACGCGCTCCTCGACCACATCCTGGCGGGGCCGACCACGCTGCGGTTCGAAGTCGCCGGCCGGCCCGAGCCCGTCGTCGTGCAGCTGCCCGATGGCGGGCTCGCCACGCGGCAGGCGCTGGCCCAGGCGCTGACCCGCCTCGACCCGCCGCGGCTCGGCATCGTCGAGCCGGGCCGGCCCGCGATCCGAGCAGGCCTCAGCGGCGGAGATCTGCTCGTGCGGGCCAACGGCGATACGCTGCGGTCCTGGAGCGAGGTGTTGCACATCGTGTGGAACAGCCCCGGCAAGCCGGTGCATTTCGACGTGCTGCGCGGCGGACACATCGTCCAGGTGACCGTGGTTCCCGAAAGCAAAATCGAGACGGACAGCGCGTCCCCCCGCCCCCACGAGTACGGCGCCATCGGTGCCGCGCCGAATCCGCCCACCATCCACGTACGCGAGCCGCTCGGCCGCGCCCTGGTCTCGGGGTTCCAGGAGACGTGGGGGCGCGCCAGGGTCGTGCTCGGGTTCCTGCAGGGCCTCGTGCTGCGCCAGACCTCGTTCCGCGAGGTCGGGGGCATCATCACGGTCGGTCAGATCTCGGGGCAGGTCGCGCGGCTGGGCCTCGACTGGTTCCTCACATTTGTGGCGTTCTTTTCGATCAACCTGGCGATTCTGAATCTGCTGCCCATTCCGATCCTGGACGGCGGGCAGCTCGTGTTCCTCATCGCCGAGGCGGTGCGAGGCAAGCCGTTGTCGCGCGAGCTGCGGACTCGGCTCAGCAATGTGGGGTTCTTCCTGCTGGTCGCGCTCATGATTCTCGCGCTCACCAACGATGCCCTCCGCATCCTCCCCCGTTAGGGACGCGCTCGAGAGCTACGTCGCCGGCCGCGTGAAGGCGGAGCGGCTGGTGATCGCTGTATCCGCGGCATACTACGGGGACGCGAGAAACGGGCAGCGGGAATCGTTACAGCCCTTGATCGACGTGATCGATCGCGCGTCGCCGGGGATCGTCGAGCTCGGGACGGCGCAGGGCGGCTCGGGCTTCGCGATCAGTCTCGCGGAGCGACCGTTTCCCAAGCAATACGAAGCGGCGCTGCGGCAGGCGGCGGAGGCATGCCTGGGCCGGGGAGAGACCGGGGAAGGGGGAACGGCACCGCGGGGTCTCGTGGCGCGTCTCGTAGCCGCCGTGCGCCGGATGTTCAGCACGTCAGCCTGACCACCACTCCCGCAAGCGGGCCGCCCAACCCACTGGCGTCTTTCCGTCCACCTCCGCGAGATCGGCGAGCAGCGCGGCCGCATCGCGGTAGCGATCGTCCGGATGCTTCGCGAGGCATTTCATCACCACGCGCTCGAACCGCTTGGACAGCTGCGGCCGCCTCTTCCGCAGCGAGGGCGGCGCGGCCTCTACGTGCATTCGCGCCAGCTCGAACCAATCGGTGGAGGCGAAGGGGACCTCGCCGATGGCCGCCTTGAAGAGCGTGACGCCCAGGGCGTAGAAATCGAGGCGCGCGTCGAGGGGCCGCCCCTGCGCCTGCTCGGGCGACAGGTACTGCGGCGTGCCGATCGTCATGTTCACGCCGGTGGAGGCCACGTAGCCCGAGACAGCCCGCGCGATGCCGAAGTCCGAGAGGACGGCGCGCCCGTCCGAGTGGAGCAGGATGTTGTCGGGTTTCAGGTCGCGGTGGATCACCCCCTGGGCGTGGGCGAACTGGAGCGCGCGGGCCACGTCGCCCGCGACGCGCACGATGTCGGCCTCGGGGAGCGGGCCTTCGCGCTCGAGCCGCGCGGCGAGCGAGTCCGGGCACAGGTCCATCGCGAAGTAGACGTAACTCCCGGAGCGCGCCACAAATCGGATGCGGATGATGTTCGGGTGCTGGAGCTTCTTGGCAGTTTCGGCTTCGTTGCGGAACCGGCTCTCGAACTGGGGGTCGCCGGCGTAGCGCGGCATCAGGATCTTGACGGCGACGGCGGTCCCGTCCAGCTCGCGGCCTGCGAACACCCAGGCGAAGCCGCCGTGGCCGAGCAGCCGCTCGATGTCGTAGGGGCCGACGGTGCGGCCGATGAGGTCGGTGTGCGGCGGGGGCGCGTGGGTCACGAGGGCTTTACAAACTCATGTCGGCGGTCTAAGTTACTGCGCTCTCAACAATTAGGGAACTGGATCAGATGTACGACAAGACGACGCCGGTCAGGAAGTACGGGCTGCACGAGGGAGACACGGGGTCCGCCCCGGTCCAGATCGCGCTGCTCACCGAGCGGATCAACAGCCTCACCGATCACTTCCGGGTGCACGCCAAGGACTTCCACGGGCAGCGCGGCCTCCTCAGGATGGTGTCGCAGCGCAGGCGCCTGCTCGAGTATCTGAAGCGCAACGACCTGGAACGGTATCGGCAGCTCATCGAGGAGCTGGGTCTCCGCCATTAACACCGCTGGCGTCGCGTTGGGCACCCCGGAAGAGCACCGGGGCGCCCTCGCGCATTTCTTTGTGCTCTAGACAGGCAATATGGTGAAACACGTAGAACGTAACTTCGCGGGCCGCGCCCTGAAGCTCGAGGCGGGCCGCCTGGCCAAACAGGCCGCGGGCTCCTGCCTCCTGCAGTTCGGGGAGACGGTCGTGCTCGCCGCAGTGACCGTGTCGGACAACGTCTCGACCCTCCCGTTCTTCCCTCTGACCGTCGAATACCGCGAGAAAGCGTACGCCGCCGGCAAGATCCCGGGCGGGTTCTTGAAGCGGGAAGGCCGGCCCTCCGACGAGGAGATCCTCGCGGCCCGGGTGATCGACCGCTCGGTCCGGCCGCTGTTCCCGGAAGGCTTCAAGAACGAGGTGCAGGTGTTCCTGTACGTGCTCTCGGCGGATCAGGAGAACGACGCCGACGTCCTGGGGCTGACGGCGGCCTCGGCGGCGCTGACCATGTCCAAGGTGCCATGGAACGGCCCGATCGCCGCCGTCCGCGTGGGGCGGGTGGAGGGCGCGTGGATCCTCAACCCCACCTTCCAGCAGCTCGAATTCTCCGACGTGGACATGGTGGTCTCCGGCTCGAAGGATTCGATCGTAATGGTGGAGGGAGGCGCGCTCGAGCTCACGGAGCCCGAGATCGTGATGGGGCTTGAGGTCGCGCACAAGGGCGTCCGGGAGCTGTTGGATGCAGCTAACGAGCTCGTCGCCGAGATGCGGCAGCCCAAGATGGAATGGACCAAGGTCGAGCCGCCGGCGGAGCTGGTGGCACGGGTGAAGCAGCTCGCGGAGGTCCGGGTGTCCGAGGCGCTCAACCTGCCGGAGAAGTCCGAGCGGGCGCAGGCGCTGGCGGCCCTGAAGGCCACGATCCAGGAAGAGCTGGGGCCTGAGTTCCCCGACAACCTGAAGGACGTCGGCAGCGTGCTCGAGGAAATCGAGTATCACACGATGCGCAACCAGGTCCTCACCCACGGCGAGCGGGTGGACGGGCGCGATCTGGACACCGTACGGCCGATCAGCTGCGAGGTCGGGACGCTGCCTCGCACGCACGGCTCCGCGCTGTTCACGCGCGGCCAGACCCAGGCGCTGGTGTCGGTGACCCTCGGCACGACGCGGGACGAGCAACGCATCGACTCGATCGACGTGGCGCAGGAGACCACGAAGTCGTTCATGCTGCACTACAACTTTCCGCCGTTCTCGACTGGTGAAGTGAAGCCGATTCGCGGGACCTCACGCCGCGAGGTGGGACACGGGGCGCTCGCCGAGCGGGCGCTGCAGGCGCTGCTGCCGCCGTACGACCAGTTTCCCTATACCCTCCGCATCGTATCCGACATCCTCGAGTCGAACGGCTCGTCGTCCATGGCCACGGTGTGCGGCGGCTCGCTGGCGCTGTTCGATGCCGGCGTACCGATGACCGCCGC
>Ga0137418_10005488_pt1 | contig 11631 bp, 11 predicted proteins | sample CZODoug3_1_2_16f_FD_122242 | JGI IMG/M metagenome (GOLD analysis project Ga0137418, IMG submission 122242) | Vadose zone soil fungal communities from Angelo Coast Range Reserve, California, USA - CZODoug3_1_2_16fungal (Hybrid Assembly) | ecosystem: Environmental > Terrestrial > Soil > Vadose... | reverse complement strand
TGGCCGAAGCCAAGGCCGGCGAAAACCGCATCTGGCGCAGCCATTCCGTCGGATCAACGATCCATTTGCGCCACTGCGACTGCTCAGTCGTCTCCAGCGCTTCGTTCAACTTCATGCGCGAGGCGGCGAGGAAGTTCGGGGACAGCTCAACCTGCGGCCGCGCTGACATCTGCTGATGGAAGCCGCGCGCCCCGGCGATCTCGGCTGCGCACGCCGGACAATGCTCGGCATGCTGCTCCAGCTCGATACGCGAGTCGTCAGCCAACTCTTCGTAGACGTAAAGGATGACGTTCTCTTTTACCCATTCACAATTCATGACTTCACCTTGCTTCTTTCATCGCATCTCACTCAACCGCGCCCGCAACTTCTGTGTCGCGCGGAACAACGTATTCTTCGCCGTCTCTTCGGTCGTGTTCAGCATCTCGCCGATGGTCCGCAGCTTTAATCCCTGGTAGTGCTTCAGCTCGAAGACCAGCCGCTCGCGTGGCGTCAGCTTGCTCAGCGCGCCGTTGATCTTGCCACCGAGTTCGCGACGCATCAGGTCGCGCTCCGGATTGGCGTGCGCACGCGTATCCGGCGCCTGGTCGATCAGGCTGTACTCGTTGCCTTCGGAATCGGTCAGCACCGGCGCGTCTTCCTTGCGTACACCTTTCTTGCGCAGGTGATCGAAGCAAAGATTGGTTACGATGCGGTAGATCCAGGTATAGAACGAGCACTCAAAGCGGAAGCTGCCTAGGTTCTTGTACGCCTTCAGGAAGGCGTCCTGGTAGATGTCCTGCGCGTCAGATTCGGATCCGGTAAGGCGGAGAGCCAGTCGCAATACACTTTGGTCGTAGTGGCGGACGAGTTCTTCGAACGCGGCACGATTGCCACGTTGCGCCTCTCGGATCAGAGCGTTGTCGTCCACGCGACTAAGTGCCTGGGTAAAGGGTTTTCCCGAAGCTACCGGGTAAGTTGTGCGACTGCCCGCGCCCATCCTAACACTCAATATGGATTCGGCCGGCATGGTCTGGTCCTGTACATATCCTTCTGCTGCAAGGGAATAGACGACCTTGTTAAGGTTTCGTAAGCAGCCAAATTAGGCGATTTCCGGGACGGACAGCCATGCCGCTGGGGCAAACTCCGCCAATCAGGGACGAAACGCGTCCGGAGGGTGCCGGATTGCGGCTGAGCTCGACGAATGGTTGTAAGTCTCGGGAATACCTAGGTTTACGGGCGAGTAAATAGAAAAGGCGGGCCGTCTAGGCCCGCCCGGATGTTTCTGGAAACAGACAGATTATTCGATTTCCCGGCTTACGATCACCTTCACATTGCCGGTTACGTCGCGATGCAGCTTCACTTGCACGGTGAACTCGCCAAGGTTCTTGATCGAGTCATCGAGCTGGATCTTGCGGCGGTCGATGGTGAACCCGCGCGCCTCGAGTTCGCCGGCGATGTCCGAAGAGGTCACCGACCCGAATAGATGGTCGTGCTCGCCGGTCTTGCGCAGGAAAGTCAGCTTCACGTCGTCGAGCTGCTTGGCCAGTCCCTCGGCATCGGCGCGATCGCGCACCGCGCGTCGCTGGGCAGCCGACTTCATCTCCTCGATGACGGTGCGGTTGCCCTTGGTGGCTTCAATGGCGAGCTTGCGGGGCAGCAAAAAGTTGCGGCCATATCCCTCAGCGACTTTCACCACATCGCCGCGGTGGCCCAGTTTCTCTACATCTTCTTTCAGAATGACTTCCATTTTAAGCTCCTAGCTTATAGCCATTAGCTCTTAGCCAAGGCTGTCCGACGAGCAGGTTTTGGCTAAAAGCTAAGAGCTAATAGCAAAGAGCTGCCTTTTAGAATCCCGCCGCGAACGGCAGCAGGGCGATGTTACGCGCCTGCTTGATCGCATTGGTCAGGCGGCGCTGGTGCGGAGTGCAAACTCCGGACAGGCGCCGTGGGACGATCTTGCCGCGCTCGGCCACAAACTGGCGGAGCAGGCCCACGTCCTTGTAGTTGATGGCGTCGATCTTCTCGACGCAAAATTTGCAAACCTTCTTGCGGCGGAAGTATTTCTTGTCGCCGCGTGGGCCGCCACCAGGGCGTCCAGCCGGGCGAGGTCCGCGGTCGCTGCGCTCGTGCCGTGGTGCCGGAGCTGAAGGTGCGGCTGCTGTTGCTGTTCCTTGTTCGTCTGCCATGTTCTTTTAACTCCTAGAATTCTTTACAATCCTTGTGTTTTTATCCGTCTTCGGTCATGGTCGTTGGCCACGCAGGCCTAAGACTGACGACCAACGACTGCTTTTTACACTGAAGCCGGAGCTTCGGTGCCGGTGGCCGGCGCTGCCGCGGGAGCTTCCACCGGTGTCGGTGGGCGCTTCACCTTTGTGGCACGGATGGCCTTGATCTTGTCGAGCCGCTTCTGCGCTTCGTCGATGCGCACGGTGATGAACTTGATCACCGGCTCGGTGACGCGCAGGCGGCGTTCCAGTTCGTGCACCATCTCGCCCGAACCTTCCACCGTGAGCAGGATGTAAAAACCGTCGTTGAATTTGCGGACGACGTACGCCAGCCGGCGCTTGCCCATCTTGTCAACGGACTTCACCGTTCCCTTGCCGCCGGTCACGGCCGCTTCCAGGTTCGAGATCAGCTTGTCGAGTTCCTCTTCCACCATATCCGGGCGGACGATGAACATCACTTCATAAGTACGATCCATGATCAACTACTCCTATTCTTTCCAGGGCGCCGCGGCTTTGCCGCTTTGCCCTCACGCTTCACGCTTGCTCTTCCGCTCGCGTGCTGCGTTCACCCATTACTTTCTTCCGATTCTTTTGCTCGCTGGTTGAAGACGTTCATTGCTTTCCCAACGCCTTCTTCCACGATCATCTTCACTGCGTCGGCGGCCTTTTCCAGCATCTCGTCCGCGATCGCCAGTTGCTTCTTCTTCATCGGCGCCAAAACGTAATCAGCGCCGTTGGTCACCGGGTGCCCCGGCCCGACTCCCATCCGTATACGGATGAACTCAGGCCCGACCGCTCCGATGATCGAATCCACCCCGTTGTGCCCGGCGCTCGAGCCGCGCTCGCGAATGCGCATCGTGCCCCATTCGAAGTCCAGCTCGTCATACAACACGACCAGGTCTTTCGCGGGGTCCGCTTCGTACTTTTCCACTAGCTCGCGCACCGAAAGGCCGCTCAGGTTCATGAAGGTCTCTGGCTTTGCCAGCAGAGCGTCTTCATCCCCAAACTTCGCTCGCCCGGTCAGCGCCCGGCAGTGCCGGTTGCCGATGCGAATGCCGCCAAGCTTCTCGGCGATCCGGTCTACCGCGAGATATCCCATGTTGTGCGGCGTGAACTGATACTCGATCCCGGGATTGCCCAGACCAACGATCAGTTTCACGCGGCGCACTCAAGCATCGGTATCTCGTTACTTCTTTTCTTTCTTCTCGCCCTTTTCGGCTTTGCCCTCGGGAGCAGCAGGAGCAGCAGCAGCGCCTTCCTCGGTCTCCTGCTTGCCCTTCTTGATGACTTCGGGCTCGGCCGGAGCGGCAGTCGCGTCTGCGGCGGCTGCTTCCGGAGTCGCAACCACTTCTTCCTTCACTGCGGTCACGTGCGCCACCGTCTGCTCTTCGTCGGTGACGAATTTCAGCTTGCCGGCGTGCGGCAGGTCTTTCACGCGCTTCACGTCGCCGAACACCATCGCGGTCACATCGATGTCGATGTGGCTGGGGATGTCAGTGGGCAAGCACTCGACTTCCACCTCGCGCAGCACCTGGTCCATCAAGGCGCCCTGTGTCTTGACGCCCTCGGCGATTCCGATCAGGTGGATGGGCACCTTCACGCGCAACACCTGGTCCATGGCAATGCGCTTCATGTCGATGTGCATCAGCGAGCCTTTGATGGGCTCATACTGCCAGTCAACGATCATCGCCTTGGTCTGCTCGGAGCCAACCTTCAGGTCGAAGATGGTGTTGTGGCCGGCGCCCGTGTGCAGGATGCGGCCGATCTGTTTGGGATCGACCGACACGGCGATCGAATCTTTCTTCGCGCCATAGAGCACGGCCGGGATCTTGCCCTGCACGCGCAGGCGGCGGGCTTCATTCTTGCCGCGCGACTCTGTCGCTCGCGGCGTTGCTTCAACAAGTTTTTCTGCAGTTGCGGTTGCCATGTTCAACTTCCCTTCAGATTCAAAATGTCTTTACGCAAACAGCCGGCTGATCGAAGTCTCTTCGTGGATCGACTGGATGGCTCGCGCCACCAGTCCTGCCACCGAGAGCACCTTGATCTTGGGTTCGTTCTTGCCACGTTCGGTGAGCGGGATGGTGTTGGTCACGATCACCTGCTCTAGACCTGAACGCGAAATGCGGTCGATGGCGTCGCCGGAAAGCACGGCGTGCGACGCGCACGCATAAACCTTGATCGCTCCCGCCTGCAACAAAGCTTCGGCGGTCTTCACCAGCGTTCCGGCGGTATCAATGATGTCGTCGAGGATGAGCGCCGTGCGTCCGTGGACATCGCCGATCACATGCATCACTTCCGCCACGTTCATCTCGGTGCGGCGTTTATCCACGATCGCGATGGGCGCTTCCATCTTCTTCGCGAAGAAACGAGCGCGTTCCACGCCGCCTGCATCCGGAGAGACCACGGTCAGGTTCGGCAATTCCAGCTTGCGGAAATAATCCACCAGCACCGGAGAGGCAAACAGATGGTCCACCGGGATATTGAAGAAGCCCTGGATCTGCGGCGCGTGCAGGTCAACCATCAACGCGCGGTCAGCGCCTGCCGTGGTGAGCAAATCTGCGACTAGCTTCGATGACACCGGAACGCGCGGCTTGTCTTTGCGGTCCTGGCGTGCGTACCCGTAATACGGGATCACCGGAGTGATGCGGCGCGCAGAGGCGCGTTTCAACGCATCGATCATCAACAACAATTCCATCAGGTGCTGGTCCACCGGGAAGCAAGTGGGCTGCACCACGAAGACATCGGCGCCGCGCACGTTCTCCAGTATCTGCAGATAGATCTCACCGTCTTTGAAGCGGGTGAGCTGCGCCTGGCCGCGCGGTATCTCGAGGAACGCACAGATCTCGTCCGCCAGCGGCTCGTTGGCGGTGCCGGAAAAGATCTTGAACTTGTCGTCGCGACGGGCGCGCTGCGGCTTGCGCTCGGGTTTCGCTTGCTGCCCGCCGCCTTGCTGCTGCTTCATCTTCTCGGCCGTTCCGGTAGTGGATGCCATATTCAGTTTCGAGTTTCTAGCTTCGAATCCGCAAAGTTTCTAACTGAGTACTGGGTACCGAGTACTGGGTACTAAGTTCTGGCTGGGCGACTAGGATTCGAACCTAGACAAAGTGCTCCAAAGGCACTTGACCTACCATTAGTCGATCGCCCAACTGCAGTTGCCAGTTCCCAGTTGCCGGTTCCCAGTGAACAGGCGGGGGCAATCGTTTCGGCCCATGCCGCAGCTGCCTCCAGAACTGACAGCTGGCTACTGGCTGCTGGCTACTTTTCTAAAATCGATTTCCAGTATTCCCCGCGCGGCAGCGTTGTCGTGGCCTGCGCCGGGATCCCATCGGCGGTCAGCTTTTTCGCGACACTTTCCGCCGCGGCTTTGCCGTCGAAGATCCCATAAACGGTTGAGCCGGAGCCGGAAAGCGACGAATATCGCGCGCCTTCGCGCTCGAGCACACGCTTCACGTCACGTAATTCGGGGTGTTGAGGAAAGACGACGCGTTCGAAGTCGTTCTCAATCCCGGCACGGACAAGGTCGAGAAGCAGTGCCTCGGCCCGGTTTCCAGCCCTGCTGGAAACACCGGTTGGGGTTGTACCGCACAGCCACGCAAACACACTGTGACTGAACCCATTGATTGTACCGGAGTGGTTATTGGCAGTCAATTTGCGCTCGTTATGCGGGAGGTACCCCGGGTCGCCGGCACGCCGGTTGAACGCCCGCGCCTGCTCCTCGCGCTCCTCGCCCACCTGCTCGTCCCAATCGCGGAAGGCTTTCGGCGTTGAGACCCCAACATTCGGCGTAGCGATCACGCAGTCGTAGGCGGGCAGGTCTTCGAGCGGCAGGACCTGCTCGCCGCGACCCATGCCCAGCACCGTTCCGCCGACCAGGAACAGCGGGACGTCTGAACCGACCTCGGCCGCGAGTTCCAACTGCTGCTCCGGCGAGAGCTGCTGCTTCAGCGCACGCTCCAAACCGACCAAAGTCGCAACCGCGTTCGACGAAGCCGCGCCCAGTCCGCCTTGGATGGGCAATTTCTTGTCGATTTGGATCAGAACCTTGCCGCGCTGCTTGAGAGCATGCATCACCCGGTCAGCCATGCGGTAGCAGGTGTTCGATTCGTCGGTAGGGACGCGCGCGTCCTTGCAGCGGATCTCGATCCCGCTGCCGCGCTGCACCTCGATCTTCAGCACATCGTGTAGCGCGATGGTCTGGTAAACCGTCCGCAACTCGTGGAAACCGTCCTCGCGTGCCGCGCCAATGCGCAGCCCCAGATTGATCTTCGCGAACGAGCGCACCGTGACCGACATAAGGAAGGTAATTGTAATGCACCCTCGTCGTCATTCTGAGGGCTATCGATTGCATCCTGAGCCCGCTCGCCGCGGCGAGCGAGTCGAAGCATCCCTTTGGTGGCAAGAATCTCGGAAAGGACCCGGGATTGTGTGGCACAGCCACCCTCGGCTGTGCAGAGGTTTCGGAAATCGATTCCCTTCGGTCAAAATATCCGTCTAAGCGTTCACACCACTAGGAGCCATATGCCCAAATATCTGATCGCAGTACTTTTATCTTTCACCGCTGTCGCATTCGCACAAAAGTCGCCTGATTACAAACTCCTCGCCACTTCCAGAACTTCTACCATGGAAAAAGAGATCAACCAGATGGCACGCGACGGCTATCGCCTGGTTGGAACCATGGGCGGCGACACGCATGAAGGCGAGATCATCGTGACCATGCGAAAACTGGCCAAAGGCGACGACGAAGACCGCTTCCAGTACAAACTGCTCGCCACCAGCCGCACCGGCACAATGGAGCGCGAGTTGCAGGAAGCCGCCGACCAGGGTTATGAATACGCCGGCCAGATGGCGCGCGACGAAGTGATGGTGATCATGGAACGCGACAAGACCATGGAGAACAAATCCCGTTCGCAGTACCGCCTCCTAGCCACCTCACGCACGGGCACCATGGAAAAGGAGCTGAACCAGGCCGCAACCGACGGCTTTGAATTCATGGGACTGCTGAAGCGCGGCGAGGTCATGGCGATCATGCGCCGCCGCGCACAATAATCGTCCGTTCGAAATCACCCTCAAAAGAAATTACTTGACGCAGCGGCATTCTCGCATCACTATTTGAACATGTTCAAACAACTCTGGCACCGCTTGCGCACCTGGAAGGGGCGCGTCGGGCCCAAAGAATACCTGTATGTAGGTCTGTTTTTCGGTGTGGTGAAGGTGCTATGCGATTATGCCACTGTCACAGTTCTCTTTCAGCGCCAATGGTCGTGGCTTGCATTTTTGACCAGCCGCTTCTCCCTGCTTGCGCGTCCTTACGCCGCCAGCATCACCCCCGCATCGCGCGAACAGTTCCTGGTCATGGCGCTGGTGGCAGCCCCCTTCATGTACATCGGCGTTCTCTACACGGTGAAGAGACTTCGCGATGCTTGCGCGCCCACCTGGCTGGCTACGCTCTTCTTTGTGCCATTCGTGAAATTCATTCTCATAGGACTTCTTTGCTTCCTTCCCTCGGTTGAGATCGGTTCGGAGGAAGTCGAAGAACGCCGCGCGACGTGGCTGGGGAAAATCATCCCGACAAGCACTTTTGGAAGTGCGGTGTTGGGATTCCTTGTTGCCGGGTTGATCTCCGTCCCCGCCGCCTATCTCATCACCGAATACCTCGGCGACTATGGCTGGACGCTCTTCCTTGGCCTTCCCTTCTTCTGCGGCTTCTCTTCGGCTGCTATCTACTGCTACCACGCGCCCAGATCTTCAAAACAATGCCTGCTCGTCGCCCTGGCATCACTGGGAGTCGTCTCCCTGTTGGTCCTTATGTTCGCGATCGAAGGCGTGATCTGCCTCCTGATGGCAGCTCCGCTCGCGATCCCAATGGCATTGATTGGAGGCAAACTCGCTCACGTTCTACAGCGCGATCGCAACGAGAGCGTCCTTGCCTTCGGCTTATTGCTGTTTGCCTTGCCGTCATTCGCTGGGATCGAGCATGCGCGTCCCGCGGAACCGCATCTGCTGAAGGTCACAAGTGCTGCCGAGATCCAGGCACCGCCGGAGAAGGTTTGGAAAAACGTGGTCTCGTTCTCCGAATTGCCTCCGCCCAGCGAAGCTATCTTCAAGACCGGTCTTGCTTATCCGCTCCGCGCGGAGATTCAGGGTCACGGCGTCGGGGCGGAACGACATTGCGTCTTCTCGACAGGCGCCTTCGTTGAGCCAATCACAGTCTGGAACGAACCGACTCTGTTGCGGTTCGACGTGGCGCGAGAACCGCCACCCATGATCGAGCTTTCCCCCTTCAAGATCCACCCGCGGCACCTCGACCACTACTTCGCCGCCACGCAGGGAGAATTCCGCCTCACCGCTCTGCCCGATGGCCGCACCCGCCTCGAAGGCACCACCTGGTACCGGCTGCGATTCATGCCCGAAGCGTATTGGGAGTTGTGGTCAGAACTGATCGTGCACCGCATTCATATGCGCGTTCTGAACCACATTAAGGATTTGGCGGAGAAGGGCTGACTAGAACCTGAACAAATACGACAGCTTCACGAAGAACAGCTTGCCATCGCTGATCAGCGGACGCCGCGTGCGAAACAACCCGGTGTGGTGGTCGATCTGGTCGAAGTCGTAGTTCTGGTAGTCGCTGTTGTATCCCACATACAGCGCCGTCCCGGGATGGATGAGGTAGGTCACCAGGAAGTCCGCATTCAATCCTTTTTTGATATCGAGATCGGTCAGCGCCTGGTTGGGCAACGTGGCGTTGTACTGCACGATGGTGCGGAATGAGAGTTCGCGGTTCACCTGATAATTCCATTTCGTCCGGATGATGTGGTCATCGAACAGCGTCACGTCGGAATGCAGGTCTTTCAAGTGCGTCCGCAAATAGGTGGTATCGATGGTCAGCTTCGGTATCGGCCGCAGCGTCATGTTGATGGTGTGGTAGTGGGTCGTCGCGCGCTGCGGTTGGAAGTTCGTCGCAGGTTCGAAGTTGATGTCAGTACCCTGCCCGAAGTTCACATCCATCTGCAGCCAGGAGAACACCTGTGTGGCGGCAAAGAATTCCTGATGCCAGAACGGGTAGCGCCGGTCGCCCGGCAGAGTATCGAAGTCTGAGTTTCGCAGCGTGCTGCTGCCGGTCTGCGCCCACACTCCAAAGTTGCTGTTGCGCGCCACGATCCAGCGATAGTCAACGTTGTACATGGTCTCCAGATTCGCGCCGTCGTGCGACCAGGCATTGTTCATAAAGAACTCGGGCCCATGCCAGATTAAAAACTTCCCGTTGTGCCAGAACTTGTAGTCGTAATAAGTGCTGGTGCGGCGGATATCAGGACGCCGGAAAAATCCGGTGCGATTGCGAAATCCCTCGGTGTTGTCGTTGTATTCGGTGTTGAAGTCGTAGGTACGTGCGCTTGTCTCGAGCCTCAGCCGTATGCCATTCCCCTCAAGATGCGTTCCGTCCTGCAGCCATGTAGAGCCGCGTACCGCCCCTCCCAGCGCGATCCAATTCTTGTGGATGCGATAGCGAAAATCCACACCGCCAACGCGGTTATAGCGCGTCTGACACGCGGCTTCGGTGGGAAGCAGGCAGTCCATGGTGGCGCCTTTGAACTCGCGATCGGCAAAGATGAAGCCGACGCTGTTCTGGTTCCCGAAGTTCTGGTTCACCCGCACGATCCCGAAATAAGCCCGCTTGTTGTAATTCGGACTGAAGACATCGACAAACTTTCCCACCGATTGGTCGTCGCTCACCAATAGCCCGATATCGGTCTTCTCCGCCAGCTTCCCGGTGAGGCGCACGCCGTATTGCGGATCGATGATCCGCCGCGTGAAGTAGAGATCGACGGGGGTTGAGAAGAAGTTCGCGTTCTCCTGGAAGAACGGCCGCTTCTCCGGGAAGAAGACTTCGAAGCGCTGGTTGGTCGTGGTCTGCGGCTGGTCGGATTCTATCTGGCTGAAGTCCGGGTTCACCGTCAGGTCGAGCACCAGCTTGTCTTTCAGGATGAACTTGGAATCTAGTCCGGCATCCACCTTCGCGGACTTCGAGGTGAAGAACGGAATATTTTCGTTGCGCGCATCCAGCACATGGTTGGTGGAAGTGAACAGACTATAGGGGATGAACTGCATGTTGCGCCCTGGCGAGATGTTCTCAAAGTCGGTCAGTGTGCCTTCCTGGCTCAACCGGCCACTTACCTTGCGGGTGATTTCCGGCCACGTGTCGCTTTCGTTTTTGCGCGGCGTGTCGCGTTGCAGCCAGATGCCCCAATCTTGGGTCGCGGCGTTGCTGAAGCGCAGCGACTTGAAGGGGATCTCAAAGATCGCGACCCATCCTTTGTCGGTGATCTTGCCGCGCGAGTTCCACACCGTGTCCCAGGCGACATCGAATCCATTCTCTTCCGTCCAGATGCCTTCCTGCTGCACCGCATACGCATTCAGAAAGAAGGCATATGCGCGGCGGCGGTCGTGAAAGGTGTCGAGCATTACCCCGACCTGGTCGTCCTGGTCGATCATCTCGCGCCGCACCATGTGCGAGCGAATAGTCTTGGGATTGTTGTCGAACGCGAGATAAACGACATAAATATTCTTGGCGTCGTAGCCGAGGTACGCGACCGTGCGCTGCGTCGCCGGCTTGCCGTCGTCGGGATCGGTCTGGGTGAAGCGTTCGATCTTGGTCATGCCGAGGGCTTCGGCGGCAGCGCCATCCATGGGAAGCAGCGCCTCGAAATTCGGCGGGTGCGCGATCTTGGCGATGCGCGCTGACTTGCTCGCTTCCACCACCGGCGACGCTGTGGGAGCCACCATGGCTTGCGCATTCGCCAGCATGGCCAGGATCAGAAGCAGCAAAGGCACCGAGAGAAAGGGTCGTGATTTGTGTACGCGTCTTGTGGGGATCACGACCCTTCCTCCCGGTTTGTTATGGCAAGTTGTGGATTAGACGTTGCTGCACAGGAAGGTAAGCAAAGTGGGCTAAAACAGCGCGTTTTGTCGCCGAGTCGGCACGATTCCGAAGTGGTCATAGGCGAGCTTCGTTGCGACCCTGCCTCGTGGCGTTCTGTCTAGGAATCCGATCTGGATAAGGAATGGTTCGTAGATCTCTTCGATCGCGTCGGCCTCTTCGGCCAGAGCAGCAGCCAGAGTATTCAGTCCGACTGGCCCACCCTGATACTTCTCCATGATGGTCAGCATGAGCTTGCGGTCGATCTCGTCGAAGCCGTGCTTGTCGACTTCCAGCATCTCGAGCGCCGACTGCGCGCAGGCTTTGTCGATGTGGCCTGCACCGCGCACCTGCGCGAAGTCCCGGACGCGTCGCAGCAATCGGTTGGCGATGCGCGGTGTGCCGCGCGCGCGGCTGGCTAGCTCGGCTGCACCTTCACGATCGATAGTCACTCCCAGGATCTCCGCCGAGCGCTCGATGATGAAGCGCAACTCGTCGGCTGTATAGAACTCG
>Ga0137418_10005485_pt1 | contig 11632 bp, 16 predicted proteins | sample CZODoug3_1_2_16f_FD_122242 | JGI IMG/M metagenome (GOLD analysis project Ga0137418, IMG submission 122242) | Vadose zone soil fungal communities from Angelo Coast Range Reserve, California, USA - CZODoug3_1_2_16fungal (Hybrid Assembly) | ecosystem: Environmental > Terrestrial > Soil > Vadose... | reverse complement strand
CTTCCCCCTGGGAATGTTCGACGGTCGCTCCATTCAATCCAGATAATCCGTATGGTTCACAACGAAGTGCCTACGAAGCAACACACCGAGAAGCGCCTTGCGAGCAAGGAAATGACCGTCCGCACAACCGCACCAATCCATTCCAACGGAGTAGTCCCTTGAATAGTTCTATCGTCGTTACCGCCGACCCCGAAGAGCGTCATGGCGTCTCGTTTCGCGAAGCATTCTGGGTGTGGCTGCGAGTCGCGGCCCTCAGTTTCGGTGGGCCAGCCGGTCAGATTGCCGTCATGCACCGTATCCTCGTTGAGGAAAAGCGATGGATCGGCGAGACGCGGTTTCTTCACGCTCTCAACTATTGCATGCTGCTACCGGGGCCCGAGGCCCAACAGCTTGCCGTCTACATTGGCTGGTTGCTGCATCGGATTCCCGGCGGCCTGGTCGCAGGCACTCTCTTCATCCTGCCCGGCTATGTCAGCTTGATGATACTCAGCTGGCTTTATGCCGCATACGGCGAAATCGGACCGGTCCAAGCCTTGTTTTTCGGGCTCAAGGCGGCCGTGCTGGCAATCGTCATCGAGGCCGTCTTCAGGGTCGGAAAGCGCGCGTTGAAGAACCGGGTGATGATTGGTCTTGCTGCTCTAAGTTTCGTCACGATCTTCTTTTTTCGCGCGCCGTTTCCGTTGATCATCTTGGCGGCGGCGTTTATCGGCTTTATCGGACATGCCACGGGCTTCAAGGCTTTTAGCGGATCGATCGGGCATGGTGAGGCGAAAGGTGAGACCGATGAGCCGGCAGCCATCGATCGGGCATTCTCCGAACAAATCCCGGACCACGTTCGTCCGTCGTGGACACGCGCGATCAAAATCACGGTCATCTGTCTGGTGTTGTGGCTCGGTCCTGTCGTCGCGCTGGTATACACGCTTGGCTGGGACAACGTGTTCAGCAGCATCGGACTGTTCTTCAGCAAGATGGCGGTGATCACGTTCGGTGGCGCCTACGCGGTGCTCGCTTACATGGCGCAGCAAGCCGTTGAATACTATCATTGGCTTCAGCCGGGCGAGATGCTTGTCGGTCTCGGCATGGCGGAAACGACCCCAGGTCCGCTGATCAGCGTCGTGCAATTCGTAGGGTTCATGGCGGCTTTCCGCCATCCGGGAGCTCTCGACCCGATGGTGGCCGCCGCGCTGGGCGGTACCCTCGCCAAGTGGACCACGTTCGTTCCATGCTTTCTCTGGATTTTCCTGGGCGGGCCGTACATGGAAGCGCTTCGTGGCAACAAAGCCCTGACCGCGTCGCTCTCTGCAATCACGGCGGCTGTCGTAGGCGTCATTCTCAATCTCGCGGTCTGGTTCGCCATTCACACGGTCTTCCGCGAAGTCGAGCCGGTGCGCGCTTTCCTGTTTGCGTTCGATGCGCCGAAGTTTTCGAGCGTCGATCCCTGGGCACTCCTGCTTTCGGTGGGAGCTGCAGTTGCTATTTTCCGGTTCAAGGTGGGAATGATTCCGACGCTATTGGCATGCTGCGCCGCCGGCATGATGCTGTTCTATTCGGGAATGCTCTCCTAGCAACCAACGGTCGGAACTTTGCAACCCCGACCGTGCGCAACGGGAAAGGAATTTGGCAGAGCCGATGGGGACGGTGGACCCGACCACGCGTCGAAAGCTTTACACCGACGCGCGATAGGCGCCGTTTTAACTCCGATCCCGGCCTACCGCTCCTGGAATTTACCGCTGCTATCGGCGACAAGAGAGACCTCTTTTCCGTCTTTCGTTGCTTTCGCGGCGATCCCTTCGGCGGTTGACTTGATGTCCCTCACCTGCGTGTAACCCGCCTCCTCCAGCCTCCTGATCAGTTGCTGCTCGCCTACACTGGTTTGCGAGGAGCCGGTGGTGCTTTGATCTGTGGGTGGACGCGTCGATGAGGTTGTGCTTGGCTGCGCCAGCGCCGGCAAGGTGACGACGAGGAAAAAGACGACCGCATAGGCCGCGACCCGCCAGTTCATGATGCTCATGTTGCATTCTCCTGAATATGCCAGGGCCTGGATGGCCACTCACAATCAACTAACGCTGGCCAAGGTGGTTCCGGGCTATCGGTGATTCTGCTCCTGCGACAGGTCTGGAAAACAACATCAATCACCGCCAGGCTTCCTGTAAGGCTGCTGCGCTCGGTGCGCGGCTATTAGGATGCCAAAATCCGAGCGCCGCGGGCTCCAAGCTGAGCAATTGCTTCCTGATAGACAGAAACCATCTTCGCGACGATTTGCGGCCATAGCCAAGTCCGGACGGATGCTGCTCCGCCGTGGCCATTCGGCTCCGAAGATCCGAATCAGTTGCCAATGAAGGATCGATTGCGCAAGGGCGCGCGCGTCGCGCGGAGGAAACAAAAGTCCCGTCTCCCCATCGCGTAGAGTCTCGCCCGGTCCGCCTACTGCCGAGGAAGCGACCGCTAGACCATGGATCATTCCTTCCAGGACGCCATATCGTACCAGCTGGAAACAACCAGAAGTCGGCGGCGCCTGATGATGCCAATTTTTGGCGCGCAAGCCGTCGGATAGCAGCGGTTGCTCGGCCTGCCACGCCGTCGTGACACCAGCACCTGCGGTCCATGCTCGCCGTACGCCTTCGTCAGCGGAAACACCTGACGCCGCCCAAGTCCCATCAAAGTCGATGCCTCTGCGATCCTGATCCTGCCATCCGCCAGATCGTGTAACACGCTCATCCGGTCGATCTCCGTCCGGCTCATCGCAATCACCGTCATCGGCCCAATGCTCCCCATCCAAACCCGTGGAGAGTGACATCTTTATCTGGGTCAATGGTGACTTCTCTATCTGGCGTCTACAGTTTAAGTTCGCCAATCGAATGTTATGGAATTCTCAGCGCGCCGACAGGCAACATCTCCGGGCAGGCGCCCCATCAGATTAGACCCTTGATCATTTCCTTGATTGTCGGGGTGTCGATGGACCCGCATAGATCGTCGAGAATGGTCGCGTGTTTGATACCAGCCTTCACGACGGGCGTGAGGCCGACTATCTGCTCGGCGTCGCCGAGGACGGGAATGTTCGCGTTATGCGTCGAGAAGATGAATTGACGTTTCTTCTTCTCGTCCCGCATTGTCGGCACAATACTATCCGCGATGAACCGGTTGTCGAGGTCGTCCTCCGGCTGGTCGACAACTAACGGCGCGTCTGACTCAAGCAGGAGGAGAAGCAGAACGGCGGTCGCCTTCTGACCGGTCGAGAGTTGTGCGAGTTCTTTCCATGTCTGAACCATCTCGTTACCGACGTTCAGTTCTAGCACTGCCTCAGCCGGGACCTCGCGCTCCTCGACCTCCAGGGCGAGCGCGGTGCCGCCGCGCGCGATGCGTTCTGGGAGAACCCATATTTGCGCGCTAAGGCGGCCACCCCTTCGGTGACGGCTGCCCCAAGATCGATCAGGTTCAGGTCTGCCATTCCACGCAACCGTTCAAGAGGCTGACTGAAATTGCACGAACAGTGTTTGCGGATCACCGCCTCCAAGTCGTCGAGCGTCGCGCTTGGCCGCACGCTGACTCGGACGCTAGCCGCAGATAAGACGGATATGCTACACATATCCGGCTCTGCGAGAGCCTGACGGATCGTCCACCCTTAGGGGATTAGTTCGAGAATCTTGGATTTGATGTGGCCTATCTGCTCATCCGTGAAAGCAGTGCGAGCCCCGCCTTGGGTCTTTTCGACAGGGGCAGTCTTCTTGGCCACGGTGCATTATGCGCACAACCCTTCGGAGGTTGGCAACGCCTATTGCAATCGACCCAGCGCCTCGCGAATCATGGGCGAACTGATTCGGTGGAGCATATCCCGTGGTTATTAGCGTCCTAGCCGTTGGTGACCCCGTTGCGCTGTTCAATAACCAGGACATGCACAATGTGGTTTCCTACCAGGTGCAACAGGCACTCCAAGCCGTGCAGCAAATTCCTGCGGACACCTTCCTGAATACGCCTACCGAGGACATCGTCAGCGACCTGACGAACAAGTACAGCCTCACCCCGCCCAGCCTTAGGATGGCGGATGCGTATGTGGACGGCCCGCATGAGGTCGAAATCAAATACCCGGATTACGGACGGGAAGTCCGTTTACGGGGCACGCTCTTGGCGCTGATTATTCCCTTCGATGGCGAGGGCAGCATGCTCTACATCAACCCGGGAAGATGGGGCGGCGCAATCCGAGCCAACCTTCACAACAACAACATCATCCCCATCGTTCGCGGTGAAAACCTGCAGCCTGCCCACGTCAATGAGCAGTTTAAAGTCAGGTCAGACGAAATCGAGGAATATCTTGGCTACCAGCGGGCCATGACAGACGCACACCGCCAAAGTCTGCCCAATCGGTTACGGCCCGAAATCGACGCGCGTAAACAGAAACTACTTGATGCCCGAAAAATGGTGGCCGGCTTAGCCTTTCCTATTCGGACTAGGGCGGACGCTCCAAAGACCTACGTAGCTCCGGTCGTCAGAAAGAAGATCATCGCTTCCTTGCCCGCGACCTCTGCACCGTTTGAACCCGAGCCCATGCTCGAAGAGGCGAACTACCAGGCCATTTTGAATATTATCCAGTCGATGGCGCTTGTGATGGAGCGCAGCCCTTCCGCATTCGAGACCATGGGCGAAGAGAACTTGCGCCAGCATTTCCTTGTCCAGTTGAACGGCCATTTCGAAGGGGCGGCATCCGGCGAAACTTTCAACTTCTCCGGCAAGACCGACATTCTTATCCGAGTAAAGGACCGGAACATTTTCATAGCAGAATGTAAATTCTGGGGCGGCGAGAAGAACTTCCTCGCGACAATCACTCAGCTCCTTGATTACTTGAGCTGGCGGGATACCAAAACCGCCGTCTTAATATTCAACCGCAACAAGGATTTCTCTGCAGTACTGCAAACTATCGAAACCTCGCTCACGACCCACCCGCATCTGAAACACGGACCGAAGAAGGAAGCCGCCAGTCGCTTTAGGTGCACGTTTGGGAATCCATCAGACCCCCGTCGCGAAGTTATCCTTACCGTTCTAGCATTCGACGTTCCCAACTAACATGGATTCTTGAATGTCGCCCTCTGGTTTTGCTGACAAGCTCATCCACATCATAACGAACAGCGGTCCCATTGGGTTTGCTCTGTTCTTTATGAGCGCGGTCGTGTTCGGGCTTCGCTACTTCACTCCCCAGGCCGTGGCATTCATAGATCCCAGCGCTATGGGGTACATTCTTTGTGCTGGCCTGTTCGGCGCTGGCCTTGTGATCGTGAAAGTCGCGGCCTGGCTGATCGAGAAGGCTTCCAAAGGCTCGGAGTCCTTCAAGGACTGGCGGCGCAGACGGACGGCCCCTTACCGCCTCCACGAGCTGTTGCCTCTCGAGAACAGCGGGCTTATGTGGATACTCGTTAACAGGCACGATCACGTCCACGGCGACCGGCTACATGACCCTCTCGATGGACTTGTCCGCAAAGGATTCCTGTTTCTTACAGACGGAAGAGAGCGCGAGCAGGTTCTACGCGTTAATCCCCACGTTTTTAAGCACTCCGCGCGTCTTCTGAGGGATTGCCCTCCTAATGTTCAGGACGTTTGGCGAGGCCGCCGGTCCCCATGGGATCAAACACGCGAGCGATTTTAAATGCCAGATTTTGAGTTCGCAGACCGCGCAGACTTCCAGAAAATGGTCGATGCACAGATCGAAGAAACCCTCACCCTGGAATACAAAGCTTCGGCGGCGCTGACTCGGGATAGCAAGAACGTCCAGGAGCTTTGCAAGGACGTGTCCGCTATGGCCAATTCGGCGGGCGGGCAGATCATCTACGGCATCGGGGAAGACAAGAAAACACACAAACCCACGGGTGTTGATGAGGGCGTCACGGACGACAAGATCACCCGTGAATGGGTACATCAGATCCTTGGTTCAAATATTCATCCTCGAATGGATGGTTTGACGGTCCAGCGGATTCCCTTGAGCGCGGGCGGATTCGGTTTCGTCATCACCGTCCTTCCGACCCAAACCGGACCGCACCAGGCTCCAGACAAGAAATATTACAAGCGCTACGAGCTGGAAGCGGTCGCAATGGACGACTACCAGATCAAGGACATCATGCGGCGATCGTCCACGCCAGACCTGCATGTTGGTCTCGATTTAGGAGGTAAAGACATCCTGATTGCCGACTTCACTGCCGGTGGTAACTTATCCAAGACACTTTTTCTCGGATGTACCGTCACCAACCAGTCTCCTGCTCCGGCTTACCACGCCATTATCGACATCTTCGTTGATGTCGCTCTTATCAATCCTTTTCAGGTCAACCCCTTCAAACAGGCCACGACCGTCGAGCGATCAAGTCCTCAAGGGAGACTCACGGTTTACCGCCGAACCATTTCATCGCCGCCTGACGTACCCATATTCAAGGAAGCCATTCACGAGTCGCACTTCGGCCAGATAGCCCTCCAGGTACCGGAAAGCTTCAGGATCAGCAGCATCTTTTATCTCGAAACAAGCATCCAGGCACCGGGCTTCTCGAAACAGGAACAATGGGCAATCATCTGCAATAGTGACCGTCTTTCGCTAATCCACCCCGGACATCCCTTCATCCGCCACTGAAGAACCCGTTCCAATAACCGTAGCCACGGGCACAGACACCTTCATCGACGAAGACGGGAACGAACATAAAGCCCGTAGAGGCGGCATGGCCACCGTTCACACAACGAAAGCAAATCAGAATGGCTGAATGGCTGCAAATTCAAATCAAGGCTCCGGCCGAAGCCAAATCAATTTTGGAGCGGGCCGCTAAGGCCGTTGGTTTGACCCTCTCGGCATTTTTGCGCCAGGCGGGCATGGAGAGGGCAACGAAGGTTCTCGGCTTGCGCCCCACCCTGCCCGTGCATGTTCAGACTAAAGACCAACACTAGGTTGACCTTTCAGTCGAGGCACAACCATAATATGAAGTTCGGCGTCTCCTCCCCCACCCCTCGGCGCCGGGCTAGCCCTCTTCGGAGGGCTTTTGATTAGGTGATTTCATGGCTGAGAAGAGCTGCGTCTACATCTCGAGTTTGGGTCGCGGCGATAGCCCTCCAAACGATGGTGCGGAGGTCGTCTTTGAGACACTTGTCGTCCCAGTTATGCGGAGCTTCACTGATTTCGAGCTTATTCACTACCAATTCGAACCAGAACCCGGCTCGATCAACCGAGCGTTCTTAGGCCACGTTATGTCGGCTGACTTGGTAATCGCAGACCTCACTGAACTGACCTCCAATGGCTTTTATGAACTTGGAATGCGTCATGCTTCCCAGCTTCCGACTATTCTGATGGCGCAGGATGATCACCCCATACCTTTCGACCACAAGGATTTTCGTTTCGTTATTTACCAGTACAAGGCAACTGACGACGAGACTGAGCAAAGGACGCGCGAGAACCTTGTAGAAGCAATCAGGGAAGTCCTTCAAACAGTCCCAACTGCGCCTGGCTTAAATTTTCCTACCAAAACGACGTCCCCGCGCGAGACGCGCCATGAGCTGGCTTCGCGTATACAAGACGCCGCTGATGCAATTCAGTCTTTACGGATAAATTCGGCCGGCGACGTTGTTGCCTCCCTGCAAAAGATCGCCGCAGACCTTGAAGCTATCGAAGACGAGAAGACTCCGTCCGCAATGAAGGAAGCCGGCGAGAAAGTACTTAAGGTTCTTTCGCGGATCGGCGACCAGCTCGCGACCGTTAAGGGTTCTCGTATCATCGTTGCTGGAATTATCTCCCTCGTCCTTGGCGGCGCTGGCTATCCCGGAGCGACAATCTACGGGCTTACGCTCGCGTTTTGGCAAGGGCCTGAGATATTTTCAAAGGCGATTGAGGCAATGACCAAACGCAAAAACTAAACGTTCACCCTCTGACTATATTCCGTTCTCAAAGAACGAATCGAAATCGATAAAATCAGCGCGGACCAAGTCTTAACAGTGCCTCAACAATGACGCTGTTAGATGCAACTGCCTTCGTTTTGGAGGCGACTATGTTCACGACATTCGTTGCTCTGGTTTTTTCCGCCGCCACCGGCTTGAGATGCGAACTCCACATCGACGACCGGCAGCAGGTCTGGCACATCTCAGCGGATGTCGAGGCTCGCGCGTTCACCGCCCGGTCAAAAAGTGAAAAGCCCATCACGCACCAAACGGCGATGATGCAGGTGGAATATGGTTTTCCGGAAGCACTTGACCTTGTGTTCACCGACAAAGAGCTTCTCGTCATCAAGCTCAATGGAAACGCGTTTCTACAGGGTTTCTACGGCGGCGAACCAACCTATGTCGGTCACTGCGACCAAGCAGAGTTTGAGGGGCTTTAAGTCCACCTCTTATTTCCTGAAGCGCAGGCTCACCAACAAAGCCGCGATTACGAAAGCCGCCGCGATGGCGGTCGTTCCCTGGGCATTCATCGAAAGCCCCCAGAGGCTAACTTCAAGTTTATCCACGGCATATCTCTCCATTTAAAGAAGAATCATGCCTTTCAGGGGAGAACAGTATGTGGGCGGTCGGTAGGAAGGCGGTCAAGAGCAAAGTCTAGGGATGAAACATCTTGTTATAGCTCGCTTTTTTAGAACCTTTTCAAGGCGGTCTTCCAGAATGGCGGCCTACTTCCCGAAAACCGCTCGTTCATAGTCCGACATCCCGTTTGCGAGCACTCTGTCCAGAACGCGCTCAAACCACTGTGCGGGCTTTGGGGCCATACGACTCCCATCCACGGGCCGGGAATGATTTGCATGGCCTGCCATTGGTCCCTGACGAGCTTTGCGTGGGTGACACGATAGCTCTTGCATGGGAGTCCACGTCGCGTTTGTTGAGGTGTGCCCATCGTCAGAGTGGGCTCAATTTGGTCAGTGTCGGCACTCCGGACACCTTGCCGTCCAGCGATGCAAACAGCCGCTTTGTATAATCCTGTTCGAGGTGGAACTCATGAGCTGGCCGCAGAGGAGAAGACCTCGAAGAAGACCAGCTTGTGAGGATCATCGTCTCGCCCGGTCTCGTATAAGGTTTCGCAACCTGGCTCCTGGAGTGTCGGGACAAGAGCCTCCTTGAGGATGGCCTTCACCTCTTCGAGGAACTCAGGCAGAATAGTCAATTCGGCCAACAGGTAGATCCGTTCATCTTTCATCGACTCTACCTCTTTCGTTGATCGCCTCACCTTGGGAAGCGTCTGAAGTCCTGACTTGCTCATGGTTGGTCCTCACTGCGGCTCAGGCCACGGCCGCCGCGGCGCGCTCGCGCTGCGGCGCCGGTCCCAGCAGCACGCCGCCGTCGACGATGAACTCCGAACCGGTCGAGAAGCTGGCTTCGTCGGAGGCGACGAACAGCACCATGCGCGTGATCTCGTCAGGCTCGGCCACGCGCGGAATCGCCAAACGCTTTGCCTCCGCCGCTACGGCCGCCGCGGCCTCCGGCCCGGCCGTCATCGGCGTGCGGACGGGTCCGGGGTGGATGGAATTGACGCGGATGTTGTCGCGCCCGAGTTCCAGCGCCGCCGTCTTGGTCAGTCCCCGCGCGCCCCACTTGCTGGCCACGTACGCGGCGTTGTTGGGGTAGGCCATCATCCCGCCCGCGGATGAGATATTGACGATCGCGCCCCCGCCGGCCTTGCGCATCGAGGGCACCACCGCGCGGATCCCCAGATACGTGCCGGTCAGGTTGATGTCGATCACCTGGCGCCAGGCCGCCGGCTCGGTCTCCGTGATCGCTCCGAAGCGCACGATGCCCGCATTGTTGATCAGCACGGAGACCGGGCCGAAGGCGTCCTCGGCGGCAGCCACCGTCGCCGCCCAGTCCGCGTCACTCGTGACGTCGAGGCGGCAGAAGATCGCATGATCGCCGAGCTCGTCGGCGAGCGTCCGCCCTTCCTGCTCGAGCACGTCCGCGATCACGACATTTGCGCCCTCGGCGACGAAACCACGCGCGTGGCTGGCGCCCATTCCACGAGCACCACCCGTGACAATCACTGTCCGGTTATTGAAACGCTGCATGATTGTTACCTTTCATAAGGCTGCGTGAGCGTGCGGCCGATGGAGGCCACACGGCGATTGGTCTGGCTCACACCAGGTTGATCGCCACGTCGATATTCCCCCGCGTGGCCTTGGAGTAGGGACACGTCTGGTGCGCGGCGTTCACCACGGCCTGGGCAATTTCACGCTCCATCCCCGGCATGCTGACGTTGAGGCGAGCCTGGAGGAAGTACTCGCCGGCGGCGCCGCACAAGTCGACTTCGGCATCGATGGCCGCGTCAGCCGGGAGGCGGGTCTTCATTTTGGCGGCCGCAACCCCCATCGCACCCATGAAGCAGGCCGACCAACCGGCGGCGAATAGCTGCTCCGGATTGGTGCCGGGCTTGTCCGCGCCGCCCATCTGTTTTGGGACGGATAGCTTGATATCCAGGCGGCCATCAGAGCTGCGGGACGCGCCATCTCGGCCGCCCGTGGTGTGGGCCTTGGCGGTGTACAAAACTTTCTCGAGGGTCATGGTCATGGGTTCACTCCTGATAAGTTGAAGAGCCGTTGCCGCGGTGGCTGATCACGATGCGCTGGCGCGGGCCGCCTTCAAGGCAGCGGTCCACCACAGCAGATCGTCGATCATCGGCCGGGCCGCGGGCGCATCCAGCTCGGCCAGTCCAGCGTCGACGTCACCGCCCTGGAAGTGAGCCATCAGGGTGGAGACCGGGATGTGGACCGACGAGCGAATCGGGGCGAGCTGAAGCTCGATCACGTTTTGGCGGAGCTGCTGAACGGCGCGCGCCCCCCCTGCGTTGCCCCAGCTCACGAAGCAAGCGGCCTTGCGATGCCACTCCTGATAGACCCAGTCGAAAGCGTTCTTGAGCACTGCGGGAGGTCCGTAGTTGTATTCAGGGGTGACGAAGACGAAGCCGTCGGACTGCGCGATCGCGGCGGTCCATTTCTGCACGACCTCGTTCTTGAAGACCGGGCGACCAGGCGTGGCCGGCGTCAATGGCTGATCAAAGAATGGCATCGGGAAGTCGCGAAGATCGAGAAGCCGCGCATCGACGCCATCGCGCTTCTTCAGGTGCTGCAAAATCCACTTCGCGGGCTTTTCCGAGAAGCGGCCCTCGCGGGTGCTTCCAACGATGACGGAAATGACGGTCATGCTTTTACTCCTTGCAGTTCGTCGAAAGAAAAAAGGTGGGTTGACAAGGGAAACAGATTGTCTCTCGGCCCAAGCTTAGTTGATCGTTCGGCGCCGACGCCTGCACCCATTCCACGAGCACCGCCCGTCACGATCACAGTCCGATTGTGGAAACGTTTCATGATTCTGTCGTTCAATTTAGTTACCACCGTGCGCACGACTCGCAACGAAAGGCTGAGGTTGCTGGGCCTGTGACGCGTTAGCGGGTGGGGTACGAGTCGGGATCGGCCAAGATGGTCCCAACGAAGTCCCCGAGATTGAGCTCGACCGGGCCCCGCTGGCTGTAGCCCGCTTTGAAGGCCTGGCTGTGCAACTCACGAAAGGCCGGCCGCTCCGAGGCCTTCCAGAAGGCGTCTATCTCCGCTCCCAACGGCGCGTCGGCGGGAAGTGTCGCGGCGTTGACGAACCGCTTGATGTCGGCGAGCGCGAGCAGATCGAACCGGGACACTCGCTGGGCGAA